>Ga0116159_1000772_pt1 | contig 36197 bp, 31 predicted proteins | sample AD_JPNAS1_MetaG_FD_89878 | JGI IMG/M metagenome (GOLD analysis project Ga0116159, IMG submission 89878) | Active sludge microbial communities of municipal wastewater-treating anaerobic digesters from Japan - AD_JPNAS1_MetaG | ecosystem: Engineered > Bioreactor > Anaerobic > Digestate | place...
AAACGGCGTAACGCTTTTTGCGAAGACCAACCCCGCTGTTGCGGCGGCTGCCGCCGCGCCGTTGGATGAAGGGTTTTGCTTCAACAAGGATGTAGGATTGCTGCAATGTCCTGTGGGGGAACTAGCGATGCGGGTCAGCAAAAAGACAGCAGAGAACGGGAACATATACCTGAATTATTTTTTCAGTAAAGTCAAGTGTCAAAAATGCCCGCTTTTTGAACAATGTCGAATGGGGAAATCAAAGACAGGGTGTTACAACATAACACAACCGAACGAGAAAAATCGCGCCAGACTTGAGTTTGAAGCCAGCGAAGAGTTTCGCGAACGATTGGATATCCGACATCGCATTGAAGAAAAAAACGGTGAAATGAAACTGGCGCACGGTCTTGGCAAAGCCGATTCCATGGGCTTAACTGCTATGCGATTGCAAACGTATTTTACAGCGTTTGCGGTCAATGTAAAACGAATACTCAAGTTAATGGAACCAAATCCTACCTGATCAGAACTGGTTTTTATTTTTAATGAAACCACAACTAATTCTTCGTGTTTATTCTGAAATTGTCGAGAATAAATATACACTGAAAAACCTCCGACTAAAAAATCGAGAGTTCTTCAGTGCACTAGATATCTAGGGAATTTTTGAAGGAAGGCGATTTTGGAGAAAGCCAAGCCCCATATACGGAACCGCACTCCCCGCAGAAAATACGTCCCGCGAAACAGCCGGAGCTGCTCGTGAAGCGCAGCCCTTTTCTACGTTGGAGTTCCTGCTGTACATAATCGAAAAGCTCAGGGCTGACGATAGCCGGATCCAAGACTCCGGCCATTTGGATATCATCAAAATGATTTATTGTTGAAACGACGCGCTGCAAGCCCAAGCGTCGCCGAGGCTTCGGAGGGTTTGTAAAACAGCGCGCTTCATGCTATGATTATGGCGAATTGAGGAGCATGTCGGCGCATTTAGTCGAATCTTTGCACGATGCGCGTCAATTGACGCATGGGCACCGCGGTGCCGGGAGGCAAACATGATGGGGATATTCAGGGCAGGCGTTGACGCAGGGAATGGACGGGGTTTGAAAAAGCTGTTCGGTTTATTCCTCCAGTATCCTTTTGAGCTGGTATGTCTGAACCTATTCTTTGTGATAGGCTGCATTCCGACCGTGACGAGCCCGCTTGCCGTCGTTGCGATGACGCAAACGATGATAAACTTGTGCGAGGACGTCGGATCCAAACCGCTGCGCTCGTATTGGAAAACCTTTTTCCATCCGGATCTGCGCTCTTTCTTAACCGTTTTGGCGCTTGTTGTTCTGGAAATCCTGCTGTGCTACGGCCTGGCCATTTATTTGGGCGCGCGGAACGTGGGTTGGCTCTTCTGGATGGGATGCGGCGTCAACGCGGCCGCCCTGGCGGCCCTGACGATGGCGGGCTTTTATATCTGTCCGCTGCTGCTCTTGACGGATATGAAACCGAAGCAAATCTGGAAAAACGCATTTTTGCTGGCGTTCGCGAAAATCCCATACTCTGCCGCGGCGCTTGCCGCGATCGTTCTGATCTGGGCGCTTTGCCTGAGGTTCTTTCAGCAGGCATGGGTTGCTTTTATCCTGATCATTTTTTCTTATTCCTTTCTCATCAGCGTTTTTTGTTCTGGCCATTGGGTGCGGACCTGCTTCGGGCGGCAATCTCGCATAGGGGAGGAGGATTCGCCGTGTATCGGCTGATGATCGTCGACGATGAAAAGATCATCCGTGACGGCTTGTGCTCCATCATCAGGTGGAACGAGCTGGGCTTCGAGGTCGCTGCCGTCGCGCAGAACGGCGCCGACGCTCTGCGCATGCTTGAGCAGCAGCCGGTCGACGTCCTTCTGACCGACATCCAGATGCCGCAGATCAACGGCCTTCATCTGGCGAGGCTGGCGCATGAAATCAATCCGAAGATCAAGCTGGTCGTCATCAGTGGTTACAGCAACTTCGAATACGCGCGGGAGGGCATTGAGCTTCGCGTCGAGAGTTATATTCTCAAACCCATCGAGCCCAAACAGGTGGGCGAGGTTTTCGCGCGTATGAAAGCGCAAATGGACCAGGAGCGGAAAAATGAGGAGCTGATTTTGCGCGCGCGAAACCAGGCGGGCGGGACGGTTTTCCACATCGAGCAATATTGCGACGAGGCGATCGCGTACATCGAGCAGGGGGAGTATGGCGTATGCCGGTCCGCGCTTGATGCTTTCGCGCTCAACCTCAGGCAGCTATCTGTGAGCGACGCCGCGCAGATGTGCCGCTTCGTGTTGGATTCCGTCATTCGGTACTTTGATATCGGGGGCAGCGGCGCCGCTCTCGAGCCGCTTCGGGCTGATTACGACCGTTTTGACGCGCTTGAGGATGATTTTCGTTCCGGCATGAACGCCTGCATGGAGAAGATCATCGCTAAGGCGGATCAGATGGCGGTTTTGCTGTGCCGGCAGGCAAAGGCGGAGATCGAGGGGCATTATGCGGAGCAGAACTTCTCCCTGAGCAGGATCGCGGGCAAATTGAATGTCAGCTACGGATACTTGTCCAGCATTTTCACCGAGCATTATAAAGTTAGCCCCAAGTCCTATCTGATACGCGTGCGCATGGAGAAGGCGAGGGAACTGCTGCTTCGGCGGGAATTGAAAATGTATGAGATCGCCGCTCAGGTGGGCTATGCAGACCCCCGTTACTTTTCAGACGCCTTCCGGAAGCATTTCGGCGTATCCCCATCCTATCACCTCAAGAAGATACAGAACAATAAGCTCGAAATGAAAGAGAAGCAGACGTGAAAACAAAAACAATCGGCCGTTTTTTTGTTCAGACCGCTTACAGGGCGATTCTCTTTTCGGAGATATTGCTTTGCGTTTGCGGCTCAATTTTGATGATATTCAATTCAAAACAGCATATTTACCGCGATCTCCAGAGCATATCCTCCCAGAAAAGCGGCAACATCCAGCTCAACATGAAGACGGTGGAGGAAGCGGTGCGCAACATCGTTTTCAATACGGAGCTGCAGCATCTTCTGATTAAATATGAGGAGCGCAGCTTTTCAACAATAACGGAGGCAAGAATCCAAATAAACGAGGCGGTGACCAATCTTTCCCTGTTCTTTTCGCAGGCGGACAACGTCGTGGTTTACGCCGCGGACGGCACGGTCGTCGGAAGCAAATTTGAGGTAACAGACGGCGGCACCTCCCCGCTGCATACCTGGGGCGGCGTTGCCGCGGACGCGTGGGAGAACACGATGTGGATGACGGGCACGGGGAAGCTCGTGAATGAAGGCGGCCGGAACGTATATACCTGCATGGTCGCCACAAAAATACGCGCGCGAAGCACAAAGGGAAACACGCGCGTGGGCGACCTTCTCGGCTACCTGATCGTCTACTATAGCTTCAGGGACGTCGTCAGGCTGATGCAAACGGAGCAAAACGGATATCAAACATATCTCGCGGACGCAAACGGCAGCATCCTTTCGAGCAATCAAAACAATGCCATCGGGACGAAGGATGAAGCGCTCTCCGGCGTAATCCCCGGCACGGCGGGGCCATTCGTGTATAACGGCACGCGCATGATCGCGGCCTCAACGAAGCTGAACATCCTTAACGCCGACTGGCGCTGCGTGTGCATGGTGCCCGAGATGCAGATATTGGACGACGCGAAGCTTTTGATATTAATCACCGCCCTGCTCACGGGGATGATTATGGTGAGCATGTTCTTCGCCGTTCAGCGAAATGCGAGAGGCATCAGCACGGTGTTTGAGGAAATGAACAGGAGCATCGGGATGATCGAGAGCGGAAAACTAGACCTCGACGCGTTTTCCGAGACCGGGATCCATGAAATCGACGGCGCCATACAGCGCTTCAGCCATATGGGGGCCGCATTGGATCGCCTGATGTACGAGCTGTATGAGGCGGAACTGAGAAAGCAGCAGTTGCTGATCAACTACAAGGAAGCGGAGCTGCTGAACCTGAAGATACAGATAAACCCGCATTTCCTCTACAACACGCTGGACACGATCAACTGGACGGCGCGCATGCACGGGGATGAGGACATCGCGGAGATGGTGCTTGCGCTGGGCAAGCTGTTTCGGGCGAATATGGATTTGTCGACCGCGGATGCGACCATCGCGCAGGAGGTCGAGCGCGTCAACCTGTTCATGAAGCTGGAGCAGAAACGATTCGGCGACAGGCTCCGGTATGAGATCCATGTGGACGAGGTCCTGAATAACGAGAAGATCCCCGCCATTCTCCTGCAGCCGCTGGTCGAGAACGCGGTCAGGCACGGCATCGCCCCCTACAATATCGACGGCCGGATTTTTGTACGCATAGAACGGGAGCGGGATCTGATCGTAATCCGGGTCGGCGACAACGGCGGGGGAATGGAGCCGGATATGCTCAAAGCCCTTGCGGACATGTGGGAGAACATCCGCAACGATCCCATGCGCGTGAAGGAGGATACGCGCAACGTCGGCCTGCGCAACATCATGAAGCGGCTGAGCCTGCTGTACGGCAAGCGCGCCAGCTTCGTTATCGAAAGCGCGAAGGGCGGCACGACAATCACGATCGGATATCCGCCGGCGCTGTAAACATCTCAAAAAAACCAAACAAATATGAACTTCGCCGCATTGATTCCGCGCGCGTGCAGCGGTTATATTTAGCATGTCGGCCATCACATCAACAAGCGGTCTGCACAATATGAGGAGGGAATCATGAAGAAAGCAATCGGATTCTTACTGTCTATGCTCATGGTCGTGGGAATTGCAGCCGGATGCGCGCAAAACCCCGAAGCCGGCAAGATTCAAACGCCCGCCGGCGCGAACAATCCGACCCCGGCCGGTCCGGGCGTAACGTCGCAGCCGGAAAAACCTGTTGAACCTGTCACGATCCGATACTATGACTGGGATCTCGTGAACCAGTCCGTGATCGACCGGTTTATGCTTGAGAACCCCGACATCATCGTGGAAGTCTACGATGTTTCAGCCAACAGCGATCGCGCCACGCAGCTCGATATTCTGGCCATGAGCGGCGAAATCGACGTTATGCCGATGGCCGACGGCGACCAGTTTGCGCGGTTTGAGCAGGGCATGATGGCGAATCTCGACGATTTGATCGCTGCCTACGGGATCGATATGGAAGAGGCCTTCAGTGATTACGCGCAATGGGCGCAGATGGACGGCGGTTACTATGCGATCCCTTACCGCACATCGAAAACCGCCCTGTATTACAACAAGAGCATTTTTGACGCGGCGGGCGTGAGCTATCCGACGAACGACTGGACGCGTGAGGACTATACCGCGGCGGCCGCAGCAATTTCGGAATGGGGCAAAAACAACGGCGGCGTATACGGCACTTACTCGCATACATACGGCAACGAGTGGGCGATCATGGCGGCGCAGAAGGGCGACTGGTACACCGCGGAAGGCATGTGCAATATAAAGGACAGAGCTTGGGTCGACGCGCTGACCATGCGCACGGCTTTGGATTCCGGCGGCCTCCAGATGCCGTACAGCGAGATCAAGGCGTCGGGCACGGTCATCAACAGTTCGTTCCTGGGTGGCAAGGAAGGCATGGTCCTCGCGGGAAGCTGGCTCGTGCGCGACATGAAGAAGACGGATAAATTCCCCTTTGACTTCGAGGTCGGCATCGCTTCCGTGCCCAGATGGGACGACACCGTCGCGGGGGTACGCGGAAACTATTCCGTTTCGGTCCTGGGCATACCGGAAAGCTCGAAAAACAAAGAAGCTGCGTTCCGTTTCATCCTCTACCTCGAGATGCAGAGCGCGCAAGACATCGCGGCGACTGGCAACGTTCCGTGCTATATCCCCGCATATGACGACGCGCTGATTGAAACGTTTGTCTCCGGCTCCAAGATGAGCGTGGATCAGGCAAAGTTCTTCTTTGATACCGATGTCGTGCTCACGACGAATAAGATCCTCGGCAAGCAGGGCGCCTCCTATATGTCGATCATCAAGGAAGAAATCGAGCCTTACTTCTTCGGCGAGATCGAGCTGGACATCGCTTTGAACAACATTGAATCCCGTGTAAACGAATTGCTGGCAAATTAAGCCGGGAACCGGTACGCGCGGCGGGGCGGGAGCGTAGATCCTTCCGCCCCGCCGTCGGGCGAAACGTCGCGCGCGACGAGCAAACATGTCGGAGAAGAATTCATGGCACATGAAACCAAAGCCTGCGTCCGGCGCAGCGCCGTGCGAAAACCATCCCCCGTGATGCTGCGCGAGGAGAAAACGGCGTACATGTTCCTGACGCCAAGCATCATCGGCACATTGGTTTTCGTTATGATCCCCATCGTCGTCTCCCTGCTGCTTGGGTTCGTCAATTGGAATCCGATGAAGAGCATCAGTGACATCTCGTTTTCGGGACTGGAGAATTTCAAAAAAATACTGCATGACGAGCGGGTGCTCACGGCGATACTCAACAACCTGAAGTATACGGTTTTTTACGTACCGATTACGATTGCGCTCGCATTGCTTCTCGCGGCGCTTTTGAACAAACTGGTTTTCGGCAAAGTGCCGCTTCGCATGATGGTATTCATGCCCTACATCTCGTCAATGGTTTCCGTCGCCGTGGTTTGGATGATCCTGTTTTACCCGAATGCAACCGGTCCGATCAACTCAATCCTGACGAACATATTCCATATCGCCAATCCGCCTAAATGGTTCACAAGCTCCGAATACGCCATGTTCGGCATCATCGCGATGTCCGTCTGGCACGATATGGGGTATTATACCATCATTATTTTGGCGAACATGCAGAGCCTGAACGCGGAGGTTTATGAGTCCGCTGCAATCGACGGGGCAAACCGCCTGCAAACGTTCTTCCGAATCACGATTCCCATGCTCAAATCCACGCTCTTTTTTTGCCTGACGCTCGCAACGATAAACTCCTTTAAGGTTTTCGACCAAATTAACGTCATCACGCAGGGGGGGCCGCGGTATTCCACGACTGTTCTCGTGCAGGCGATTTATTACTATGCGTTTCAGGAATATAAGTTCGGTTACGCATCCGCCATCGCGGTCGTTCTGTTCGCGATCGTCTTCCTCGTTACACTGCTTCAGAGGCGGCTGGAGAGGAGGATAAGCGATTGAAGGGAGTGAATACAACATGAATGCACGCAAAATTTCCCTGCGTCTGGCAACCACGATAATCGTCACGCTTTTCGCGGTTTCGTGCCTGTTCCCGTTCGCCTGGATGCTCTCGACCTCTTTCAAGTATGAAATCGACGTGATGGAGTTTCCCATCAGGCTTATTCCGAAGAACTGGAACTTCAGCAACTACATAAACGTGGTTCTCGGAAGCAATTTCCCGACGTACTATCTGAATTCCGTTAAAGTGGCGGTTCTGTCGGTATTCGGGCAGCTTCTGATCACGACGCTTGCGGCTTACGCCTTCGCTCGTTTGAGGTTTCGCGGCAAAGAAGTGCTGTATGCGCTGTATCTGACGACGATGATGGTCCCCGCGCAGGTCATCATACTTCCGAAGTACCTGTATTTTTCGCAGTTAAGCCTGACGAACTCGCACAGCGCGCTGATCCTTCCGAGCTTGTTTTCCGTATTCGGGGTTCTGCTGATGCGCAACGCCTTCCAGTCCATCCCCTTTGAAATTACGGAAGCCGCGTACATCGACGGCGCGTCCCACCTGCGCATTTATGCGCAGCTGATCATGCCCCTTGCAAAACCGACGCTGATGACGCTCATCCTGATCGCCTTCACATGGAGCTGGAACGACTACATCAATCCCTTGATTTTTGTCACCAAGGATTCGCTGCTCACCATCACCGTAGGGCTGCAGAAGTTCACGGACGAGGCGTCCAACAACTATGCTTTGATCATGGCGGGAGCCGGCCTTGCGTTGATCCCCATCATCGCGATATTCATGATCGCGCAAAAATTCTTTATAGAAAGCTTCGCGAACGCGGGCGTCAAGGGATAAGGCGGATGTTTCGTATTTCAGGGTTTACGGATGAGATCAGCGAGGATTTTGAGGTGCAGCTCCGCGCCGCCAAACGGCTCGGGCTGGAGTACATATCCCTGCGCAATGTGGACGGCGTGAACATCGGCGCGTGCACCGTGGATCATATCCGCCGCCGCGTGGCGCCGCTGTGCAAGAGCTATGGCATCGGCATATCCTCCATCGCCTCTCCGCTGGGCAAGGTTCCCGCCGACGACGACGAAGCCTGCGCCGCCCAGCTTGAAACCGCCGCGCGGATCGCGGCGTTTTCGGAATTACTCTCGTGCGGATATGTCCGCATTTTCAGCTTCTACATTCCTCGGGGGGAACGTCCGCAAACTTACCGGGACCGAGTCCTGGAGCGCGTTGCCGGGTTGCTGGGCGCCTTTGAACATTCGGGCGTGACGCTGCTGCATGAAAACGAAAAAGGGCTGTATGGCGACACCGCGCAGCGCTGTTTGGATATCGTCCAAGGCTTGCGCGCGGGCAACGCGTTGGGGCTTGTTTTCGACCCGGCTAACTTCGTCCAGATCGGCGCGGACGCTTGGGAGGCGTTTGAGCTGCTCAGGCCGCACGTGCAGTACGTCCACATCAAGGACGCTTTGCGCGGGAGCGGCATGAACGTCCCCTGCGGCGAAGGGGACGGCCAGATCCGGCGGATACTCGCCGCCCTGAAGGCAGACGGCTACGACGGTTTTTTGACCCTGGAGCCGCACCTTGCAGCTTTCGGCGGGTTGGATGAGCTGGAGCGATATGAGGCCAGGGACTACATTGACCGCACGCGCAGCCTGCCGCCGTACGACGGCTTTGCGTTGCAATACAAAGCATTGAAAAGGCTCATGTCTGAGAATCAAGGGGGTTGATATGGTGAGGTTTGGGATCGTTGGAATCGGTAACATGGGGAGCAGCTATTGCAAATGGTTTCTGGAAAGGAAAATCGAAAACGGTCTGCTGGCGGCTGTGTGCGACAGCGCGGAGCACAGGAGGCTGTGGGCGAAGGAGAACCTGCCGGCGGATGTCGCGATATTTGAGGATTCCGGCGCGTTGATCGCGAGTAACCTTGCGGACGCGGTTCTGGTGGCAACGCCGCATTACGCGCATCCCGAAATCGCCGTTGACGCCCTGCGGCACGGGCTGCATGTGCTGGTCGATAAGCCGGCGGGCGTATACGCCGGGCAGATCCGCCGGATGAACGACGTCGCCCGCGCGCATCCGCGGCAAAAATTCGCCATGATGTTCAACCAGCGGGCGAACCCATTGTATCAACGCATCAAAGAAATCGTCGCGCGCGGCGAAATCGGCGGCATCCGAAAAGTCAACTGGATCATCACCACGTGGTGGAGAACGCAGAAGTATTATGATTCCAGCCCATGGCGGGCCACCTGGCATGGGGAAGGGGGCGGACTGCTGGTCAACCAAGCCCCGCACCAGCTGGATCTGCTTCAATGGATCTGCGGTATGCCGAGCCTGGCGCGCGGTTACCTGAAATACGGTTCGCATCGGGACATCGCCGTGGAGGACGACGTAACCGCGTATTTTGAATATCCCAACGGCGCCACCGGTACCTTTATCTCCTGCACGCACGACGCCGTCGGCAGCGACCGGCTCGATATACAGGGTGACCGGGGAAAAATCGTTGTGGAAAACAGCTGCACGGCAAAGGTCATGCGTTTATATAAGTCGGAGGAAGAGTATAACCGCGAGCTGGATTTCAGGCAGATGCTCGCCCTGGTCAAGGGCGAGGGAGGCGAGCGCCTTTATGAAACGGAAACTTTTTTCTATCCCGAACGCTGGGACGTTCAGCACATCGATGTGCTCGCTAACTTTGTGCAGGCGGTGGAGAACGACGCGCCGCTGATCGCGCACGGCGCCGAGGGAATCCGGGCCGTTGAAATCGCCAATGCGATCTATCTCTCCGATTGGCTCGGCCGGGAGGTCGCAGTGCCCGTGGATCCCGAGTTGTTCTACGAAGAGCTTCGCAAGAAAATCGAGCAAGAGGGCCGCTGAATGTCTCTTAGGGTGGGGATCGTCGGGCTGGGCGTCGTGTCGGCAACGCACCGAAGCGCGCTGCAGGAAACGGAGCATGTCAGGCTCGTAGCTTCATGCGATACGGAGCCGTCGAGAAGGATAGAAGGTACAGCCTTCTATACTGATTTTCATGAAATGGCCCGGGAAGAACATCTGGACGCCGTGCATATTTGTCTGCCGCACCATTTGCATCTGGAAGCGACGAGGGCGTTTGCGGAGCGCGGGACACATGTGCTCTGCGAAAAGCCCGCCGCCATGACGGTGGCGCAATGGCTGGAAATGCGCTTGTTCGAAAAAACATATGGCGTCACCATCGCTGTATGCCAGCAGAACCGCTGGAACGCGTCGTTCGTCGAATTGCAGTCGCTTCTTGGCCGCGCGGAAAGCGGGCCGATGCGCGGGATCAAGGTCGTCGCCGCGTGGGCGAGGCCGTACGCATACTACCAAAGCGCGCCCTGGCGCGCGAGCATGCGGCAGGCCGGCGGCGGATGCATGATCAATCAGGCGCTGCATGCGCTGGACCAGATGCTTCAGATCGGTGGGACGGTGCGCTCCGTCAGGGGACAGATTGCAAACCTGAGCGGTTATCCCATAGAGGTCGAGGATACCGCATGCGCAAGCATCCGGTTTGATAACGGCGCTCAGGGTTTGTTTCTCGGTTCCGTATGCAACCGGGATAACGCGAGTATCGAGATCGAGGTAACCTGCGACAAAAGAACCTATGCGATCAAGGATTATGCGCTTTGGAGCAGCGAAGATGGCGGAATCAACCGGCAGCTGATGGTGCGCGACCCGACCGCGCTCGACGGAAAAACCTATTATGGAGCGAGCCATCGCCTGCTGATCGACGATTTTTACAAAACGCTCGCCGGCGCGGGGAGCCGATATGTCAGCGTGGAAAGCGCGGGGGCCGTGCTTTGCCTGATTGAGGCGATCCGCCGCTCGTCCGAAAGGAACGAAACGATATTGTGGGAGGAGATAACATGAGAAGGAAAGCAAAAATCGCGCTGAATATGTCCATGGTCAAGTTCTTTATGTGGGAGAACGGGCCGGAAGCAACGTTTTGCAAGGTAAAAGATGCGGGTATTTCATGGTTTGAATTGTCGCAGATCGACATGACGCCCGAGCTAATCGAGCGGATATTGGAGGCGTCGGAGAAATACGGCGTCCGTGTAATGGCGACGAGCGTAAACTACAAGCCGTTGTTTCAGAACGCAAAAGGCTTGGATTTGGAGCGTGATCTCGACAAGGTGATCGCGTACAACCATAAGCTCGGCGTGAAGTATGTGCGCGATTCGCTGATCCCGAAAACATGCATCCACAATGAAAAGGGTTATTACGAGGCGGCGGACGCGCTGAACCGTTATGGCAGACTTCTCTCGGATGCCGGGCTGCATCTTTACTACCACAACCACCACTTCGAGTTTGAGCGCTTCGGCGGCAAAACCGGATTTGAGCTGCTGGTCGAAAACACAGACCCGGATTATGTCGGGTTTGAAATCGACGTTCATTGGATTCAGCGTGCGGGTCAGGACCCCGTCAGATGGATCAGGCGCCTCGCCGGGCGCGCGGAGCTTGTGCACCTCAAGGATTATCGCATTCGGTTTCCGGAAGGCGAACCTTCCCCCGACATTTTCGTCAAAGAGCAATGCATTCAATTTGCGGAGATCGGGCAAGGTAATCTCGACATGCCTGCCATCATCGACGCCTCCTTGGAAGCAGGCGCGGTTTATCTTCCGATTGAACAGGATCAGACATATGGCCGAGATCCCTTTGAATGCCTTAAGGAAAGCGTCGAAAATATCCGATTGCTTGGATATGCGCATCTTTTATGATGCGCCGGATTACCGATATCATTATCGCATACATGCTGTTTTACAACAGCCCGCGGCCTCATTCAACGCTGCAATACAAAACACCGGACGGCGTAGAGGCAAACCTAGTGATTAAGGGCGGCGAAGCAGTTATAAAACTGGAAATAGGGATTCGAGAACCATCAAGTTCCACATTTTATTAGCCGGAGTCCAAGATTGCGCCCATATGCGATTCGACGCGCATGACCGTCAACGAGTTATCCGAATGAACCCCCATCCATGTTCGAGCATGGATTTTAATGGTTTGGCAGATACCTGTCCGCGCATATTTAATATATTACTCATATTGCCGGAGAATCATTTCACACTCTGTTTACATTTCAAGCTTTATTTGATAGACTATTAACACAATCATTACAACATCATACATTCAAACGTGACTCATTTCCCCCACGGGAAAAAAAGCGGCGAACCTCTCGCCGCAATAGAACAGGAGGCATCGTATGAAACAACTGTCCTTCAAGAGGAAAGCGCTTGTTTTCGCGCTTGTCCTTGCAGCCGTCCTCGTTGCCGCCACGGCGTACGCCGCGCAGCAAGAGGGCGATGGCAATGTGTTCGTCAACAGCTTCTGGTCGCTGGTGCCGCCCATCGTTGCCATCGCGCTCGCGCTCATCACCAAGGAAGTCTACTCTTCACTGTTTGCCGGCGTGCTCGTCGGCGCGTTGTTCTCCGCCAATTTCAACCTTGAGGGAAGCATGCACAATTTGGTGGACAACGGCTTCATCGCGGTGCTCAGCGACGGCTGGAACGTGGGTATTCTGATCTTCCTCGTCCTCCTCGGCACGATCAGCGCGCTCTCGTTCAAATCCGGCGCTACGGTCGCCTACGGCGAGTGGGCGCAGAAGAGGATCAAGAGCCGCGTCGGCGCGCAATTGGCCAGCGTCGCGCTCGGCGTACTGATCTTTGTGGACGACTATTTCAACTGCCTCACCGTCGGCAACGTCATGCGTCCCGTGACGGACAGCCACAAGGTCTCCCGCGCGAAGCTCGCATACATCGTGGACGCCACCGCGGCCCCGGTATGCATCATCGCGCCCATCAGTTCCTGGGCGGCAGCCGTTACCGCCTTTTCGCAGGGCTATGGCGACAGCCCTTATGCTCTGTTTATCGACTCCATAAAGTATAATTTCTACGCGCTGTTTACGCTTGCGTTCATGGTCGCCATCGCTCTGATGAAGTTCGATTTCGGCCCCATGAAGCTCCATGAGGACAACGCGCTAAAGGGCGACCTCTACACCACGCCCGACAGGCCTTACGCCAACGCCGCGGATGAAATACCCAATAAGAACGGCAAGGTCATCGACCTGATCATTCCTGTGTTCGTGATGCTGGTTCCGTGCTGCATACTCGGCCTGCTCTATACGGGCGGCTTCTTTGCGGGCGAATCCTTTATGGATGCGTTCGCAAACTGCGACGCTTCGCTCGGCCTTGTGTACGGCTCGCTCGTCGCGATGCTGATGATGCTCGTCTACTTCCTGCTGCGCAAATCCATGAGTTTCAAGGAATTCATGGATTGCCTCCCGCAGGGCTTCCGCAACATGGTGCCCGCGATCCTCATTCTGGTGCTCGCATGGGCGCTTGCGTCCATCACCGGCATGCTTGGCGCCGCCGATTATGTCGCCGTCCTCGTGGACAAGGCAGCCGGCGGCTTCGTGAACTTCCTGCCCGCAATCATCTTCCTGGTAGCCTGCGGCCTGTCGTTTGCGACGGGCACCTCCTGGGGCACCTTCGGCATCCTTCTGCCCATCGTCATCAAGGTGCTCCCCCTTGGCAACCCGCTGCTCGTCGTGAGCGTTTCCGCCTGCCTCGCGGGCGCGGTCTTCGGCGATCACTGCTCGCCGATCTCCGATACCACGATCATGGCCTCCGCCGGCGCGCAGTCCAACCACATCAACCACGTTACGACCCAGCTGCCTTACGCTTTGACGGTCGGCGCGGTCTGCTTCGTGTTCTACGTCATCGCGGGCTTCTGGCAGAGCTTCATCGTCACGCTGATCGGCATCGCCGCCACCGTGGGCCTGCTCTATGTCATCAAGCGCTCGCTCGCCTGGCCGAAGAGCAAAAAGGCTTCCAAATCCGCGTAAAGATCGAAAGAGCAACGATAACGCATCAATTCTCGCCGGCATGGGACACAGGGCCCGCGCCGGCGAGAGTTATGCGCACCCGCGCCGCGCCGCCGCAGGGGCAGGCCGCCTTGACTTTTGAGCTTAAATATAGTAGGCTGATGGAAATGTTGCATTGCATGGCTCGGGCTGGGCAGATGCTATAAAAGGCGGGGCGCTTTCGGGATTTGCGGCTTAAGGAGCGGAAGCTTCGCAATACTTCTGCTCTTTTTCGTTGTTAAGCTGCGGGCATCTCCGCCGTTGCGGCGGGCCGGGCTTTCGGACGGGCTGTTATACCATAGTGGAAAGGCTGGAGCATACCATGGCCGACAACGCAATTGATGTCATTCGGGAGGCCGAGGTTGAAGCGGAGGGGATTCTGCTTCGCGCGGCGCAGGAAAGCGAGCGCATAAAAGCCGAAGCGGCGGCTGATGCGGCGCGTGCGGGCGAGTTTTGCCAAGCCGCGGCGAAAGCGGCGGCGGAAGAAGCCGTTCTGGCGGCAAAGGAAAAAAGCGCGCAGTACATGCAAAAGGCCGAAGCGTCCCTGGAGCAGGAATTGGACGCCCTGCGCCAAAAAGCCGCGCCCCGGCGCGAGCAGGCTGTTGAAGCTCTCATCGCCGCGTTGGCCGAATGAACGCGTTACACATGCTATAAAGGGGAAATGATTGGCCCATGGCAGTGCTGCGAATGAACAAAATCCGCATTTGCGCAGTTCATAAGGATCGCAAAAAGATCCTTGAATTCCTGCAGCGCCAGGGATGCGTTGAAGTCCGCGACGCGGCGGCGGAGGACGGTGTTTTCGCCAGGACGGATACGTCGTCCGTCTGCGCGACGCTCGGCAAGGCTTCCGAAACCGCGAGAGCCTGCAGCGAGATCATAGACCGGTATTGCCAGACGAAGCGGTCGATAACCGGCGGCCTGAAAGGGCGCGCGCGCGCCAGCGTCAGGCAAAGCGACGATTTTTGCGCGAGAAGGAACGACGTATTGAACGCCGCGCAGCATGTTGTTTCTTTGGAGTGCGGCATCCGGGAGGCGAAATCGGAGCTGATCAGGCTCGACGCGCAGGAGGAAGCGCTTTCCCCCTGGATGGAACTGCCCGTGCCGCAGGCGTTCGGGGGAACGAAGAAAACGGCCGCCTTCGTCGGTTCCCTGGTGGGGGAATACACGCCGGACGGGCTGCTCGCGCGGCTGAGCGCGGCCGGGCCGGAGTTGGACGCCGTCCACGCGCAGATCGTATCCTCATCCAAAGTGCAAACCTGCTTTTATTTGGTCGTGCTCAAAAAGGACGCTCAAAAGGCCGAGGAAGCGCTTAAATCCCTCGGCTTCGCCGCGCCTTCCAATCCCAGCCGCCATATGCCGCGGGCAAAAAAAGAACTTTTGATCAAACAAAAACGGGAAACGCTGGAATTGATCGGGCGGGCGGAGTTGGAAATCAGGAGCTATGAAGCCATGCGCGAGGATTTCCGCTTCCTTGAAGACCATATGAAGATGCGTGAGGAAAAATACGAGGTCATAGAGCGCCTCCTGCAATCCAAACACGCCTTCATCCTCACCGGCTACATCCCGGAAAAGGATTCCGAGGGGCTGCGCCGGGCCATAACCGACCGGTTTGACTGCGCCGTCGTCATCGAATCGGCGCAGGACGACGCGGATGCTCCCGTCATGCTGAAAAACGCCGCTTTTACGGAGCCCGCCGAGTCTGTGCTGGAAAGCTACAGCATGCCCGGCAAGGGGGAGTTGGATCCCACGCCCGTCATGAGCGTGTTCTATTACATCATGTTCGGCCTCATGTTCTCGGACGCGGGATACGGCCTGATCATGGCCGCGGCGTGCGGCGCGCTCCTGCTGATCTACAGGGATATGCCGCACAATATGAAAAAGAGCCTTCGCCTTTTCTTCTGGTGCGGCGTTTCGACCATTTTCTGGGGCGTCGTTTTCTCGAGCTACTTCGGGGATGCGGTCAACGCCTTCAGCAAAACTTTTATGGGGCGCGAGGTGGGCATTCCACCCTTGTGGTTCGCGCCTTTGGACAGCCCCATGAAGCTGCTGGTTTTCTGTTTGGGGATCGGCGTTACGCACCTGATCGCCGCTTACGTCATGAAGGCCTGCAACTATGTGAAGAACGGGCAGTACATCGACATCGTATACGACGTCGCGTTTCCCATCGCGATCCTGTTCAGCCTGCTCGTATTGCTCATGGGCAGCGAGATGTTCTTCAACATGGCGGGATTCAGGCTTACCCTGAGCGCGATTGCGGCCAAGGTTTGCCTTGGATCGGCCGCGGTCTGCATGGCCGGCATCGTGCTCACGGGCGGCCGGGAGAGCAAAAGCTGGTTCAAGCGCATCCTAAAGGGCCTGTACGCGCTGTACAACGTGCTGGCGGGCTGGCTCGGCGACATCCTTTCCTACTCGCGCCTGCTCGCGCTGGGTCTGGCCACGGGCGTGATCGCTTCGGTGATCAATGCGCTGGGAACGATGACGGGCAGAGGGGTCCCGGGGCTGCTTGTGTTTATCGTCGTTTTTCTTCTCGGCCACGCATTGAACTTCGGCATCAACGTGTTGGGCGCCTACGTGCACTCCAACCGGTTGGAATATGTGGAGTTCTTCGGAAAGTTCTATGAGGGCGGCAGCCGGAAGTTTTCGCCTTATGGAATACATACCAAATACTACATGATTCAGGAGGAAGACTGTCATGTCTGAAATGGGAATCGTACTCGCGGTATTGGGAATGGCGCTGGCCGCGCTCCTGCCCGGCATCGGCTCCGCCAAAGGGGTCGGCATCGCCGGACAGGCGGCCGCCGCCGTCGTGACCGACGATCCCGCGAAGTTCAGCAAGGTTCTGGTTTTGCAGCTTTTGCCCGGTACGCAGGGGATTTACGGGCTTCTGATCGCGTTCGTCACGATGCTCAACATAGGGCTTCTGGGCGGTTCGTCCGACATCAGCCTGATGAAGGGTCTCTGCTACTTCGCGGCCTGCCTTCCCATGGCGATCGTGGGATGGCTCTCGGCGCTGCATCAGGCGAGGGCGTCCATCGCCAGCATCAACCTCGTGGCCAAAAAGCCGGAGCAGTTCGGCAAGGCGATGATCTTCCCGGCGATGGTGGAAACCTACGCCATACTGGCGCTGCTCATCAGCCTGCTGGCCGTCATGAACGTGGCGAACCTCAACATCTAGGAGGATGCGGCCGATGACCGGTCTGGAGAAAATCGTGGCGGCGATCCGGCAGGAGGCGCAGGCCGAGGCGAACGCGATCGTCGAGCAGGCGAAGGCCGAGGCGGCGCGGATACGCGCCGGGGAACAAGCCCGGAGCGACGCGCTGTGCGCCGAAATAGAAGCTTCCGCCGCGCAGCGGTCCGCCGATATCGAGCGCGCGTCCGTTTCCGCCGCCGGACTTGCGCGAAGGCGGCGGCTGCTCGAGGCCAAACAGGAAATACTGGCTCAAACGATGGAACATGCGCTGGACAGGCTCCATGCCCTGCCGGAGCAGGAATATTTCAGCCTGCTCGTCAAAATGGCGGCAGGCTGCGCGGAGCCTGCCGAGGGCGAGCTGATTTTGTGCGACAGGGACCTGCGGCGCTGCCCGGAGGAGTTTACGCGGCGGCTCGATCAGGCGCTGCCTGAGGGCGCGAAGCTTTTGCTTTCGCGCGAAACCCGCCCGATCGACGGCGGCTTCATCCTCAGATACGGGGATATCGAGCACAACTGTTCCTTCCGGGCGATCTTCGATGCCCGGCGGGAGGAGTTGACCGACAGGGTGCGCGGCATTCTGTTTTCATGATGCGGCGCGTACCGGCGCATGGAGGAGGCGGTCAATTGCCAAAGGAGTATATCTACGCGGTCACGCGCATACACACCGAGGAGCGGCGCCTTTTGAACGGGCAGGATATGGAACGGCTCTTCCTCGCGCAGAACGCGGCCGAATGCCATCGCCTGCTTGCGGATAAAGGCTGGGGCGCGGCCGGCGTTCCGGCGGACGACTCCGACGCGCTTTTGGCCTTCGAGGAGGAAAAAACGTGGGCTCTGGTCCGCGAGCTCATCGGGGATCTGTCCCCGCTGGAGGTTTTGTACCGGACGAACGATTTCCACAACCTCAAGGCGGCGATCAAGCTTGTGTATTCGGGTCAGGAGCGCGAAAACGCACAACGCTGTTTCCTGGAGCCCGGCGCCGTCTCCGCCGAGGTTGTGCTGCAGGCTGCCCGGCGGAATGATTTCAGCGAGCTGCCGCCTGATTTGGCCGAGGCGGGCCGCGAGGCATACGACGTTTTGATCCATACGGCGGACGGGCAGGCCTGCGAAATGGTTCTGGATACTGCCGCGCTCGTCGCCCTCGACGCGGCGGGCAGGGAATCCGCGGCGCCGCTGCTGCGCTTTTGCGCCGCGCTCAGGGCGGACGAAGCCAACATCAAAGCGGCGGCAAGGGCGTGCCGGATGGGCAAGGACAGGGATTTCCTCGCGCGCGCCGTAGCCCCCTCGGGCAGCCTCGACACGCAGGCGCTGATCGACGCGGCGGCGAAATCCTTCGATGAAATCTGCGCTTATCTGTCCGGAACGGAATATGCCGGCGCGGTTGAGACGCTGCGGGATTCGCTCTCGGCGTTCGAATGCTGGTGCGACAATCGGCTCATGGAAAGCATCCGCCCGCAAAGATATGAATATTTCACGATAGAGCCTCTGGCGGCGTATATCCTGGCGCGCGAGAACGAAATCGCGATGGTGAGGATGCTGCTTACGGCAAAGCTCAACCGGCTCGACGGCGCGCTCGTGCGCAAGAGGTGGAGGCAAACCTATGTATAAGATCGCGGTGATGGGGGACAGGGACAGCATCTACGGCTTCGCCGCGATCGGCATGGACATCTATCCCATGACGGACGCGACGCATGCGGCAAAGCAGCTCAAAGCGCTTTCCGAAAGCGGATATGCCGTCGTGTATGTGACGGAGGCGCTTTACGCGTGCCTCCCCAAAGAAGCCGCCGAATCCCGCGGCGCTCCCCTGCCCGCCGTCATACCGATACCGGGAGCGTCGGGCGACATGGGGCTGGGCGTCGCGCGCGTGAGGAAGTTCGTGGAGCAGGCAGTGGGCTCAGACATCCTTTTCAACGACCACTAAGGGGCGGAGGGTTCCGGCTCCGGAAGGAATGGTGACGCACGAATATGAGCAGTAAGGGTACGATATTGAAAGTGGCCGGGCCGTTGGTCATCGCCGAGGGAATGCGCGACGCCAACATGTTCGACATGGTCCGGGTAGCCCAAAGCCGGCTGATCGGCGAAATCCTCGAGATACGCGGCGAGCGCGCGTCCATCCAGGTATATGAGGAAACAAGCGGCCTCGGGCCGGGGGAGCCGGTGGAATCCACGGGCGTGCCCATGAGCGTGGAGCTTGGGCCCGGGCTGATCGCGAGCATCTACGACGGCATACAGCGTCCCCTTGACGCGATTCGGGATTTGACCGGCGACCGCCTGATCCGCGGGGCCGAGGTGCCGAGCCTTTCGCGCGAAAAGATATGGCATTTCACGCCGTGCGTCCGGGAGGGCGAGCGGATCGTCGCGGGCGACGTGCTCGGGACCGTGCGGGAAACCGACGTCGTCCTGCACAAGATCATGGCGCCTCCGGGCATGAGCGGAACCGTAAAGGCAATTTCGGAAGGCGACTTTACGATAGAGCAGACCGTAGCCGTGCTCGTATCCGCGCAGGGAGAGGAGATCCCCCTGACGCTGATGCACAAATGGCCCGTACGCCGCGGCAGGCCCTACGCCCGCAAACTGAGCCCGTCCGAGCCGCTCGTGACGGGACAGCGGGTGATCGACACGCTGTTCCCCCTTGCAAAGGGAGGGACTGCGGCCGTGCCGGGACCCTTCGGCTCGGGCAAGACGGTGGTGCAGCACCAGCTCGCCAAATGGGCCGACGCCGACATCATCGTATACATCGGCTGCGGCGAGCGCGGCAACGAAATGACGGACGTGCTCAACGAATTCCCCGAGCTTAAAGACCCCAAGACGGGCAAGAGCCTGATGGAACGCACGGTGCTCATCGCCAACACCTCGGATATGCCCGTGGCGGCGCGCGAGGCGTCCATCTATACCGGCATCACCATCGCCGAGTATTTCCGGGATATGGGCTACTCCGTGGCGCTGATGGCGGACTCCACCTCCCGCTGGGCGGAAGCCCTGCGCGAGATGAGCGGGCGGCTCGAGGAGATGCCGGGCGAGGAGGGGTACCCCGCATATCTTGGCAGCCGGCTCGCGCAGTTCTACGAGCGCGCGGGACGCGTCGTCGCGCTGGGCCGCGATGAGCGCGAGGGGGCGCTGAGCGTCATCGGCGCGGTTTCCCCCGCGGGCGGTGACATTTCCGAGCCCGTTAGCCAGGCGACGCTGCGCATCGTCAAGGTGTTCTGGAGCCTCGACGCGCAGCTCGCGTATTCCCGCCATTTCCCGGCCATCAACTGGCTGACCAGCTATTCGCTCTACGCGGACGACGTGGGCGGATGGCTTAACGAACACGTCAAAAAGGATTGGACGGACAGGCGCGGGCGCGTCATGCTGCTCCTTCAGGAGGAAAGCGAGCTGGAGGAGATCGTGCAGCTGGTCGGCATGGACGCCCTTTCCCCGTCGGATCGCCTGAAGCTGGAGGCCGCGCGCAGCATCCGCGAGGATTTCCTGCATCAGGACGCATTCCACGAGGTGGACACCTATTCGCCGCTTGAGAAGCAATACACCATGCTGGAGCTGGTGCTGGCCTATTATGATTCCTGCCGGGAGGCGCTCGAGCGGGGCGTTTCCATCAACGCGCTCGTCAAGCTGCCCGCGCGCGAGGCCATCGGGCGCTTCAAGTATACGCCGGGCGATCGTATGCAGGCGGAATATGAAGGCATCGCCCGTCAACTGAGCGCGGAAATAGACGGCCTGATCGCGAAGCTGAAGGAGGAAAACGCGTAATGCCCAGGGAATATCGGACCATACAGGAGGTTGCCGGGCCGCTGATGATGGTGCGCGGCGTTTCGGACGTCGCCTACGACGAGCTCGGGGAAATCGAGCTCGCGAGCGGAGAGCGCCGCCGCTGCAAGGTGCTGGAGATCGACGGGAGCAACGCGCTCGTGCAGCTTTTTGAAAGCTCCGCCGGAATCAACCTGCAAAACAGCAAGGTGCGCTTCCTTGGGCGCAGCATGGAGCTGGGCGTTTCGGAGGATATGCTCTCGCGCGTGTTCGACGGGCTCGGCCGCCCCATCGACGGCGGCCCCGAGATCCTGCCGGAATACAGGCGCGATATCAACGGCCTGCCCATGAACCCCGCCTCGCGCAACTATCCGCAGGAGTTCATCCAGACGGGCGTTTCGGCCATAGACGGGCTCAACACGCTCGTGCGCGGTCAGAAGCTACCCATATTTTCAGCCTCGGGCCTGCCCCACGCGCAGCTTGCGGCTCGCTCGCGCCGAGCACCTTTGCCTGGCGGGAGCGAGCCGTTCGCCGTGGTGTTCGTCGCCATGGGCATCACGTTCGAGGAATCCAACTTCTTTATCAATTCCTTCAGGGAGTCGGGGGCCATCGATCGCAGCGTCATGTTCGTCAACCTCGCCAACGACCCCGCGGTCGAGCGCATCGCTACCCCGCGCATGGGCCTCACGGCGGCGGAGTACCTCGCGTTCGACAAGGGCATGCACGTGCTCGTGATCATGACCGACATCACCAACTACGCGGACGCCCTGCGCGAGGTTTCGGCCGCCCGCAAGGAGGTGCCGGGCCGCCGCGGGTATCCGGGATATATGTATACCGACCTCGCGAGCCTCTACGAGCGCGCGGGCCGCTTGAAGGGCAAGGCGGGCTCCATCACGCTGATCCCCATACTGAGCATGCCCGAGGACGACAAGACCCACCCCATACCGGACCTGACCGGATACATCACCGAGGGGCAGATCATACTCTCGCGCGATTTGTACCGCAGGAACATACAACCGCCCATAGACGTGCTGCCCAGCCTTTCCCGCCTCAAGGACAAAGGCATCGGGCAGGGCAAAACCCGCGCGGACCACGCCAACACGATGAACCAGCTCTTCGCCGCTTACTCTCGGGGCAAGAACGCGAAGGAACTCATGACCATACTCGGCGAAGCCGCGCTGACGGACATCGATCTGCTATACGCCAGGTTTTCGGATGAGTTCGAGCGGGAATACGTCAACCAGGGGTATCACGCGAACCGCGATATCGAGCAAACGCTCTCCCTGGGCTGGAAGCTCCTTCGCATACTCCCGCGCGCGGAGCTCAAGCGCATCAAGGACGAGTATCTCGACGCGTATTACGAGGGTTAAGGGAAGGGAGGACGCATGGCGCAACGGCAGATCAACCCCACCCGCATGGAGCTCACCCGGCTCAAGCGCAAGCTTGCCACGGCCATGCGCGGGCACAAGCTGCTCAAGGATAAGCGCGACGAGCTGATGCGGCAGTTCCTGGAACTCGTGCGCAAAAACATGGCGCTCCGCGAAAAGGTGGAGGCTGGCATACGCGCGGCTTCGGGCAACTTCGCGCTGGCGCGCGCCGCCATGCGGGGCGCGGCGCTGGATACCGCGCTGCTCGTGCCCGGGCAGGAGATCATGCTCGAGGCCGGACAACGCAACGTCATGAGCGTGAACATACCGAAGTTTTCATACAAATTCAGGAGCGCGGATCAAAGCAGCGTCTATTCCTACGGCCTGAGCTTCACCTCGGGGGATCTGGACGAGGCCGTGCAAAGCCTTTCCGGCATCCTGCCGGAGATGATCCTGCTCGCGGAAACCGAAAAGGGCTGCCAGCTCATGGCGGCCGAAATCGAAAAGACCCGCAGGCGCGTCAACGCGCTCGAATACGTGCTGATCCCCCGGATGAGGGAGAGCATCAAATACATTTCCATGAAGCTCGACGAAAACGAGCGCAGCACCCAAATTCGCCTGATGAAGGTGAAGGACATGGTGCTTGAACAGGCGCACCATTATAAAGAGCGCCGGGACGCGGCTTTGGAATAAGAGGACGCGGTCTTTATATGCGCGCGCCGCCGCAGGACAACCTGCGGCGTTTTCGTTGCGCCCGCCGGCGCCGGGAATGGGAACGCGCGGCGGAGCTTACGCCCTGCGCCACACCGAGGGCATGCACAGCAGCAGCATGGGGAATATCTCGAGCCTGCCCAGCAGCATATCGAACGAGAGCACGATCTTGGAAAGCGGCGAGAAGAAGGAAAAGTTGCCCGCCGGGCCGACCATGTCGAGCCCGGGTCCGATGTTGTTGAGGCAGGCGAGCACGGCGGTGACGGTGGTCTCCATGCTGTGATCGTCCAGCGTGAGCACGAGCATCGACGTCAGGCAGATCACCGCGTAGACCGCCGTAAACGCGTACGTGCCGCGCACGACGCCCTCGCCGAGGGGTTTGCCGTCCATTTGAATGGAACGTATCGCCCGCGGGCGCAGCATGGTCTGCATCTGGTTCTTCACGGCCTTCCACAGGATCAGCAGGCGCGACACCTTGAAGCCGCCGCCCGTGGAACCGGCCGATGCGCCTATGATCATCAGCATCACCAATAGGAACCGGGAAAGCTGCGGCCACTTGTCGAAGTTCGCCGTCGCGTAGCCGGTCGTGGTCATGACGGAGGAAACCTGGAAAAAGCTGTCCAGCACGGCCTTGCCCGCGCCCGCGTCCGCATACTGCGGGAGTATATCGACGGCTATGACCGCCGTCGTGAGCAGTATGATGCCGACGTAAAGGCGAAGCTCCTCGTTGCGAAAAGCCGCGCGGAACTGTTTGAGAAGAAGCAAATAGTAAATGGAGAAGTTCACGCCGAAAAGCGCCATAAACACGCCTATGACGGCCTGCAGATAGGCGCTGTCATACGCGCCTATGCTCGCGTTTTTAATGCTGAAGCCGCCGGTGCCCGCGGTGCCGAAGGTATTCAGCACGCTGTCAAAAAGGGGCATGCCTCCAAGAAGAAGCAGCGCGATCTGCAAAAGCGTGAGCGCGATATAGATCGAATAGAGTATGCGCGCGGAGTGGCGCATGGTCGGCGCGAGCTTATCGACGGAAGGGCCCGGGCTTTCCGCGCGCAGCAGATGAAACGTTTCGCCGCTGCCCTTGGCGAGCGGCACGACCGCCAGCATGAACACCAATACGCCCATGCCGCCGAGCCAGTGCGTAAAGCTGCGCCAGTACAGCATGCTTCGCGGCAGCACCTCCACGTCCGTGAGTATGCTCGAGCCCGTGGTGGTGAAGCCGGACACCGTCTCAAACCAGCAGTCGAGAAAACTCGGTATCGCGCCGCTGATAAAAAACGGAAGCGCGCCGAAGAGCGAAATCAGGATCCAGCCGAGGGAAACGGTCACGAAACCCTCGCGCGCGTAGACGCCCGCGTCCGTCGGACGCTTCTGCCGGATCAGCAGCGCGGCCGATACGAGCAGTGCGGCCATGGCGATGGCAAAGCCTTTCACCGAAGGCAGTTCGTTGTGATAAGCCGCGATGGCGAGCGCGGGCAGCATGAATACGCCCTCGACGCCGAGGAGATACCCGATGTATATGGAGATGGCGCGTCTGTTCATGTCGTGACCTTTCTGATCAGCCCGCTATGGCAGCATGATCGGGGCGGGCGCGTCGAAAGCGCCTTCGACGAAGATATCCTTCAAATCGCAGACCGCCCGTTCGGCGGGCGTCACGACGACCACCGTATCCCCTTTCTGCATGCTGTCGCCGCCTTTGGGGAGTATGACCTTGCGGGCGCGGATGATGCTGGCGATCAGTATGTCCGGTTTGAGCGCGAGCTGGTACAGGGGGATGTTCAGGTACGGGGCGTCGCTTTTCACAAAGAATTCCAGCGCCTCCGCGCTGCCGCCCGCGATGCTGTAAAGCGTCACCACCGAGCCTCCCGCGGTGTTGTCCATGGCGCGCACATAGCTCACGATTTCATCCGCGGTGAGCAGCTTGGGGCTCACGATGGTGTCGATCCCCTTGTCCGCGAATACCTCTGCGTATTCCGTGCGGTTGATTTTCGTGATGGTTTTGGGAACGCCTATGTAGTTGCCGAACATGGAAATGATGAGGTTTTCCTCGTCCATGCCGGTCAGCGTGACCAGAGCGTCCGTCTGACGGATGCCTTCGGAAAGCAGCAAGTCCTTTTGCGACCCGTCCCCGTATATGACCATGACTTCGGGGAGCGCCTCCGAGAGCGTTTCGCAGCGGGCGCGCTGCTTCTCGATGATGGTTACGCGCACGTGCGCGCGCAGGAGCATGGCGGCCAGGTATTCCGCGATGCGGCTGCCGCCCACGATCATGACGCTCTGCGCCTTCTGCGCGCCGACGTTGAGCTGGCGCAGCAGGTTCGCAAGCTCGGCCGCGTCCGCGGCGATGGTGATTTTATCGCCTTCGCGCAGCTCAAAGCTGCCGGAGGGTATCGTGATCTCGCCGTCGCGGTCCACCGCGCAGATCAGCGCGTTGAGGCGCGCGAAGCCGCCGAGCTCCGACAGTTTCCTGTTCACGAGGGCGTTGTCGTGCCTGAGCTTGAGCTCCACGAGCTCCACGCGGCCCTTGGCGAAAGAGTCGCGCTTGAGGAACGAGGGGAACTGCAAAAGCCTGAATATCTCGCGCGCGGCAGCCCTTTCGGGGTTGATGCTCAGCGAAAGGCCCAACTCCTCCTTCAACAGGCGGAGCTGCGAATCGTACGCGGGATTCCTGACGCGCGCGATGGTGCTCCTGCACCCGAGCTTGCGCGCAACCATGCAGCAGAGCAGATTGATTTCGTCGCTTGAGGTCGCGGCGATGAGCACGTCGCTGTGCTGCACGTCCGCCTCGCGCTGCACCTCGACGCGCGCGCCGTTGCCGGTGACCACGGCGACGTCCAGCGCTTCCTGAGATTCCCGGAGCACGTCCGAGTTGCTGTCGATGACGACGAGGTCGTGCCCTTCCTTCGAAAGCAATTTGGTGAGCGTAAACCCCACCTTGCCGTCGCCCACGATGACAATTTTCATGGCTGCAGCATTACCCTCCGCTAAAAACATTTTTATTCATTATCATTATAGCCGCCGGCGCGAGGATAAGCAATGCCACGGGGATGGGTTCTATCGGCGGTTCACCCTCCGAGTGTTCAGCCGCCGTGCTTTTAAGAAAATCTTACTTCTACCGATAGGCCGCCAAGCAGTTGATGTTGAAATACCTTAGTCTTCCTTTTCGGCAACAACCAGGGCATTTACTCAATATTCCACAAAACCCTGCTTTCATTCCGCAGAATAAATACAGCTTCCTCCGCTGGCCGAACCACCGTCTTTTCAACAACCGCGTTCCAGGGTTCCGCATCAATTACGGTGAGTAAAGCATCACGCCTCCCAAGGCGCCTCAACGAATCTTTCCGGCGCCACGCGCTTCGCGTTCCGGCGTAACCGCGTCCAGCCTCTCTTTTGTCATGTCATACCGCTCCATCAGAGCCCCATACCGCCACCGGTACTCGTCCTGATTCTCCCCGCGGAACGGGCGTTCTCCCGCGCCATTTTGCCGCATGAGATTCCATTTCGTCTTTCAATGCTTTTGATTGACGCGCTGATGGATTCCGGCTGCATTAGCCGAGGCGACAGGATTGAGTTGCGCGCCTGTCTGCTCGAGCGATTTGGCCCGCCGTTCGCGTTGCTTGAAGTAAGCGAGGAGGAACTGTATGAACAAGAACGCAAAGTGACGAAACTGAATGCGACAAAGAAGGCTAGCGAGACGTCTTGTGTAGACTTGCCAAACGCCGCGTCGTGGCGTATGCGCGCGTCTCCACATCCCATTTGGAACAACAGGAAAGCTATCAGGCTCGGTGCGAATATTTCACCAAGTTCATCCACTTTCGAGCGGATTGGGAATTGTATCACCCTCGTGTTCTTCGGGCAAGTTAGCAGCTTGTCATTGATACACGGCAAGCTGCTTTTCATTTTGTAAAAGCCCTGGAATCAAGCGATTTCAGGGCTTTCGCTCTTTTTGGAGCAAGCAAAGATCCGAATCGTATTTTTTTGCGCCGCCGATTTGCTTTTTTATAGCGTAGCTGTTGCAGAGAATCCTCGGCTATAATTGCTTACCTCACCGTTCTGCGAAGGAGATCGTTAAGCTGCCGGTTCCCTTCGAACAGAATCAGGTCCTCGTCCAACTCCGCAAATTCCCTGTCCTTGATAACGACTTTGCCGTTCATGACCAAATCGCAGACATCCTGCGAGCCGGCGACCATCATGAACGTTTTAAACAGGTTGCGCGTTGGCCGCACAGCGGGCTGATCCAGATCAAACAACACGATATCCGCTTGTTTCCCGACTTCAAGCGTTCCCCTCGCGGAACCGGTGCCCAGCGCGCGCGCGCCGTTGATCGTGCACATATCGTACGCTTCGGACAGCGGCAAAACGTTGGGTTCAAATACAGGCGTTCCATAGACAGCCTGCGTTACATATTTGAGCAACTGCGCCTGTCCGAGCAAGTCCTGTTTGGCGCTTGAAGCGCCGTCGTTTCCGAGCGCGATATTGATTCCCAGGGCTCTCTCGGCAAGCAGCTTCGGGATTCCCTGCGTGGGCAGGTTCGCCGTAGGACAATGGATGATATGCACCCCGCGCCCGGCGATAAGCTGCAAATCGAAATCCGTCACCTGTATACAGTGGGCCGCGATCACATTCGGGCCCAATACGCCGCAACTGTCCAGAAAAGCCGGCGGGCGCATACCCCATCTGGTCAGGCATGTCTGAACCTCGGCCGGATGTTCGCCCAGATGTATGTGGATTCCGGTACGGTTCTTCTTTGCGGCGTCGGCTACTATGCATCCCAGTTCACGCGATGTCGTCATCGGAGAAGATAAGGAATACCAAACGCGGATGCGGCCGTCCGCGGTTCCGTTGTATTTCGAGAAAAGCTCGTTCTGATGCGCCATGCAGGCGTCGGCATCCGGATCGCACATGCAGGCGGGCAATTCGTTATCCATATCCCGTCCTACCCTGGATACGGCGGCGCTCATACCGGTTTCTTTCGCCGCTTCGATGGTGCCCGTCATATCCATGCTTCCCGCGTCGGCGAACATCGTAATCCCGGCCCGTAACGCCTGAATGCAGTATAAGCGCGCCGCATGGTATCGATCCTCGGGATTCATTGAAGCTTCGTACGGCACAAGAATCCTGCGCCATATGATCGGGGGCTCGTCCACGGTGCCGCCCTTGAGCAGTTGCTGTACCGAGTGCGTATGGCAGTCGGTCATGCCCGGAAGAGCAAGCTTGTTTTTGCCGTCGAGCACCTGAGCTGCCGCATACTTCTCCGCGAGAACATCGCTCTCTCCGATGTCGATAATGGTATTCTTATCGACGGCGATCGCCGCGTGATCGAGAATGCGATGATCCGGCAACACCGCCGCACAATCCTTAACCAACAGGGAACAAGACGCTTTTTCCATGTAAAACCTCACGCCAGCTCGGCAAGCTGCTGAAATACATCGCATTTCATCCGCAAATCCCGGGTGCAGACCGCTTCTCCTTCATTAACCAGGCGGTATTCGTCCACGCCGCACAGTTTTCCATCCTTGAATACGATTTTTCCGTTGATCATCGTCATCCACGCGGGGCCCGTTATGCCCAGCTTGGGAATGATGTTCTTCGGATCGTGCAAAGCGCCGGCAAGCTCCAGCTTTGCGGTATCGATCATGAACAAGTCCGCGGCCATTCCGGGTTTCAGACAGCCGATTTCCGGGCGGCCTAATGTCCCGGCGCCGTTGACCGTGGCGATTTTCAATATATCATACGGCTTCGGACAGCCGTTGCGATCGCCGTTGCGGAAGGTTTGCATGAGATAGCCAAGGCGCAGGGCGTCCAGCATGCTGGAGCCTTCGTTGGTCGCGCTGCCGTCGCAGCCCAGGCTGATTAAAATGCCGGCCTTCTGCATCGCGGGAATGTCGAGTATTTCCGTAGCGCCGTAAAACGTCGGCGCGGGACAGTGGGAAATGCCCGTTCCGCTTTGCGCGAGCATCGCGTATTCCGAGGGTAGCGTTTCGCGGCCGTGCGCGATCCATACATCCGGGCCTAAAAACCCCGTCTTTTCACACCATGGAATCGAACGGATACCCCATCTGCCGAGCATCGTTTCCACTTCGCCCTCGCAGAGATGCGTATGCATCCTTACCTTTTTCAAGCGGGCGAGCTTCGCGGCTTCAACAAACGTCTCGCGCTTGCAGCTTACCGGCTGCGTCGGCGATATGACGACCTGACGCATGGAGAAAGGCGCGGGGTCGTGATAGGCGCCGATCAAACGCTCGCAATCGGCGAGGAAGCGATCGGTGCTTTCGCACATGGAATCCGGAATAAAGCTTCCCTCCTCCATGGGCAGCGTGCTTCCGCCGCGCCCCGCAAGGAAGCGCATACCCAGCAGAGAAGCCGCCTCCATTTGCCGCGCAATCGGGTCGTCGCACAGCCCGGGCATAAACAGATAATGCTGGTCGTATGCGGTTGTGCAGCCGTGTTTGATCAGATCCGCCATGGCCGTAAGGGAGGCGTAATAAACAACGTCGTCCGTAACCATGCTGAACGTCGGCTGTACGGCCTTCAGCCATTGCATGACGGACATGTTGGGCCGGTCAATGCTGATCAGATTCCTGATAAACGATTGAAAAAAGTGATGGTGCGTATTGATGAGGCCGGGATACATGAATTTATCGGTGCCATCGATAACCGACGCCTGTTCGGCGGCAATATTTTTTTCGATCCGAAGGATCTTTTCCTCATTTGTCAGGACATCCGTGTCGTAATAGATACGATCGTTTTCATCACAGCTGACGATGGCTTTCACGTTCTTTATCAGATATTGCGTCATTGAATCCCCCTTTTCTACGGCTATGCCATTTAATCATATAGAGTTGTCTTTACGTCAAGGCGGAAGATCGCATGATTTAAATGTAAACGTAAACATAACTGGACAGAAGCCTGTTGACGATACCGGTCCGCGGATTATAAACTAATCCCGTACCGCCAAAGGAGGGGAGTTCAATTTGAAACAGCTCATGCGAATCGGCGCTTTTGCCGCCCGGTTCGGCCTGCCGATATCAACCGTAAGGTATTATATTCAGCGCGGCTTCATCGTTCCTGAAAGCAGGAACGGGCAGTTCCTGTTCGACGAATATTGCATCGGCGATATGCGGCGCATAGAAGCTTGGAAACGGATGCGATTTTCCTTAAATGAAATACACGAGCTGATTTCCCTGTATCGAAAATATCCGAACTCGGTGGTCGAGCAGGAGGCGGAATATCAGCGGTTTTACCGCAACAAAAGGGAAGAATTGATCCGCCTCAAGGATGAAAACGAGGCAAGCTGCGCTCGGGTGGAGGCGATGCTGGATCAACTGCCGCATGACCGATGAACACATAAGGACGAATGATGTCACCGGGCCGGCATCCGTTATAAACGGATGTGACCAGGTCTTCCTCCCCTACGAGGTCTTCGTCTATATGAATGCCGTTCTCCGCCAAACTTCTTTTCAAAACCTTCAGGTTATAGCGAATCGGGTTCGCCGGGACAGACGGATGCCCGATGGAACCCTTTTGCTTATATAAATAAGAAAAGCGGCCGAGTACGGCGGCATTCGGTTTGAGATAGCCCCGCATCAATGAAAAAACAGACGAATATCCATAGGACTGTATGATTTCCGAAGAACAGTAATCAAGCACGATGTCTAGGCAGCCCCGCTTGAGCGGATGATGAACGCCGTCGTCTACGATTAAAAGGATTCCGCAATCCGGACGAATGGCGTGCAGGGCCGCCGCATAATAGCGAACCGCGCCCGGTAGGCTGTCCGACAGGATCATGTCCGGCGGAGTATTCAGCAGCGGCAATGTTTTTGCGGTGAAGCAGATTAGGTTGATCACGTCCTCGAACATGACTTTGTTTTTTAGATCCATCGCATTCAGGCGCTCGAACAGCCACAGGAAATATTTTTCCAGCGTGCTGATATCCCGGGCGGTTCTTTTCCGGATGGTTTCCAAATTGGTGTCAACGCTTTGAATAATCGGCTTCTCGGGGCAAAACAGGATGCCGTCCTCAATCTTTGCTTCAAATCCGCAGCCGCATCTGCCAATGCCCTGGCGAACCGCGTTTTGAGAGATGGCGGTTCGGTCCCATTCCAGCGACTTGTCGCAGTAAGGACAGGCGATCAGTTCAAACAGACGCAGCGGGATGCTGTTGACGGCATCGCCCGCTTCCTTTTTGGGAGCGCATTCCCGCTCCAGCATCCGGATGGCTTCGCACAGCTCCGAATGTTCCTGATTCAGCCTCGCGCGCTCCGCAAGCAAAAGGCTCCGGACCGCCCGAATCCGCTGCATCTCATCCCCGGCCCAGGTTTGGCGCAGGCCGATCATTTGCTTTATAGACTCAAGCGAAAAACCGCAGTTTTTATAAGTCAGGATTTCTTCTATAAGCTGCGAGTCCTCCTCGCAGAACACCCACTTGCCCTTTTCTTTTTTCGGACTTAAAAGACCGCTCTCGATGTAAAAGCGGATTGTCATAACGGAGATATTGTACTTGTCCGCAAATCCCCTGATGTTCATAGCGGAATTATACTAAAACGAAGCAAGCCTGTCCATCCGCTCCGTCGGAAAAAACGGATTGCCATGGATTCCCTCGATTCTTTTTTATAGTTAGCTTTATGTTTTTACTCATTCGGGTATATAATCTCTCTTGACATGAAGCATGAACTATCTGTTGAAATAAAGGCGGTACCCAACCCTGAATGAATTACGTTTCGAAAAAGGAGAATGAAATCATGAAAAAAGGATTGGCGCTTTTATTGGTCCTGTGCATGCTGTCTGCCGGTATGTTGGGGTGCGCCCCGGCCGCCGTCGGCGGTGAAACTCCCGCGCCTGCCGGAACCCCCACGCCCGGCGGAACCCCCGCGGGCGGAGCGGAACCCACTGCGGCCGGCGAAAAAACGCCCGTAAAGGTTGCTCTATGCGTAACGGGCACCGTCAATGACGGCGGATGGTGCCAGACCGCGTACAACGGGCTGCTCGCCGCGCAGCAAACGTATGCCATCGAAATCTCTTACACCGAGAATCTGCAGACTACGGAAATGGAATCCGCCTTCACGGATTATGCGGCGCAAGGCTATCAGATCATCATCGGCCTTGGCTATCAGTTCGGCGACCCGGCCCTTGCGGTTGCGGCGAAATATCCCGCGAGTTATTTCATCATCTTTGAAGGAAACGTGGAAGCCGCTAATGTCAAATCATGCAAAATCTCCAACGAACAGAGCCGCTATCTGCTCGGCTATATCGCCGCGAAAATCTCTAAAACGGGCGTTGTAGGCTTTGTCGCCGGCGTCGAGCAAGCATCTATTACCAAGGTTGCGGAGGCCTTCAAGCTGGGCGCCCAGGCGGCTAATCCGGATGTTATCACGCTGATTGCGTATACCGGTTCGTTCACCGATATTGCATTGGCGAAAGAAGCCGCGCTGGCCATGATCGACTCCCATGCGGACGTTATTGCCCACGGCGCCAACACGGGCGGCAACGGCGTCATCGCCGCTTGCCAGGAAAGAGGAATTTACGCCATGGGCGCCGCGTCCGACCAGAACTATCTTGCGCCCGAAACCGTGGTGTGCAGCGACAGCTACAGTTACGGCGACGTGCTGGTCTACATCGTCGGCCAGTATGTAAATGAGGGCTCGATCCCGATGGGTACGGAAAGCTACGGCTTCTCCCAGGGAATCATCAAGCTTTCGCCGTTCTACTGCGGCGCGATCTCCGAGGAACTGGCAGCTGAAGTTGAAGGTATGATTCAACAGATCATCGACGGTGGCATCGTCGTTCCCATTATCGAAACGCCCAGCGCAAACTGACGCTGCAAAACAGATTGTGAACAGAGCGTATGGCTTCTCCGTCCGGATAAAGAACGAAGAAGCCATACGCCAAAAAACCGGGAGTTGGAGCTTTCTATGGATTTGTTGCAGATGCGGAACATCACGAAAACCTTTCCGGGCGTCCATGCAAACGAAGACGTATCTTTGAGCGTGCGGGAAGGCGAAATACATGCCCTGCTCGGAGAAAACGGCGCCGGCAAGACGACGTTGATGAATATTCTCTATGGCCTTTATCTGGCGGACAAAGGCAATATTCTATGGAAAGGGAAGCCGGTCCAGATTTCCTGTCCGGAAGACGCCATTCGTTTGGGAATCGGCATGGTGCACCAGCATTTTATGCTTGTCAAGACCATGACCGTCCTTAAAAACATCGTGCTCGGGCTTCGTGAAGAAGGCTATCCTCTGTTTAAAAAGAAAGATGCCCAACTCAGGGTTCAAAAGCTTATTTCGCAATACGGGTTTCAACTGGATCTCGATAAGCAGATCAGCGAGCTGTCCGTAGGGAACCAGCAGCGTGTTGAAATCATCAAAGCGCTGTACCGTAAAGCGAAACTTCTCATACTCGACGAGCCGACCGCAGTGCTTACGCCGCAGGAAACGGTTGAGTTTTTCCATATCCTTCGTACGCTTAGGCAGCATGGTCACAGTATTATTCTCATCTCCCATAACCTGTCGGATATTATGTCGATAAGCGATCGCGTTACGGTGTTGCGCGATGGTAAAACCGTGTTCTGCGGCAATACCGCGGACACAACGGAACGGGAACTCTCCCGCTACATGGTCGGCCGGGAAGTGATTTTCGAAAGCTATAAGAGGAACGTATCCGCGCATAACAAGGCCGTGCTGAACATGGAGGGCATATCGCTCGACGAAGCCGGGGAGAAGCGGTTGCTGGACGATATCTCCTTTTGCGTACATCAAAACGAAGTTCTGGGCATTGCGGGGGTGGACGGGAACGGCCAGAGCGAATTGGCGGAAGTCATCGCCGGCATCCGCCGGCAAAGCGCCGGCACGATGAAGCTCTTTGGGGAAGATTTGTCGCGCTGGAGCATCCGCGAACGGGCGGAACGCGGCCTTGCGTATATCCCCGCAGACCGGCACAGGGACGCGTTGATTATGGACGCGGAGCTTCTTTACAACTTACATCTCAAGGATTATTACAAAACCCCCTTTGCGCGCGGGGGGCTGCTCAACATACCGGCCATGACCGCTTCCTGTTCGGAAGCCGCCGAACGCTTTGGCATCAAAACTCCCTCGATGGCGGAGAAGGTCCGGTTATTGTCCGGCGGCAATCAACAAAAGGCCATTCTGGCGCGCGAGCTGAACCGGCACGCGAAACTAATCGTCGCATGCCAGCCGACGCGGGGACTGGATATAGGCGCAACGGTTTATGTGCGCGACCGCCTCATGGAATGCCGCGACCGCGGCGGCGGGGTGCTGCTGTTCTCTACGGATTTAAACGAAATTCTTTCCATGTCGGACAGGATTGTTGTTCTCTATAGGGGCCGCGTGATGGGAATCGTAAGCAACACGCCTGATCTGTCGGTCGATACATTGGGCATGATGATGGGCGGCAGGGAACTGACGGAGGCAATGTGATGGAAAATAAACGATATAAAAACATAATACCTATAACCGCAAGGATTTTAATCACGCTGCTTGTCAGCATACTGCTGGTCATTCTTGCCGGCGGGAACCCGGCCAAAGCCGTTTCTTCATTTGTTTTCGGTATTTTCGGCACGCTTAACGGATTTGCTGAAATCTTCGTGCGCGCAACCCCTCTGATTCTTTTAGGCCTCGCCGTGGCGCTGTCCTTTAAGACCGGGTTTTTCAACCTCGGCGCGGAAGGGCAGTTTTATATGGGCGCCATCGCGGCAACCATAACCGTGCTGTATACGCCGGGTTTGCCGGGTTTGGCAAGAATTCTGCTTGCTTTCTTAACGTCGTTTGCCGCGGGCGGTTTGTGGGCGTTCGTGCCCGCCTGGATGAAAAACAGCCTGGGTATTTCGGAAACCGTCAGCACGATCATGTTCAATTATATCGCGATCATGTTCGTCGGGATTTTCATACGGGGGTTTTTGCAGGATCCGGGTACCACGGAGGCGATGTCCGCGCAGATTCCGCAAGAAGCCCGCCTCGTGCAGCTTTTATATCCAACGCGGCTGCACTTGGGGATCATCATAGCGGTTTTGACGGCTTTGATCATCCAATTCGTTCTATACAGAACGACGGCCGGACTGAATATGCAGCTGATAGGTATGAGCAAGCGCGCCGCTTACTGCAACGGCCTTTCCGTGAAACGCTGGATGGCGATAACCGCGCTCGTCAGCGGAGGACTATCCGGTCTTGCGGGCATGGTTGAAATCCTCGGGCTGCAATATCGTTTGCTGGAAGGGGTTTCCGCGGGGAACGGGTATACCGCCATATTGATCGCCCTGTTGGCGTCGAACAGCCCCATCGGCAGTATCGGCGTCGCGATCGGATATGCCATGCTGATGGTTGGGACGACGACGATGCAGCGGCATCTTGGAATCCCGTCTTCCATGGTCAGTATCATCATCGGGTTTATCGTCATGATGGTTCTTTTCAAGGATTTGATCAGGTTCCTCAAGGAACGTGTGCAGCTAAAGTCTGTGCGGTGAGGAGGATTCAGCTATGTGGGAATCTATTTTAACCCTGGGTGCCATGGAGTCTTTGCTCTCTGCGGGCGTGCGCCTTTCAGTACCCTTAATACTGGGAGCGTTGGGCGAAACGGTATCTCAAAAAGCGGGCACGTTAAATATCGGCCTGGAGTCGAATATGATCAGCGGCGCGTTTTTCGGTTTTGCCGTGGCGTACTGGACAGGCAGTCTTGCCCTGGGCTTTCTTGCCGGTATGCTGGGAGGCATCATTTTCAGCATGCTGCATGCGTTTATCTCCCACGGATTGGGTCAGAACCAAAGCGTTACGGGCACGGCGCTGAATCTGTTTGCGATTGGCATCACGAGCTTTCTGTTCTCTTTGATCAATAACACGGACCTTTTTCCGCAGGTTAAGACGCTGTCGAATATCGCGATCCCTGTTTTAAGCGAAATCCCTGTTATCGGCGAAGTGTTCTTTAATAAGGATATCGTCACGTACATCGCGTATCTCATGATCTTTGCCGTGGCGTTTTTCCTCAAGCGTACAGTCTGGGGCATGGAGCTTGTGTCGGTAGGGGAAAACCCGCAGGCGGCGGACACGGTAGGCGTCAAAGTTCTTAAAATCCGGTACGCCGCCGCCCTGTTCAACGGATTGATGAACGGTCTGGCCGGCGCATTCCTGACGCTGGTCCAACTGGGCTCCTTCTCGGACAATGTGACTTCCGGCCGCGGCTTCATCGCGCTTGCGCTGGTGGTGTTCG
>Ga0116159_1000774_pt1 | contig 36131 bp, 33 predicted proteins | sample AD_JPNAS1_MetaG_FD_89878 | JGI IMG/M metagenome (GOLD analysis project Ga0116159, IMG submission 89878) | Active sludge microbial communities of municipal wastewater-treating anaerobic digesters from Japan - AD_JPNAS1_MetaG | ecosystem: Engineered > Bioreactor > Anaerobic > Digestate | place...
CATCCTGCTGAATAGTTCCCGCTCCTGCTTGGGGGTGATCTTGAGAGCCGCGGCGATTTCCTTCGTGCGCACGACGTCCATCTTCCGCATCTGGACGTATGCGAGGAGTCTCATTTCGAGAGAGCCGAGTTCGGTTTTGGGTTGTTTTATTCTATTTCCCATAAATTGTCTGCCACGCAATTTACGAGAAATATAATAAAACATGGTTCGAAGGTCAACTGAATTCTTCTGATAGAGTTTAACGGTGATCAGTAGAAGAAATATGGGGGCATTTTGGGGGGTATACAGAAAAACCGAATAGCGATTTTTGAAGCATAAACAGAACGTTTGGCTGATTATTCGATTCCCATCCACACTGCCGGAGCGCCCGGACGGCTGAATGTCTGGGCCCGCCGTAGAGGTCTACGCCCTTGATTCCGGGATTCGTGCAAGCCTTGACCCACCACTTGTAGAAATGTTTCCCGCCAAAACGTGAACTGTCGGCTACTCCCTGCAGCCCAGCTTCATGGCGGAAGAAAGGCATGGCCGGAAAGACCATGGGAATGGCCTTCAGAATTTCAACGTCTCCCGGGATCAGCGGGATAGCCTTGTACTCCGTTTTGGGAATCGGATGCCGGGATATAGAGATAACCGTTCCCGGTATCGATGTTGCCTTCGGTCAGTTTCACCCATTCGCCCGGCCGGAGGCTGATATATGTCGCGAGCCATTTTGGGAGTTGCCCCGGTTTCGTGGACACACTATGATTTGAGTTTGAAGCGCCACCTTAGAAGGGGCGGGACCACGAGGAGGATAGAGAAAAGTCGGAAGAGTTGATAGGCCATGATAAAGGCTACATCTGCGTTGAGTGCGAGACCGATCACGCCCACCTCGGAGAGACCACCGGGGGCCGTGCTCAGGAAAGATGTCAATAGCGTCGCGGGTGTCAGGAAGGTGAGGGCAAAGCCGATGAGGTAGGTAAAGACCAGCAGCGCGGCAGTACCGCCGACGGCATAAGGGAATACCTTACCAAGCTTCTTCAGGCTCTCCATGGTGATGATGGTCCCGAAATAGGTTCCGAAGAAGAGCATCGCCAGATTCATGAGAGGGGGCGGAACCGGAATCGCCGGACCCCAGATGAGAACAGCGGCCGCTGTGGCGAAAAAGGGACCCAAGAGGCAGGGAAGCGGGAGATGGATAAGGGAAGCCAGCCATGCCCCTAAAGGGGCAGCCAGAATGGCCGGAAGCGCAGACAACAGGGTGTACGGCTCCACTGCAACCACCGGGCCCGGCAGCACCGTGTGCATCGGACCGATACCTTTGGCGGCGATAAACGGGACGGAGAATACCACCGTCAGAACGCGCGTCATTTGCAGGAAGGTCACCACGGTCACATCCGCGTCCGCGATCTCTTCGGTAAGCAGAACCATCTGTGCCAGACCTCCGGGGATGCTGCCGAGTATGCCGCTGGCAAGGCTGACGCCTCCCCACCTGTGGGTGACGTAACCGATACCCACGCAGAAAGCCACGGTCAGCAGAGTCACCCCGAACATCAGGGGCAGGTTCGCCAGGATGTCCCGGGTGGTTTCAAGACTGACGGTCCTGCCCATGGAATAACCGATGACGATCAGCCCCAGGTTCCGCAGCTCAACTCGCCAGCAGGCGCGTCCACCGGTGGCGTTGTGATAAATTATCGTGGCCGTGAGGGGACCAAGCATCCAAGGCAAGGGAATGCGCAGGAACTGGAAGATCAGGCCACCAACGATCGCGATCAGGAAGGTCGCGAGGATCTGCGGAACTTTCATAGAAAAAAGCTTTTATCCGATGGTTTCTTTATCCAAGACCGTGCCGCAGGGCTTCGCCGGTCCTGGATCTTATCGACAGGGTTTCCATACAGCATAAGCTTTTCCGAATCGAGAAGAAATTATCTGGCGCCATTGGATCGCACAGGTTCGACTTCCAGGCATACTCGATTCTTCGCAGACTTGATTTTCGCCATCGACCGGCTTCCGGGATCGTAGTACGCTTCGGGGATTTCGGGCCGTCGGTTTCCCAATGCCTCTTTGCCGGAGAGGCGGTGTTCCTAATCCGACATGGGTTCTCAGGAATTCTCCCGGAACTAACGAACGGTGATCTCGACCCGGCGGTTCCGGGGCTCGGGCACCTCGTCGGGGGTGGGAACGAGGGGATTGCCCTCGCCGTGGGAAGTGATCTGAATGTCCTGGCGGTCTACTCCCTTTTTCACAAGGGCATCGGCCACGGCTTGGGCGCGGCGAAGGGAAAGACGGCGGTTGTATTCGATGGGGGCGACGGCATCGGTGTGGCCGCTGACGATGATGTCCGTCGACTTCCGGTCACGGATCGCCGCCATGGCTTTGTTCAGCAATACGAGGGATTCCTCGGAAAGATCCGTGGAGTTCGTCCTGAAATAGAGGATGAAAGTGACGGGCGGAGCGGGTTCGGCCTCCAGGGCCTCCCGGAATATTCTGCGGACCTCCTCTTCTCCGAGCAGCGCCGCTTCGCCCGGCGCCCTGTCCATGCTGACGGACTCCGTCGCCTGCCAGGCCTGGCGCAGCGTCTGTTTCCCGCCTCTGTTGGAGACTTCGAGGACCCCCACTTTCCCGTCCGGGTCGGGCAGGAGGACGACCTGGGTCGCGGGAGCGCGGACGGGCGCCGGGCCCGGCGGGGAAACGGCCTGCTGTGACCCGGGCGCGCAGCCGGACATCAGGATCGCCGGCAGTGCGAGCGTCAATAGCATCTTCTCTATTTTCAGGATCGGCTTCTGCCTCATCTCCTGCTTATCCGATTTTATCGGGGATATGCCGCACCCTGGGGGCACAGCGACAAAGAATCAGGCCGCCCCGAACGGAGCGTCATTATTTCCCGGCGTCGTCGACCCTGATGGCGAGACGCGTTCCACGGATGGCGCACACGGAGGAATTCGTTTCGAACTTTACGGCGCCTTTTTTCAGCTTGGCGATCAGGCCGGAGAGATAGACGACGATGCCCTTCTGGATCCGTGCAATGAAAGAGAGTTTTTCATCGGCGGGTTCGAATGCGAACTCCGAAATGACGAGACGGGTGTTGGGACCGACGGACATGACGCTGTTGTCTTGGAAGACGATCCCCATGGATCCGTTCCTGCCGGTCACGAGGACATCGTTCTCCATCACCTTGTCCTTGACCTTGGCGGACAGGGCGACTTGATTGCGTTCGATGGATGCCTCCCCGGAAACGTTCTTCACGAAACCCGCCTGCGGTTCCGCGGCCCGGGCCGCACCGAAGCAGCAGGCCAACACAAGACAAACCGTGATCAGGGAAATCTTCATAACCCGTTCTCCTGTACGCGGTCCCGGCGGAATTCCGGGACAGCGGAAAAATCGCGGCCGCTTTCCGCTGCTTTTTGCAGGTCAACGTTGCCGAAGTAAGAAAGACTATGCTCAGGGACGGCGGCAAAGCAAGGTCAATGTGCGGCAATGTTAATGGAATCACGTATTTTGTGTTAACAAGATCACATGGCGAAAGCTGCCGGAAACGGCATTTGCAGAATCCGCCGGAACCAGCGGTTCTTCCCGGGAAGAAACGTACCGGCGACCCACGGGAGTGGGTTTCTGGAGCGGGAGATCCGACGTGTGTTATTATTTTTTGCACGGGGATGGACCCCGGCAATGACCGTTCAGCCGTGCAGATATCCCCGTAACCTTTTGGCGCCCTCTGCGTTGTAAGGAATATATGAGCGACTACGGGCTGTTTTACCGCAACTGTAAAAGCAGGATCTTCAACTACCTGATGCGAATGACGGGAGACCACAGCCTGGCGGGCGACATCATGCAGGAAACCTTCGCCCGCCACCTCGATCGTTACGGAGAGACGAACCGGGATATCCCGCTGCTCTACAGAATTTGCCGCAACTGCTTCATCGACGAGATGCGGAAGAGGAAGGAACAGCGGGATGCGACGGAGGAAGAGCTGCCCGACGCATCCATCGATCAGGACCGTCAACTGCTGATCCGTTCCGAATACCGTTGCGTTCTTTCCGCCATGGCGTCGCTCGAAAAAAGTGAGCGCGAGATTCTGAGCTTGGCGGCCGAAGGCGATCTTTCCTATGCGGAAATCGCCTCGCTCGTCGGCATCAGCGAGGGCAACGTGAAGGTCAAGGTCCATCGGGCGCGTCTCAAATTGAGGCAGATTCTTAAGGGGGAGTGGTAGATGAATTCCCAGATCATCAGCCTGTTTATTGACGATGAACTGACTCTCGACGAGAAGATCGAGTTCGTCGAGGAGGTTCACGGTTCAAAACCGTTCAAGGATGAAACGGTGGCGCTTCTCCGGCAGGAAAAGCTCTTGAGAGCGGAGCCCGTGGAGTGTATCCCGGAAGGAGAACTGAAGTCGAGCCGTCTCCGGATCCTGCGTTTTCTCCGCCCCGTCGCGCTTGCCGCGGCGGCTGCCGCCGCGGTCCTGATTTTCTTCTTTTTCCCCTTTACGGCCCGACAGATCCCGGAAACGCCCTACCGTTTCGTTGTCTATCGTCCGGATGTGAGCCGCGTCGATATCACGGGAAGTTTCACCGGTTGGAATGCCGTACCGATGAGGAGGGTGGGCGACAGCGGTTACTGGGAAAACACCTTCAGCCTGCCGCAGGGAGAGCACCGCTTCACCTATGTCCTCAACGGCGGCGAACGTCTGCCCGATCCTTCCATACCGACGCGGGAGGAGGATGATTTCGGCGGGAAGAATACCGTCCTCGCGATCGGTGGGAGGGCCGCATGAGCCGTCTCCTTCTGTCGCTGCTGTCGGCGGTGCTTTTCGTTGCGGGCTGTGCCACCCATTACTCCCGGGAGGAGAACGGTCTGGTACATCTCTATCTGAAAGACGACGGGGCCCGCGAGGTGCGGTTTGCTTCATCGCGGGATGGATTCGTTCTGCATCCGGCGGCAAAAGAGGATGCAAAGACCTGGAAGGCGACGGTTCCGAAGGGCGGGGAGTTTCAGTACTTCTATGTGGTCGACGGCAGGGTTCGCCTTCCAGACTGCCCGTACCGCGAAGAGGACGATTTCGGGTCCCACAACTGTCTGTACAAACCCGAGCCGTAGGAATCGGGATCGGATTTCCGCGGCGGGCGGTGTAACCGCGACCCTTCCCGTGCGTTTTTGCATAAAACGGAAGGAAAGGAGAAGAACCATGAGAAGCATCATTTGGATAACGGCGTTTGTGCTCTCGCTGGGGACGCCCGCCCTGGGCGCGGCAGCGGATAGCGAACAGCCCGGGGGGCGGCCATCGGAACAGGTGATGGCCAGCGTCCAGGCGGCGGTCCGCGCGGGCGTCGATCAGGAGGAAGTCGCCGCGTTGACGGCAAAGATGGAGCAGAGCCGCTTCGACGAGCGTCTCACGATGCGGGCGCATGAGATCCTCATTGCCGCCAGGCAGGAAAGACTGCCCGTTGAGCCGATCGTGAACAAGGCCTATGAGGGAATCGCAAAGCGCGTGAGCCCCCAGCAGACCCTCCAGGCGATGGAAATGGTCCGTTCCCGCTATTCTCTTGCATTTCGGGAGGCCCGGGCCATCGACGTCGATGAGAAACAGCAGCAGTCGCTGGGAAGGGCCATCGCGGAGGGACTGACAGCGGGGCTCCGGGAGAGGGACGTGATCCGGATGAGAGACAACCTCCAGCAGAAAAGCCGGCAGATCAGCCGCGAACAGCGGAATGAACTCGCACTCGAGTCATTTCGGACGGGCCGCGAGATGGCGCGATTGGGGGTTCCGTCCGTCGCCGTCGGAAACGTGATATGCGAGGCCCTTCAGCATCAATTTACAGCCCGGGAGATGGAACAGATGAGAAACACCTTTGCCATGGAGGCCAGGCACGGGAAAGCTGAAAGCATCGCGCAGCAATACGGCGCCCAGATCGGCATGGGGGCCAGGGGTGGAGGGGTCGGCGCAGCCGGGGCCGGCGCCCCGGGGGCGGGCGGTCCTGGAGGAGGCGGCGGAGCCGGAGGTGGCGGTGGTGCCGGAGGTGGCGGTGGTGCCGGAGGTGGCGGTGGTGCAGGGGGAAGGTAAGAGGTGTTGCGGCCCGACCTCCCACGGGCAATCGATTCCTCAGGTTTGATCGTTGAAAGGCAGGGTCGGAAACGGCCCTGCCTTTTTTCATCAGCGGGCCGGTCCGTCGCCTGCCCTCCCGGTGCGGACTTTGCCGGTGCGCGCTTGTCCTTTCCTGCCGGCAGGGAAACGCCACCGGTCTCATTCCCCTTCCGATAGAAGTTTCAGCGCATTCCGGTCGAGAACGGTGATGGTTCGTCCTCCGGACTCGAGAATCCCCTCGTTGCTCATCCTGCGGATGGCGCGGGAAAGGGCCTCCGGCGTCGATCCGAGGATCTTGGCCAGCTCCCGCTGTGTGATCGTCAGTGCCAGCCGATCGCCCCGCGCCTTCTTCAGGGCGTGGACCAGGAAGGTGGCAAGCCGCTGGGGGATCTCCTTCAGGGAAAGCGATTCGATCAGGCTCATGGATTCCTTGAAACGCCGGGAGAGAATCTGAATGACGTTCAGGAGAAGAGCGGGCTCTTTCCCGGCAACCGCTTCGATCACCGGACCCGGGATGGAAAGGATCATGCTGTCCTCGAGGGCCATGACGTTCACGGGGAACGGCTCCACGGCAAAGGCCGTGCAGAGGCCGAAAGGTTCTCCCTCTCCCAGGAGGCTGATCGTCTGCTCCTTCCCCTCCGGCGAGCTTTTGTAGAGTTTGACCTGCCCCGTCAGGACCACGTAAAAGGCCCGGACGGCGTCCGTTTCTCCGAGAATCATCTCCCCCGGACGATACGTCCTGCGCCGCGCCTGTTCCGACAGAACCTTCCGTGCGTCATCGGAAATCCCTTTGAAGAGGGCAATTTCCTGCATCTGCATCTGCTTGGCAATATCCATCGAAAATCATCCCCGGCGTTGATTCAGATCAATGACGGATGCTTCAAAGGGTTGTAGTCGTGGAGCCAGGAAACAAATTACCACAGAAGAAAACGACGCACAAACATCCCGAAGGAGGAAAAGGAGATGGAAAACTCGGAACTCGTGAAACACGTCGACGACAACAACTTCGAAGCTCAGGTCCTGAAGAACACCAAGCCGGTCCTGGTCGACTTCTGGGCGCCCTGGTGCGGCCCCTGCCGTGCCCTTGGTCCCGTTCTGGAGGAAGTCGCCCGCGAATACGGTGAAAAGGTCGGCATCGTGAAGGTCAATGTGGACGAGAACCCGGAAACGTCGTCCCGGTATGGTGTGCGGAGCATACCGACCATCGTGGTCATCCGGGACGGCGAAGTCCGGGAGACGCATGTCGGCATGCTGCCGAAGAATCAGATCGCCGCAGTTCTCGACAGGAACTTGAATTGAAGGAACCGTGCGGCGAGTAGCCGGCAGAATCAAGGAGGATATCCCCTATGAAAAGACAAAATGCCCAAGTGTTGATTGTTGGAGGCGGTCCAGGAGGACGCGTCTCATACATGGTTCTGAAGAATCTCGGCGTCGAGAACGTGAGGATCGTGGCCAACGAGGAGCCGACGGTCATCTGCAGCCTTCCCTACGGGGTGGGCTGCCGGCTGATCCCCGAAGGGCCAGAAGCGGTGGTCGTGAATCTCGCCCAGTCGGATCGTCTGCCGAAGAGCATCGTGGAGGACCTCATTCCGGGGAATGTGATCTCCCTGGACCCGGCGAAGCACGAAGCCGTGATCCGAGGCCGGGACGGGGAAATCGTCATGACCTTCGACAATGCGATCCTGGCGCCGGGTGCAGCCCCCTGGCTCCCTCCCGCCGACGGTTTGCTGAAGGACAGCGGACCGGACACGGGGACCGGCGTGTTTTACGGAAACGACTGGCTGGACAAGGGCCGGCTCGCAGGTCACGTTCACGTCCTCAGGGGTGCGCCCGACGCCCGCCGGCTGGATGAACTCGCCGCAAAGGGAAAGAACGCCGTCGTGGTGGGATCGGGGGCCATCGGCTTGGAGATGGCCGAGGCCCTTCACGACCGCGGCATGAAACCCACGGTTCTCGAAGTTCTCGAACACCTGGTGTCGGCCCTCGATGCGGACATGGCCGCGAAGATCGAGGACCGTCTGCGGCAAAGGAGCGTCTCCGTCTTCAAGGGGAGGGAAGCGGCCGTCAAGAAGGTTCTTCCCGGCAAGGTGGAACTGCAGAACGGAAGGGTCATCCCCTGCGACGGTGTGATTTTCGCTACGGGCGTCCGTCCGGATCTGCGGTTGGCCCGCGGGGCCGGATTGACGGTCGAGAAGGGGATCGTGGTCGACTCCTCGATGCGCACATCCGCCGAAGGCATCTATGCCGTAGGCGATGCGGCGCAGATCGCGGACGGGGCCACCGGGCTGCCGATCCTGCCGTTCGTGGGCACCCTCGCCATGCGCGAGGCCGTCGTGGCGGCATCGGCGATCGCCGGCCGTCCGATGCCCCTTCCGCCCGTTGCGGCATGGGGGGTCAGCGCCGTCTTCGGCCTCAATTGGGGCAGTGTCGGCTGGACTGCGGAGGCGGCGAAGAGGGCGGGCATTGCGACGGCAACGCTGATTCAGCCGATCCGCACCCGCGACCATTTCATGCCGGAAGGGCAGGACGGGGTCTGGAAACTGGTCGTCGCGTCCGCCCCTCACGGGGAGGTCAAATCGGGGCAGATTCTGGGGTTTCAGGTCGTACAGGAGGGAGAATCGCCGCTCACTCTTGCGGAGCGCTTCATCGACATCGTCGCCCGGAAAGAGACCGTGGTGGACCTCTTCGGACACTACTTCATCCATTCACCGGTCCACAACGCCGTGAACGATCCCTATCTGGGCCTTCTTTTTCAGGCGCAGCGCCTCTTCCGGAAGGCGGGATAAGTCCGGGAGGTTCCGTTGGCGCGGGGGATGCGGCGGGGTGAAGAACGGTTTATCGGATCTTGGAATTGAATATCGAAAACGTTGACAAGGGGCATCCTGCTCCTTACCATGAAGGAAATCTGTTTTGCTCGAATCGGTTCCATTTCAAACCATTACACAGGGAGGTAGAGCCATGGATGTCTTGCGTCAGAAAACCTGGTCTCCTTACATTGCCGGCGCCCTGGCAGGTCTCCTGCTGGTCCTGTCCGTCTTTCTCACGGGCAAGTTCTATGGCGCCTCGACCACCTTCGTCCGTGCGGCGGGCTTCGTCGAGCAGGCCGTCGCGCCGGAGAAGGTGGCCGGCATGGAGTATTTTCTCAAGGAGAAGGTGAAGGTGGACTGGCAGTTCCTCTTCGTCGTGGGGGTGCTCTTCGGCGCGATGGCGTCCGCCTGGCTTTCGAAGGAAGCGAAAGCGGTTCCCGTGCCGCCGATGTGGGAGAGCCGCTTCGGACCCTCGCGGGCCCGGCGCTGGGCGGCGGCGTTTCTCGGGGGCATCGTCCTGATGTTCGGCGCGCGCCTTGCCGACGGGTGACCGAGCGGGCACGGTCTGAGCGGTCTTGCCCAGATAGCTGTCAGCGGATACGTATCATTGATCTGCTTCTTCCTGGCCGGCGTCGTCATGGCCAGAATCCTGTACGCGGGAGGGAACGGCCATGAATGAGCTGTTGACCGGCGGCATTACGGGGATCCTCTTCGGATTCTTCATGCAGAAGGCCCAGGTGATCCGGTACGACCGGCAACTGGCCGCCCTGCGACTGCAGGACATGACCATCGTGAAGTTCATGCTCACGACGATCCTCGTGGCCATGGTGGGCATCCATTTCCTGCTCGACCTGGGACTGGTCAAGCTTTCGGTGAAGCCGCTCGTCCTGGGGGGGAACGTGCTGGGCGGCCTGATCTTCGGGATCGGCTGGGGCATTGTGGGATACTGTCCCGGCACGGCCATGGGGGCGCTGGGTGAGGGGCGTTACGACAGCATCTTCGCCCTCCTGGGAATGATCCTGGGGGCGGGACTCTACGCAGAGACGTTCCCTCTCATGAAGGCCACGGTCCTGACCTGGGGGAATTCCGGGAAGATCACCCTGCCTTCCGTGCTCGGCATCAACCACTGGATCGTCATCGTCGTCCTGATTGCCGCGTTCATCGGCCTCTTCCGCTGGTTCGAAAAGAAGGGCCTCTGATGCAACGGAAGAAGATCGGTTTTCAAGACCGGACGCCTCGGCGGGCATGAAGGAGGCGTCCGGTCCCGCTGCTGCGACGGCGGGCTCTTCCGTCCGCCACCGTCGCCATCCTGAGCCGCTCCGTACCGGATTCGGTCCCGCGGGCGGACCGTCTCTCCGATCGGAACACTTTCCCTTGACATCTTGCCTGCCGTCGCTGAAAATTTCACCATGAACCAGGCAAGGGTACGGAGGAAAGATATGCAGAGATTTTTCAAGGTTCTCGCAGCGGCGTGCTGTTTCCTGATGCTGGCCGGACAGGCAGGGTCGGCGGATACGGGGAAGACGTTGAGCGTCCAGGTCAAGGAGGGCCAGATGCGGAGCACCCCCTCTTTCCTGGGGGCCCTCGTCGCCAAGCCTTCCTACGGCGACCGCGTTGTCGTCGTGGAGGACCGGGGCGCCTGGAAAAAGGTGTCGGCGCGGGGCGTACAGGGATGGATGCACACCTCGTCCCTGACGACCAAGAATATCGTTCTCAAGGCAGGGGCGGCGAACGTTCAGACAAGCGCCACGGGGGGCGAGATCGCCCTCGCCGGCAAGGGGTTCAGCGAAGAGGTCGAAAAGCAGTACAAGAACCAGAACAGGAACGTCGATTTCACCTGGGTGGACCGGATGGAGCGTTTCAGGGTGTCGCCGGAGGAGATGCAGGCATTCCTGAAACAGGGTCAGGTTGTCCCGGCGGAAGGAGGTGCGAGATGAAGACGGCAATTCCGGCGCCTCTCCTCCTGATCGTCGCCGTCCTTTCCCTCAGCTCCTGCGAGACGATGCAATCCGCCGCCGACATCGCCACGGTCATCGGCCAGAGTACGGGCACCATCACCCAAAGCCAGGCGGAATCCATCCGGAAGACCACCAAGGCCGTCGCCCGGAGCGCGGAGGAATTCACGCCCGAGCAGGAATACTACATCGGTCGCACCGTCGGCGCCGTCGTCCTGACGAAATACAGGGCCTACGACAACAGCCGCGCCAACGCCTATACGAACGTCCTGGGCCAGACCCTTGCCCAGGCCTCTGACCTGCCCAGTACCTTCGGAGGCTATCACTTCCTCATCCTGGACTCCGACGAGATCAACGCCTTCGCTACGCCGAGCGGTCTCGTCTTCGTGACGCGCGGGCTGCTGCGCTGCTGCAGGAGCGAAGACGCCCTTGCGGCGGTCCTCGCCCATGAGGTCGGCCACGTGCAGCTGAGGCACGGGATGCAGGCCATCGAAAAGGCGCGCGTGACCGAGGCCCTCACCACCATCGCAGCGGAAAGCGCCAAGACCCTGGGCTCCAGGGAGGTGGCCGAGCTGACGCGGACCTTCGAGGGCGCCATCACGGACATCACGAACACCATGATCAACAAGGGCTACGCCCGCTCGCAGGAGTACGAGGCCGACCATGCCGCCCTGACCATCCTGAAGCGCGTCGGGTACGATCCCGGCGGTCTTACGGAGATGCTGACGGTGATGAAGCGGAACCTGAAACCGGGGGGCGTCGATTTCGCGAAGACCCATCCTTCTCCCGATGACCGGATTGTCCGGATTCGCGCGGGTTCCGCCGACGCTGCCGCGGTCCGGCCGCCGGCGTCCCGGCAGGCACGCTTCCAGCAGGCCATGGAAAGGATATGAAAAGACTTCTCCTGGGGCTCCTGGCCGGCACCATCGGCTTCGCGCTGGCTCAGGCCCTCTGGATCCCCGGCTGGCTCGACCTCTGGGAGGGGAAGACCTGGGACTGGCGGGCCAACCTGCTGGCGAAGCCCGGCCCGGCGACGGACAGGATCCGCCTCATCCTCCTCGACCAGAACAGCCTGGACTGGGGAAAAAAGGAGAACGGCCTCAGCTGGCCCTGGCCGAGGGAGATGTACATTCCCATCCTCGACTACTGCCGGCGCCAAGGGGCAGCGGCGGTCGTCTTCGACGTGCTGTTCACGGAGCCATCCGGTTACGGCGTCGACGACGACCGGTCCTTCGGCGCGGCGATCAGGAACGGTCCTCCCTTTGTCGGCGCAGTCTTTCTGAGCGACAAGACCGGTGCCGAGGAGAAATGGCCGTCTTCCCTTTCACTTCAAGAATGGAAGATCGAGGGCCTCGATGCGTGGCTCGGACGGACCGGCCCCGGCCGGGTCGTCTTCAGCCGGGCCATGTTTCCCGTTCACGAGGTGGCTGCGGGGAGCCGCGTTCTCGCCGATACCCATCTCGACCCGGACCCGGACAACGTCTACCGCCGGCTGCGGCCCTTCCTCATCTTCGACGGCAGGGCCGTTCCCTCGCCGGCGTTCGGCGCGTACCTTGCGGCGCACCCGGAGACGACGCTCAGCATCTCCGGAGAGGACCTCCGGATCGGGGAATGGACCGTTCCGCTCGACAGGCGGGGAAGGGTCCTCCTCAATTTCCGGGGGCCGTCGGGAACGCACCGGACCTACAGCGCGGCCGCCGTCATCCAGAGCGAGCTTCGCCTCCGTCAGGGCGAAACGCCCCCCATCCAGGGAACGGACCTCTTCAGGGACTGCTATGTCCTCTTCGGCTTCTCCGCCCCGGGCCTCTTCGACCTGCGGCCCGCGCCTGTTTCCGGCGTCTATCCGGGCGTCGAGATCCACGCGACCGCCCTGGACAATCTCTTTTCCGGCGACTTCATGCGGCGTGTTCCGACGTCCTTCCTGGTGATCCTCACGCTCCTGATGACGCTCCTGGCGGGGCTGGCGACGGCGCGCGTCTCCGGGATCGCAAAGAGTCTCCTGGTCGACGGCTTTTTCATCCTCCTCCCTGTCGTTTCCTGCCTCGTCGCTTACCGGTGGGGCTTCTGGCTGCCCCTCGTCGTTCAGGAGGCCGGCGTGGCCGTGACGCTGCTCAGCGCCGGAGTGATCTACTACACGACGGAGGGCCGGCAGAAGCTCTTCATCAAGAATGCCTTCAAACAGTACCTGAGCCCGGCGGTCATCGAAGAACTCATCCAGCATCCGGAAAGGCTGACGCTGGGCGGGGAGCGGCGGGTCCTCTCGATCTTTTTTTCCGACCTGGAGGGATTCACGGGCATCTCCGAGGGCCTGGAACCGGAAGAGCTGACGGCCCTCCTCAACGAGTACCTCTCGGCGATGACCGACATCATCTACGAGGAGGGGGGCACGGTGGACAAGTACGAAGGCGACGCGATCATCGCCTTCTGGAACGCCCCCTTGACGCTGTCCGATCACGCCGTGCGCTGCGTCCGGTCGGCCCTGCGCTGCCAGGCGAAACTGGCGGAGATGCGCCCCGCCATCCGCGAGCGCATCGGCAAGGACCTCCACATGCGGATCGGCATGAACAGCGGACCCGCCGTCGTCGGCAACCTGGGCTCGAAGACGCGGTTCGATTACACGATGCTGGGCGACGCCGTGAACCTGGCCTCCCGCCTGGAGGGGATCAACAAGCAGTTCGGAACCTACGCGATCATCTCCCAGGCAACGCTGGACCTGCTGGGCGGGGCCTTTCCCGTCCGTGAGCTTTCCCGCGTCGCCGTGGTGGGCCGCCGGGAACCGGTGACGATCTACGAGCCGATGTTTCCGGAGGAATACGAGGCCCGCCGGGGAGACCTCGCCGTCTTTGCCGGCGGACTGGCGAAGTTCTACGCGGGCCGCTTCGCCGAGGCGGCGGGAATCTTCGACCGCATCAAGGACCGCGACCGCGCCGCCCTCTCCTATTTCCGGAAGTGCAGTTCCCTCGTCGACCAGCCGCCGACGGACTGGAACGGCGTGTGGGTCGTGACGACGAAATGAAACGCCGTCCCGACCGGCCGTCGTCTGGACGGAGAATCGGTGCGCTGCGCCGCTAACGGCGCCGCAAGTGGGGGGCCAGGGCTTCGAAGCTCAAGAGCGCCTTCTCCAATTCCTCGGGATCCGCGACGATTTCATCCCGCTCGAACCGAAGGCATCCGTCGCGGATATCGATATCGGCATTCTTCTCCAGAATGTTCAGGATCGCGTCTCTTCGGGGGGCGTCCAGCCAAAGCAATGCGCCCGCAGGGTCCTCCCCCTTCACGACGAAGGCGGCGTCGAACCGGGGATCGTTCGTCTTGATATCCTGGGCGCCGAAAAACTTGGTGATCTTGAGGAAGGTGTTTTCATGGTAGATCGCCAGCCCGGCCGGAAGGTCCGGGATCTCTGCCGACATGATCGTGTGAATGCTTCGGTTCCGTCCGGTCCCGCGGATTTCCACATGGAGGCGGATGGGAAGGGCGTGAAGTCTGCCGTTCACTTCCCCCGGGTCCTGGAAGGCGATGGCGGATCGCGACGAGAAGAGGCTCGCCGGGCCGGGAGGCGTATGGCTGAAGCCGTGCCTGAGGGCGAAGGATTTCCAGGCCTCCTGCGCCCGCTTGCGTCTCCGGAAGACGAGGATCATGGCGATGGCAACGGCGATCCCGATGACGTTCACGATGTAGGGTTCCATGTCGTTCCAGGAATCCATGGTGTCCGGTCCTCCTCGGCTGCCGCCGGCGGCTTTCGTCCCGGAAACCGGAATCCGCGCAGCGGCGCATGATGGGATGGTACCAGAATATGCACGAAGGAGCGAAGGGAAATCTGCGTCCCGTCTCTTCGTGATCTTGCAATCGTCAACGCAGGCGCCTGCGCCTTCTAAGCATTTTCGATGCCCCCGATCAGGAATCGGTCAATTGATGCCTCCCGCCCTTCCATCGTACAAAAGAAGCATGGCTCCGCTCAAGATGCTTCGGAAGGTCAGCGACGTCCTCTGGGAGATCCCGACTTCCTTCAAGCCGGGCATGCGCGTGCCCGCCAGGATCTACGGAACGGAGAAGCTCGTATCGGAAATGGATGCCGTCGTCTTCGAGCAGGTCACGAACGTCGCCTGCCTGCCGGGCATCGTCCGTTACGCCCTCTGCATGCCGGACGGCCATTCGGGCTACGGGTTCCCCATCGGCGGCGTGGCGGCCATGGACATCGCAAACGGCGGGGTCATCTCCCCCGGCGGCATCGGATTCGACATCAATTGCGGCATGCGCCTGGTCCTGACGAACCTGACGGAGCGGGAGGTCCGGCCGCGCCTCAAGGAGCTCGTGCGGATGCTCTTCCAGCGGGTGCCGGCCGGCGTGGGCAGCGCGGGGTCCGTCCCGATCCGCCGGAAGGAGTTCCGCGAGGTCATCGAAAAGGGGGCGCGTTGGTGTCTGGAGCGGGGCTGCGGCTGGCAGGAGGACCTCGACCTGACGGAGTCCGGCGGCTGCATGGCCGGGGCCGATTCATCCGCCGTCAGCGAACGGGCCATCGACCGCGGCGTCGATCAGGTGGGCACCCTGGGGTCCGGCAACCACTATCTCGAAATCCAGGTCGCGCGCCGGGAGAACATCGCCGACGAAGAACTGGCGCGGTCGCTGGGCATCCACATCGCTGACCAGGTCGTCGTGATGTTTCACTGCGGGAGCCGCGGCTTCGGCCATCAGGTCGCGTCGGACTACCTCAGGATCTTCCTGCAGGTGATGGAGCAGAAGTACGGAATCCATGTCACGGACAGGGAACTGGCCTGCGCCCCCTTCGACTCTCCGGAGGGGGGGAACTATTTCGCGGCCATGCAGTGCGCCGTCAACATGTCCTTCGCCAACCGGCAAGCCATCCTGCACGGCATCCGCGAGGTCTTTTCGTCGGTTTTCGGCCGGCCCGCCGAGCGACTGGGAATGCACATGGTCTATGACGTCGCCCACAATACGGCCCGGATCGAGGAGCACACCGTGGACGGCGTGAGGAAGAGGCTGCTCGTCCACCGCAAGGGTGCGACGCGGGCCTTCGGTCCCGGCATGGCCGAGCTCCCCGACCGCTACCGCCGGACCGGACAGCCCGTGATCATCGGAGGAAGCATGGAGACGGGGTCCTATCTCCTGGTCGGCGTCGGCAGCGGGGCGGAGACGTTCTACAGCACCGCCCACGGCAGCGGCCGCACCATGAGCCGGACCCGGGCGCGGAAGCTCTGGCACGGTCGGAAATTGCAGCAGGACATGGAGAAGCGGGGGATCTACGTGCTGAGCACGTCCTGGACGGGGCTGGCCGAAGAGGCCCGGGACGCCTACAAGAGCATCGACGAGGTGGTGCGGGCCACGGAGCTGGCGGGGATCAGCAGGCCCGTCGTCCGTTTTGACCCGATCGGGAACATCAAGGGATAGACGAGATGCCTTACGAGTACCTGGAAGACGTCGCCGTCGCCGACATCGCGTTCCGGGCCTGGGGCCCTGAGTTGGATGACGTGTTCACAGCGGCCGCGGCGGCGACGACGAAGATCATGGCCGACGATCTCGAAGCCATCCGGCCGCTGGAAACGCGGGAGGTCGAATTGCGGCAAAGAGAGCCGGACCTCCTCCTTTTCGACTTTCTCCAGGAGATCGTCTACTTCAAGGATGCGGAGAGGCTGTTGCTCCTCGTGGACAGGATCCGGGTCGCGGCGGAGGGGGCAAGTCTCCTGCTCACGGCGACGCTCAAGGGAGAACGGATCGACCCGGACCGCCACAGCCTCCGGGCCGACGTCAAGGCGGTCACCCTGCACGGGTTCTCCCTGGTCCGGACGGGCCCATACTGGGAGGCGACGGTTGTTCTCGACATCTGAAGGTCCGCAATCATGCGGGCGCCGACCGCCTCCGCCTGGCGCCGGAGGGCGGATGCCTCGGTCCTTCACTGATGAAGCGGCAGGGTCCGTGCCGGTGCGCGCGGCGGGTGAACGTGGCGCCTCCCTCGACCCCTGCCGTTCCCGGCGGGCGGAAACGGCGCTCTCCCGCCCGGTCATGTCGCCTTCATGGCGGCGAGGACCGCATCCGGCGTCATCGGCAATCTTCTCAGCCTGATCCCGGCGGCGCGAAAAACCGCATTGGCCACGGCCGGCGCGACCGGAGGCACGCCCGGCTCGCCGATTCCGCCCGCTGGACCGCCGCCGTTGACGATGTGGACTTCGATGTCGGGCGTGCCCGCCAGCCGGAGCAGCGGGTAGTTGTGGAAGTTCGACGAGGCAACGCCGCCGGCGGCGAAGCTGATCTTCTCCATCAGGCCTGCGCTCAGCCCCATGGTGATCCCGCCCTCCATCTGCGCCTCGACCGTGTCTGGATTGACCGCCATGCCGCAGTCGACGGCGCAGACGATCCGGTGGACCTTGATCGCGCCGCTGTTTCTGTCGACCGAAACCTCCGCCACCTGCGCGACATAACTTTCGAAGGAGAAGTGCTGGGCAAGCCCCAGGGCCTCCCCGTACCGGGGCGGTTTGCCCCAGCCCGATCTCTCGGCGACGGTTTCGAGAACGCGGTACGGCCTCGGGTGGTTCTTCAGGAGGCCGAGGCGGAATTCCAATGGATCCTTCCCTGCGGCGTAGGCCATCTCGTCCATGAAACTCTCCATGGTGAAACCGTTGTGGGAGTTCCCCACCGAGCGCCAGAAGCCGACGGGGACCGGCGTGTCCGTCCTCACGTATTCGATCCGGAAATTGGGAAACTCGTACGGCGTTTCGACAATCCCATCGACCGCGGCAGGATCGATCCCGCCCTTCATCATGGCCGGCATGGCCCGGGAAAAGATGGAGGGAACCGCGATCTTGAGCGACCAGGCGACGAGATTTCCCCTGCCGTCCAGGCTGCCTTCCAGACGGGTGGCGTTCGCCGGACGGTAGAAATCATTCTTCAGGTCCTCTTCCCGGGTCCAGATGACCTTCACCGGGCGTTGAGCCGCCTTGGAGGCCTCGATCGCCTCCTCGACGAAGTCCGTTTCGAACCGCCTGCCGAACCCGGTCCCGAGGTAGGTGGTGTGCACCTGGATCCGGTCCGCCGGCAGGCCGGTCATCTTCTTGGCGAGTTCGAGGACGCCGGTCTGATTCTGCGTGGGAGCCCAGACTTCGCAGGAATCCTTCTTCACCGAGGCCGTGCAGTTCATGGGTTCCATGTTCATATGGGAGAGGTAGGGCAGCAAGTACACGGCTTCGACTTTCCGGGTTGCGTCTTTCAGCGCCTCCCCCGCGTTGCCCTCGTTCTTTGCGACCAGTCCCTCCTGGTCGAGTTGCGCCAGAAAGAGCTTTTCGAGGGTTGTATTGTCGAGGGAAGGCTGGACCCCGCCGCTCCATGTGGTCCGGAGGGCCTTCTTGCCCTCCCATGCGGCGGCGGGCGTGTCTGCCGATACGGCGACCCCTCGCCGGATCCGGGCCACGTTCCTCACGCCGGGGACTTTCCCGGCCGCGGCGGCGTCGTAGGAGAGGATCTCCGCCCCGAAGAGCGGCGGCCGGTCGACCGTTCCGTAGAGCATGTTCCGGAGCTGGACGTCGATGCCGAAGATCGCCGTCCCGTTGACCTTCGGCGGAATGTCCGGCCGCGCCGCCGGGGTGCCGATGAGGACGAAGCGCCCTGGCTGCTTCAAACGGGGCGCCTTCGGCAGGGGCAGCCGGGAGGCCGCCTCGGCCAGCTCTCCATAGGTGAGGGATTTGCCGCTGCGCCGGTTCTTCACCGTGCTCTGCGCGGTTTCGCAATCGCTCTCCGCAACGCCCCACCGGTCGGCGGCGGCCTTGACCAGCATTTCCCTTGCCGCGGCTGCGGCTTCCCGCAGCGGCGTGAGCATGTGCCGCACGCTGGTGCTCCCCCCCGTTGCCTGCATCTGCCACAGGGGGTCCTTGTAGCGGTCGGCGGCGGGCGCCATTTCCACCGTCACGCGGCCCCAATCGGCATCCGCTTCATCGGCTACGATCATCGGCAGGGAGGTGTGCACCCCTTGCCCCATCTCGGATTTGTTGACCGTAACGATCATCTCGTTCCTGGGCGTGACCCGCAGCCAGGCATTCGGGGCGAAGGGAAGGACTTCCTGCCTCGCCGCGTACAGGCGGTAGCCGAAGGGCGTGACCGAAACGGCGATCGTCAACCCGGCCCCGGCCGCCGAGGCCTTCAGAAACTCGCGTCTGGTGATCTCTTTCATCGTTTTCCGCCCTCCTTTGCCGCAGTCTTGATCGCCGCCTTGATCCTGGGATAGGTGCCGCAGCGGCAGATGTTTCCGTTCATGAATTCCATGATGTCCTGGTCGGTCGGGTCCGGTTTCTTCGCGAGCATCGCCGCCGCCTGCATGATCTGACCCGGCTGGCAGTAGCCGCACTGGGGGACCTGTTCCCTGATCCACGCCTTCTTCACCGGATGGTCTTCGGGAAGACCTTCGATGGTCGTGATCTGCTTCCCCTGCACCTGCCGCACGGGCACCTGACAGGACCGCTGCGCTTCGCCGTCCACGTGCACCGTGCAGGCGCCGCACAGCCCCACGCCGCATCCGAATTTCGTGCCCGTCAGCTTCAGACGTTCCCGGATGACCCACAGCAGGGGAACGTCGGGCTTCACGTCCACATGGTACGATTTCCCATTGATGGTGAGCCTTGTCATAATTCCTCCTTGTGCGTTTTACGAAACAACGGCTTCAACCTCTCCCGAAGGGACAGAGGGGGTGGCGGCATTCGCCGCAATGCATGCACAGGCCGCCGTGCCCGAGGGAGGCCAGTTCCCTTCTGCCGATGCGCTCGCCCGCAAGAATCCTCGGCAGGACGAGATCGAACACGGTCGTCCGGTGGTAGATGGCGCAGGCGGGGATGCCGAGAATGGGGAGGGGTTCTGCGCGGGCGCCTGCGGCGGGAAGGTACGCGACCAGAAACATGGCACCGGGCAGTGCGGCTGCTCCGTATGTCACGTCGGCGGCGCCAAGCTTCCGGATCGCCGCCTGCGTCACGTCGTCCGGGTCAACGGACATGCCGCCCGTGGTGATGAGCAGGTCGGCACCCGCATCGACCAACTGGCGGAGCTGTCCAGCGATCGCGGCTTCATCGTCGGGGCAGAAGCGGACGCCGACCATGCCCCCGCCGCATTCCTCCATTTTCCGCCGGACGACCGGCTCGAAAGCGTCTTCGATCCGGCCGTAGTAGACTTCGTTCCCGGTGATCACGACGCCCGCTTTCGGCCGCCGGAGCGGCCTGACTTCCACGACCCCTCCATAGCGCTGCGCCACGGCGACGGCCTGATCGACCACCCTCCTCCTGACGACGAGCGGGACCGCCCTCGTTCCCGCGACCATGGTCCCTTTTTTCACGAGCGTATTGTCGTGGAGCGTTGCGCACATGACGTCACCGAGCATGTTGAGCCGCAGCAAAGCTTCCCGGCACACCTTCAACAGCCCGTCGGTCGCGGCGACGATGTCGATCTTCCCCTCTCTGGGCGCGCCCTGTCTGACGGTGCCGGCGCCCATAAGAGCGTCGGCCAGCAGGAGGGCGGCGGCGTCCTCGTGCATTTCGTCCGGGCCCATTTCGAGGACGAAGACGGACTCCTTGCCCAGTCTTTTCAGGTGTTCGATGTCGGCTTCCCTGATGATATGCCCTCGCCGGTAGGCCCTGCCCTTAAACTCGCCGGGCCGGATCTCCGTGATGTCGTGGGCGAGCGCCATCCCCACGGCGCCGTCGAGGGGGATCTTGCGGCGGTTTCCCGGCATTTCGACGAATTCCTGAAGGCCTCCTTGCGGCATGGCAGATCCCTCACCTCTTTTTTTGCAGGAAGGGGGTTTCCTCTTTGCCTTCGAGGACCACGGCCCGTGACCTCGCGAAAGGATACTTCCCGACGAGTTCCGACACCGGCAGTTTCTGGTCCCCCTCCCGCATGAAGTGGATGAGGACCACCGCCGCCCAGTAGTCGTCGGCGTACTTCGTCCCCGCCAACTGCACGGGGACCCCCGGCCGGTTGACGGTATGGCAGGCCACGCACGTCACGGGCCCGGCATATCCGCCGTCCGGGCTGTACTGCAGGGCCTGTTCATGGGACGTCCGATCGACGGTGGCCGCCGGCCCCTCGTACCGCACGGGATACAGGCCGTGCATCGATTCATGGCACGACTGGCACGCCAGCGCGCCGTGCGCCTTGGAAAACCGGTAAAGGGCGTACTTGCCGGGCTGGTCGATGGGGAAGTACTTCCCGCCCTCGCTCTCCACGAAGGGGGCGAGATGGCAGTCCGAGCAATGGGGCTCGCCAGCCGCAAGCCACCAGTCGCTTCCCGCCGAGACCTCGGGATAGAGGACCGGCATGCCTTTCCCTGCATTCCACGGCAGAAGCCGCAGCCCCGGGCCATCCCCCTTGACGGCCCGGGCCAGCGGCGCTCCCGCGTTCTGCGCATGATAGGCATGAAGGGGATTTCCCGGCGCATCCGTCGTCGGATCGGCGAAGAACGATCCGAACCGTTTCTCATCCCCTCCGGCGACGGCCGCGATCACATCGCGGATCGGCCGGTTCCGGAGCGTCTTTCCCTTCTGCGTCACCGCATCCTGAAGGTCGTCGTGGCGGTAGAGTTCCCGGGACAGATGGTTGTGGCAATTCGTGCAATAGAGACCGCGGAGACCGCGGACCGGCCGCCGTGTTTCGTCCGTCATGCTCACATTCTCGAGATACCATCGGCCGACGGCGTTGAGGAAGAAGGGAGGGGAAACGGCGGGATTCGCATGCGCGTCCCGCCGCAGATAACAGCCGCCCCCGGCCGTTCGCAGATCCTCGTCGGAAAAGCGGGGATTGCCGTTCCCGTCCGCCACGGCATGGGGATTCGTCTCGAGGCGGTTCATATCCCGGCTCTGCCAGTGCATGGGGTGGCAGACCTGGCAGTTCTGGCTGCGGCCCGCCTTGTCGGGCATCGGGACCACGAGGGCATGAACCGAATGGACGGCCTCCGTCAGCGGTCTTGCCCGGACGGTCTTGTACCCGGTCGCGCCTGGCCGCGGCGACTGGAGATTCCCGGAAATGTTGTCTCCGTGGCAGTCCGCGCAATACACCGGACCCACGGCCCCCAGCCTGTTCGAAGGGGCGGCGGGGTCGTATTCCCTCAGGAATGCGGTGCCGGAATGCCTGTCGTGGAGCTCGAGAACATTGATGGTCGCGGAAGAGAGCCGCGCCACGTACTCGGAGACATCGGCGTAGTTCTCTTTCCAGTAGGCGTATTCCTTCTCGAACAGGGAAAGGCCGCTTCGGCGCGACAATTCGGCCGCCTTGCCGCCTCCCGAATGGCACAGGGAGCAGTCGGCGATATCGATCGGCTCCGTGCCGAAGAACTCCACGGTCTTCCCGCCGGCCGCCACGGAGCCGCCCTTTTCGTCCCGGAGCTGAACGACCGCGCGCTGGTACGGCTGAAAGTCTTCGTCCGTGACGGTTCGAATCGAGCCTCTTCTCGTGCTGTCGTTGAAGGCCGTCAGGGGCAGTCCCAGGGCGTCCCACAGGTGCGAGGCCGTCAGCGTCAGCGGCACGTTCCGCACCTGAGGGACGAGGGAGTCCGTGAAGACGATGTTTCCGCCCCGCTCCCCCGCATAATCCAGGTATCCGCCGAAGAGATTCTTTCCCGACGGGCCGGAATCGACGTTCACGGGCAGCTCCCTGCCGATGCGGAGCCGCAGGGACGGGTCGGGATTGTCCGGAAGCGTGCCCGCGGGATCCCGATAGAGGAAGAGGTGGGTCCACACGTAGTTGGCGATGCTGTCACCCGGATCTCCGGCGGAACCGTTTCCGTCCGTGTCCTTGGGGACCCCCCAGTACTTCATCTTGTTGCCTTCGCTGTAGCGGTTGTCTTCCACGAAGTACGACAGTCTCACCCCGTCGTCCGGAGACAGCAGCCGGGGTTTTTCACCGGCCGCACCGGACCGGACGACCTGGGCCTGGATGCTGTTGTAGGGCGGGATAATGCAGCAATAGGAGACGTCGAAGCCCACGCAGTGCATGCCCAGTTCGTAGTTGATGAAGATGTTGTATGGGTGGAGCGGCCCGTAGACGGTTCCGCCGCCTGGGGCCGGCGTTCTTGTCGACGCGGGCGCGAATTCCTGAAGGTCGAACGGTGGTCCTGCCGGGGTCCGTCCGTCCATGCCGGCAGCGGTCGCAAGCGGCAGGAGCAATGCCAGTACCAGGAGAGGTCTGAAGCGGTGTTTGCGCATGAGCGTTTCTTGTTTCCGCGTCTCCGTCTCCGGACGCCGTCTCCGGGACGGTATGCCGCGCTCTTCCATCGAAGAACGCGAAAGGCGGAGAAAGAACTCTCCGGGGCCTGTCCTTTTGCTTAAGCACGATTGCGGCAGCGTCAAGAAGGCCCTGCGTGCACCCACCGGCCGCAAGGCTCCGGCGGGAGCACAGGTGAGGCGGAATCAGCGATCGGTAAGCGCCCGATTTCAAAGGGGATGAAGATGCGGGAAAAGGCAGGAGGTTCTTCTGCCCTAGAAAATGCCTACGATTATCCTATGAATAATCCGCCTCTCTCGGGATGCAGAAAGAAGGGAGCGCACGGCCGGCGAGACGCGGCCGGCGGCCCTTTCCTTTACAGGAAGCGCATCGTGCGTAGTATAATCCTAGTTGAAAGCTCATTCTGTGCGCGGGCAGGTGGTTTCTCCATGCGGCGGTACATTCTCTTCATGTCGGCGGGCCTGGGGCTCCTGATGTACTCCATCGACAGCACCGTGGTCGCCGTCGCCTTTCCCCATCTGGTCGCGGACCTGGATACCAATATCCTCTGGGCGGGCTGGACCGTCTCCATCTACCTGGTCGCCGTGATGAGCGTCATGCCGCTGATGGGTATCCTCAGCGACAGCATCGGCCGCAAAAGGGTCTACATGACATCGCTGTTTCTTTTCACGGGCAGTTCTCTTGCCTGCGGCCTTGCGCCTGACGTCTACACCCTCGTGGTCTTCCGTTTTCTCCAGGGCATCGGGGGCGCGAGCTTCCTCCCTACGGCCGCAGGCATCGTGAGCGACCAGTTTCCCGAGAACCGGGAAAGCGCCATCGGCCTGTTCACGAGCATTTTTCCCCTCGGCGGCATCATCGGCCCGAATCTCGGCGGCTGGATCGTGAGCCGGTACTCGTGGCGGTACATTTTCTACATCAACCTGCCCATCGGCCTGGGCCTGCTGGTCCTCATTTCCCTCCTGCTCAAAGATGCGCAGGCGCCGTCCCGGCCGCGGATCGATTTCCGCGGGGCCTTCTTTTTTTTCGGCGGCACCCTTTTTCTCATGCTGGCCCTGAATCACTTCGCCGAGAATTTTTCGATCCCGTCATACCTCCTGGCAGCCGTCTTCCTGATCATCAGCGCCTCGTTCTTCTCTTTTTTCTCCCGCCAGGAAAAACGAGCCGAAAACCCCATCCTCGATACGGCCCTGCTCCGGTCGCCTCCGTTTCTGGCGGCGAATCTGTTCAACATGGTCATCGGTGCCGGGGCCTTCGGAATCTTCGCGTTCATTCCGCTCTTCGCCACGTCGGTTCACAAGCTGAGCATTCTGCTCAGCGGCGTGATCCTGACCCCGCGTTCCGTCGGAACCATCCTGGCTTCGGCCCTGACGAGTTTCCTCCTGAAAAGATGGGGATACCGGCGGCCGATCCTGCTGGGATTGACGATCGTTTCTCTTGCCACGATTCTCCTCGGGGACCCGCACTTTCGTATTTTCAGGATGATGGGCATCGGCAGCGGGCCGACGGAACTCCTCTCGGTCCTGATCATGGTGATGGGGATCGGACTCGGCATTCTTCTGCCTGCCACCAACAATGCCTGCATCGAACTAATGCCGGACAGGGTCGCCACGATCACGGGACTGCGGGGGATGTTTCGTTCGGTCGGCGGCGTGTGCGGAATCTCGCTGATCACGATCATCCTCCATCTGAGTCCGACACCGGAAATCGGGTTTTGGATCACCTTCGTTTCTTTCGGGCTCGGGCTCTTGCTGAGCATCCCGCTCGTCTTCCTGATGCCGTCAGGAGGGACGGGCGGAAATGGTACGCGAAAGAGCCTGGGCGTCCATATGCCGGAATAGCCGCAGTCCGGTCTGTCTTTAGATCCCGTTGGCCCTCTGTCTCCGCAGGCCCATGGCGGCGCTGCAACGCGATCGGCAGGCGCTGCGGGGAAAGGGGAATTTCCATGATGCACGGGCCGCCCCGTCCGTCGAATCGGCGCCTGTGCGGATGCAGGGCTCCCGGAATCCTGAGCCGAAAGTCGTACCGGGATGTGCGCCGGACGGTGGAGGGCGGGAGCACGCGGCAGGCGGACGTTCCTGAGCGGCCTGCTCAGAAATTTTCGGCGAGGACCTCATAGTACGCCTGCGGATGCTTGCATGCCGGGCAGGTCTCGGGGGCTTCCGGGCCCTCGTGGATGTACCCGCAGTTGATGCAGTGCCACTTGATGGATGCGCCCTTCTTGAAGACCTTCCCGCCCGCGACATTTTCGATGAGCCGGCGGTAGCGGCCCTCGTGGAATCTCTCGACCTTCGCGATCTCCTCGAATGAACTCGCGACCTCGGGGAATCCTTCATCCCGGGCGTCTTTCGCGAAGTCGGCATAGAGCGTCGTCCACTCCGTCTTTTCGCCCGCCGCGGCGGCCTCCAGGTTTGCCTTCGTGCCGCCGATGACACCGGCCGGATAGGCGGCGACGATTTCCACATCACCGCCCTGGAGATGTTTGAAGAAGATCTTGGCGTGCTCCTTTTCGTTTTCGGCTGTTTCCAGGAAGATGCGGGAGATCTGTTCGAACCCCTCCTTCCTTGCTGCGCTGGCGAAATAGGTGTAACGATTCCTGGCCTGGGACTCGCCGGCGAAGGCGGCCAACAAATTCTTTTCGGTCTTGGTACCCTTCATCGATTTCATGAGATGTCCTCCTAAGAATGTTTCCCGTCTTCATGGTCTTCGAACCCGACCTGTGAACGTTTCATAGTATAACCGTTCACGGGCCCGCAAGCTTTTTTCTCTTTGTATTTACGGCACCTTCCTCATTTTTCCTATTGACCGCGTGCATTTTACCATCTATATTTCAGCCGGTTCTTGCGTTGCTTGTTCCAGCGGGCGTCGGCGCGGTTTTCGGTTCAGGATCCCCTCGGAGAGCGGGATCGTTTTTTGTCGTCTCGTCATGAAAGGATCGGACATGTCGAAGTGCAGGGCCGTGGGCGTCTTCATCGGGATCGCCGCTTTGATCTTCCTCCTCGCAGCGGGAGCAGACGCCGCCGGAGAAAAGTTTCTCACCGTCAAGATGGGGAGCGGGGAGGCGAAGGTGGTCTTCCTGAAGGGGGCGGCGACGGTGACGCCGTCCGGGCAGAAGACGGGCAGGGCGCTTCAGGAGGGAGATTCTCTGAAAGCAGGGGATCAGGTCGTCACGGGCGCCGACACGCTTCTGGAGATCCTCTTGCCGGACCGTAGCATGATGCGTTTCGGCGACAGGACGAATTTCAAGATCGTTCAGATCTACATCGACAGCGGGAAGAAGGCGCGGGAAGTGAAGGTCCACATGAACTCCGGCAAGACCTGGAACAACATCCGTAAGACCTTCTTCGGCGTGAAACCGAAGATCGAGGTGACGACGCTCACGTCGGTCTGCGGCGTCCGCGGGACGGTCTACCGCATGAACGTCGAAAACGACCAGTCGGTTCTGGTGCGCGTCTACAGCGGCGAAGTGGGCGTCTGGAGCGGTGCTCCGATGGTCGAGGAAGGCGATAAGCCCGGCGTGCTGAAGGCCCCCAAGGCCGTCTCCGGTCCGAAGCCGGTGGCCGGCCCGAGAAAGGTCACCATGGAGGAGTGGGTCTACATCGTCAAGTCCATGGAGCAGATCCGCGTCAGTTCGCAGGGTGTACCCGCAAAGCCCGAGGAATTCTCGGAGCAAGAGGATAGGGATCCCTGGGTTGACTGGAACAAGGCCCGGGACCAGGAGGCGGGAAAGGTTCCCGATCTCCAGTAGGACGTTTCGGCAGCGGGGCGCGGACCGTCCGTTGACTCCGCTTTGTCGAGGAGAATTCCATGGCAAAGTCCAAGAAAGCCGCCGTTTCGGATCTGGTGATCGGACTGATCCTGATGCTCTTCACTCTGGCTGCCGGCTTTTTCCAGTGGGGACCGATCGAGACCCTGGAATACAAATTCTATGACCTGGGCATGAGGCTGCGGGAGCAGCCCGCGTCCTCGCCGGTCGTGATCGTGGCGATCGACGACGAAAGCATCAACGCCCTGGGCCGCTGGCCCTGGCCCCGTGGATACATCGCGCACATGATCGACGCGTTGAGCGGCTACAACGCGAAAGTCATCGGCGTCAACATCCTCTACTCCGAGAGCGACTTCAACCAGGGCCTCCTGGAGATCCGCGACATCGTCAAGAAGATGGAGGCCGATCCGACGCTCGCCAGGAACCAGCAGGCCGCGAGCATTTACGCCACCCTGAAAGAGGTGGAACAGCGCCTCGACAACGACAAGACGCTTTCCACTTCCATCGCCGGCGCCGGGCGCGTCGTGCTGCCCTTCTACTTCGCCCTCGGAAACCCGGTGATGATGGACAACGCCAATCTGCCGGAGTACCTGCGGAAAAATTCCGTAAGCTTCCACAATCCGCTGCCGCTGACGACAGCCCGGGAAATCATTCCGCCGATCCCGGAATTTGCAGCCTCGGCCACGGCGCTCGGCCATATCAATCTCCAGGCGGACCGGGACGGCACGGTGCGCAGTGAAATGCTCCTGATCGACTACGGCAACCGGGTCTATCCGTCCCTTCCCCTCCAGCTGACCCTGAAATACTTGGGGCTTTCTCTTCAGGACATCGTCGTCGGCGAGGGCATCCGATTCCCGCGGATCCGTATCCCGACATACGAGGATCATCGGATGCTCATCAGTTACAACAGCAATTTCACCGCCTACTCCTTCGTGGACGTCATCAACAACAAGGTGCCGGGGGAAGTCTTCAAGAACAAGATCGTCCTCCTCGCGCACAGCGCGACGGGGCTGGGTACGATGCAGGTGACCCCGATCGGAACGACGGTGCCCGCGGCGCTGATCATTGCGAACGTCGTCAACAACATCCTCAACGGCGACCACATCGAACGGCCCGCCTGGGCGCTGCCCGTGGAAATGGGGGTCGTGGCGTTCTTCGGCCTCTTCCTGGCGATCGCGATTCCGCGGCTGAAGGCCGGGGTCAGCGCGCTCCTGTCGCTGATCCTCCTGATCGCATGGCTCGCAACAGGCGCCTATTTCCTCCTCATGCAGGGGATCTGGATGAAGGTGTTCTATCCGACGCTCCTCCTGCTCGTGGGCTACATCGTCCTCGTATCGAAGGAATACCTGTTCACGGAGAGGTCGAAGGAGCGCATCGAAGCGGACAGCGTCGAGACGAACAAGATGCTGGGCCTTTCCTTCCAGGGGCAGGGCATGCTGGACATGGCCTTCGAGAAGTTCCGCAAGTGCCCCATCGAGGATGACGCCATCAAGGAGCTTCTCTACAACCTCGGCCTGGATTTCGAACGGAAGCGGATGTTCAACAAGGCCGTAGCCGTCTACGAACACATCGCGGCGGCCGGCGCCTTCAAGGATGCCGCGGAACGGATCGCGAAGCTCAAGTCCGTGGGCGAGACGATGATCTTCGGCGCCGGCGCGGCGCGCAAGGAAGGGACCGTCATCCTCGAAAGCGCCCAGACGAAGCCGACGCTGGGCCGCTACGAGGTCGTCAAGGAGCTCGGACACGGCGCCATGGGCACCGTGTATCTGGGGAAGGATCCGAAGATCAACCGCGAGGTCGCCATCAAGACGTTGCGCTACGAGGAATTCGACCCGGAGCAACTGGCCGAGGTCAAGAAGCGCTTCTTCCGGGAAGCCGAAGCGGCCGGAAAGCTCGCTCACCCCAACATCGTGACCATCTACGATGTCGGCGAAGATTACGAGATCGCCTACATGGCCATGGAGCTGCTGGACGGTTCGGATCTGGAAAAGAACGGCTCCAGGGATTCGCTGCTGCCGCGCCGCGAAGTCGTGAGGATCGTCTCGGCCGTGGCGAGCGCCCTGGACTATGCCCACGCCAACGGCGTCGTTCACCGGGACATCAAGCCCGCGAACATCATGATTCTCAAGAACGGCGAGGTGAAGGTCGCGGACTTCGGCATCGCCCGCGTCATGGCCAGTTCCAAGACCCAGACGGGCGTGATCATGGGTACGCCCAGCTACATGTCGCCCGAGCAAATCGCCGGTCAGAAGGTGGACGGGCGGTCGGACCTCTTCTCGCTGGGCGTCGTCTTCTTCGAACTGTTGACGGGCGAGAAGCCGTTCGCCGGCGAGAGCATCGCCACCCTGATTTACAATATCACGTCGGTCCCGCCGCCCCGGCTGAGAGAATTGGCGCCGGACCTTCCGGAGCCTTTCGAAGCCGCCGTGGCGAAAATGCTGGCCAAGGACAAGGAGCAGCGCTATCAGCAAGGAAAGGACGTTGTTTCGGTTCTCAACGAACTGCTGAAATCCCTGGAGGCCTGAGATGGAGCTGCTCGTCGGCGCGAAGACGGATGTGGGCCGGGTCCGGAAGAACAACGAGGACAACTTTCTCGTCATGGAAAGACCGCGGCTGCTCCTGGTCGCCGACGGAATGGGGGGACACGCCTCGGGGGAGATCGCGAGCCGCATGGCCGTCGACGCCATCCGCAACTTCTTCGACGAGACAGGGAAAAAGAAGGGCCTGCAGATCGGCGCCTACGAGGAAGACTACTCGGAGGCGACGAACCGGCTGGGCTCGGCGATCCGGTTCGCGAATATGGCGGTTTTCGAAGCGGCGGCCGGAAACCCGGCGTGGCAGGGGATGGGAACGACCGTCGTGGCTGCACTTCTTTCGGACCACCGGCTGAGCATCGCCCATGTGGGAGACAGCCGCCTGTACCTGATCCGGGCCGGCGGGATCGAACAGCTCACGGACGATCATTCCGTCGTCGCCGAGCAGGTGAAGCGGGAACTGATCTCCAGGGAGGAAGCCCAGAAATCCGAGATGAAGAGCATCCTCACCCGGGCGCTGGGCACGGAAGCCGAAGTGGCCGTCGATCTGTGCGAAATGACCGTGTCCGACGAGGACATCCTGATTTTGTGCTCGGACGGGCTTTCCAATATGGTGACCGACGAGGAAATATTGTCGATCGCGAGTTCGAGCAAGGACCCCGATGCGGCCTGCACGGCCCTTGTCGATCTTGCCAACGGCAACGGCGGCAAGGACAACATTACGGTTGTAACGGCCTATCTCCTCAAGGAGGGCTGGCTCTCTTCCTTATTGAAATTTTTCGGGTGGGGCAGGAGGTGAAGCATGGCTAAGATGGTGTTGAAGTTCAAGGAGGCGGTTCTCAAGGAGATCCCCCTCGACAGGGACGTCCTGACGATCGGGCGCAGGGAAGGCAACGACATCCCCATTGAAAACCCCGCCGTCTCAGGTTCTCACGCAAAGATCGTCAAGACGGATCAGGGATTCGCCGTCGAAGACCTCAACAGCCTCAACGGGACGTTCGTCAACGGCAGGAAGATCGCCAAGCATGACCTGAAGCCGGGCGATTCCGTACTCGTGGGAAGCCACGTCCTGGTGTTCGTCGGCGATCAGGAAGAAGGGGAGCCGCGTCTGCAGCCCGCCCGGAGCCGGTCCATGGACGAAACGATGGTGCTCTCCCCCCTGGAGCAGAAGAAGATCCTGGCGTCCGCGGCGCCCGCGGTGGAGAAGAAAGAACCGCTGGGCGGCTTCCTCGTCATCGAGGGGTCGACGGAAAAGAAGGACTACCTCCTCAAGGAGCGCATCACCACGATCGGCAAGGACGACGGTGCGGCGATCAAGCTCAAGGGCTTCTTCGCACCGAAGGTCGCCGCCCTGGTCAACCGCCGCAAGGAAGGGTATTTCATCACCCCCTCCGGTGGAAAGGAGATCAAGGTCAATACGGGAAGGGTCGAGCAGCGCTGCGACCTCAAGGACGGCGATATGGTGGAAGTCGGCGACCTGAAGATGCAGTTTTACATCAAGGAAGAGTAGTTTTTTCCGGCCTCCCAGCCCCAGGACAGCCAGGGAAAAACCGAAGGAATGGCGGCAGGATTCTGCCGCTTTTTCTTTTTGTTATTCGATAGATGGATGAATTCAAAGAGTCGTGGACAGGGGGGGCGATTTGTGGTAGTCGGTACGAAAAATTTTTTGCCGGGGCCTTTCATGCGGATTACACGAATCGGAATCGTCGCCAATGCGGAGAAACCGAAATCACCCGATTACGCATTGCGGCTGGCCGACTGGGGGCGCAGAAGAGGCCTGGAGATTCTCCTCGAAGACCGGATCGCCGCCAAAGTCGGTGAAGCGGGGCTCCCCCTTCCGCAACTGGCCGCTTCGGTGCAGCTCCTCGTGGTCTTCGGGGGCGACGGGACCATCCTGCGGACGGCCCGCACCGTCTGCACCCACGCCGTCCCCATCGTCGGCGTCAATCTGGGGAGCTTCGGATATCTCACCGATGTCAATCTGAGCGAAATGTTCGACGCCCTGGAGATCATCCTGAAGGGCGATGTCCGCATCGAGAAGAGGATGATGCTCGACGTCGTCCTCAACGAGGACAAGGGCGGAACCGAAGTCCACAGCGTCCTCAACGACGCCGTGATCAACCGGGGGAATCTCTCGCGGCTGGTTCAGCTGGAGACGCTTCTCGACGGCCGCTATCTGACGACGTTCAAGTCGGACGGGTTAATCATCTCGACCCCGACGGGTTCGACCGCCTACTCCCTTTCTGCCGGCGGACCGATCGTCTTTCCCGCGCAGCAGTCGATCATCATCAACCCGATCTGCCCGCACACCCTGACGAACCGCCCCATCATCCTGCCGGCCGACGTCGTGCTCAAGATCATCCTGTGGACGAAAGACCAGGGGGCGACCCTGACGCTCGACGGGCAGGTCTCCATCCATCTGAGACCGGGCGATACGGCGACGGTCCGCAAGTCGCACTTCATGACCCATCTTGTCTGTTCTCCGCACCGGGACTATCTCCAGATTCTCCGGTCGAAACTCGGCTGGGGAGGATTGCCCTCCGGGGCCGGAAGCAAGTAGGCATGCTGCGAGAATTGAGCATTTCGAACTTCGCCATCATCGACAGACTCTCGGTTTCCTTCGGCGAGGGGTTGAACGTCATCTCCGGTGAAACCGGCGCCGGGAAATCCATCCTGATCGGCGCGATCAGTCTCCTGCTCGGCGACCGGGCCTATGCCGATATGATCCGCTCCGACGAAGACGCAGCCGTCGTCGAAGCCTTTTTCGAGGTCGGCTGCGACGACCTCCTCGGCGAAAAGCTGCAGGAAATGGGATTCGGCGGGGCGAAGGAGGTCGTGGTCAGGAGGATCGTCTCCCGTTCGGGCCGGAATCGGGCGTACATCAACGGCGGTCTCGCGAATCTTGCGATGCTCTCCTCCCTGAGCGCGCGTCTGGTGAACATCTGCGGCCAGCACGAGCATCAGGCGATCCTCGATTCCGCGGGGCACGTCGATATCCTGGATGCCTTCGGCGGCCTGGGGCCGCTGCGGTCGGCCTACGCAGCCCGGTACGGCGAGTTCCGGGAGCGCGGGCGGATCCTGGGCGAACTTGAAGAGAAGAACCGCCGGCGCGCGGAGCGGGAGGAACTGCTTCGCTTTCAGCGCCAGGAGATCTCGGCGGCGGAGCCCAAGCCCGATGAGGATCGGCACCTCCTCGACGAGAAGAAGGTGCTGAGCAATATTCAAAAGCTCCGGGATCTGGGCACGGGCGCCTACGAGGGCCTTTACGGGAAGGGCGGCTCGGTGCTCGGAGAGCTGCGCGGCGTCATCGCATCGCTCCGCGAGATCAGGAAGGTCGATGCCGCCTGCGATCTCGCGCCTGAAGAAGCGGAGGCTCTTTTCTACCAGCTCGAAGAGATCGCGTTCGCGCTGCGGCGTTACCTGGACAAACTTTCGGCCGATCCGGAGCGCCTGGAGGCCGTCGAAGAGAGGCTGGCGGTGCTCGGTCAGCTCAAACGCAAGTACGGGCCGTCCCTCGAGGATGTCCTCAGGTGCCGGAAGGAAATGGAGGAGGATCTGGAGGGAATCGCCTCTGCGGACGAGACGATCGGCGGGCTGCGCCGGGAGATCGCCGGGCTGCAGGATCGCCTTCTGGCCCAGGCGGCTGACCTGTCCCGCGAAAGGAAGAAGGCGGCCAAGGCGCTGAAGAAGGCGATGGAAAGGGAAATCGCCCAGCTGAACATGGCCGCTGCCAGGTTCGAGGCTTTCTTTCCCGATCCGGCGCTCGGCCCCGAAGGCGTGCCGGTGCTCGGCGATAAGGGGATCGACGCGCCGGAATTCCTGCTGTCCGCCAATACCGGCGAAGCGCTGAAACCCATGAGCCGTATCGCCTCAGGCGGCGAGCTCTCCCGGATCATCCTGGCCGTGAAGAAGGTCCTGGCACGCACGGGATCCGTCGGGACGGTCGTCTTCGACGAAGTGGACAGCGGCATCGGCGGGTCGACGGCCGAGGTCGTGGGCCGCAAGCTCAAAGACGTTGCGAAGCATCACCAGGTGCTTTGCATTACCCATCTGCCGCAGATCGCCTGCTATGGGGATCTGCACTACCGCGTATCCAAGGCGGTGAAGGACGGCAGGACGGCGACGCAGGTGGAACGGCTTTCCGACGATGCCCGCCTGGAGGAGATCGCGAGGATGCTGGGCGGCATCGAGGTGACGGAGGCGACGCGCAGGCATGCCCGCGAGATGCTGGCGAAGGCGCAGGAAGCAGAGACGACGGAGGATCGGTTGGGAACGACATGTTGAGAAAAGCACGAATCGAGGACGCAAAGAACATCCACCGGATGATCAACGCCTCTTCAGCCAGGGGCGAGATGCTGCCGCGCTCGCTCATGGACATCTACGGCAGCCTGCGTGATTTCTTCGTCTTCGTCGATGAAGACACGGACGCCATCGTCGGCATCTGCGCCATGAGCATCGTGTGGGAGAATCTGGCCGAGATCCGCTCGCTCTACGTCGAAGAGGACCGGCGCAAGACCGGCATCGGACGAAAACTGGTCGAGGCCTGCATTTCCGAAGCCATCACGCTGGGGCTGTTCCGGATCTTCGCACTGACCTACAAGAAATCCTTCTTCGAGCGCCTGGGATTCCGCCAGGTGGACCGGGCCATCCTGCCGGAAAAGATCTGGTCGGACTGCTTCCGTTGCTCCAAGTATCCGGACTACTGCGACGAAACGGCCGTGCTCTGGAGCTGCGATGACAAGGCCTGACCAGGGAGATCGCCCGCGGCTGCCGATGCGGGAGCACGCGGCGGGCGGGCGGCGAGCGGCGTTCCTGTTGGCCATGCTGATCCTCCTCCTGGGCTGCGATCTCCGGATGAGACCGGCCGCTCCCGAAATGGCCCCGTCGCCGGACGCCGAAAGGCTTGCGGTTTCGCCCGACGATCTCGACGACGCCTCGCTGGAGAAGGCGCTGGCGGCAAGCCTTCGCTACTATGAATCCCTCAGCCCGTCGGCCGGCTACCCGCTCGGCGGGCGCCGCGTGACCGTCCGTGAACTTCAGGACTCGCTGCTTGCCTTTCGCAGGATTCTCCTTTCCTGGAAGACCTGGCCGGAGCGGGAGCGGGAAATCCGCCGCGTCTTTGACTTCGTTCCGTCGGAGGGGGCGGACGGCAAGGGGACGGTGCTGTTCACGGGGTATTTCGAGCCCGTACTGGAAGGGGCTCCGTCGAGGACGGAGCGCTTCCGCTATCCCCTCTACAGAACGCCAACCGACGCCGTCACGGTCGACCTCGGCAGGTTCAACGGCCGCTGGCGGGGCGAGCGGATCGTCGGCCGCCTGGAGAAGAAGGAACTGGTGCCCTATTACAGCCGGGACGAAATCGACAGGGGAGGCGCGCTGGCCGGCCGCGGCCTCGAGCTGCTCTGGGTCGATGATCCCGTCGACCTGTTTCTCCTGCACGTGCAGGGGTCCGGCATCGTCCGGATGGAAACCGGCGGCGCCGTCCGCGTCCACGGCGTCGCCAGCAACGGCCGTCCCTACCGCAGCGTCGCCAGGCACCTGGCCGATCTCGGCCGGATTTCCGTCGGAGAAACCGCGTACCTGAATTTCAAGGCCTATCTGCGGGGGCTTCCACACGACCAGTGCCGGCAGGTGCTGGGGCACAACGAGCGATACATCTTTTTCCGGCTGGTCGAAGAGGGTCCGGTCGGCTCGCTCGGATTTCCCGTGACGGCGGGCCGCTCGATTGCGACCGACCCGAGGGTTTTCCCGGAGGGGGCGCTCGCCCTGGTGCGGTTGCGGAAGCCCGTCCTGGACGAGGCGGGAAACGTCCGGAAGTGGGATCCGGTGGCCCGCTACGTGCTCAACCAGGACAGGGGCAGTGCCATCAAGGGGCCGGGACGGGTCGATCTCTTCTGCGGCAGTGGAAGGGACGCGGAGATGTTCGCGGGAAGCATCCAGGAAAAGGGGGAGCTTTTTTTCCTTCTGAAGAAACCGGACCGCTGAAGGGGCGCCTCCGGCAGCGGGCTTCCGGACCGGGGAAAAAGAGACGCACCGCTCCCGGAGGCAGTAAATACGGACCTTTTCCGCATTTCCGGACGATTTTTTTCTTGATTGTTGGATTTCTTTGTGTTACGCATAAGCACCTTCTGACCGGCTGCAAGGTCCGTGGAACCTGGGAAAGAGGAAATCGGGGCCCGGAAAGTCAGACGGGGAGCGGTTTTCACAAAGGGGATCTTCTTAAAGGAAGGAAGTGGCGGCAAAGGCTGCGCCCCGTCGGCGCGGCGGAATTTGAAACGGAACAGCAAAGGCCAGGAATGGAACGGCCGTTCATTGAACCATAATCGACGCGAAAGGGGGACTACGAAGGAATGACGAAGGCAGAATTGATTGCGGTGATGGCGGGGGACGCGGGAGTTACGAAGGCGGCGGCGGCGAAGGCGCTGGAGTCTTTCGCGACGGCGGTGGCGAAGGAACTGAAGAAGAGCGGAAAGCTCGGCCTGGTCGGTTTCGGGACCTTCTCGGTTTCGAAACGCAAGGCTCGCGAGGGCCGCAATCCCCAGACGGGGAAGGCGATCAAGATTCCCGCCAAGAAGGTCGTGAAGTTCAAGGCCGGCAAGGCGCTTGCCGACAAGGTGAAGTAACAGGAAACGAACGTTGCCGAAAAAAGGCCTCCGGGACCTTCAGGGTCCGGAGGCCTTTTTCGTCGGGTAACGTCAAGATGTTTGTGTCAGGTTTAAGAGGAAGGGGCCTCCGGTTTTGCTTTTAAAGTTTTCATGGGCGAAGATGGCATAGAGGATTCTGTCCATGCTGGTTTTATCGGAGAAGACG
>Ga0116159_1000780_pt1 | contig 36046 bp, 39 predicted proteins | sample AD_JPNAS1_MetaG_FD_89878 | JGI IMG/M metagenome (GOLD analysis project Ga0116159, IMG submission 89878) | Active sludge microbial communities of municipal wastewater-treating anaerobic digesters from Japan - AD_JPNAS1_MetaG | ecosystem: Engineered > Bioreactor > Anaerobic > Digestate | place...
CGACGTTTCGTGAGATGGCTCGGGGTTTCATTAAAAATAATAATAAACTCAAAGAGTTAGCAGGCCATCTCGAGGAATACAGGCACACTGCCTTGCCGCGTCAGTTGGCTCATGCCTCCGTCTCCGACGATCTGGTCAAGCTCTTTCACCGTTTTCCAGCCGCCCTGGATGATGCTCGTGGTGATGACGATGGGAAGGTGGAAAAGCTTCGTTCTCTTTTCAAACAGGCCTCGGGTCACGTCCCGGAGACCTATTACGGCTTGATACTATTGGATGGGGATCGCATGGGAGCGTGGCTGGCCGGGGAGGCGGAGGGGGTGCCGAGTCTGCAACAGTGTTTTCATTCGAAAATTCGTAGCGGTGTGCAGGAGCGGATCAAAAAACAACCTGCCCTGGACACGATCCTGTCTTCGCGGCGAAGTCCCAGCCCCTCCTATCATAGCGCGATATCCCGTGCTCTCAACGGCTTTTCTCTGCACATCGCTCGCGCGGTGGTGGAGGATTCCTTCCTTGGAAAACTCATTTATGCCGGTGGCGACGACCTTCTTGCGATGGTGGCGGTGCAAGATTTGCTGCCTGTCCTTCTGAGCTTACGTTGCGCCTACGCGGGTATTGGATTGGGTGATGAGATCAAGACCCAGTCCATCGGAAAGGTGGGGGGCGCCCTCGGGGAGAGATTTCTCCTACGACGTGGCTATGTACTTGAAAAGAAACGACAATTATTCCAAACGATGGGGGTCAAGGCCACCCTTTCCGCCGGTGCGGTCGTGGCGCACCATACGACCCCCCTTGGAATGGTGTTGAGCGAAGCACGCAAAGCCGAACATGCGGCCAAGTCTTGGGGAAGGGACGCGTTCTGTCTTTCCTTGATGAAAAGGTCCGGGGGCATCACAGAGGCTGTTTATGGCTGGGATATCGAGGAAAAAGAGGGCATTGCAGTCAATATCCACACCACCCCCATGGCCCTGCTCCTTCGAACCAGCGATGCCATCCGCGACTGGCTCTCCCGTCGAGCTGCCTACCATGTCCAGGACTGGCTCGATGGTTTGCCGCCAACCCCGACGGGAGATCGAAATTCCTACGAAAGCATGCTAACAGCTTCGATTCAAAGGGTATTTCGGCGTCAGGGGGAAGCTTCGTGGCGAGAGGATACTTCCGTGAAGAACGCGCTTGCGGATCTGGCCGGAGATCTGGTTCGCCTTGCTCTCGATTACCATGACAAGGGGAAAATACGTTCCGCGAAGGGAGTGATTGGATTCATTCAGGACTTGATGGTGGCGGCGGAGTTTTTGGCTCGCGAACAGCGTGGCGGCCAGAGGAAGGCAGGGAATCCGTGATGACGACGTTTCTTTCCCTTGAACCCGTGGATGTGCTCATGCTGCGGGGAAACCGGCTTTTTTCCGATGGACACGGCGCTTGTTCGATGCCGCCCTGGCCGTCGATCTTTGCCGGAGCGCTTCGTTCACGCATCCTGGTGGACCGAAAAATCTCGTTTCAGGCTGTTGAAAGCGGCATTTTTTCCGACGAAGAGGCGCGAAAGGTGCTCGGCGATTATTCGAATCCAGGCTCTTTCCGCATTACTCTGGTTGGATTCGAAGCCGAGGGCAAGGTGTGGCTCAGTGCTCCGGCGGATTTGGTGGGTGTGCAGGGGGCCGAGGCCGTCGAGGTATCGTTTCTCGAGCCGATGCCGGTGAAGGGATCCGCGATGAGAGGTAGTTTTCCCCTGCCTTTCGTTCCGATTTTGCGTCAGCGGCAAAGGGAAAAACCCGTGGGGGGGCTATGGCTTTCTTTCGAGGATCTAGCGAAATACCTGAAAGCAGGGGCCGTTTCGGATCTTTGTCCGAAGCCTGCGTCGCGGTTCTGGACCCTCGATCCCCGGCTCGGAATTGCGCTGGATCATGAAAAACGAATCGCCCAGGAGGGGATGCTCTACACCACGGATGCGATTTCTCTTACTCCGGGAACGAAGATTGTCGTGGGGGTGGCAGGGGCAGACTCGGTATTGCCCACGGAGGGGCTGTTGCGCCTGGGAGGGGATGGACATGCCGTAACTATTGAAAAAACAATGACAAATTTCGTTACCGGCGTGGATCCGGTGGGGGAATCGTTTCGCGTCATCCTTGCAACACCTGGGATTTTCACGGAAGGCTGGCTTCCCCCTGATGTGGAAAAGCAAGGGGAGCGTTACCTGTTGCGGGCAGGGGGCTTCGTGGCCGAGTTGCTCGCCGCGGCGGTGAAGCGTCATGAGGTGGTGAGCGGTTGGGATCTGGTGGAGGGAAAGCCAAAGACTGCTCGTCGTGTCGTGCCAATCGGGTCTGTCTATTGGTTCCAGCAGGTCGAGGGGAGCGAGGAAGATCGTCGGGCGTGGAGCCGGAACGTGTTGGAGCAAGGTTGGTGGCCTTCGGAAACCATGTCTGTCGAGGATCGACGGCGTCAGAGTGAAGGGTTCAACAACGTCCTTTTGGGAAACTGGGCGCGCGCTGCGTCCTGATGGGAGACAACCATGTTCGAGAAAAAAGCAGCGATGTTTTTGTATTGCGTGAGCCCGGTGCATATGGGCGCGGGAACGCAGCTTGGGGTGATTGACAATCCGATCCAGCGAGAGCGTCATACGGAGCATCCGATGATGGCTGGTTCCGGGCTCAAAGGGGCGTTGAGACACGATGCCCAGACGCGATGGGAGCAAAGCGCCTGGGTACACAAGCTATTCGGGCCTGATGCGAAGGTGCCGGAGCATGCCGGGGCGATATCTTTTTCGGATGCGCAAATCGTGCTTTTTCCTGTCCGAAGCCTGAAACAGACCTTTGTGTATGCCACCTGTCCCACGGCCCTTGCCAGGCTGCAGCGGACCCTTTTGACCGCGGGGGTAGTAGACGCGCAAGGGTGGAAGATTCCCGAGCTTGGACAAGACGATTGTGTCGTTGTGGACGAAGGGAAGGATCTGCTTGTCGGCGACAAATTGATCCTGGAATCATTCCAATTCAAGAACAATACAAAAAACTCGACAAAGGGGATGGCAGCGTGGCTTGGGCAGAGCGCCATGCCCGCGGAACCGTCTTATTTTGCCGATAAAGTGAAAAAGCATCTGGTGGTGCTCCACGATGATCGTTTCAATTATTTCGTGCGCAATGCGACGGTGGTGGAGGCTCATGTGCGGATTTCGGATGAATCGGGGACAGCGGATGACGGCGGGCTTTTCTACACGGAGAATTTACCTTCGGAGAGCTTGCTTTTGAGTCTTGGGATGGCGAGTCGGGAGCGAAGAAAGAAGAAAGAAGGTGACGATTCCACGTCTTTCCTTTCGGCTGAAGAGATCATGGCGGCCATTATCCGGGGTGATAAAGGCCGGGAAGGCTTTGATGGGCGCTTGATTCAGGTGGGAGGCGATGCCACCACGGGTCGAGGACAGGTGGTTTTGCGTTTCGTGGGAGGTGGGCAATGAGTCGGAGCTTGGATCAAGAAGCTTCCGCGTTTGCGTGGGGGCGAGTGCAACAGCAAAACGGTGGCAATCCCGGCGACGAATATGTGAGCATCGCAAAGGCGGCGCCTTCGATGATCATGTCGAATGGGTTGATGCAGACCCTGGCGTTCTATCAAGCCAAAGGAAAGCCCATTCGAGCGGATATTACCACGTGGCTCGGCCATAGAATGGGAAAGGAACTACCAGCAGGCAACGGCAAGGGAGCTGACCAAAACGTTGCCATGGGCAAAGGCGAGGATTTCCGAATCGTGATGAGCTTCCTCCAAAACGCGAGTTCCGAGCAATATATGCGAGCAACGGAAGAAGCTTTGACCGTACTCAAGTGGATTCGCCACTTTGCCGCGGCTCTGAAGAAAGGGGGCTGACGATGGTTCTTGGGGCACCGGACTATGTGGGGAAAGAATTTGGCGATGCTCCACCCGGGCATCGTTTTCGGCTTTATTTCGATGGGTGGAACTTCAACGCTCAAGGGAAGTTCGAGGCAAAAAAGGATCGTGCGGCGCTGGAACGTTATTCGAACTACCCCCGATTGAGCCTGATGTTGGTGAAGGAGCTTCGCGACCGGCAGCTCATGCATGCGCATCCATCGGATTTCGTTTGCCATCTCAAAGCAACGTCATCGTTCGTCACGGGCATGGGGCTGGATCATCCAATTGAAAACGGCTTCGCCTTTCTCGATCCCTACGGTCTGCCTTATCTGCCGGGCAGCAGCATCAAGGGAGTATTGCGTCGGGCAGCGGAGGAGTTGGCGTTGTTTACGACGATTGGCGCAGAACCTTGGGAACTCGGCGATATTTGGTGGTTATTTGGTATCGATGGGCAGAGCGCGTTCTGGCGTGCTGCTCCGAAGGGCGAAACGCCAGAAGCCAAGCTGGCTCGCGAGACATGGCAAAAAAAGTTTGAAGAGGCCGTCGAGCGCTGGAGCCAGCAGAACCGGCTTGTTGAACTGGACCCTCTTTTCGAGGCTCTTGGGGAAGATTGGAAAAAGAATCGCAAAAAGACTCTGTTGGAATTGCACAAGCGCCCGTCCGCGTTGGGCAAGCTGCACAACAAGGGAGCGCTGGAATGTTGGGATGCGGTTTTGCTTCCTCCGAACAACACCATGAGGGTCGACGTGATGACGCCTCATTTCTCCGGTTATTTCCAGGACAAAAAGAAGCCCAAGGCTCCCACGGACGACCAGGATCCCACCCCGATCCCGTTCATGGCGATGCCGAAGGGCACGAAGATGCGGGTCATCATGCGGTATCGTCCCACGCATTCCCACCCTCCGGCTCTCGGGGGACGATGGATAAAACTCATTGATTCCGCTATGTTAGCAGCGTGTGGGTGGGTGGGTTTCGGTGCAAAAACGACGGCTGGCTATGGCAGATGGGCCATTGATGAATCAGAGCAAAAGCATTGGATAGATCGAGCCCGGCAGCAAGAAAAAGAAAGACAGCAAAAGCAGCAGGAAGAAGCGGAACGAAAGGTCAAAGAGGCGAAGGAGCAACGTCTTGCTCAGCTTTCCCCTGAGGAGCGGATTCTGGAAGAACTGAGGGAAGCCACGAAAGCAGGGGATAAAGACGTTGTGATGGCCATCTATCCGCAATTCGAGGCGGCCCGAGGTGCAGAAAAACTCGCGTTGGCCGAGGGGCTCCGAGAAGCATTCAAAGCGTTGGGCAAGTGGGAAGGGAAACAGAGTAAAAAGCAGGAACAGAAGAAGAAAGCGATTCTCGAGGCGTTGAAGGAGGGAGGCAAGGCATGAATCACCCTCGCGCCATCACGTTCGAGTTGATAACCTCGACCGCGCTATTCTCCCATGGTTCGAATCCCAAAGGGGATGCCGAGGTGCGAGCACCGCCTTTCGAGGCCCTTGCGCGGTACTTTTTCCGTGCTCTCGTGGGCGACCGTCTTTCCGCGCCCTGTGGTGGGGCAACGGCAACGTGTACCTGCCTTCGTTGTGAGGAGGGTCGTGTGTTTGGGTCGGCGGATCATGGGAAAAGTGTGGCTTTGGTTGTGGAGGGAAACGCCTCAAACCGCGGTACTTGCAACTTGCTTCCTCACCAGAACAGTTCCCCAAGTTCCGCCGTGGTGCCGGAGCAGGAGTTATTCTTGCAGTTGATGCCAGCGCTGCCAACCACGCGGGATGAAAACCTAAAAGCGGCGGGGGCAACCCTTTTGGTGGGACTGCTTCTCGGAGGTATCGGGCAGCGTTCGCGACGGGGCGCGGGTAGTTTGAGGATAAAAAGCTTGAAAGGCCCGATTGGCATCGATATTTCGGCGTTCCAACAAGCCAGCTCCGTGAAAGATTATGCCAAGGCCCTGGAAACGGTGCTGCGGGACGCGAAAAACATGGCATTGGCGTCGGTATGTCCCCTGCCCCACCAAGCTGCGGGAGGTACTTTCCCCATGCTGACGAAAAAATCCGCTGGTATCATGCTGATGGAGTTCGATGCCAAAAGTGAATCCGATGCGCGAGCAGAGGTGATGTTTAAGCTTCGGCGCCACAAAAACGCCGCCTTTGGGTTGCCTTATCTGAAACCCGCCCAGGGAGACAATGAGAAACGCGGTCGTCATGCTTCTCCGCTGTGGATACGCCTGGCTCCTTTTCATAAGCGATGGCTGGCTACCTTGACGGTCATGAAAAGTGGGACACTCGCTGGAAATCCAGGCAAACTCGACAAATATCTCGATGACATTCACACCCGCCACGGCGGTATTTCCGTTGCCATACCCTGAATCAGGAGTCGTTGGGCGTAAAAGGCCAATCCGTCCTCTCATGGTTGCCCCTGAGCATTTTCTTCGTAACCCCTTTGCCTCTATGCCTTCAAGGCATTTCTCGCCATTCACCGACGATTCACGGGCGAATGATGATTCGCCCTAGGTGCGAGAGGCTTCCTTCTTGCTTGTTCGAATATCTTGTTTCGCCGGACCCAGTTTCCATCCCAGCGCCTGCGCTCGTCAATCCTGAAACTGAATAAATACCATGAGTTACATCAATACGCCCCATGCCCCTCGGAGCCGCGTCTGCCCTTGCCATCGTCCCCTCCCCTGCCCCGGCGCTCTTCGAATTCACGGCTCGACACAATGTACTCGCGCAACTTGCAGATTCTTCCCATCCGCCGTCACCCGAAGGACCAAGGGCGGATATCCCCCCGCCACCACAACGTGGTCCAAAGTTCCCTCCAACGTGGCGAAAGGCGTGCTGGAACCGTCGCCCGGAGGGTCTTCCCATCGCCACAACAACGTCGTCGATGCACCCGCCGAGGAGGAAGCAATCAGACTTGAACCCACCGCGGTCAACGAGTGTGCAACAGGGTTCGAGGCCTGGCCCGCAACGCGGGTCTCACCCGTAGCAACCGCGCCAAGCAGCAGTGTCCCGGCAGAATCACCTCCACCTTCGGCCATGAGCACCATCGCACCGTTGGGTCCCCAAGCCACCGAATTTCCTTTGCCAAGGGCGAGAGCCGATGACGAAGAGGCCATCGGATGCCCCTCGACGATTCTTTGGTATCCTCCAGGGGAGAACACTCCAGACCAAACTTCGTAACGGTCAGCGTCGGTAAGGCCCATCGCTGTCCACGCCGTCGCTGGCCCCACGCTCATACGGGCCAAATCCGGGCGCATTCCCGGTATTTTGCCGTAACCGCCGTTGGGAAAGACGAAATGCAGGTGGTCTATCCACTCCACCCATGCGTATCCGTCCTTGTCCAACGTAAGCGATACGTACCCCGCTGTGTTCCAGTCCAGGTCGAACAATCGCCGCACTCGATGGCGCGGAAAGTTGGTTTTTTCGGGTGCTTCCGTTTTGGGGGAAAGCGCGCGATCGAAGCGCAACATCTCGAAAATACAACCTTTTTCGCAGTTCTCTTCCGTGGGAGGCTGTCGCACGTAGGCGATCGCAAGCTCCGCCAGGACGGGATTGACTGCGACGTCCCAACCATGGAGCACCTGCTCCACGGCGACTTCGCGCGGAGCTGAGATCACCGAGCCATCTGCATCGAGGAGCCCCACCCATAGATCGGTGCTGGAAGGGCCATTTTGCCTCGACACCCCGAAGCCAACGGCTCCATCCGGCATCCTGACGGCTCGTAGTTCTTGCCAATCGTAACCGGAAGCTATCGGGCTCCAATCGCTCAATGCCCACGAAAATCCTTCGTCCGTCAGCCCATTGAAATCGTCATCGCGGAAGTTGCATTGCTCGGCGGGAACCTGCCAGACGTCATCCTCGTCCGGCTCTCGCCCATCGCTGGAGGGCAGCAGGACATGTTCCTCCAAACCCGCGATTTCATGACAACTTCCGAGGGAAAACGCTGCCGCGAGCCCGAACCCAATTGGCAAGAAGGAACTGATTCTCATGGGGATTGCTTGCCACAGGAAAGACGATGGGCCTCGATCGCTTGCCCGTCGTAGTTCGAACTGAACATCAACGCCGAGTTTTCACCGATCATGAGCGATACCTTCGAGGGATAGGTGTTCACACGCAAAGGGTTATTCGGCGCGCGCACGGGGAAAAACGATTCGTCCAGACGCGTCAGCTCTACTGCAAGTACCAGATTATCCGTGGGTATTGCCATGTATAGGATACCGTTTCCCCTGCCCACCATGTCGAGCGGTGGCACAACATCGCTCCTGTCGAACCTACGTTGTAAGTCGGCTTCGAATCGCGCCACGTGAGGCATCTCCGCGGAGTCCGCATACGCGAGGATGAACCCTCCGTCCTCGAGAGCTTTGGCACCATGAATCCGGTTGGCTGCCAGAAGTTCCATCGGTGGACCTTCTTCGGTCAGATCTTGGCCTCGCAGCCTTCTCCAACGCACGCGAGCATTTTCCACGTCGACGATATCCAGCAGTTGTTCATCATCCGCAGATACGGACAGCAACACGGCATCCTGCCCCACCTCCCGTTGCGCCTCAAGGGCCAGAGGAGAAGGCGCCAATCGAAGGAGCGACACAGTCATCCCGTCGCGCACGATGGCGAAACAGGCGGAAAACACGCATTCCAACCCGCTAACTAGCGGATAGGGACTGTTCGGTATCGTCAAGGAAGCCTTTGTGACGACGTGGAGTTCGGGATCAAAGATCACGCCCAGCAGTGGACAGCCGTCTTCCGGGCACGGTGACTGTCCTTCCCACGTCCGAGACCCCGTTAGTGCGAGAAAGTTGGAGTCCAACGGCGCCAACACGGCCGCCCCCTGGCTGCAATGGGGAATCGCGACATGTGTAGGTCCATGAATTACCTGCGCTTTTTCGTCGATCGAAAGCGCGAAGAGACGGTCTCCTGGCGCGCTAATGGCATCGGTTCCCACCAAGATCCATGTATTATCCGCCGCGGGAACCACTTGTCCGAGGGTGGAGAATCTGCTGACCCGGTGAAGGAGCACGGGATCCTCGACAACCCAAGGGAATCCCTCATCGACCAGCCCATCGCCATCGTCGTCGACGAAGTTGCACGTTTCGATGGGTGGCAACGCGTTTCCGCCATCGGAGGATTCCGTGTCCGACGTGTTCATGTCCTCGCCGCAGCCGAACGATGGGAGAGCCAAGGCGAAACAGAGGGCGCCACCGAAGTGCTTCATGGGCATCCTACAGGGGAGACGTCCAGCTCCCCGGTGCTTTGGTGAATACGAAACAGAAGGGGAAGCCGAGTACCGCCGACGATCGCATGGGCCAAGGCATCGTCCACGACGATCGGCTGATCCTTGGGAGAAAGCAGTTCGAAGTGAGGGCCCAGGCGGTGGATCCGCACTTGGTCCTTGGCGGCGGTGGTAGACAAGACGCTGCCCAAGGCCCACACCAAGGAATGGGCGTGCATGGGATCGGTTGAAAGGCTGTCTACCATCGTTCCGGGGGAAGCCAACGTGCTTGCGGGCGCGGTCGAGTCAAAGAAAGAAATACGGATATTCCATATTTTCGAAGCCTTGACTTCATCGGTTGTGGTGAGCCAAACGCGGTTTTGTTGCCAGAGGAGGGGAATTCCGGGGGCGAAGATTTTCGGCCAGACCCCACCGCCTGCTTTCACGAGTTGATGCCCGGGGCGGAGTTCACGCCTGCCATCGAGCGCGAGCACCCCACCCATCACCCCCTGTTGGCCGGCATCCAAGGTTCCGCTCGCCACCCACGCCACGGCTGTTCCGACAGAGAGCTTGGCGACATCGGGTTTGATCGAGATCAGTTTATGGTTCCAGTCTTTCGGGTCGTTCAGGTGGTCGGTCCACTCGGCTCGCGCGTAGTGATCGGTGCCTTTCACCAAAACGACGGGGCCAAATTCTGTCCATCCCACGTCGAGGAGTTCCGAGACAGGATACTCCAACGCCACTGCTTCGGTGGAAATCAGGCGTGGCGTTGGTTCATCCAGGTGAAAGCGGGCGAGGTGCAGTTCGCGGTGGGAGGATTCGACAAATGCGAGGATGAGTTGTTGGTGTGCGGTGTCGAAAGCGAGGCCCCAGCCCTCGATGCCGACGTTTTCGACTGCCGGGACGATTTCGCCGCAGAGGCTGCCTGTCTCATCGACAACGCCGAGAAGCAGGCTGGAGGTGCCATGGGCAGGAGCCGTCCGCGTTGCGAAGGCGGCGCGCCCCGCGGGAAGAGAAACGCTAGTGATTTCAGATAGTTCCGCTTGTTTCAGGAGGGTCTGCCAGCCTGCAACCTGCCACGCCAGCCCGTCGTCCACGAGGCCGTCCCCGTCGTCATCCGCGTGATTGCACACGGTTTCGGGGGATGAAAACGCTTCGGCGTCTTTGGGTTCGGCGGGGGCGTCGGCAGCTTCGGCGTCGGTGGGGGAAGGCATGGGTTCATGATCTTCCAAGGCGGCGACGATATGACAGGACGCGGCAAGGGTGAGGACACAGCCGAGCGTGGCTGCGGTTACTTGCTGGTATGGCAACCCCGAATGCATGTCGAAGCGCTTAAAAGAAACCAGAGTCGCAGCCCGGAGTCAATGACGTTCGTCCACCTACTGTTCGCAATCAAAGTAGAGAAGCTCGAATCCTGGGTCTTCGGGGAGCGGAGCGAGAGGTGGAGCTTCGCCACACCATCGGGTCAGGTGGCGTGGGACCGCCGCGCGCCGCGACTTTCGCCAAAGCATCGAATCGATTACGGACGGCTTGTCGTCAAGCGCATCCTGCTCCGTCGCGTAGGCGCCCACGACGGTCCTGTAGTTGCCGCCCATGCGGTAGATGGCGACGGGCCGCCGTAGGTCTCGCATTGCCATTTTGGCTTCGTACGTAGCGGATTTGAACGTGGTGTCGGTGCCGATGAGCAAGGCCCAAGGTCCTGGGCGCGTCGAGGCGGAGGGAGGACGCGGGGGAACGGGAACAGGAACCGGCGCTGGTTCCCGTTTGACTTCCGGTGGTTTGCTGTCGCAAGTACAGGGGCCGAGCGACCGGCCATCTTGGTTGCAGACCTGGCTGCCTGCACCGCCGTTTGCGCAGTAGCAGAGGCGTGATTCACCTGGAAGGCAGCCCACCGCTGGCGCCGCGGACGTCGCCTCGGGAGTGGCCTCCACCGAACGCTCCTCTCCTTTGCAGGCGGGGAGAAGCACGAGGAGCACCAGTGTGATGGCGTTCGCAACTCGTACGGAACTCTTTCGGTTGTTTTCCATCAATCCACCACGAAAACCGTGCGGTCCACCCGGATGGGCTCGCACGACGCTTGAGGGTTGCTCTTCATCGCCTCGTCCGCGACGCGGATCAATTCGTCTGCCACGCACCGGTTGCGAACGATGGCTCCCATAACCCTGCGACCGTTTCTGGTCGTCTCGACGACGCGGGTTCCGCGAAACTCCGGGTTGCCACGGAGGAGTTTCTGCGTGAGGGGATAATCGTAGGACAAGGGGGTGGTTGGCAGCGGTGTCGCGAGTTGGACGAAGAGATCCGAATCGCAAGCCTGGTCACGGGTGGGGGGGCATTTTGTTCCGGCGGCCAGCTCGACGGTGGCGACGGGGGTTTCACCAGCCGGACAGTCTCCGTAGATCAGGACGTCATCCAGGCAAAGGTCGTTGAAGCGCCCGCGGTCGACCTCGACGGCGCTGAATCGGATGGCTTTGGTTTCCGTGTCGATATCGACGCGTTTTTTCGTTCCGCGGTCGGATCCGCGCAGAAAGGAGATTTCTTTTTGGCCGCTATCCCATGAGACTTTCATGATTCGGAACGAATTATTGTGTTCCCACAGGTCGACGTTGCCTGGATTCGACATGGCGGACCAGCCGCCGCTGGCCTCGACATAATGCACGACGGTTCCCGGTTTGAGCAGGACCTCAACCCACTCGCCCGTACCGTCGCCGTCAGCGTCTTCGTTCCACGCGGTGCTAGGTTTTTCATCGAAGGCGTGGATGGCGGGGTGGCGGGGATGTGCGGAGGAGGCTCGGGCACCAACGATGCAGGAGGCGTTGATATTCCTGGAGATTTTTGGTGGGGGGGGTGCTGAGTTTATGACGGCGGCCGACAGGGAGGCAGCCGGTTCGGGTTGGACGGTTTCTTCGGACTTTCGGCAGGCGGAAAGGGCGATAGCTCCAACGAAACCGAATACCCATATTTTGGAAATGCAGACTGACATGCGGACCTCCGGTTCAGCAATCTTTGTGCCGTCCTCATCACCGAGCATTGCCGGTAGGAGCGCACGTAAAAAGTGTCTGACAACCGTACGGACGCTGTCCGGGTCGGACAGCGCTTACCGCCCGCCAAGGTCAGCCTCAACCGATCGACCGTCGACCCACGCAAAGTCAATCCAGCGATTCCAAGCGGGACTAGCAGAAACGTAATGATGTCCGGCGTCTGTGACCTTCGAAGCAAACCTGCTCCGCCCCGCAAGCCATACGGTCAACCTTCGGGAGGCCCCTGTCTTGGCAGTATTGTTGTCCACCAGAACACTAAATCACTTCCTCGTGGCAGAAGTTGAAGGGCTCGCATCCTTGATTATCCAGGCAAGAGGGACAACTCCCTTGCCAACAGACCATGCCGCGCCGCAACTCGTACCGTCGGAATCGCACGTTCCCAGGCCAACGCAGTTGGCGTGCTAGCGTTTCGGTGTTGGACCTCGCGTGCGATTGAGACCTTGGGCGTATTGCCCAGCACCGGGGTGCTCGGGAACTGTGGACACGTAAGTCCTTGGATTGACTAATCTTTTCGGGTCAAGGTGCGTCGGCAGGAGCGGTTGTTTTCGGACCTATTTGCTGCGGCTATACCGGTGGCTGATTGAACTGGACGGGCTATGAATGTGGTTGTTGTCGGGTCAGCTAGGCATGGAGGGACGGTGATTGACAAGCGCGGCTACTCCTTGACCACGTCGGTGTGGACCCATCCCTCGGCGGCTCCACCGTCAGAGTCCCACCGTATTTTCAACCATCCTCCCGGTTTCCGTTCGAGGATTCGGACCGTGGTGCCGTTGTCCAGCCTTGCGACCTCCTCCCCCTGAAAACTCGAGCGATCTCGAATGATGCCACGCTGGGGTGTACCGTACCGTGACGGTGGAGCGGCGATCTTGGCAGTCGGGAAATCGGGAATCGGGTCGGCCGTATCAGGTGGGGGGACTGGTACGGCTGTAGACGCAACCTGCGCGACTTGAACTGCGGGCTCACGCTCGGTTGCGCTAGTAGTACTAGACTCGGCCGCGTCCTTGGAACAGCCCGCGACGCTTGCAGCAAACGCCGTCCATCCGACGATCGCGATCACTGGTTTCGCCTTGTCGATGATCATTTTTGGCTGCAGAGCAATCTCCGTGCCCGGCAACCGACACGTGTCCCGGTGCTGACAAAGGGGCAGGCCCCAGGCCAAGAGGAAGGCTCCACTGTCCGAGCCGGACATCCGCCAGCCGCACACCGGACACTGTGACGACATCGCCGCTGCCTATCGTTCCCCGATCTCGAGCGGGCTTTGCTGGCCCGGGAAGTGCACTAGCAAGCGCCACACCCCTGCCACGGAGCGCATGCATCATGCACGCGGACGTCGAAAACGCCTTCCCCAACTCTGAAGCTATCGCGAACGAGGCGCCGCCTGCTCCTCGACCGGAGTCGGGCAGGTTCGCCTTCGTGGGTTCCGGACTCGAGCTTTTGTGGATCGAGGTAAGCAACTTCGTCTTGTCCGCACTCACGGTGGGAATTGCATCGCTTCTCGCAATCCCGCAATGGAGGCTTTCGAGATTCTGGGTCACCAACACCACCCTCGACGGTCGTCCCCTGCGCTACGAGATGTCGTGGGGCGATGAATTCGGCCATCAAATCCTCACGGCGCTCCTGGTACTGGTGACGTGCGGGCTTGCGACGCCCTGGGCCGTAGCCAACGCCCATCGGTTTCGCTGGAGCCGCGCCAGTACCGCAGACGGCCGCCGAGTCACCATGGACGGGAGCCTCTTCATGGATGGATTGGTCGTTGGCGGCCTTTTCCTGTTGGTTTTCCTGACGTTTGGACTAGCGGTCCCTGTCGCGTACGCATGGTGGCGCGCCTACTGGACAAGCCAAATACGTGTCGAAGATCCGCAGGTTCCTGGCGGGTGGTATCGGCTGCGATTCGATGCAGGATACCTATCCTTGCTCATCCAATGGATCTTGAACCACGCCCTCATCGCGCTTACCTTCTATCTCTACGTGCCTTGGGCAGTCGTAAACTTGGCGAAATTCGGTTGGTCCGCCACCGGCGACGACCAATCGCCGCCGCTCAAGGTGCCAGCCGGCCCACGGACGCCCGCCCAATGGGCCGTCGTGGTATTGTACGCCTTGTCCACGGTGCTGCTGTCCGTTGGCATCCTCTTCGTAGGAATCTATATCGCGCAGAATAAGGACAAACCGACCACATCGGCCACTTCCTCTTCGTACGTCAACTCACCCTCAGACGCCCCTGCCGCGCCCGTGCGCGTGCCGTCGGAATCACTCCCGACCCAGCCCCCTACCCCCCCTCCCGTGGCACTTTCGTCGGCAACCCATGTCGTTCACAACACGGCCTCCGATCTCGAATCTCCCTGGCTTGCCCTGCGCAGCGCCCCAGACTACCGCGCGGGTCTTCTCGCGAGACTGCCGGACGGAACCCGCGTTCGCCTCATCCGTTCGGAAGGCTCGTGGGAATACGTGCAAGTGGTTGACGGCTCCGATCGCGGAAAGGTAGGGTACGCGCGCAACCGATATTTGAAAAAGCTCGCCACCGTGGAATCGACTTCTGGCACCGCGGCGGACTTCGCTGCGCCCATTCCCGCGGAACGCTCCAAGCCTCCGACCGTAGCGGAATGGAGCGCTGCGCCCAAAGTCGACATGCAACCTGACGGATGCATACGGAAAATCGTTCGAGAATGGCTCAAGCTCAACTGTTCGAAAGATGACGACAACGGCTTGTACCCCATCGCCATCACCCGCACGGAGGGAATGGGCGGTGAGGGTTCGGGCTACTTCTCGTGGAGCAAGGAGGGACGAGTCGTTGACATCGTGGTGGCCATGCGTCGCGGGGGGCGAGGAACCGCTATCTTCGAGCTAAGAGGGCAGACCCTCGTCGTGGGCTACGACTGGCGTGCCGGCGGCGATTACCCGGAGATAATCTGGCAATGACGGCGTCCCCGGACCCTTTCGGTTGGGCAGGGCATGACCTCAACGGCAAATATCACGTTGAGCGAGTGGTCGGTGAGGGCGGATTCGGCGTGGTGTATCGGGCGATGCACCGGGGCCTCGGGGAACCCGTGGCGATCAAATGCTTGAAAATGCCTGGCTCCCTGGCGGAAAAGGAGCGTGCCGCGTTTGAGCAGTCGTTCCTTGACGAGGGACGACTCCTCCACCGGCTATCGCGGGCGCACGCGGGCATCGCGCAAGCCATGGACATGGGAACTGCGGTCAGCCCATTGGGCGTCTGGACTCCGTTTCTGGTCCTCGAATGGCTCGAGGGCAACTCACTCCAGGACGAACTCGAGGCCCGGCGCGCCCGCGGTGAGGCTGCGCTCCCGATCCGAGAAGCCCTCGATCTCATCTCGCCCGCGTTGGATGCCCTCGCAGTCGCCCACGATGAAGGCGTGGCTCACAGAGATATTAAACCAGCAAACCTTTTTCTTGCCCGCGTGGGCGGCCGCACGATGTTGAAGGTGCTCGATTTCGGCATTGCGAAAGTTCTCGCCCATACGGTCACGCTGACACGAGCCTTTGAAGAAACCGGTACTTCCATCAAGGCGTTTACGCCGCAGTACGGCGCACCGGAGCAGTTCGACCCTTCCCGCGGCGCAACCGGCCCCTGGACCGATGTTTTTGCCCTTGCGCTGATTTTCGTCGAATTGCTCACGGGACGACCTGCCCTCGAGGGTATGGATACGATTCAGCTTTTTGTCGCGGCGGCCAATCCGCAAGCGCGCCCCACAGCGCGGCGCCGGGGCGCCCGTGTGCCGGAAGCGGTGGACCGTGTGCTGGAAAAGGCGTTGGCGGTCAACCCACGGGAACGTTACGTGAAAGCCGGCGAACTGCGAGACGAACTCTTTTCGGCGGTGCATGGCTCATTGGACACCAGGCGCTTGCTCCGCGCCCCGACCTCGGGCACCGAGCTTGCCCCCGCTCCTCTGCCGGAGGCCCTTCGCAGCGCCCAAGACCTCAAGCCCCCCGTGGTTGTACTTCCCGCACCTGACGCGGCCTCGACGACGTCGCCCCAGGTCGGTCCCGTCCCTCCCGCGCCAAAATCCGAACGTGCCAAAGGTCCTCCCCTGGCACTTATGCTCGGACTCCCCATCGGGATGCTGGCCCTCCTGGGACTCGCGGGAACCGCCTGGTGGGCATACGACCGCCCTTCCTCGGACGCATCGAGCGAATCAATTCGACAACCCACCCAGGGAAATCCTACAGCGCCTGGTACATCCCCCACGGAAGGCGCTTCACGCCCCCCTGGCGACGAAATGGTTCACGTGCCCGCTGGAGCCTTCACGATGGGGAGCAAGACTGCCAGCGCTAGTGAGCGTCCCGAACACACCGTCACGCTGACGCGACCGTTCATGCTGGATCGGCTCGAAGTAACAGTCGCACAATATGCGACATGTGTCCGGTCAGGAGCATGCACGCCCGCAGGGATGCACGGGCCGGATCTTGCCCGCTCGGACATCAGCGTCCGAGGGGCGCTGTGCAATGCCTTTGATCCCGCCCGCGTGAATCACCCGATCAATTGCGTCGATCGCCTTCAGGCCGAGGCCTATTGCCGGTTCGTCGGGAAACGTCTTCCCACGGAGGCCGAATGGGAATACGCGGCTCGCGGCGTGGCAGGCAACCGGTTCCCCTGGGGCAACGAGAGGCCGAGTTGTGCTGTCCTCGTGATCGAACGCGCGGGCGCAGGCGTTTGCCGCGATGGTACCACAGGCACCGGGACGGTGGGCAGCTACCCTGCTAACGCCTCGCCCTTCGGTGCGCTCGATATGTCAGGAAATGTACGCGAATGGGTTTCCGACGGGTTTGACGAAAACGCATACCGACGCGGTGACACTGCCAATCCGGTAGTTGCTTGGCGGCCGGGCATGAAAGGGATCGTTCGAGGCGGAGGATGGGATTCCCCTCTTGGGGACGCTTCCGCATGGCGTCGCGTGGCAATCAACCCGACCACCGGCGACCTGTCCACAGGGATCCGCTGCGCGCGAGATGCGCAATAGGCGAGGGCACGTGCCATGAAGAACAACAGATTCGGGCTAATCAATCGTTACTTCTCCCTCGTTCCGACGCGAGCAAGTGCCCCATCTCATGCGTCGTGGCTACCGCGGTGGCCGGTCGCCGCCGAGCTCAAGGGAGATGATAATTGACTGAATTGAAGGCAATAGACCCTAAAAGCAAGGAAGCCAACGAGGCACTGCGTTGTCCAAGCTGTGGTGCGCTGGCTTTGGTGAACGATGATGAAGAAATCGGGGGGCGATGCGGCGTATGTGGTGCGCCCAGAATACGCCTCGACCCCGGGCAGCCCGCGCTGCGCGGCACCGTCAAACGACGTCTGAAGAAAGCCCGTTCGCACCAGGTCCGCCGATCCCGTCTGCGTTGGCTTGCGACGGTGACCGTCGTCGTCTCCTCCGTGACAGCGCTCGCATTGTACCTGCTCAGCTTTCTTGCGCGCGTGGGGATTCCCCCATGGTTTCGGCTGATTGCACTCGCTTTGGAGACCACCCTCGACGGTCTCAGCTCGGGGCTCCGCATCGCCAGCTTGGTGGTGCTTGCCACCGGAGCCGTGGGGGGCACCGTCGCGTTCATGATGGCACGCCGGGTGACCCCACGCATGCTCGGAGAGATCGACGAAGCGAACCTCGAGCATGCGCGGCAATTGCTCGAACGCCAAGGTCGCATAAACCTGGAAAATTTGGAACAAGCTTTGGGGATCGAGCCTGACGAAGCAGAAGCAGTGCTGATCAGGCTCGCCACCGACGACGGCGCGCGGCTTGCCATGCCGAGAGGCTCGGAGCTTGCCGTCGAATTGGTACCGCAGGAGGACGCGCAAACCGCGGGAAAGAGACTGCGATAAGAGGGGCCGGGTTGGCATTCGCGGCCAAAAAAGACCCAGATCAGACCGTCAAGGAAAGCCCATCGATGAGGTGCTGCTTCGAGATGGCGTCGAACAATCACGCGTTGGGGAAAGGATTCACGAAGTGCTCCGCGCGCCATTCGATGCGTTGGACTTCCACAGAAACCTTAGCACTACGGCGGCGACCAGTTGCGCGGCAGGCGAGGCTCGGTGACCGACTGTAGCTTGGTTTCGCGACTGCCAAACACGTATTTCGTGATCGTGCCGGCCACTTCACCCGCCCGGTAGGCGAGCTTGCTGCACTCGGCGGTCCAGGTATCGTCATCGGGACCTCCCCTGAGTTGGAGGGAAACGTTGCATACATCGTGGACGACCCACTGGTCTGGCCACTGACGGAACGAGCCCGCGACGAGGCTTTCAACCCGGTTTCGGGATAGGCTGGATTTGCCGTAAAACTCGAGTTCGTCGTCGCATAAATCCGAAAACGACGAAGCGCTGCGGTCGTTGATGGCTTTCTCGAGTTTGGCGAGCTTGGCGGAGACCGCTTTGAGGAAGGCAGGATGGGAGTTGGAGGTTTTGATGGCGATGGCGGGCTCGCAGCACAGAGCACCGCGCGCGGGGCTCTTCTCGAAGCCCGGAGACACAGTACGCGTTGCGCAGGAGTTGCCGCCGCGCACCACAAAGCCGTGCTTTCCGTCGAAGGTCATCGTCCACGACTCACTTTTGCCAATGGCCTCATCCTCACCACAAGCTCGCCTCCACTGCGCCTCGGTACACACCTCTCGCCCCTCGGAAGAGCAGAGCGCGTGGGCCTCGAGCCAAGTCAAACCTGCATCCCCCGGTAGACGAACGAGCTTGAACGCGGGCAGCCAGATGCTCTCACCAGCGATCTTGCCCGCGGATAGCTCACGATCCGCGACGGGAGGCAATGGGGCCGCTGGGGCGGAAGATGCTGCGCTGGAAGCCGAAGCGGATTGGGCAACCCGCGGGAGGGAGTCGTCGACGGGCTCCTCGCGCTTTTGGCACCCTACGCTAGCAGCGGCAACGCATGAAACCGTGATCCAACAGATGAGACTCGCTTTCATGGCAACTCCTTCTCTCGCGACATGGGAAGCTTTGCATCAAGGGCTTCCGGCGCAGCGGAATCCCGTCCAAATATCTCCGGTTCCTGGGGCAAGGGGTACGCGCCGCGATGCGCGAAGGTCCTCCGGTGGCGAATCCCAGGAACCGCCGCGGACGATGCCTTTGGCAGCGCTATTGACCACAAACGGGTCTGATTTCGCAGGTTTACCATAGGCGCGTTCGTCCCACGCATCGGCAACCCATTCCCGCACATTGCCCGCGAGGTCGAGCACGCCAAAGGGGCTCTTGCCCTCCGCATGGCTCCCCACCGGTGCAGTCCCCGATGTCGAACACGAGCCTTCCGCTCCAGCGCCAAATGCACCAAGCGCACACGTCGGCGGTGTGGCTCCCCACGGATATGCCCTGCCGTCGGGACCGCGCGCCGCATACTCCCATTCCGCTTCGGTGGGGAGTCGCTTTCCCACGGACTTGCAGTACTGCGCGGCCTGCATGCGATCCACGCAGTTCACCGGGTGGTTGGCTTTCGACGGGTCGAGGAAGTTGCACTTCTGTCCGAGCTGCAGCACCGCGGTCTCGTCGATCCCGGGGCCGTGAACCCCAGGGGGCGTACATTTATGCTCACGCACGCACTTCATATACGCTTCGACGGTGACCTCGACGGCGTCGATCACGAACGGGCGCGTGAGAGTCACTTCGTGCGCGGGACGCTCGGAGGGGTTACCCTCGGCACTGCCCATGATGAACGCGCCGGCGGCAATGCGCACGGGCGAAGCGGCGATAGCGGGAGTCGATTCGAGCGTTGGAGGCGCGAAAGATGCTGCCGAGGCCGATGCTGGGGAGCGGCGCGTAGGCAGGAGCAAGAGCCCCGCGACAACGCCACCGACGGCAAGGAGCCCCGCCACGAGGCCAAGGGCAACAAGAGAACGCTTGCTTTTCCGTTGGATCGAGGGCGCAGGGGGGATCTTGGGTGCGATCTGAGGTGAGGTCGTGCTTCCGTAGGGAGCGGATAAAGCTGCAGCACTCTCGGGTGTGAACATCCCGGAGGGGGCATCGGGCGTGCCGGAATTCCAAGGGACGGTGAGTTGGGACGAGTCGACGGGTGTTTCGGCGGCAGTAGCGTACACGGCAGTCTTCAGGGCAGCCCAGAAGGCGCCAGCAGAGAGGAATCGGTTCCGTGGTTCGACCTCGAGAGCCTTGCCCACCACCTCTTCGACAGCCTGGGATACGGTTACTCCGCGCAATCTCGGAGTAGGCCGCTCCTGCGGATTCGCCGACTGCACCATGAGTTGGATCGTGTTCTCGCCTTGGAGAGCAGGACGCCCCGTCAGCAGTTCCACGAACACCAGCGCAAGGGCGAAGACATCGGTCCACGGGCCGGTGCCGCCATAGCGGGAATCGAACTGCTCCGGGGTGCCATACTGCGGTGTGAAGGCCTTGATCGAGTCGCCCGTGGCCTGCAAAGCGTGGGTGATGCTCGTGCCCGTCAGCACCTTCGCGATGCCGAAGTCGAGAACCTTGAGCATGGTGGTGCCGCCGACGCGGGCCAGGAACAGATTGGCCGGCTTGATATCGCGGTGGGAAATGCCCTGGTTGTGCGCTTCGGCGAGAGCGAGGGCGGCGGGATTGAGCAGCTCAAAAGCTTCGCGCAGCTCGAACCCCCCCCGTCCCGCGGCAAGACGCTGGGAAAGCTCGTCGTCGAGCCCGCGGCCTTCAAGCCACTCGAGCACGAGATAGGGAGTCCAGGTGCCGTTGGGCGATTCGGCGGTTCCGACATCGAGGGCTTGCGCGATTCCAGCGTTGGCACGGGATAACCGATGCAACAACCGCCCTTCATCGAGAAAGCTTTCTTTGAACTTCTCGCGATCCGCCGGCGAGAGCGAGGTCGGCATTTTGAGGCACTTGACCGCCACGGTCTCACGCAGACCGAGGTGATAAGCTTTGTAGACAAGGCCGAAACCACCTTCGCCGATGACAGCGTCGATGCGATACTTGGCGTCGAGGGTAGCACCACACCAGCCGAAAGGGTCGCCCATGCGCAGCAATGATACCAGGGCACCAAGACGAGTTGCAAGCCTTTCTGAACGCTCCCCTCCGATTTCCCAAATTGTCTTAATAATCTCTCATGCGGTCGAAAGACGGGAATCCTTTCGAGACCTAGCGTGTGACAGGCAGCATGACGGCAACCCATGAAAGCGGGCAGTCCAAGCGCGTTCGCCACGAGCGGGAGCAGGCAAGGCAGCATGTCGCGATGGTGCATTTGTTTGACGGCAAGACCCACGGTGGGTGCGACCTCGCCCGCGTCATGGTCAAGAAAGTGCCCGACGGTACGCCTCTTGGCCCCGTGCCGTGAATAGCCCTCCCGTGGCAGGTTGCATCCGCCGTACTCCCCATCCCTATGGCGGCTCTCCAAGGTTGCTTGCGCCTCCTCAGCCAACCCGTGGCGATCGCCACATTCGGGCGGCACATCGCCAGTTAGTGATATTTATAATATATTTCAAGTTGTTACCTCTCTCAAGATAGCACACCCTTCGCCATGACTTCGGGCCATCGCTCGTCCTTTTTCCAATGGGGCCCCCGTACAACCCCGCCTTCGCATGCCATACGTGCGTCACCAGCCCGAGAACTCCGTACTCGTCAGGTGGTGCAAACGTGACTCGAGACATTCGTTGCGATGGCAAGCGAAGCATACCTGCGACCGCTTCCACGGCACGTCGCCCAAGAGTTCCAGAAGTACTTGCGCCGCGGGAACTTGGCTTGGGGCCTTGCGCGGTAGCCGCTTCCTAGACCGCGTCATGGACAATCCCGCCCTCTGCGCCATCCTGACCGGACCAAACCGCAAAGGAGTGTTGGATGACAGAGCACCGTCTCGCGGGAGTCCTGCGCCATCAACTTGCAACCCTTCGTAAAAACAACAGATTTGCCTCCATGTCCATATCCCATCAGACGGCAGGCCATCTAATACTCAAGCACCCGGACAATCCAGGGGGCAACACCTTCAAGCATCACTGCCGAGTTGGAAATCGCGAGCACAACTGGATCGTCGTGAACGCATCCCAGAGTGTCCAAGCCCGCTGATGCTCCCGTTCAAAATCCCCAATCCGAGCTTCCGCTGGTGCCGCAACTCCTACGGCTCCGGCGAGTGAAGCGACGCCGAGTTCAAAGCCGCCAAAAACACGCTGCCGAAGTCCGTCTTCGAAACGGCCTCCGCGTTCGCCAATACGCGCGGGGGCTGGATCATCATCGGCATCACGCAGGACGGCGAGCATTTCGAAGTCAGCAGCGTGGACCAGCCCGACAAAGTGCAGAACGACTTCCTCTCGGTCATGCACGCCGGGCGGAAGGTGAACCACGATGTCGACGTTTCGGAGCACCGCTTCGAGCAGGACGGCAAGGTGATGCTCGGGTTCCACATCCAAGAAAACCCGCGCACACGCAAGCCTGTCTACATCGACGGCGACATCCGCAAGACATTCATGCGCAAGGGTGGCGGCGACTACCGCGCGCAACAACACGAAATCGAGCGCTTGCTGCGTGATGCCTCGACGGATCGCTGGGACGGCGAGCCCTTCACGACTTTCTCTACGAGTGGGGCTATCTCGTGAAGGAGGGCGAAAAGTTTCTCCCAACGCGCGGAGCCGTAGCCCTCTTCGGTTCGCTGCGCGGCGTACGGACCTGTTCCCCAAGCCAGTGCTCGATGTGCGGTTCCTCGGCTACTCCAGCACGGAGGACTTCGTCGAAACCCGCTGGATCGATCGCCTCGTGAGCGAGGTGAACATCATCGAAACCTGGCAGCAACTGCTCGCAAAGTACCTCTTTTTCATGCCGAAAACCTTCCGAGACATCGATCCGGCCACACTGGAGCGTCGCGACGCACCTGCGGGTTTTCGCGTCTTCCGCGAGGCGTCGATGAACCTGCTGATCCACCAGGACTACGGGGATCACTCCCGCAAGGCCGTCATCGAGTTTTTCACGGACGGCATCAAGTTCTGGAACCCGGGGGACAGCTTCGCCGACGAAAAACACCTCCTTGATCCGGGCGAAAAGGACGTCCGCAACCCCGCCATCGCGATGGCGATTCGGCGCATCGGCATGTGCGAGCAAGCGGGCACGGGCCTTCGGATGTTCCTTCCCCAGCCCCGCGACGTCATCAGCCCCCTGACCGGGGAAGTCACCGGGGAAGTCACAGGCCAAGTCACAGGCCAAGTCACAGGCCAAGTCACAGGCCAAATCGCAAAGCTGGTTGCGCTGCTCGATGGAGAAAGGACGCGGCAAGAACTCCAGGCAGCTATTGGGGTCTCGAGCCGAGCCCATTTCCGTGCGGCCTGCCTCGACCCGGCGCTCGAGGCCGGCGTCATCGAGATGACCCGCCCCGTCAACCCGCGCAGCCGCCTGCAGCGCTACCGGCTCACGGAGTTGGGCCGCCGAGTGAAGCGGGCCGGGCAGCACACGCCGTGAATCCCAAGAAGGAGCCCGTGGTGGACTGCAGGATGGCCAAGCCGCGCTTGACCTCCGCATTCGTCGCGGGATGATGCGATTCTGCGGATCTGTTCCAGTTTGCGCTCGTAACCTATTGAATTTACAATAAAAACAACCTATGGAACACCGCAATCTCTACGAACCTCTCCCTTTGCTCAAACAGAAATGTCCGCAAAAAGCCGACCAAACGGACCTCGTACATGGAAACCAGGACTTTCCCGTTATCCAATCTCGGAGTTCAACTGCATGACAACGGTGCGCGTGTCATCACAACAGCTCACGTTCAAGCCGTACTTCTTCAGGTCGTCCATGATTGTGGTGTAGGCATCGATGGCCCAGGGAGGCGCGCGACGAGACCATTCGCCTGCGGAGGGCACAAAAACCTTGCGCGGATCATGGCAATCCAGGTCGCCCGGGTGAGGGAAGAGGAATTCTCCGCCAAGGGCAAGCACGTTGCCCCTGCCATCCGTCCACATCACCCGATTCTCCACCGCGTCGACTACCACAGCGTCCTTGCTATGGCGAGTGGGAGGACCAAGGCGCGACATGTCGATGGTTAGCACCTTGATCGGCCAACGGGAGCCAAGCGATTCTTCCACCGCGTGCCATATCGAGGCACCCACCACCCACACCCATAGGATCGGATAACCCTCCGATGCTTGGATGCACGCATGATCCGCTTCCACAGACGCGAACTGCAGGTACTGGTCGTCGCGAACTGCGTATCGGAGAGCGTTTGCTGCGCCCAAAGAGTCGGGATTGAGTCGCTCAGCCGGTGTGGTTGGCGCACGCCGAAAACGAAGAAAACGGACCAAGCGGGATATCGGGGTTTCCTTTCTTCGCAGTGGAGCCACCACATGAGCGTCGGAGGTTCCTATCGCCGCTTTTAGGGTGAGCGAGATGACCTCATCGATGTCGTCGTGCCACTCATCGTCACTATCGGCAAAATCGTGAAGTCCAGCCTCGGCGAGGCATACATCCGCGTCAACGGGCAGCGGTATCAACGCATACAGTCTGCCAATCTTCGTGTCCCTCCAGCGCCAACCAAGATCAACCACGCCAACTTCGGTGACCGGCATAGCGGTCATGTTACCAGTGGACCACGCCCTCTACAACGTTCCTGCTGTTGCCATCGCCAAAGCCGACGAGGAGTTGCGGCTTTACCGCGAAAGTGATTCCTCGTCGGAGACGGACACCACGGACCCCGTCGGTCATGGGTCACCTCCTCGGGGGGCAAAGGCGCCTGAAGCCGCCTGGAGGTGTGAGGGGGACGGGACTGCACGAAAGGGAACCCAGAGTTCCCAACCGTGAGACCAGTCCCAAGAAAAGCTTGCACAAAACGGAACTGTAGGTTACGTTTTGTGCATGATGTCGCCTGAAGTCAAACGGCCAAACTGGGACCGGCTGTACGAGACCGCCGCCGGCCAGTCGGGGTATGTCACCACGAAACAGGCCGCTGAGGCGGGCTACTCCACCCATCTGCTCCGCAAGCACATCCACGCCGGCCGTATCGTGAGACCTCAGCGCGGGATGTACCGGCTCGTACACTTTCCGGTCGAGGATTATGAAGAGCTGGTCACTGCTTGGCTTTGGTCCGACCAGACGGGCGTGGTCTCACACCAGACCGCCCTTTGGCTCCACGGTCTGTCCGACGTGCTTCCGGCTCAGGTGCATCTCACGCTGCCCGAGGCCTGGCGGCGGCGTCGGTTTCGCGTTCCGGCCGGTATCGTGCTCCACTACGCAGACGTCGCATCCGACGAACGATCGTGGTTCGGCCCCGCGCCTGCGACGAACGCTAGCCGTACGCTCAGCGATTGCGCCAAGAGTGGCCTGTCCCCGGAGTTGCTGCGGCAGGCCGCTCAGCAAGCGCTTCGGCGCGGTCTGGTCACGCGCAGCGAACTCGTCGATGTCGAGACCGCCCTCGAGCCGTTTGGAGGCCTCGCACAATGACTCCGCGCACGTACGCGTCGCCGGAGGCTTTCAAGCAGGCGCTCGAGCAGCGCCTGCGGTCGTCCGCCAAGACAGGCGCCGAGTTCGCGCGCAAACGTCAGCTCCTGGTCTTCGATCGCTTCCTCGCTCGAATCGTCGCGGTGCTCGGAAACGCGGTCACGCTGAAGGGCGGTCTGGCCCTCGAGTTTCGCCTCGACCGAGCACGCACCACGAAGGATATCGATCTGGGCATGGTGGGTTCGCCCCAGCACGTGCTATAAATACCAGAGGATACAGATACCTCACCGTCTGCCTGCGCTGTTCAAGCTGCGACTGCGCGCCCACTCTGCGGCATGGAGCATCCCATGACCACGAACTCCTACGCTCCGGCGAGTGGAGCGACGCCGAGTGCAAAGCCGCCAAAACCACGCTGCCGAAGTCCGTCTTCGAAACGGCCTCCGCGTTCGCCAATACGCGAGGAGGGTGGATCATCCTCGGCATCACGCAGGACGGCGAGCATTTCGAAGTCTGCGGCGTGGACCAGCCCGACAAGGTGCAGAACGACTTCCTCTCGGTCATGCACGCCGGGCGGAAGGTGAACCACGATGTCGACGTTTCGGAGCACCGCTTCGAGCAGGACGGCAAGGTGGTGCTCGCGTTCCACATCCAAGAAAACCCGCGCACACGCAAGCCAGTCTACATCGACGGCGACATCCGCAAGACATTCCGAGCTGGGCCGCCGAGTGAAGCGGACTGGGGAGCGCACGCCGTGAGTCCCAAGAAGCAGCCGCGTTTGGCCTCCGCATTCGTCGCGGAACAGTGCGATTCTGCGAATCTGTTCCAGTTTATGCTCGTAACCTATTGAATTCGCAATGAAAACGATCCCCAGGAACATCGCGATCTCTACGAACCTCTCCCCTTGACCAGACAAAAAAGTCCGAAAAAAGCTGACCAAACGGAGCCAATCGGTGAGGAGAAGACCCTCGCGGCGCAAGCCTCGGGGGTTTTGTGTATTTTATGCGTTGAGATTCGTCGGGTTGCACGCTTCGACCAGTGTTGGCAACGAGCAAGGTTTTCGTGGTACCGCTCGCTCCTTGGAAAGGTAGCCAAGGCGCGCCCAGAGATTCGCGCTGGCAGCTTGCCGTCAACACGGACGTGGATAGTGAGATATGACCCCTGAACAGGCGATTGTCGAGTGGCGACGCGAGGCTGCTTGGAATGCCAACTCGCTTGTCTGGGTTGGCGTGGGATTTTGACGGGTTTTGCAGGTCGTTTTGGAACAACTCGTGGCGAGACTGCCAGGCGAGGCGTGGAAAGGCCACGGCAAGTGACCCTCCGAGTGGCTACGTCGGGGCTTGTCGCTCACTTCGCGAGCTTTAGGTACGTCTCTTCGTGAGCGTCCATGCACCAGTGACTAACCAGAACTGACCCACCTGCGCTTGGGAATACTGACCTACTCCAATGAACGAGATCTCCTTCGGGTCGCTCTTCTTCAAGTCATGGTTCGTCCTGAGTTTTCTTTCTATTCCTAAAAATGATACGGGCGCTACCACTACTTCTGGCAAATCGGACCATGGCGCGTTATCTCGCCAGCCCTTGCGCCACGAAAGGGAGCCGCCGCACGGATGATTGTCGCCAACCACCGCTCGCCCATCGATAGTGCGGTGCTTCTTTGCCTATTTGGGGGCCAGAGGTCGAGCCGGGCGAAAGCGTTCGCGTCGAGTACGTGGTGCGAAGACCCCAACAAGCGCCCGGTCTACGCGCTCACCTTCGAGTTCACCGTGCCACGAGAAACGGACCTGTTCGGTTATCGCGTGGCGTCCGCCGAGGCGCAGACCCACCGCATCACGCACAAGACGATCGACACGGCCGAACTCGAGGACGAATCCGAGGAGCCCCTGCTTTACGATCCCGCCAAGCCGAGCTGTGCCTATCCCCTCGACGGGCTTCCTAGCGGGGTGGGCGTCGGCCCCGACGGGCAAATCGACGCCTCATCCGCCAGACGCTGGCCCATCGTTCTGCCCCTGCTCGTCACGCTCGGCTGGGGCTTGTTCGTGCTTGGCGTGCTCGAAAAGCTCCGATGAGCGGGCAGATGAACTCCACGCCTCAGTCGGCACAACAGCGGAAACCAACGGCCTCGACCCGACGATTCCGAGGCCATTCGAGTTCCCGCCCCATATCACAGCGCTGACCCCGAGAATGATGCTGGAAGCTGCCTCCGCGGATGCGACAAGGAGCTTCTGGACCGTCGCCCTTGCAGCTATTGTCCCACTCGGCGACATGACCGCTGAGGTCGAGCACGTCTGCGTAGGCCGCCTCCGGCGAGTGACAATCCGGGAAGCTGCCCACCTCGGCAAGCCCCCATTGGGTGTGGTCGTCGGCGTCGGCGTCGCGGCAACGGTCCGTATCGAACTCATCGCCGTAGGTGTAGGCGTACCGTCCGTTGGAACTGCAGGCGGCAAACCACTCGCTGACGGCAGGGTCGTCGTAACTCTCGAAGGGGTAGGCTTTCCCATCGCCGCGCTTGCCACACAAGCGCTTGCCGGCCGCTCGGCAAAAGGCTTCGGCATCGCACCAATCGACGCAAACAACCGGGAAATTGCCTTGTTTGCCGCTTGGGGGCCACTCACAACTGGGGGTGAAGCTCGAGTTGTCCTTGCAACTGCTCGACGGCTCGAGCCCCGAGGGGTTACGGTCGAGTGCAGCCTTGTACTGAGCACGCGTTACCTCGGTTTTGTCGATGCAAAACCCCTCGGGCAAGCGCACCATTTCCGGGCCAAGGCCACCCGTGAGTTCGCCGGCCGGGCAGCCGTCGGCCCCCATCCGAGGCTCGGGTTCGATGGGAATGACCGGCTCGGAGCGCAGCAGGAAAACAACGCCAACGACCGCGAGGCCAAGCCCCGCAAACAGAGAAACCAACGTGAGCTTTTTCATCACCAGTACACCGGGGAAGAGTTGCGGTACGGGGCGTCATCCGCCATCGGGAAGAAGCGTTCGACGTCCTTTGCAGGGTCGGCGTCTTCGCTCGTATTGAGGAAGTTGACCGTGGCAACCCCGGCGACATCACGCAGCTTGTAGTTCTCTCCCTTCGTCTTGACGATTCGGTTGGACTCCAAACGCGTACACCCCAGTCGATACCCCAGGAGTTGGCCCTCATGAATGGTGTTATTCGCCACGAAATAGCGAAGATTGTGGGCCATGTGAATGCCGGCATCGTAAAGGACATTGCCGACAATCACGTTGCCCACGGGGTTGTTGCGGCTGGGGCCGTAATCCTTGCTACTGACGTAGCTGAGGATCCCCCATCGCCCGTTGACCGTTCCCATCGACATGCGGATCCGATTGTTGAGAATCACGTTGTCGGTCTCTTTCCAGATGATCACCGGGCCGTCGATTTGTTCTTTTAAGTCGCAGGGATGCGCGGGATCTCGGCTGTGGGGCGCTCGCCTGGCGTCCAGCCGCAGGGGCCATCGCCTCCGGGACCCAGCGGCCCGCTGTCTCCACCGACTCCGCTGTCTCCGCCCCCACCATCTGCGGTGCTGCCGCTGCTCCCACCATCTGCGGTGCTGCTGCCGCCCGCTCCTCCCGCGGCTTCGCCGCCGCTCGACTGCCCAGCGGACCCGGTGCCACAGCCAACCATGGCCAGCATCAAAGCAAGCAAGCCGACGCCCCCGACTCCATCAGCAACGACGAAACGCATCCTTGACGCCTAGCAGAAAACGTGAGGCGCTACAACCTCCCCCATAGGCGCTTCCAATCCCAGTGACGCCGTGGCGCCAGCTAGAAGCGAAAGAGCCGCCCGCCGCGATGGTGGTGAAAACCGTGTCAGGCGGTGTGCTTAGACCGTTCTCGTCCTTGCCCCAACAATGAACCTTGCCCTTTTCATCCAAACCACAGGTGCGGAAGCCGCCTGCAGCGATAACGACGAAGTCTGTGTCAGGTGGCGTGATTTGGCCCCAAACGTTGTCGCCCCAGCAATGAGCCCTGCCGTTTGGGTCCAAACCGCAGGTGTGGGAACCTCCCGCCGTGGTGGTGGTAAAGCGCGGAATGTGGGGTGTACACAAGGGGGCATTGGGGCCAAGGTGGTGGATTGACCTGGGCAAGGAGTGCAGCGACGATCTTCGTGCGGTGTTGGCTCAACGGACACATACTCGTTGTTTTGGCAGGTGGTCCAGGGCATGCACGGCGTTGCGGGGTCGGTATCGTGGTCGAAGCCCTCCAATACGGCGCAGTCGAGCACGGGTGCGTTGCCACCTTCACAATAGGAGCCGGATTCGCAAGCTTCACACGTGGCATCGGTCGTGGTGGTGCCAGGGACGCTCACGTGGGTGCCTGGTTCGCATAGGGTCCATGGGGAGCAGGTGTCTTGATTGTCTAGGGTGGAGAAGGTACCGGGTTCGCAGGTCGCGCATTCGCGGTCGGTCGTGGCGGTGCCCGATGCGGCTACGTGGGATCCTAGCGGGCACACAGTCCAGGGCACGCAAGGTGTCTCGGGGTTGCTGTCGTGGTCAAAGGTGCCGTTGTCGCATGGCGTGGGTTCGGTATCGGCATCCGTAGGCTTGTCGGTGTCGTTTCCGGCGTCTGTAGGCTTGTCCCCGGCGTCGATGGTATCATCTCCCCATTCGACGAAGATGCCGTGGATCCCTGGCCGCATCCGCCCAGCCCCCAACGATTAGCAGAACCAATACCAACCACCAATGCTTCATGTTCAGCATGTTTGGCACCTTGGAGGTAAGATATACCCGAGTCTGGGGTTCGCAGCTATCGAAAACAGGTTCGCTTTCACGATAAAGCGGGTCGCGGTCTTTGGAGTCGGTGTGTCGGCTCCCATGGTGGGCTCCTGGGCGCCCCCATTGGCGTTTTGAAACTCGGTTTCCAAGGTCGCGGAGTCGAAAATGGTGTTTTGAAACTCGGTTTCCAAGGTCGCGGAGTCGAAAATGGTGTTTTGAAACTCGGTTTCCAAGGTCGCGGAGTCGAAAATGGAGTTCTGAAACTCGGTTTCCAAGGTCGCGGAGTCGAAAATGGAGTTCTGAAACTCGGTTTCCAAGGTCGCGGAGTCGGCCAAAGCGCAGCGGCGCGGGGAGCGTTTCCAAGGCGAAGCCGGGTGTTCCGGGGGGAGTAGGGGCGAGGGAGCGAGGGGGCGAATCGAATGGGTGGCAGGGCAGCGGTAGAACCGCTTCGTGGATAAGGGATTGGGGAACTGATGCGCTGGCTGGTTCTGCCATGGCGCCTCGTGGTGGGAAGAACGCGGTTGGCGGAGCGCATACTCCTTGACTTGCGACCGGTTTGCAGTTCCACTCAAAACCCATGCCCCTGCTCTGCCCCCTCCCCGTCCCCAGCTCCTGGGTCCAATCGCACGGCATCATCACCACCAGCGACATGTTCTTTCAGGAACACCTCGCATGGCGACGCCTACCTGACGGACGCACAATCGCCGTCACTCTCCTCTACTACCGCCGGGACGACGCACCGAGCGATCGAACCACGGTGGTCACCGTATTCGATCGGTCCTTCGCCATCGAACGCCTCCTGGCGTTGACCGACCTCACCCAGGAGATGACCACGGGGTTCCTGGAGAGCTTTGATCCCGCCATCGGTCCAGGCGGCGAACTCGTGTTCTGCACCACGTGCGACCGCGTTTTCGTGCTCGATGCGACCTGGGAACGCCCCGTCGCTTCGTACGACCCGAAGAGCGGCGCGTCCGGGTGCAGCCGGCTGACGTCGTTCTCCTCCGGTCGGCTCGTGGCCCTGCGTGGGGAGAATGAACTATGCATCGCGTCCGCGTCGCCCTCTACCCTTGCGGCCGGCCTTCCGCCCCTGGTGTCGGTCGTCCGCGCCTACCAAGACAAGAGCGGACAGCCGTCCCTCGCCCCGTTCGACAGGGGCTCCCGGGGCTACGTCGGCGAGCTGTCGACCCTGGGCGACGACCGCATCTTGTTGCCCTTGCTCTCGTGGCCCACCAAGTCGGGTGCCAGCGGAACGGTGTCCTACTGCGTGCTCGACGAGGCTGGCGCGCAGGTCGGTGGGCTTGCCCTTTGGAGGGGCGACGACCCGACGTTGCCCCGCCGCTACCCACACACACGCTGTCTCGGTCACCCGCAACTCGACGGCTGGGTCATGCGCACCCAAGGCGCCTGGTACGTCTTCGACCGCGACGGCAGCCGTGCGGTTCTGCGTCTCGGGATGGCGGAAGACCCTCGGTTCAAGCCGCTCGCCCCGTTCCTGCTTTTCGGGATCGGCCATGCCGGCGAACTCGTGCTCCTTCGGCCCGACCATCACACGTTACTGGTCTCCGAGCCCATCGCGCATCCCCAGGACATCGAGCCAGCCCTGATCGCGATGGCGGAGGTCTATACCAAGTCTTTCACCCTGGCGAAGAAGGCGGTCGACTGGAGCGGGCGCGCGTTCGTCGCAAAGGCAACCCCAATCGCAGCCGTCGCACCCCCGAAAGCCGAGGCCAAACCGAAAAAGACGCGGGCACCGAAAGAAGCCACGTCTCCCGCGACGGTGGCAGCTTCGGCGGCGCCGGAGCAAGGTCCCGCAACCACGCTGGAAGCGTTGTGCCAGCGTCCGCGCGACCGCGACTTGCTCGCTCTCCTCGCCGCGGAACTCACCGCGAAGGGCGATCCCCACGGTCGATACATCGACGTTGTCTGCCAGCTCGAACGTCTCGATCTCGACGACCCTGCGCGACCCGCGCTGGTGAAGCAGCGTCTTTCCCTCGAGGAGCAGCACCTCGCGGCATGGCTCGCGCAATGGAACACTCCGCACGACCTCTTTCGCCCCGGCGACATGGTCGGCGGCTTTCCCAACGGGGTGTTCCTCAACAAGCTGCCCAAGGATGTCGACGGTCTCGGGGCCCAGCTCGCGAAATTGCCCATCGCCGAGCTGCATCTGTATGGCCTGAAGATCCGAGACCTCGAAATGGTCTTCCCAATGCCGACCTTCCGCCATGTGACCACGCTCTCCATTTCGGGGACCCCGTCCACCAAGCTCGAACGCAAGCTCGTGACGCGGCTCGCGGAGATCGTCCCGCCGCGCCTCGAAGACCTCGCCATGCGGGGCGTGATCGCACCGGGGACCGACCTGCGCGCGCTGCTCGATCAGGCGACCGCTTTGCGTTCTCTCCGGCTGTCCGAGTGCGACATAGACGACGTCAAGCTTGGCGAGATGGCGGAGTCCCCCACGGCTCGCCGGATTCATGGGCTCCATCTGGAGGGCAATCCCCTCCGCGCCCTACCCGCGTTGCACCGTTGGGCCGCGTTGCAGGAGCTGAACCTGGTCGGGTGCTCGATCGACGATCGGGTGGAGGACAGCCCCGCGACGGAGCATGGGCTATCGGTCTTGAACTTGGGGGGACATGGGACCCTAGGAGCGGGGGGAATGGCGTGGTTGGCGGCCACGTTCCCGCGTCTCGTTTCCCTTGCGCTACCCCGCCGCCTTGGGGCCGACGCCATTCCTGCCCTTCGACCCTTCCAAGGCACGCTCGAAAAGCTGGAAGCGGACTTGCTCTTCGCCGACTCCGTGCAGGGCCTGGTGTCCGACTTCCTTCCCCGTGCGACGCGCTTGCGCGAACTGTGCCTCGGGACGGTCACCGGCGAGGTCCTTTCAGCGGCGCTCTCCGCGGCGTCGTTGACCTTCCTCGACCTGCGTGGGGGGGCGACGGACGAAACGTTGCAGGTCCTCGCGTCCCACAAAGGGGCGGCGTCGCTGACGCGCGTTCACCTCACCGGCAGCTTCACGGACGCTGGGCTCGATGCGCTCGCCCACTCCCAACGCCTCGGTCGTGTACGGGACATGCAACTGTACGCCGACACCTACACAGAAGAAGGGGTTCGCAGGCTCGTGAGCTGCGAGGCGCTCGCATCGCTTCGGAGATTGCGGCTGCTGACCTCGGCGATGGCCGACCCATGCCGACTGAGCGTGGAGGAAAAGGTCGAGGTCCGAGGGCGCTACGAGCCGTTCTAACCGTTTTGTCGGAGAATCTTCGCAATGATTGCCACCGAGAAGATCAAGTACCGTGTGCTGGGAAGCATGGGCATGGGCTGGGGGCTCACGCTCGTGGCGACGTGTGAGAACGAGCGGGTGATGCTGCGACGCCAGTACCAGATCGGGGACTTTATGTACACGTACTGGATGGCCGACGTTGGCGAGCGCGGGGAGCCGGTGCTCTTCCACCGGCACCCCAACATCCCGTCGATTTACGAGTTCGGCGAGGATGACCTGCCGTACACCTTGCAGGAACCCGTGTACGGCATATCCCTGCGAACGCTCTCGCTGGGGAGGCGGCTGCCCGTGGAGCGCGTGGTGTACGTGGCGACATGCCTTTGCGACGCGGTGGAGTCGCTGCACAGTGTGACACCGTTTGTGGACGTTGTCCCGCACCACGTGATGTTGTCGCTCGACGGGCACGTGAAGCTGATCGGACGCGAAGAGCCGTTCGTGGAGGGCAGTAGGAGCCTGTCGCCCAGCCGCTCCGGAGTAGTCCGCAGCAGGCGGCTCCCGTACTTCAGCCCGGAACGGCTGCGAGGCTTCGGAGATGCGAGGTCGGACGTGTACTCGCTTGGGGTGAGTCTCTGGACGTGGCTCGTGGGGGAAAACCCGCACGAACTGGGCTTGGACTCGAGTTCGCAGATGGATCTGTTGTCGCGCATCTTGGAAAGGGGGCAAACAGGACAGCCCCCTGTGCCGTCGCCGAGAGCATTGCGGCCCGACGTTCCCGCATGGCTCGACGAGGTGATCATGCGGGCCATGTCCCCCGAGCCCGCGGAGCGATTCCAGACGATGCAGCAGATGGGGGAAGCGATTCTTGTTGGATCAGGTCGCAAGGACGAAAAGGGGTGATCTGGTCATTCCCCCTCGGTCAGGGATGGAAGCGATCGCGCGATGCGCAATCGGAATCCCGCGGGAAGGTGCGATAACTTCCCCAGTCCGATGTTATATAGCCCAGGGCAACTGTTGGGAGTGCTCCAAAGGGGGGGTCAAGGACCGAGCCAAAATCAACACCCAAGAATCCTCAGCTTGAACCCCTTTCCAATTCAGGAAAAAAGGAGAGGATCTGTCAGGCCCCGAGGAGACGACCTCCCCCAGCACCGGCGCTACCGGGGGAACCGACACCGGCAGCACCGGCGGGACCGGTGCTTCGGGCGAGCACGAGGCCGTGTCCGGCGATGGAGCGGTCGATCAGGGGGAGCAATGTGACGACAGCAACACCGCGCTGGGTGACGGCTGCAGCGCGGATTGCCTTTCGAACGAGACCTGCGACAACGGGGCCACCGACGCAATCGAGAACCAGGCGTGCGACGAGCCGATTATGGGGTGTCGGAACTCCATTTCCAAGGTCGCGGAGTCGATTTTGGCGTATCGGGGTCCCGTTTCCGAGGTCGCGGAGTCGATTTTGGGGGGTTGGGACTCCATTTCCGAGGTTGCGGAGTCGATTTTGGGGTGTTGGGACTCCATTTCCGAGGTTGCGGAGTCGATTTTGGGGTGTTGGGACTCCATTTCCGAGGTCGCAACTCAGCCCCGTCTGCTCGACATTCCACAAACCAACCTCATCAACCCCACCGTTCGCATCCGCGAATCGAGCCTCGTCGCGCTTGGCATGGCCGAGGTGGCCAATGCTCCTACCTGACGGCCGCGATTCGAAAAACTCGTCCTATGCGCTGAATGGAATATCGCGCATCTCGATGACCTGACACCTGCCGCGCGCCCAGCGGTTCATCCGTCACCGTCTGGACCAAATCGCAGCCACCGTTTCGAGCGCCAAACTCCCCGCGGATCTCGTCCAATCCGCCACCGCGATGCGCACCCGCATGCGCAAAGTCTGCGAATTCCACTTCTCCGATGATCCCGCCCTCGAACCCAAACTCGCGTATCTGCGCCAGGGCTTTGGCTACGATGACCGCGTCGACGACCTTTTCGGTTACGCCAGCATCTACCAAGAGCACCGCTCGGTCGTGGAGAGAACCCGCAAGTTTTACCTCGCCTCGGACAAGACCAACGCCATCCACTTGGCCTAACGCATCGTCACCCCCCTACGCTACCGTAAAACGAAGGAAACGGCAGAGTGGTCGTCGTTGCAAACCCATGCTTTCACGTTATTATGCGAGCTTATTTTCCTTTCGTCGGCCAGGTGCGCGGGCAGTTCGATGACGGCATGTCTCTCTGCACAGCCACCCTGTTGTCTTGTGGTGCAGCGATCACGGCGGGGCATTGCCTTTGGCGGCCCAATGTGACCGCTCCAAGTGCCGACGTGTACTTGACCTCCCAGATCTCCGGCAGTGCAGGCGCCACGCTCTTCATATCATCGGAGTTCGTCTTTCATCTTTCATCCGGAGTTCGAGCCGATGTCCGAGTTCGGCTCCACAGCTCGCCAGCAATCTCGTGACCTTGCCATCAGGTAATGAAGCCAACCTCGGAGAAGGGATGGTGGGCCTCCCTGGTTCGTCCGATGCGATATGCGAAGATGCCTGCCCCGGGGCAGCTCGCTGCGGGTGCCGCTGCCACGCTCGTGGGCTATGGTTGGGGTGGGTATGATCCGTTACCCGGTCAGACAGCACCTCAATGGGAAGAGGCTTGGAACGCAGTTACGAGGCAGTCAGCAAGGGCAGGTTGGTTCCAGAATTCGTCCCACCGTCCGACCAGGGCCAGC
>Ga0116159_1000783_pt1 | contig 35904 bp, 38 predicted proteins | sample AD_JPNAS1_MetaG_FD_89878 | JGI IMG/M metagenome (GOLD analysis project Ga0116159, IMG submission 89878) | Active sludge microbial communities of municipal wastewater-treating anaerobic digesters from Japan - AD_JPNAS1_MetaG | ecosystem: Engineered > Bioreactor > Anaerobic > Digestate | place...
ATTTAAATAAAGAAGAAAAGGAACTATTATTACAATTAATTAGTGATAATGAGTCAGCTGCTGATAAAAATTATAAGAAACTTCAGAAAAAGGCTATTCTTTATAAGTTGGCTATTTACTTATTAGCATTTGGGTCGATATTACTAGTCTTGTCTAAATTACCTAATTTTTATGTCTAAGGAAAATAGTAATCAACCTACTCAACCACCGACGTTGACTCAGTCACCGTTACCGGAGGCAACTACGATAAATAATGAGCCTATTGTTTTACCAACACCTAATGACACGGGAACTTTCTCAAAGGGAGTTAAACCCTCAAGCTTGGATTGACTTACGAACTCATTTCAACTCCAACAAAATCTAAATCAGGCGCTAAGTTTTGGTCGTTTTGTGTGTAATCTTTCCATAAATTAAATATTTCTCTATTAAATTCATCATCAGATTTTCTAGATTTCTTTAATTCTCTAAGATAGATAGATTCAGATGCGTTCTCGAGTAGCTTGAATAATTTTTCGTAGTATTCCCTTTTCGGCTTATATTTAAGGAATTCGTGGGCTACTTTATGTCTCTCTTTTGGAGTTTTTTCGTTTAAGCAATTTAATAGCTGTGAGAAAGCTAATATACCAGCAGCATAATATCCTTGGTTTGCGCATAGTAAGCTCTCTTCTGTGGCAAAATAAAGAAAAGGATTTTTTCTAAGGATATTAATTAGTTGACTAGACAGACTAATAAACAAACATGATTTTTCTGTTCCTATGTTTACGAATGGCCTTCCAATCGATGTTTTTTTCATTCATTAGCTAGATATAAACCGATTAGGTCTTCGGATACTAAATATTGTCTGCTGCCGGACCTGGATTCGAACCAAGATACCATGCTCCAGAGGCATGTGTCCTACCATTAGACGATCCGGCAATACGGATAGATTATAGGCCGAAAACCTATAAAAATAAAGAGGTTTGCTTTTGTATAAGGACTGTTTTATAAGTAGATTATTCGTTCTTTTTGGAGGGGATACGAAGTGAAAGAAGTCCAAACAACGGACATTATGAGAGGCTGTCCGCAAGACCCCATTACCGTGCGTTTTGATAGTAAAGACGTGATTGAGCTCGAATGCCATCATCGCTACGGAAACGCGGATAAGGGTCGAGTGATCATCGCGAGAAAGATCGAAATCAAGAATCCCGATGGCTCTTGGAGCCCGTATCCGAGCGTTACTTGGCTTGACGGAGTCGAGTTCGACGATCAGCTTCAAACCAAGGCGGTGATTCTGGCGCCCTGCAGACAAGGTTTTGACGTCGTAGTGGGTATGCAAGGCGTTCCGGACGGGACTTTGATGTCGGCCGCTAAAGAAGCGGGAATTCACACTGAATTCATCGAATAGTAAGGTTCGGTTAGGCCTATTCTACGGAATAGGCCTTTTTGACATTTTGTCCAAAATATGGTGTAATAATATAGTTCTTTAGAAAACGAATAGAAAAGAGGAGGAGAAAAACAGTGTCGAACAGAATCTATACGATATCTGGCGTTCTTGTACCGCCCAAGTTAGTGTCGGAGTTCCTCCGACGTTTCTTGGAGGTGAAAGCCGCCAAGCTATCGGCGCATAAGGAATCTTGGTTTTCATCGTTGATTCGGAAATACCTCCAGTGGCGCGATATTTCTAATATTCAAGAGATGTTGTGCCAAGAAAATAAATGCGACGCCAGCCCGATTTCTACCGGACTTGACTGGCTAGCACTGGAGTGGGCCGATCATCTGATCTTAGTGTCCGCGCCTAGGCATTGCACCCCGCTTATTAGGGAAATAGCCGGGGAAATGGGCCTTGTTTTGACCATGACCGCCATGTCCCGGAAAATTCCAGACGAGATGTCTTTGGAGAAGCTGTACCAACGCGCCGATTGCACGCTCGGCGCCTCGGTAGACAGTTCCGGGGCGTGTGTTTGCAGGAATCTTGTCGGACTCGACGGGAAACCGTGGAGTTTCAGGATCGAGGGCGACAGCGTTTTCCTTTCCGGCTCCCCGATAGCGGAAACCTACCTAAAGAATGTCTGCCTCGGTCTTTTCTCCGGTATTGCTGTTTTGTAACATTAAAGACTCCGCTTCGGCGGAGTCTTTCCTTATCCGTCGATATCCGAAGTCGCCGATGTGTTAAAATATTTCAAATGGCAAGAACCATCAATAAAGCTTGGCACGAAAAACACCGCATGCCGAAAAACGCCTCGCTCGAAGAAAAGATAGAATGGCATACCGATCACGCGAAGCATTGCAACTGCCGCGATTCCAAATCCCACCTTCTGAAACTAAAAGCGTTATTAAGAAACAAAGAGACACGCCAAAACGGATAAAGGTATCAGGAAATGTCCGTTGCTTTGGGCCTTTCTCCTTCGATCTGGATGATTTCCAGTTTTAATTTCCCAGCTTCGTCGATTTTCGACTTTAAAAGTTTTATTCGTTTTCCGTGAGATAATGTCCAAGCTCCGGGTTCCGGGTAAAAAGCCCGGATTTTATCGTGGAGTTTTTTCGTGAGTTCCGCGTCCCCGGCTTTGGCCGAGATCAAGTCTTTTTCTTCGATAGAAGCCGTTTCTGTTTTGAACTTTTCCGTGAAAGTTGCTTTGGTTTCATCCTGGCTCTCGGGAACGATCTTTCCGGCAACGAAATTCGGCAATATTTTAACGAGCATTTCTGAAGAAAGTTCGGCGAGTTTCTTGGTTAAAGTTTCACTGTTATCGTCCGGATCGATCGCGAGTTTTTCCTGGTAAAGAACCGGGCCGTGATCCATCAAGGCGTCGATCATAAAAAGCGATACGCCGGTTTCCGTTTTGCTTTCCAGAATCGCACTTTGGATGGGAGAGGCGCCGCGAAGCTCCGGAAGCAAAGACGGGTGGACGCCGATAACGCCCAAGTGGGGGATATCGATAAGTCCCTGGGGCAGGATTTTGGCGTAGGCGGCGACAAGGTAAAAATCCGCCGGAATAGACTTCAGCGTCTCCAAAAACTCAGGGGTGATTTTTTCTGGTTGCAGAATCTCGATGTCTTTTTTGGAATCGAGAACGACTTTTTTGGTCGGCGGGGAAGTGACAATTCGTTTCCGGCCGACTGGCTTGTCGGGATTCGCCACTATTGCTTTCGGAAAAAAACCGGATTTGATCAGGTTCTTCAAAATGATGGCGGCGAATTCCGGCGTGCCGAAGAAAACAAAATTGTTCATTTAATCTTTGTGATCGGCGATCAATGTGCCGTTTAGATGATCGGTTTCGTGCTGGAAGATCCGCGCGAGCAAACCCCAGGCTTTGATCTTTAGCTTTTTGCCGTTTTTGTCTTGTCCGACGAGCGTCACCTGGTAAGGCCGCTTGATGTTCTTTTCCATTTCGGGAACGCTCAAACATCCTTCTTCGCATTCGTCCATCTGCTTCGAGGCGCTCGTGATCTCCGGATTGAAAATGACGTAAAATTTGCCTTCGTTCTGGGCGACGAACATCCGCCAGTCCAATCCTATCTGGTTTGCCGAAAGCCCGACGCCTTTGTTCTCCTGCATCAGCTTCCGCATCCTTTTGGCGACCTCGGAGATCTTTTTCTTGTCGGCTTTTTTAAAATCGAAATCCGGCACCCTTCCGTGAAGGATCTTGGCTTCGGATTTCTTATCTTTTACGGTGACTATCTTCATCGTCTTTTTCTTTTTGCCAGATGGCCATGAAATAGGCCCCTTTGTTCTTGATGTCCTTTTTCTCGGCGATCGATTTGGCGAGGCTCAAAAGCCGGTCTTCGTTAAAATCCTTCGCCAATTTGATATATAAGGATTTGTGGGCTCTATCGTCAAGAAGCTCGGCAATCTCGAGCCCGGTGAGCTGATGCCGGGTGTAAACCCGGGATTCCTTGGCCCTTTCCTTCATTTTTCGGAAATAATCCGCGAAATCCCGCTTTTTTTCCGCTTTCCGGACAGGTTTCATCGATTCCATTATATAATACTCCTGATGGATAAAAGAGTCTTCGCGGCTATCAATCTTCCTTCGGAAATAAGAGCGGAAATCGAAGCGGTTTTGTTCGAAGCCGAACCTTCATGGAGGGGGATTATCACCCCGAGGATTTTGGACCGGGAAAACTGGCATATCACCATGGGATTTTTCGGGAACAGGAGCGAGGCGGAGATCGGGCTTATCAAGGAGGCGATCGAAGAAACCGCGTCTGCTTTTGCCGAACCGGAAATAAAACTCCGGAAAATGATCTTCGGGCCGATTCACGGAAAAGAAGCGAGAATGATCTGGCTTGAAGTCGAATCAAAAGACCTCGAGAACGTCAAAAAGTCTTTCGACCAAAATCTAGAAAAGCGCGGCCTAAATTTAGAAAATAAAGGATTTTCCCCGCATATCACCTTGGCGAGATTTCAACCCGTGAATTTCGATCGGCTGCCGGCCCTCGAAAACAAGATCGACCTTGTTTTCCGGGCCAAATCCCTGGATCTCATGGAGTCGATATTGTCTAGCAAAGGATCGGTTTACGGCTTGATTTCAGAAATAGACTTTGGAGGAGTAAAATAGTAGAATCCTGATGATGAATCAGCTGCCGAAAAAGAAAATATTGATCGTCGCCGTTATCGCTTTTTCGCTTGCGGTTTCGACCGCCGGCTCTTTTTACGTCGGCTATCGCAAGGGCCTCGAGGAGACGAAAATCATCGAAATCAAAGGCGTGGCCGACATCAATCCGAACGAGGAGGTTTCGGCCGATTTCGGGGTTTTCTGGCAGGCCTGGGACAAGATAAAATCCAAATACGTCAAAGCCAAAGACATCAAGGACCAGGATCTGGTTTACGGGGCGATCAGCGGCATGCTCGAAAGCCTCGGCGATCCTTACACCGTTTTCATGAATCCGGAAGACGCCAAGAAATTCACCGAGGACGTCAACGGCAATTTCGGCGGCATCGGAGCCGAACTGGAAAATCAGGGAGATTACGTCGTGGTCGTGGCGCCGCTCAAAGGGACTCCGGCCGAACGGGCCGGAATCAAGCCTGGAGACATCGTCTTGAAGGCTGGTGACACGGAATTGACCGACGTGGACGTCATGGAGGCGGTGAAGGTTATCCGGGGAGATCCGGGCACGAAAATAATTCTTTCCATAATGCGCGAAGGGTTCACCGCACCCAAGGATTTCGAGATCACGAGGGAAATAATCGAGGTGCCGACGCTCGAATGGTCCTGGCTCGACGACAAAATCGTCCACGTCGAGCTTTACGGATTCAATCAGAACGCGCCCATCGCTTTTTACCGGGCCATCCTCGAAACCGTGCCCCAGGATGCCCAGGGAATCGTTCTCGACTTGAGGAATAATCCGGGCGGATACCTTGACGTGGCCGTGAACATCGCCGGTTGGTTCTTGAAGCCGGGACAAACCGTCGTCTCCGAGAAATTCGCGAACGGCGACATGGACGTATGGCGGGCTTCGGGGAACGCCGCCCTTCAAGACATGCCGACGGTCGTTCTCGTGAACAGCGGCTCGGCTTCGGCCTCGGAGATCTTAGCGGGCGCGCTCCGCGACAACCGCAGCGTCAAGATCGTCGGCGAAAAGACCTTCGGCAAGGGATCGGTGCAGACGATCGAAGACTTGAAAGACGGATCGGTTCTAAAAATCACCATCGCCAGCTGGGTGACACCCAATGGATTGATCTTGAACGGCAACGGCATCGAACCGGACTACGAAGTCGAAATCACCGACGAAGACTTGGAAAACGACCGCGATCCGCAGCTCGATAAAGCGATCGAGGTTCTAAAATCAGAGATCGCGGCGCCGGTAAATTAAATTTTGAAAATGAAAGTCATTCTTCTAGAAGACATCAAGAATGTCGGCCGCAGGCACGAAGTGAAGAACGTTTCCGACGGCTATGCCCGGAACATGCTTTTCCCGAAGAAAATGGCGGTTTTGGCCACCCCCGAGGAGCTTAGGAAAATAGAAAAAGAAAGGCAGGCGATCACAACCGAAGAAAACGAACTGGTCGCCAGATTGAAATCCGTGACCGACGGCGAACCGATCAAATTCTACCTGAAAACCGGAGACAAAGGGGAAATCTACACCTCGATCAAACCCGAAGACATCGAGCAGGAGCTCCGAAGAAGGGGACTCGTCGGCGTCAAGGTGAAGCTTCCGAAGCCGATAAAAAATCTCGGCCTTTTCGAGGTCGAGATAAGTTTGCATAAAGGCGTTTCCGGAAAGGTTAGGATTTCGGCAGAACCTTCACCCAGGTAGCGTATCTTACTTTGGAATTGAAACGGGTTTTTTTGCCTTTGGAATACTGGACCACGCCCTCGATTTTGGAATAGAGGGTGTCGTCTTTGGCTCTCGAGACGTTCACTCCCGGAATATAACGGGTTCCCCTTTGGCGGAGCAAAATCTGGCCGGGCTTGACCGGTTGTCCGTGGTTCTTCTTTATTCCCAATCTTTTAGCCTCGGAATCCCGTCCTAACTTCGTGGATCCGAGGGCCTTTGTATGAGCCATAACGGAATAATGATAATATAGGATTTATGGACCTGTCAAACGGAAAAACAAGGATTTTCCTCGCTCTGGTCGGGGTTTTGATCTTGAGTTTGGTTTTCGGGTTAGGGTATTTTTCGGGACAGAGTTTTTGCCGGAATCCGATCGTCATACAAATGGCAAATTAGAGGTAACCGATTTGTTTCAGCCAGTATTCGTTTTCCCATTCCCAGAGTTTTTTAGCCCCGAGGAATGCCTGATAATCGTCGATAAAATAGGGGAATTCTTGAAGTTCAACCTCTCCTCGTATTTCGGACCATTCGTGCTCGCACAAAGCCGGATTCCGGCCGTTCAGGCCTTTTATTTTTTCCCGGCCGCCTTTGACGCGACGCGTGGCACCGCACTTCAAACATTTCTGATTCTGATCGATCCTCAAAATCCACCTCGTCGAAAGATCGCGCATTTCCTTTTGGAGTGGAACGAGATAGGCCGAGGTTTGGAGATTGTAGTCGCGGTAAATGGCCTGGGAAGTTTTGATGTCGAGAACTCCGAATTTTCCGTCGATCGTCGCCAAGGCGTCGACGGTTCCGGCGTAACGGTCATCGCGGTTGATGACCTTGTGTTCGACCCAGTCGGGGTTAGCCACGATGCGGCGGGCTTCGTTGAATTTCAGAAAAGCGTCGACCGCGGGCTTTACCCGCGGATCCGAAGAAGGGGAATGCCCCAGGAGGATGTCTTCGATGGCTTCGTGGACCAGGGTGCCTTCGTCGGCCGATTGCTTCTTGATGGCTTCGCCTTCGTTGAAATTGGCGAGCTCGGCGTAATACCGATAAAGCGCTGGTTTGGCTTTGATGTTCACGATGCTCGTCACTCGGGGATACCAGACGTCTTCGAGTCCGTAGCCGTTGGCTTCCTTGAACTGGTCGATGTTCGAGTAGTACATTCGGTTATTTTAATAGTTTGTCCGTCAAAGTAAAAATATCCCCGGCGCCCATCATCACGACCACGTTGTCTTTCTTGGCTTCCTTGATTTCTTCGAGGGTGATTTTGAGGATATCGGCTCTTTCGGGAGAATCGGGGAGATAGCTCGTATCCTTGATCTTGTTGTTGTTCGCGACCGCCATGGCCAGATCTTCCGAAGTAACATTTTGCGATGTTTCTTCCCGACCCACGACCTGGTAGACGTCGAGAAGGATCAAATGGTCCGCCTGATTGAAAGCTTTGGCGAAATCCTTGAAAAGCGCTTCCAGGCGTTTTGCCTGGTGCGGCTGGAAAACGCAGACCAGATTGGAATCGGGAAACTTTTCCTTGAGCGCCTGGAGCGAAGCTTTGATTTCGGTCGGATGGTGGGCGTAATCGTCGAATACCTTAAATCCTGATTTGGTTTCGCCGCGGTATTCGAGCCGGCGCCAGATGCCTTTGAATTCGGAAAGCGCCTTGAAAATCGTTTTTTCGTCGATGCCGAGATTCAAAGCCAAGGTCGTTGCTCCCAAGGCGTTCGAGAGGTTGTGTTTCCCCGGAACCTTTAAAAGATCCTTTATTGTTTTACGACGCTTGTCTTTAAGCGAATACCAGGCGACGTGGGTATTCTTGAGCGACGGTAAAATGGAAACCAGGTTTTCGTTGTCTTTGTTCAAGACGATGAATCCGTCTTTGTCGACTTGATTCAAGAATTTGATGAAGGATTTTTTGATGGCTCCGAGGTCTTTGTAAAAATCCAAATGTTCGAGATCGATGTTGGTGACGAGAGCCGCCCAGGGATGGTAGTTCCAAAACGAGCCGTCGTATTCGTCGGCTTCGACTATAAGGTAATCGCTCTTGCCGAACCTGAAATTCGAACCGTCGATTTTGCTTCCCAAGATCAGAGTCGGATCAAATCCGGCTTCGATGAGGATCTTGGCGACCATGGCCGTGGTCGTGCTCTTGCCGTGGGCTCCGGCGATAGCGATTGTCTTGTAATCGTTAACGACCCGGCCCAAAGCTTGAGCGTAAGTCAAAATTTCCATGTTTCTCGCCTTGGCTTCCTTTATTTCCGGGTTTTGATTCAAAATAGCCGCCGAATGGATTAAAAGGCTAGCGTTTACCGGAATATTCGAAGATTTATGGCCAATTTTGACCTTGGCGCCTTTTTTGGCCAAATTCTTGAGTATTTGGCTATCTTGGATATCCGAGCCGCTTACAGCCCAATTTTGGGCCAAAAACCAGGAGGCGAGGCTGCTCATGCCGATGCCGCCGATGCCCACGAAGTGGACAGCTTTGTAGGAATCGGTTTTTTTGAATTTTGAGGTTTTAGGCACGAAAGCTTGGAAGAGGTTATGAGGCAGGGTTAGCGACTGGAATAAAGGATATTGGTTGTATAAATCAAAGGGTGGTTTTAAAGACGAACATTAGGGGGAGAAGCCGACCGGGTGTTTTCAGAATGAGTTATGTCGTAAAAGGTATATTATGCGACATATCATAGACCTCAAACCATAAGTCTGACCCGCACTTCCCCGTAGCAGCAGCCGACCGGAAAATCTTTATGTGATTTTAAAACCGACTTATCCATTAGTATACAATCGTCCCGCAAGCTAAGCAATTTGTTCTATCAAAAGCTCCCGGTGTTCCGGGAGCTTGAAAGCCTCCAGAAAACCCCATCCCCTCTTATTTGGTGAAGAAGGTGATTTTAATCGCTTTGAATTCGTCTTTGAATAAAATATCCCGATTGGTTTCTCCGTCGGCCAGGCCGACGCTTATGGCCATGCCGGTTTTGATGTTATTCATATTGTCGGGCGTCGCGTTTCGTCCGCTGTCCGCAAAGAATATCTCCGCGTCTTCGAAGGATATTTTTACAAGTTTGGAATTGAGAGGTGTCTCGGGATATATCTTGAAAACGTCGACTCTAAGCACAAGCGTCTGTCCGGAAATATCGGAAGCGTCTTCGATTATCCCGTCGATGACACCGATCGGGAAGTTTATATCGGCCATCAAAGTTTTGCCTTGGAATTCGACGGAGTTCTTCGGAGGAAGGTTGTCTTCTTCGTTAGTTTCGTTTGGCCCCATTTGGTTCTGGCTTTCCGGCTGAAAAAATAACCCTTGTTCGTTTTTTAGGTTATAGACGAATACTACCGCGATCACCACTATAACCATGGCCGAAATGATGACGAACGTATAAACTTTTTTTGTTTTCATTTTTTTAATTTGAACGATTCATCATATTTTTATTATTATAGCATGTTTATAAAATTCCCGGGGATTATTTATTCATCCGGAGTCCAGAATCTGTATTTTATAAGCGCTATGATCGCCCGTAATCCGTCGATCGGCCTGATCTTTTTCCCTTGTTCCATTGTTCTCGGCCGATAATTGATCGGCACTTCGAGGATGCGCGCTCCTTTGATCGACGCTTTGGCCGTAATTTCTTCGCAGAATTCGAATCTCGGCTCGTCGAGAGGGATTGATTTGAATAATTCCGCTTCGAAACCCTTATAACAAGTGTTTATGTCGGTGAGTCTCGTACCGTAAATTATATTCCCAACCGCCGTAACCAGTTTTCCGCCGAGATAGAACGCTAGCGAAGACCGTGCATTGTCTTTCAGGTTGCGCGATCCGTAAACGATTTTCTCTTCTCCTTTCAAGATCGGCTCCAAAACCGCGGGGTAATCGTTCGGATCGTATTCGAGGTCGCCGTCTTGGATAATGACCGCTTCTCCGGCCACGGCCGATTGAGCGCTCTTAATGGCCGCTCCCTTTCCTTTATTTTTATCGTGGATAATGAGCGTGAATCCGAATTCTCGCTTCAGACGGTCGAGTTCTTCCGAGGTGCCATCGATCGAGGCGTCGTCTACGACGATGATTTGTTTCTCGTAGGGCGCCGCCGTGACTGTCCGCAAACAGTTCTCGATAGTCTCTTTTTCGTTAAATACGGGTATGATGACGGTGATCATGGTTTGAATTGTCCTTTGATTTCGGAAAAAATAAGCACGGCCACACTTTTCCCGGCGGAAATTATCCCCTTCACGCTTGCCCGCCTTATCAGTTGGAACGCTCGCGGGATATTCAAATAATATCTTAAGTATAACCGATTTTTCAGCTTCATTGTTTCTTCCGCCTTCATGGTCGGCAGATCCATCACCGATCGCATCTGCTCGAAATCGGCAAATGCACCCCCCTGCTTTATCCAATTGTTCCGGATAGCATCTTCATAAAGCTTCGATCCGGGAAAAGGGACGGCGCAGTAGAATTGCGCGAAATCCGGTTTGGCGCGGCTCAACAGTCCCCAAGTTCTTTCGACCGATTCTTTCGTTTCCCCGGGCAAGCCGACAATCACGTGGCTGACGGTCAATAAACCCGCTTTTTTGGCGAGGCTGATCGCTTCTTCCGCGTCGGCGACCGAAGCGCCCTTATGAGCTCCATCGAGTATGCTTTGATCTCCGGACTCCACGCCGAAGCTGATCATCCAGCAGCCGGCTTCTTTCATTTTTTTAAAAAGAGGAAAAGAAGCGGCGTCGGTTCGGCTGTTGCAAACCCAATTCGTCTTCAATCCCCTTTTTATGATTTCGTCGCATATTTTTTCCGCGAATTCCGGATCCATGGTGAAAGATTCGGTCCAGATCAAAAAGTCCTTTATTCCGAACTCGCGGATATTCCTTTCGATTTCGTCGACTACATAATCGGGATCGCGGAACCTCGGCTTTTTTCCGTAATAAGACCCGGCGTTGCAGAAAGAACAGCTGTGAGGACAGCCGCGGGAAGGCGTCACCGTCAGGAACTTCTTCGGCGCCAAATCTTTCCCGGGCATCAAGTACTTAGAAAGATCAAAAAGATCCCAAGCCGGAAAAGGCATTTCGTCGAGATGATCGGAAAACGCGTTTCCAGAAAAAACTGAGATGCTGCCGTCCGGATTTTTTCTCGCGAAGTTCGCTTGATCAAGGCCTTCCTCCGATCCGTTCTCCATCGAACGGCTGATGATCCTTATCGAGTTTTCCGGCTCCCCTATCACGGCGATATCCGCGCCTGAATCAAGGCATTCGTTTGTTAAGACCGAAGGATGGGTTCCGAAAACTACCGTGGTCGTCTGCGGGAATTCTTTCTTTAAATCTCTCACAAACTCCAGATCGCTTTCTATGGTCGGTGTCGAGGTATTGATAACGGCCAGTCGCGGCGCTCCGTTTGATTCGGCTTTGCGGAAAAAAGCATCCTTGTCGATTTCCGAAGCGACGCAATCGAAAGCTCTGACTTCGTGCCCGTCTTTACGGAGAACCGCGGCGATATAAGCCAGGCTCATTAGAGGCCACAGAGAAGACCATATACTCTTTTTTTGCGCGCATCTTCCTTCCCTCGTCGTTTTCTCTTTAAACGGCGGATTGATAACCCAAATTTTCATTTTAATCTTTAAACCTGTATACAGAGACTCCTATTGTATCGAAAGAAAATATTTTTTCGCCGAAACCGCTGACGGTATCGCAAATTTTCTTGGTTTGTTCGAAGATATCGCAGGTTTCGGTGTATATGAAATACGAGTTCTCTCCGCAGAGATTCATTTCCGGAGAACAGATGCTTGATCCGTCGGACTTATCGATTCTATCGAACGTATCGTTCAAAGAAACAAACTTGATATTCCTGTTTTCAAGTGACATGAGCTGCATCATTTCGTTATGTTGACTTATCATCACAATATTTGCCGTATCCGGAATATCGGATAAAATCCGCGACATATCTTGCGATGTTATTTTCCCAAATCTCGGATATCTTAGTTGGCCGATAAATTCCGGAATATAGAAAAGAAGCGTTATTCCGACGATAATCGCGGCCACGCTCCCGAGATCGAATTCATTCGCTTTTGTTCTTTTATTCCTTTTTCTTTTAATCATGATTTCCGCGGGAATGTTGCGGATGGCTGTTCCCGCGATCGCCGCGGCAATCGTGATATTGGGAATGGCAAAACGTTGCACGTAATTGGCGCAGTCAGTCATGTAAACAAGCATTGTCGCTAAGAAAGCGAAAGTAGCGATAAGGATCCCTTTATCTTTCTTAAAGATGCCGAAAACTATTCCCAAAACAGCGATCAGAGAAAGCGGAAGAAGCTCTTTTCGCGTCCAATAATCGATGACCCGCGGAATATCGTCCAGAGTGTAAGCAATTGAGAATCTCCAACCTCCTATCGCTTTCACCATCCGCTCGAAAGGCACGACGATCGAAGAGTCAATCGCTTTCTCTATTTTTTCGCTCACCAGCCCGACTTGAGCTTCGGAGCCGCAAAACTGATCGCCTTCTTTCGTGTTTGCGATGCTTGCCGCCGGAATAAGAGCGAAAATCAAAGCCATGGTCGCGACCAACAAGGACTTTTTCCATTCTTTTCTTTCGAATCCCATTAAAATCGCGACCCCGACGACGGCAAAGAGAACGCCGTATTCTATTTTGGCCGCGAAGGCCATTCCGGCGAAAGCGATCATTCCGAGATAATCGATAAGCTTTTTCTTTTTTACGGACAAAACCGAGAATAGTGCGAATCCGGCAAGGCTGAAAGACATGATGGACGGGTATCCGGAAAATATCGCCGTGCCGTAAAGCCAGGCCGGATTTAAAACCAAAAGCAGCGAAGCGACGATGCCCGGCCATGTTTTACCGGATAATTTGGCGCCGAGTATTCCCGTAAGGGCAACGGCCGATATGAGGAAAAAAGCGTTCATGGCCGCCGGACCGTTTATTCTTCCGAAAACAACGTTTCCGAAGGTGAGCGCCGCCGGAAAGAAGAACCCGTGGCGCATATGGCCGATGATGTCGTCTCCGGCGGGGCTAATCAATTGTTTCGCGAAATAAACCTCTTCCCACTCCTCGTCAATCGGATAAAATCCGGTTTTCTGCCCCAAGATATTGGAAAAAAAGAGCAAGAGCAAGAATATCGCAAACAAGATTCCCGCTTTTTTCCACCAGGAATCGATTCTGATCCGCTTTCCTAGTTTGTCGGGAATAAGAGAAGAGAGCGACGCGAAAGCGGCAATAAAAATAGCGGCAGCGTAAAAAACAAGAGCTCCGTTATTGAATATCATTGGATAAATAAATTATACACTATTGCTGCAAGGGATATCGTCGGCAAACAAAAACGGCTCTTTCGAGCCGCGCCGATAAACAACAAAATTCCCGCCGAGACGCAGATCCAGCTTAAAGCCGGCTCAATCCGTCGCGGATGATCTTGGTTATAAAATCCAAAGTGAGCACCAGCACCTTGCCGATCACTTGCGCGAGCGAGACGAATAGCGGCCCGGCGGACTTTATGAGATTCCAGACTTGTTCGAAGTATTCCATCAAAGATAATCGTTCGGGTTGAGATTGGCGCCGTAAGGAGAAACGCCGCAAGATTTGCTCGACCCCATGTAGAAGCTGCTCGAAGCGTACACGGTAAAATGCAAATGCGGTCCGGTCGAATACCCGGTATTCCCAGCGTACCCGATAAGCTGCCCTCTTTCCACTATATCACCGGAATTGACGATAATGCGAGACAAGTGTCCGTAAAGCGTGGTCAGGTTGTTGTTGTGGGTGATGACGATGAAGCGGCCGTATGATTGCTTGGGGCAGTAAAGGTCCAAGTTTCCGACGGCGACCACTTTTCCGTCTTCGGCCGAGAATATCGGATCGCCGACGTTCAAATCGAAATCGAGTCCGTTGTGGAATTGGTTCGAATAAGCCTTCAAGGCGAAAGCGGTGCGTCCGTATTGCTGGACGATCGGCCCGAGACAAGGTTTGGCCAGAACGCCGGACTGCGAAGCGGGTACGGCCGACGGATCCAGCTTGGCTTTGAGTTCTTGTTCGATCTTTTCCCTTTCGGACAGGATCTCATCGCGTTTCTCCATGAGTTTGTCGAGGTTCTCCTGGTATATTTTCTCCTGGTTTTTCGATTGGGCGAGGAGTTCTTTTTGGTATTTCTTTTCGTCTTCGATGATGGCCTTCTTATTGACCAAGTTCACGTTTTCCGCCTGGATGGAACGCTTTTTCTCGGCCGTTTGCCTGACGTTGTTTTCGAGATCGGTCGACAGTTTGTCCAAAGAGGAGATTTCCACCGAAAGATTCTCCTGCAGATTCGTCAGGCTTTGCATCTCGAGCAGGCTGTCAGCGAGGCTCATGGATTTCAAGAAAGTCTGTAAGACTCCTTCGTTGTCGTTTTTTTGGATCTCGGCGAGAATGAGTCCGATCGCCTTTTTCTTGGCTTCGATATCGACGCCGATTCCGCCGATCCGGCTGTTCAAGCCTTCGATTTCCAAATTGAGCTTCTGGATATTCAAGGTGCTCGATTTGATGCTTAGATTCAGCTGGTTCAAGGTGTTTTCCGTGGTTTTCAACTCCTTGTCCAAGCTTTGACTTTGCTTGGAAATAACGGCCATTTGGGCCTGAGCGTCGCTGATTTCTTTCTGGACGTCTTGAAGCTCTTTGGTCTTGGAATCGATCTCCGTTTGGAGCTCGGAAGACGTTTTGGCGTTTACGGAATAACCGAAGCAAGAAATCAATACGAATAACGCGAGAATTGTCTTGAAATGTTTCATGAGTCGATTATTCGTTCAATTTTCCGATGGCGATCCTGATTCTTCTCAAAGATTCCTCTTTCCCGAGTCCGGCCAGAAGCTCGAACGGCGTGGGGCTGGTTTTGGAGCCGGAAAGGCTGACGCGAAGCGGCCAAAGATAATCCCCCTTTTTGTCGTCCGGCACCAGAGCCGTTATCTTCTCGGTTACGTTTTCCAAATCGAATTTACCGTCTTCGATATCGTTGATTCCCGCAGCCAATTTCTCAAGAATGCTTTTGGTATTCCGGTCTTCTCCTTTCCAGAAAAGAAGCTCTTTTTCGTATTCGGGCAATTCGAAATAAACCACCAAAAGCTCTTTGGCGTCTCCGATTTTGTCCAAGCGCGGCTTGATCGCCCGGACCATGGCCGGATTTATTTTCCATTCTTCCGGAATGTGCTCCTTGATCTTCTCGGTCAGGGCCTGTTCCGGAAGATTGACAATATACTGACGGTTGATCCAGTTCAATTTCTCGATGTCGAACACGGCTCCGGCTTTCTGCACCCTCTCGATGTCGAATTCGTTTATCAGCTCTTCGCGGGAAAAGATTTCCTGGTTTCCCTGCGGATGCCATCCGAGCAGGGCGACGAAGTTTATTAAAGCCTCCGGCAGATAGCCGCGTTCGAGATAATCCTTGACCGCCACGTCGCCGTAGCGCTTAGACATCTTGCTCCGGTCTTTGTTCAAAAGAAGCGGCAAATGGGCGAAAAGCGGAGGGTTGGCGTTCAAGGCGTTATAGATGACCAATTGCTTCGGCGTGTTCGGCAAATGCTCCTCTCCCCTGATGACGTGGGAAATCTTCATGAGGATGTCGTCGATGACGACGCTGAAATTGTAGAGCGGTTCTTCTAAATTCCTCGCGATGATCACGTCTCCCATCAAGCCGGCGTCGAATTCCACCTCTCCCCTGATCATGTCCTTGAAAGCGATCTTTCCTTCCGGAACCCGCAGCCGGATGACGTAAGCTTCTCCGGACTCCACTCTCTTTTCCGCTTCCTTCTTGTCGATCGAAGCGCATTTGCCACCGTATTTCGGCGCCATGCCTTTTTCTTCCATCACCTTTCTCTCCTTTTCCAATTCCTCTTTGGTACAAAAGCAATAATAAGCCTTGTCTTCCTCGATCAGTTTTTTCAGGTGATTGGTGTAAAAATCAGTCCGTTCGGATTGCCGGTACATTTCGTCCGGTTTCAAATCGAGAATATCGAGATTTTTCAGGATATCCTCCTCGAATTCCTTACGATTCCTTTCCTTGTCGGTGTCTTCTATGCGCAAGACAAAAACACCTTTGTTTTTTTTGGCGAAAAGCCAGTTGTAAAGGGTGGTTCGGACGCTGCCGATGTGGAAATACCCCGTTGGGCTCGGGGCCATCCTAACCCTGATCATTGCCCGCTAATCTTACTATTTCCTGGCCGATAATCAAAGCCGCGTCCCGTTTTCCGAAAGCCCTGGCCTGGGCCGCCATTTTCTCGCGGAGACCCGGATTTTCTAGGATATTTTCGATTTTGGAGACGAACGTTTCGACCGAAAAATCCTTTTCTTCCATGACGTCGCAGGCGCCGGCCGAGGCGTAGACTTTGGCGTTTTCCGTTTGATGGTCAGCGGCCGCTTCTGGAAGAGGAATGAGCAAAGACGGCTTGCCGAAAGTGGCTATCTCGAAAAGGGCGCTGCCCGACCTCGAAACGATGAGGTCGGCGGCGGTCATGACGTCTTTCATTTCGGACTTGAAAAACGGAGTGAACCGGTAGCGCTGCTGTTCTTCGTAGGAGAGGCTTCCCAAGATCGGCGCCACTTCGGTTTCGTAGTCGTTATAATTCCCCTCGCCCGTCTGGTGGAGCACCTGGTATTTTTTGACAAGCTGCGGCAAAGACAAAAGAACGAAGTCGTTGATCCTCGTCGAGCCCTGCGATCCGCCCATGACGACTACAAGCGGCAGGTTCTTGTCGAATCCGAGGAAGATCTGCGTCGAGTCCGGCGACATCAGATTCATAAAAAGCTGCCTTCTCAAGGGATTGCCGGAAAAAACGATTTTCTCGGAATCGGCCGGAGAAAAATACGGGATCGATTCCTTGAAGGCGACGAATATTTTTTCTGCGAATCTCGTCGAAGAAAGAGTGGTCAGGCTCGGCCGGCTGTCTGATTCGTGGATGAAGATCGGGATTCTGTAAAAAGCGGCGGCGAGGATGACGGCCATGGCTCCGGGTCCGCCTTTCGAGAAAAGGACGTCCGGCATGAACCAATAAAGCTTCCAAATCGCCTGGAGCAGGCTCAGCCCGAATTTCGGGATGTCGATCAGGTTCCTTAAGTCGAAATACCGCCTGATCTTGCTTTCCATGATCGAGTTTACGGAAACGCCGTTTTCCTCAAGGATCGTCCGGTATTGTTTCGGAGACCCGAAATAGCGCATCTCGATTTCCAGGTGCTTGTTCGCGGCGAGGATCTGCGTTTCCGTGGCCACGGCCACGAGCGGATAAATGTGTCCGCCGGTTCCTCCTCCGGCAAAGGCGATTCTCAATTTACGCATTTCTATAAAAATTAACCATCAATCCGAGCATGGTCATGAAAACCGTAAGGCTCGTCCCCCCATAACTTATAAACGGAAGCGGGGTCCCGGTCAAAGGGATCATTCCCGAAATGGCGGCCATGTTGACGAAAGCCTGGATGCCGATGATCGAAGAAAAGCCGATCATGGCGAATTTCCCGAACTTGGTTTTGGTCTCCAGGCTCCCGAAAAATCCGGCGAGCGTCAGGACGAAGAAAAGCAGAATGAAGAAAATAACGCCGACGAATCCGAATTCTTCGGCGGCGATGGCGAAAATGGAATCGCTGATCGGTTCGGGCAAGCCGATGATCTTAGAGGTCGAATTGCCGTAGCCGACTCCGAAGATCCGACCCGAGCCGATGGCGATCATCGCCTGATTCACCTGGAACGAGGCTCCGAGGGGATCGGCGTCTTTGTTGAAAAAAGTGACGAAGCGCGCGAGCCGGTAAGGCGTGAAGGCGATCAGAAGCCCGAAGGCGATAAGAGCGAGCATGGTGATGGCTGCGATAAAAGAGAGCTTGGCGCCGCTCACGAAATAAACGATCAAAGTGGCCGCCATCAAAATAAGGACGATGCTCGTCGCCGGCTGAATGACGAGCAAGAACCCGACCAGCCCGGAAATGAGAAGAAAAGGCAAAAACCCCTCCCAGACGTCTGTTTTTCGGTCGCGTTTCGCCGACGCGAGCCAGGAAGAGATATAGATGATGAAAGTGATCTTGAGCAGCTCCGACGGCTGGATGGAAACGCCTTTGATCTCGAGCCACCTCGAAGAAGTCTTGTCCTGCACTCCGAAAGGCGTGAATACGAGGACGAGAAGGCAGATGTTCAAAATCAAAGCGGCGAGAGATATTTTCCTGATGAATTTCGGAGGGGTGAACATGCCGGCCAAAAACCCGAAAAGCCCCGTGGTCAGGCAAAAAAGAAGCTGGCGTTCGACGAAATAATTCGGATCGTGGAATTGCTTCTTGCCCCAGGGCGAAGAAGCGCTCCCGAGCACGGCAAAGCCGATGACGATCAGCAGAATGGCGATTCCGAGGATGATGGTGTCAGCGTTTTTTCTTAGCATCGTGTTTTATGACTTGACCGGAAGCGGAATTTTCTATTTCTCCGCTCCGGAGGGCGACTTTTCCGGAAACGACGACGTCCTTGATTTTATTGTCGCGGATCAAAACCAAATCGGCGATGTTTCCCTCTTTGATCGTTCCCCTGTTTTTCAGATTGAAGATTCTCGACGGCACCGAAGTGATTTTTTTGACAGCGTCTTCGATCGAAAGGGTTCTGGTCGCGATCTCCAGATATTTGGTGAAGGTGCTCTTTGAGCGCTCATGGACGAATTTTTCCGAAGGATCGAAGCTCGTCGAGTTCGAAGCGATTAACGATTGGCTGTGGAGCAGTCCTTTTTCGATCAGGTTTTCGTCGATGTTCTTGACGCTCACCGATCCGCGCATCCGGGTGAGCCGCATCAGCTCGAAGACCCCCTCGCGAAGATCCAATCCCCTGTTTTCGGCGAAATCCAAAACGGTTTTTCCGACGACGTAGTCGTTTTTGGGAGCTCCGGCGACGATCATCGTACTCGGATCGATTCCGGATTTGTCCCAGAAACTTTGGATTTGCTTGACGTATCCGGGCTTTTCCAATTTGGCCAAGGCCTCGTCCGCGTTTTCGGAAAAAAGGCGCTTCGGAAGAAGATCGCTCAAAAGAACTACCGAGGTGTTAAAGGGAAAGATGTCGAAATAGATGTCGGCGGCGGCGATGTTTTCTCCGATCATCTTCAGTGCCTTTTCGTATTTTTTGGCGGAGGCGAAATAAGGTTCGAAATGATTGATGATGGTCGAGACTCCGCTTTGAACGGCCGCGGCCACGCTCTCTTCGACGGACTTCAAAAGGTCTTCCCCGTAATCCCGGAGATGGGTCGAATAGACTCCGTTCCCGGCTTTGACGATTTTCAATAGTTCGATGATCTCTTCGTTTTCGATGTCTTTTCCCGGAGCATACCCGAGACTCGACGACAGACCGAAAGACCCGCCTTCGAGGCTTTGTTTGAGGAGTGTTCCGATGATCTTCGTTTCTTTTTCGCTCAAGGCCCGCGGTTTCTTCGTGATATCTTGGCGCATAGTGAGATGCCCCGAAAGCGTTCCGAAATTGACGCCGAGATCCATGCGCTTCAAGCTAGACAGAAATTCCCCGGTCGTCCGCCAATCGACGTTCAGGCGCTCGCTTTCGGACCATTCACGCACCGATTCCATGGAACCGTAGACGAGCGGAGCGAGCGAATAGCCACACATGCCTCCGAAAATGGTGGTCACCCCTTGTTTTAGGAAGTCTTGCTGGCCGGGGTTCGAAAAAAGCGTGAGATAGTGGTCGGAATCCGTGTCGACGTCTATGAATCCGGGTGCGACATAAGACCCCAGGCCGTCGATTACCGTTTCCGCGGGCCTCAACCCGCGGAAGTCTCCGATAGCCGAAATCTTGTCTTTCAAAACGAGAATGTCCGCCTTTCGCGGCGGATTGCCGTTGCCGTCGAGGATGTTCGCGCCTTTGATGAGGATGCTCATGATTTAATTATAACGCATCCGTCAGATTAGCCCGAAAAGATAGAATACGAAGAGGATCACCCCGAGGCCGACGCCGATGAATCCGATGATCCAGAAACGCATGGTAATTTGCGCCTCGGGCATGCCTACGGCTTCGAAATGGTGGTGGATCGGCGTGGAAAGGAATATTTTCCGATGGAAGAATCTCTTGCTGATCGTCTGGATGATCACCGAAAGCGTTTCAAGGACCAAAGGCAGGGCGATGATCGGCAAAAACAAGGCCGAATCGGTCTGCATGGCGATCACTCCCATGGTGATGCCCAAGGCCATGGAGCCGGTGTCTCCCATGAAGAATTTCGCCGGATTGATGTTATTCCAAAGGAAAGCGAGGAGCGAACCGATGACGGCGCCGATCATCACCGCCAGGTTGTAGCGGCGGATGAGAAAAGCGACCACCATCAATCCCCCGAAAATGAACAAGGAGACTCCGCCGAGAAGCCCGTCGAGGCCGTCGGTCAGATCGGCCGAAAAAGCGCTTGCCACGACGACCAGCATGAATATCGGTATGTACCAAAGTCCGACGTCGAAATTCCCGAAAAAAGGAATGCAGAGGATACAGGCGTTTTCCACGTTGTCGAGGCAGCCGAGTTTCGCGTAGAACCACCAGGCGCCGATGGCCGCCACCAGGCAATACATTAAAAATTTATGCTTGGTCGTCATTCCTCCGTTGTTCGGACCGATGCGGAGCGCGCCCAAAAGGTCGTCGATAAATCCGAGTCCGGCGGCGATGAACATGGCAGCGAGCGGCAGATAGGTTTCGGCGCGGTTCACGAAATTCAAATAAGCGAAGAACCCGTCGAAGAAATGGTTGAGAAGAGCGAAGATAACGGCCAAACCGAGCACCGAAGCCCAAATCAAGATACCGCCCATGGTCGGCGTCCCCTCTTTTTTGGCGTGAAGCCTGGCGAAGATCGGAGCCGATTCGGCCGAACGGATCTGTTTTTTGATGCCGAACTTCTTTAAAAATTTGAAAAGCGGCGGCGTAAGCAAGATGGCGGTCACGAAGGCGATGATGGTGACGCCCAAAACGCGGACCGCCTGTATCCTAATTACTTCTGGAAGCATCGGTGATGAATTTTAATATTTTTTCGCTTTCCTCGAACCGGCTCTCGGTGCCGAGGACGAGGATCAAGACCGGGTGGTTTTCGACGGAAAATATGGAAATCAAGTTGCCTTGGGCCGAAGCCGTGAATCCGGTTTTGCCGCCCAGGAAATCCGGCCGTCCGGCGAACTGGTGCGTGGCCGAAATCTCTTTAATCTGCCCGCTTTTGATTTCGGTGATCGTTCCTTTGGGATCGCGGTTGATCGAGAAAACGCGGCGATGATTTTCCCAGATATATTGTACTAGCTTCACGAGGTCGTCACCAGACGTTCGGCTCGATTCGGAAAGCCCCGAAGCGTCGGTGAAATTGGTGTCCGCCATACCGATGTCTCTGGCTTTCTCGTTCATCATCTCCAAAAATCGGCCTTCCGGGAAATGTTTCTCGAAAGCGTAAGCCGCCTTGTTCGACGAGGACATGAGCATGATTTTTTCGAGGTCTCCGACGCTGTACGCTTCTCCGGGGAAAATAACTTCGTCTTCCGGCCCGGTTCGAGGGACGTCGATCGTTTCTCCGGGATCAAGGAACTCTTCGACAATGACGGCCGACATCAATTTGGTCAAAGAGGCCGCCGGCCAATTCTGGCCCCCGTTGTAATCCAAGAGGTTCTTTTTGGTTTGGAGGTCGACGACTTCGGCCGCCACCGCGTTCAGTTTTTCGTTCAAGACGAGCGCTTGCGGAAGTTCGGCCCGGTCTTGAATTTCGGCGTACCCGATCGCCTGCCCCGAAAGGTCCTTGTTGTCCGTGAAAACCGCTTTTCCCGACAAAAGCCGCTGGTTCATGAGGGTAAGCAACAGGGCTGCGGCGAAGAGGATGAAAATGGGCGGCTTAATTCCCGGGTTCGTTTCCGTTTTCTTTTTCATTGAAGATTTTGCTGATTTCCCGATAGCGTTCGTATTCCGGCAACTCCGATTCTTTGGAAATGCCAAGCTGCTTCAAGGCGTCGAAAGACAATCTGTAATCGAAAGAAGAAAGCCTTTTCGCGCTCGGACTCCGTTCGATGAGTCCGCGCACCATCAGGCTCCGCAGGATAAAGCTCGAATTGACTCCCCGGATGTAATCGATCTCCGGCCGCGAAATCGGACCGAGGTAAGCGACGATGGATAAAGTTTCCTGGGCCGCCGGAGTCAGATCTTCCTTGATTTCGGCTTTGACGATTTCTTCGATTATTTTCCCGAAAGCCGGTTTGGTGACAAGTTGTATTTTGTCGTCGGATTCGACGAGCGTCAATCCGGATTCTTCGGAATCGAGGCGGGATTTCAAGCGATCAATCGCCTTCCTTGCCTCCGGTTCTCTGGCTTCGATCATTTTCACGAGATTCGTTATTTTCACCGGCTCTCCGTAGATGAAAAGGACGGCTTCGATTTTCGCTTCCAATTGTTTTTCGATTTCAGGCATGCGGGGAGATGATTATTTCTTCGAATTGTCCGGATTGCTCGATTTTGATGGCGTTGTCTTTCAGCAAATGCAGCAAGGCCAGGAAAAGAATGACGATTTCCTGGCGCTCTTTGTCTTTGCTAAGCTCCTTGAATCCGAGAGTGGCTCCTTTGATGCGGCCGATGAGGCTCGCCACGTATTCTTCGAAATTGATTATCTTGTGCTCGACGTATTCTTTCTTTCCGGCCGCGAATATATTATAAAGCCCGCCAAAAGCTTTGGCTACGAGTTCTTTGGAGAAATTGGCCGGCGGATAGAAAACGATCGTTCTCGAACCGGCGGCGAAATCCCGCGAGAACGATCTTTTTTCCGACTTCCAAAGAACGGCTGCGTTTTTTTCCGCGGATTTCAATTCCTTGTAGAGCTTGAGCCGCGACTCGAGATCGGCGATGCTTTCCTCTTCTTCGGTTGTCAATTCCAGGTTCGGAATCAGGCTTTTCGATTTGATGAGCAAAAGCTTGGCGGCCACGGAAACGAAATCGGCCAAAGTTTTCGGTTCGGCTTCGCCCATTTTTTGGACGTAATCCAAAAATTCTCCGGTGATCTCCGCGAGGCTCAACTCGGTGATTTCGAGTTTGCGTTCTTCGATGAGTTCCAGAAGCTTCTGTAACGGACCGGAGAACCTTTCAATGCTGATTTCGAAAGGCATTTTATGAATTATAACCCCGAAAACCCGCCTTACCAACTTGAGATCAGAACCCGGCTTCTTCTATCTCGGCCAGGATTTCTTTGGGAAGCGGCTCTCCGGGCTTGGTCGTTCCCGGATATTTCCAGGCGGAAATGACTTTCCTGATCTTTTCTCCGGAGCGGGATTCGTCTTTGATCATCGTCCAGATCTCGTAAGGATGCTTTTTGCTTCCGGAGGATTGCATCACGGCCGCGGTATTCGCGGCGATCCCTTTCTCGATCCTTTGCGGGTAGTTGATGACGCGCTTGACGCGGTACTCCGAAAGGCCGTAAAAACGCATCTTTGCGTTCGCGTGGCTGGTCCAAACTAGTTTTTTCCGGCCGAGCATGTCTTAGCTTTTCTCCGGGATCAAAGCGCCTTTGGTGTAGACGTTACTCGGATTCCAAAGCATCCAGCCGCTTGTCGCGTCTATTTCCTCGACCGCTTGGATTTCTTTCCTCACCATGGCGGCGTCATAGGTCGCACCCATGTTGAAGTCCTGCAGCCAGAGCCGGAGCTTGGGTTTGTTCTCCATGCCTTGTTCCCCGAGCTTGTGGAGTCTCGCCATGGCCGTAGCCATGGTGTTCCTCACCACTTCGTAAGGATATTCGGCCGGATTCTTGAATCCCATGAAATTCACGGCGTAGTGCGACGGATAAGCCATGGGCGAAACGGCGTCGAAATAAGGCAAGGCGTCTTCGAGCACTTGGCCGATGCCGAGGTCATCGTTCACGATCCCCGCCAATCCGAAAAGATCGGCCGAAATAGGCGTCTCCGGAAGATTGTTCCTCACGTACTGGAAGAATTTTCTCATGGTGAGGTGCTTCGGGCTCGTCGTGTCGTAGACCGGAAAAACCATGTCGGCTATGTCGCCGTCCGAAGGAAAACGGATGTAATCGAAATTGATTTCGTCGAACCCCCGACTGGCCGCGTCTTTGGCGATCGCCAAATTGTAATCCCAGACTTCTTGCGAAGCCGGGTCTGTCCAGGCCAGATTTTTACGGTCGAGCCAGGTAAGCCCGGTCGATTTGCTTTGAACCGCCAAATCAGGCCTGTTCTTGGCCAAAATCGGGTCTTGGAACACGGCAATGCGGGCGATGACGTAAATCCCCTGATCGTGGAGTTTCTTGATTAGGGAGTTGATTTTGGAGATCTTGATGTCTTTGGCCTTGTACTTGTTGACGAAAGGATCGTTGATGTCGTAAGCGACGTAACCGGAATAATCCTTGATGTCGATGACAATGGCGTTCAGTTCCGTGGTCTTGATGAGGTCGATGAAATAATCGATTTTCTTGGCCGAACCGGCTGACCAGGCGGTCGAATAAATCGCTTTGACAGCCGTTGGTTTTTCCGAAAGGGGCTTTTGGTTTTCGATGTCGTTTTTCGACTCGATGGTCGCTTGCTGTTCTTCGCCGATCGTTATCAGCTTGCCGATGATCCCCGAAACTCCAGCCGGCTTTTCCGGTTCGCTTACCGCCCCGGCGCCGACTTTGAAAGTGTAAGTCGTGTTCAAAAACAAAAAAGCCCCAGCGGCCAAGGTCCCCAAAAAGATTATGAATAGGATTTTCCTCATCAAACTCCGGCTTTAAAGCGTTTTTATTCTAATCCATTTTCGCCTATAATAAAAGCATGTCTCTCGCCATCTACCGCAAATACCGGCCGAAAACCCTGACCGACGTTTTGGGCCAGGAATCGACGACCGAGGTCCTGAAAAACGCCGCCAAACAGGACAAGCTGAGCCACGCCTATCTTTTTTACGGACCCCGCGGATCCGGCAAAACCACGGCCGCAAGGATCCTGGCGAAGATCGCCAATTGCGAAACCAGAATGAACGACCCGAAATTCCGGGAATCGGGCGAGCCGTGCAACCATTGCCGGCCGTGCCTCGAAATCGACGAAGGCCGGGCTTTGGACGTTATCGAAATCGACGCCGCCTCGAACCGCGGCATCGAAGAAATCCGGAACCTGAAAGAAGGGATCAAGCTTTCCCCGGCTTCCTACCGCCGAAAAGTTTTCATCATCGACGAAGTCCATCAATTGACGAAGGAGGCTTTCAACGCGCTTCTTAAAACCCTGGAAGAGCCGCCGGAGCACGCCATATTCATTTTGGCGACGACCGAATACGAAAAGCTTCCGGCGACGATAATTTCCCGGACCCAGCGTTTCAATTTCCGGAGGTTGTCCGTGAAAACGATTCTCGGAAAACTCCAGACGATCGTCAAGGAAGAAAAACTGAAAATCAGCGACGACGCCCTGGAGCTCGTGGCCGTGGCCGCCGAAGGAAGCTTCAGGGACGCGGAGTCTTTACTCGATCAGATAATTTCACTCGGAGAAGCAGCCGATTTGGAATCGGTCGAAAGCCTGCTCGGAAAAGTCGGTTTTACGAAAACCGCCGATCTGGCCGAAGAACTGATCAAAAAGGATTTGGAAAAATCTCTGAAGACCTTATCCGACATAAACGAGGCCGGATACAATCTGGTGGAATTGAACCATGATCTGATCCATTATCTCCGCCGAGTCTTGGTGCTTCATTTCAACCCAGACATGAAAAACGTTTTCGAGTCCGAACTCACGCCCGACGAACTCCAGACTTTGGTCAGGCAATCCAAAGAAGCCGATCCGGAAAAACTGACCGCCATGCTGAAATCCCTGATCCGCGCCTACAGCGAAATGCGTTATTCGCCTTTCGCCATCGTTCCCTTGGAAATGGCGATCATCGAGAATTTGAAATAAAAAGAGAAAGCGTGTCGCATGACACGCTTTATAGTCTCCCGCCTTTTATTCGAGTTAGAAGCGGCTGTCCGACACGGCCTTTTCATGGATTGTGATCTTATCACAATCGAGACAGACGATGAGCTGTCGTTTGAGCCATACGTCGCCTTCCGGACTGTCGTAAGTCTGAACATAGTGCTCAACGACGAGCTGAGGCTGTCCGCACGTCGGACACTCGATTTTCCCGGCGTCGTTGACGTCTATGATCGGGTAATAAAAAGGCACGCCGTCAAAGTAGAAACTGCCGTGCCTCGATGGTCTACTCCAATCATAAGATCGCCATTCTTCTGCGTTCTGGTAGATTTTCGTGCCTGGAGCCAGGAACTGCCTGACGACGACACGTTTCTTGAGGTCGGAGCTAAGGAAAAAATACGCATCTTTATACTTCCCCGGATCAGGATGCTTCCACGATTCCATCAAACCCTCCAGAACATCGGCCATAAGCTCGTTCGTTTCACGTTGTTCTTTCAGGCGCTTGAGCTCTTCGTCGATTCCCCTAATCGCGGCTCGCCTAGTATCAAGGCCAACTCGCAACTCTTCGATACTTACCGGAAAACCCATTGGAAGGCCTCCCTTTCTGAAAGAGCTATAATATAAAATAACATTTTAAAGAGAAAAAATCAAGAAAATAGAAAACACCATTGAGCCATAGAAATGACAAACATAAAGCGCGCCAACTGGCGTGCTTTATGAATCCTACCCTGTATTAATTACTTATCGTTTGAGCCAAAAGACGAAAAAACAGTCGTAACAAAAGACAGAACAATACTAAACAGCATCGCCCACCAGAAACTGGCAACGCTGAACCCCGGAACAATGTATGAAGCGAGTATGACGAGTCCGGCGTTTATAACCAACGTAAACAATCCGAGGGTTACGATATTGATCGGAAAGGTAAGGAAAAGGATTATCGGCTTAATAAAAGCGTTGATCGCTCCGAGCACGACCGCGAGAACGAGCGCGGCCAAAAAGCCGTCGACGTTCACTCCGGGCAAAACGTAGGCCGCTATTATAATGGCGACAGCTGATATAACCCAATTTATGAAAGTCTTCATAATATATGAATTAATTTAATTAAGTTTATAATAAAATAATTATACCATTTTATATATTTCTAGCCTATACAAATCACTTATAATTATTTCCATTAGCCATTTTGTGGTATTTAACAAGCTTATACCCATCTATAAGCTCAATAGGCTTATCCTCGGCAAACTTTTCTGCTCCAAGAGTAAAACTATCAGTGGTAACGAAATAATTAGCGCCTTTCGCGATTTTATCCGCAAGGGTACCGTAAAAATCGCGAATCTCCTCTAGTGTAACTTTTCTATTATATCTTTTGCATTGAATATAATGAGTGGTTCCGTCTTTTTCCGCGATGACATCTACCCCTTCGTCATGAGAACGCCCTACGGCTTTAGCATTGTATCCAAGCTCACGGAATAATTCAGCAACATATTCTTCAAAATCTCTAGGATCCATTTTTCTTAATTGTTGAAGAAATTCTTTATCGGAAAACCATTTTTCTCCAGTTTTGCGAGCTCTTTTTATCCGATGGCTTTTAACGAGCTTGTCGAGAAATATTGGAGACAAACCAAGTATCAACGCGATGGCCCAGATATACCAAAGCTTAGAAATCAGCAGCCAGAATACCTGGAGTAAAGATTTTATCATTTTCGGAGTTATTTCAAATATCTTTTGATTCACTAACTTCCTTATTTAGTTATTTATTTTATCAGCTGCCGGACCTGGAATCGAACCAAGATTCACGGCTTCAAAGGCCGCTGTCCTACCGTTAGACGATCCGGCAATAAATCCATTTTCTCATTTTTCGCCTATTTTTTCAATGTCCCGTCGAATAATTATGCTATACTGAATCAGCATAAAATATAAGCAATTTTCCCGTTGCCAAAGGTCGTAAAAATATTTCAACAATGACTAAAGAAGTTGTTAAAAGGCACGGCGGGACCGAAAAGTTCGACAAGGACAAATTAAAAAAAGCCATCAAGGCGGCGGCCGAGGAGGCCGGGTTGATGGGCGAAAAATTGAAAGAAGTGGTTGATGAAACCTTGAGCGAGGTTATGGATTTCTTGAGCGACAAAGAAAGGGTGCACGCGGCCGCCATCCGCGACGCCGTTCTGATGCATCTGGATAAAACCGAAGCCGCGGTCGCCAAAGCTTGGCGCAAGCACGAAAACGAACACAAAGGCAGGTAAGATTTCTTGCAACAAAAAGCCGTTCTTTCGCGAGAACGGCCTTCAAGGATCGATGAATAGAGAATATTGCTCCGTCAGAGCTTCTTTTTTCGAGGCAGCGTGTTTTCCGTTGCCGTTCCGCGTGAGAAATCTCACAAGAGATCGGAAACGGACGCTTAAATCTTCTCTGGGGTAATAAATAAGCCTCAAGCCCTCGGAACGGTTTAGCCGAACAATCGGCACAAGCAGACCCAATCGGTAATACGGCTCCGACGGGAAAACTCGGTCGCAATGTTCGGCCATGATACAGACCTCGCAAGGATCTTTGGCTTTTCCCCAAAGCCCGGGCTCGGTTCGCAAAACTTCCGGATCGAGCAAGAGCGAGTGGCGGCGGGAAACGGCGTTCTGTTTGGCCTTGGAGCACATGTTCCTGGAAAAAGTCCACATTCCAGGATTGATGTCGAGGTGGGTGTACCCGAATTCCTCGATAAGCTTCATGCACCCGATGGCTACGGCGTCGGTCAGGCGTTCGTTCACCCTGATCCCCGGCCGGCCGACAAGTGTGTCGATCAACATTGGATATTCTTCAGCGGCTTTGGTCAAACGGATCCGTTCCGGAATCGAATCTTCGAGGCCGGCGGTCTTGACCACGCCGGTCGACATCAAAAGCCTCAAAGCGTGGAAATCGATCGGCGGCGGAACCGTTTGGAATCTCGAAAGCAATTCCCGCTCCTGAAGCCAGATTACGAACAAGGAAAAAATCTTCATCCTTATTCCGTAAAGTCGGCCTCTGACTCGATCGTAAGCTGACAGAAAATCCGGCGCATCGACGAGATTTAGGGCGTTGGCTCCGAATTCGGCGACAAGAAGCTCGGCGTTTTTCAACCAGGCTTCGCTGAATTCGTCGATTTTGTAAGCCAGTGGCCGTTTGGGATCGTCCTCGGAATTGAGAATCGCCCGGATTTCTTCCCGAGTCAGCTTCACGACTTCGACCGGATCGAAAATATCCGGTCTTTTGGCGTAAAGCTCGTGGATCCTGTCCGAAGGGGTGTCACTGATGACTCCGCCCCTTTGGACGATCGCCAAAAAGTAGAGATAATTGGCGATTTCCCTAGGACTGGCGTTTGTCGGGAGGATCATCCGATCTTGCGGAAGTTTGATGAACGGCCGCGCCATTCGCCAAAAATACGTCAGCAGATCGAATATTATCTCCGCCCGCTCTTCGTCGAATTCGACAATACTCAAGATGTCCCTCCTTTCTATTATCGAATGGGAATGTCCTTTGCTTTGGCAAGCTTGTCATTTTAGGCATAAAAGACCCGCCTTGTTTACAAGGCGGGTCTTGGCAATCCATAAGCCGGATTCTGTTTGGACGATCATTTATCTAGGCCCTCGATCGCTCTCGGGCTCAAGCGACTCTCCCCTCGAATTGACTCGGGGGGCGCGGTCTTGCACTCCACAAGGATTTAGCCGTTTCACTTCCGTCTTTTTATCCCTATAACGGAATTAGACCATCGAGCTTGGGATCGGGTCTTCCCTCGCCTTTCGGCTCGGGACGTCACTGCTCGCACCTCTTGCCTTTCGGCAGCCAGCTTTTAACTGGTGTGTTCCCGCCTCATCGGCGGAAAGAGTCCGGACTTTCCTCTCCGTCTGTTAAAACAGAGTAATCGTCTGAATTACCGATCGTAATATAGCACAAATCGGGCTTTCGGTCAACTAGAGGCGCCTGTATTATTTGCTGTCCAAAGCCAAATTCACCAGGTAATCGGCCCGTTTATTCTCTTCTCTCGGAACATGACGGAATTCCGCTTTTTGGAAATCCTGTTTCAAGTTCCAGACGTCGATGAACAAAGACTGGAGATCGGGATTCAGTATTTTATATTCGCCGTTCACTTGTTTGATCACCAATTCGCTGTCCATCCGTATCTCGAGAACGGTCTGTTTGGCTTTGGCTTTGCCGAGAATCTGCTTGGCTTTTTTCATGGAAAAAACAAGGCTGGTCCATTCGGCCACGTTATTGGTTGTCCGTCCGATTTTCTCGGCGTACTCTTTTAACCCGACGACCGCGCCGATGGCGGCCGGCCCCGGGTTTCCCCGGCTCCCTCCGTCGCAATTAATGATTAGTCTGTTTTCCATGGAAATTGATTGTTCGCGGCCTTGAATCCGAATCCGGCGGCGTGTTTGTGCCCTCCTCCGCCGTAGCGCTTGGCGAGTTCGGAAACGTCGGTCTGCCCGACCGACCGCAGGGAAACGAAAACTTTTTTGTTTTTATTCGACCAGATAATGGCCACCCGGCCTTCTTTCGAGGCCAGCCGGTTGCCGATCTCCGAAGCCAAAACCGGAGAATTGACGACCATGGCTTTCCTGCCTTCAAAAACCGCCGGCACGGCCGAATCGCTCAATTCTTTGATTTTCTGTCCCTGGTAGCGGAGTATGGCCGCTCCTTCCTTCAGGAAAACCGAGCGCTTTTTCGGGTTTTCGAAATCCCACATCAATTTGTCCCAAAGCTTGAAATCCTGTTCGTGCGATTCAAGCCAGGCCATGGCTTCTTTGGTGTCTTTTATCTTGAATTTCCAAAGATCGATATCTTCGATCCTTTTCAAAAGCTCCGGCGTCGGCTTTTTCGGATTCAGGTAACTCCAGGCAAGCACCGCGGCCGAATGCTTGATGTCGAAAACCCACTCCTCGGCGAATTTGATCGCCTGTTTTTGGCTTTGATGGTGATCGATGGCCGTGATCTTGTATTTCGAAGCCAGGGTTTTCATGGTTTCCGCGGGAAAACCGAAATCCACCATGTAAACCTCCGAAGCGGATTTCAGGATGGCCGGCGGAGGAACTTGGTATTCCATGGGCCAATAGACCGCCCGGTCCTTGAATTTTTTCCACAAAACCCAGGCGGCGCCGAACCCGTCGCTGCAACCTTTGTGATATAAGACTACGATTTTTTTGTTCATGGTTGTTTTTGTTTCCGATCGATGATTTCTATTCCCGGAAGCCTTTTTCCGGCCAGATATTCGAGCATGGCTCCGCCGCCGGTCGAAAGAAAGCCGTTTTTCTTCCGGAAACCGTGCTTCAGCGCCAGAGCCGTGGTGTCTCCTCCGCCGATCACCGCCCGGCCCTTGGTTTTGACGATCGCTCTCAGAACCGCGATCGAACCCCTGGCGAACTTGGGATCTTCGACATATCCGAGCGGTCCGGCCCAGACAATGGTTCGCGCTTTCAAAATAATGTCCCGGTAGATTTTTTCCGTTTTCGGGCCGATATCGAGTATCTCGCCGCCGCGTTCGCGGTAATCCGCGGGAATGACGATTTTTCCGGATTTCAGGAACTTCCGGGCTTTGGAAACCATGTTGTTTTCGACGAGCGATTTTTTGACCGGAATCCCGGCGGCTTTGAGAAAAGTATTGGCCACCCCGCCTCCGGTAAGCGCGTATTCGGCTTCTCCGATGAATTTTTCGATAATTCCGAGCTTGTCCGATATTTTGGCGCCGCCCACGATCAAAACCAAAGGTTTTCCGGGGTTTTCGCGGATCGCTTCAAGGTGTTTTATTTCGGATTTCACGATTCCGCCCAAAACGGATTTCTTGGCGAAACCGACAATGCCGTAAATCGAGGCGTTTTTCCGATGGCTCGAAGCGAAATCGTCGTTAATAAAAACATCTCCCAAAGATGCCAGGATTTTGGCGAGCTTCGGGTCGTTCTCGGTTTCGCCTTTCAGGAAACGCAGGTTCTCGAGCATGAAAACCCGTTCGGGAGACGAGTTTATCTTACGGGCGATTTTCTCGAAATCGAAATCTTCGAAAAAGACGATCTTTTTTCGAATCCCGGATTCCAAAAATTCCTTCGATAGTTTCAAGCTGAGTCTTTTATCCGGCTTCGCGGGACGGCCGCGGTGGCTCAAAACAACGATTTTTTCGTAGCGCCGGAGAAGCTTTTTCATTTCTTCCACGGCCAGCCGCAAACGCAAAGAATGTTTGAATTCGTCCGGTTCGATATCGAGATTGATCCGCAAAATCGCGATCATGGATTAATTATAATCCAAAAGCCTCATGGCGACGAAATCGGACAAAAAATCCCGCCTCAATAATAAAAGGCGGGATCCAAATAGTCTTTCGGGCGCACCGGCATAAAGCCTATGCACTCGCTAACCAGATGATACTCTCTTTTTTCTCGAATGTCAATAGCTTCACCTGAAAGCAAGCGGAATTAGAAAGGCGATAACGATGAAGACGATGACTATTTTGTTGAAGATTTGTTTGTTTCTCTTACTTAATCTCATATCTGACGGTGACATAAACGGTGATTTCTTCTGATCCGGGTTCGATGGTCGGCGTCGGCGCCGCGGCTCCTCCCATACTCGCAAGCGGCGCTTTTTCCAAGGCGTAATCGTAACGGACATAACTGCCGGTGCTTTCGCTAAAGCCCACCACTTTGCCCAGGGAAACGCGGTTCATCGAAGCCATGGCTTTGGCTTTATCGAAGGCTTTTTCAAAGGCTTCTTTCCTCGTATCGGCCAAGAATTTGTCCGGATCCTCGATGCTGAACCTGACCGAGCTGATCTCGTTCACGCCCAATCCGGGAAGACCGGCGACGATTTCCGCGATTCTGGAAAGATCGCGGATCTTGACGATGGCCGTCTGGGTCAAGGTGTAGCCGCTGATATAGGTCGTTCTCGTGATGCGGTCGTATTCGTATTTCGGTTGGAGATTGTAATTGGACGTCTTGATGTCCTTGGCTTCGATCCCCTTTTCCTTGACGTACTGAATGGCGGCGTTCATCTTGGTCGTATTCTGAGTTTGGATCAAGGTCGGATTCGTTCCTTCGGTGATGACCGAGAAGGAGATTTCCGCGAGATCGGGCGCGATGGCCACTTTGCTGTCCGCGCTCACGGTGATCGTTCTCGCCGGCGTCAGGCTTTTGCCCCATTCGGTCAAGGCAAAAACCCCGGCGAAAACCAGAATCACCAGAGACAAGCTCAAGATCATCTTGACCTTGTAATTCTTATAATGAAATTTGTCTTTATCTGCTGTTTTTGTATCCATGTTTATATTTTAGCATTTTTGACGAGTTTTGTTAATTCCGCGGGGTCGATGCTCGCCCGGCCGACGAGAGCCCCGTCAACCGGCTTTTTGGCCAAAATCTCGCGGATATTCGAGCTGTCGACCGATCCTCCGTAGAGCACTTTTGATTTCGGGACTCCGAAGAATTCATTGAGCGTCGATTTCATATGGCTTATGAGTTCGGCGCTGCTTTCCGGGTCGTCGGGCTCTTCCGCTCCGACGGCCCAAACCGGTTCATAGACAAAAATGATCTTGGGTATAAAGCTGTGCTCTATTCCGGCGATGATCTGCCGCAGTTGGTCTTTGAGATATATTTTGACGAGATCCAAGCCCTTCCGCCTGATGGCTGTCGATTCGCCGAGGCAAAGAATGGGCCTTATTCCGGCTTCGAAACAGCTGCGGATCTTCTTGGCGATGATCTCTTCGTTCTCGAAAAAATATTCCCGGCGCTCGGAATGGCCCACGATCGCGTATTTCACTCCCAAGGAATAAAGCATTTTAGCGGAAAACTCTCCGGTCAAAGCCCCGTTTTGCCCCCAAGAAACGTTCTGCCCAGCCAGATATTTGGCTCGTTTTTTGAACACCGCATCGGCCAGAAAAGGCGCCGGCACGGCTGCCAAAAAATCAATCGATTTGTTTTTAGACGCTGCCGCGAGAGACCGGCTAAGCAAAGACCTGGCATCCGCAATCGTCTCCGGATTCATCTTCCAATTCGCGACAATCAGTTTTTTCATAATGTTAAGTATAACAAAAATCCCGCTTTTCGCAGGATTTGAGCGTTTCCCCTACTCGGAAAGATTCCAAAACCCGTCGATGATCTGACCGATCTTTTTGCCGAACCCCTCAAGATAAGTCTGCGGTTCAGGCTGCGGCCCCAGTTCTTCTATACCCGCCCCGAATACCCTGACGGTCGCGTTTTCCGCCTCCGAGTCCGCATAGCAAGTTTCCGGTTCTTCGCTATCGCTGTTCCGGCATTGAAGCGTATAAACGGTGGTTCTCGAAGGAGAAACCGGCCGGGAATCGTTTTGACTCTGACTGACAAACTCCAAGCCTCCGTCGTCTCTGGTTATGGCGCAGGAAATCGTTATCGGAAAGCTGAACTGTTCCGCCAAAGAAATCCAGCTAAGAGTCGAGGGCTTATTGTATCCGGATTCGCCCACCTTGTCTTCCGCGATATAAAGGATATCCACCGGATTGGCGGTGAAGCTTTGGATAACGGGTGTTGGAACCACTCTTATCGTTGTTTTGGCCGTTCCCGTGGAAGCACCGTGCCCGTCGTCGCAGACGGTGATTTCACGGGTGCAGGTTTGGCAAATCCTTTCTTCTCCTTCTCCGACGCAATTGCAGCTGTAGTCCTCATTCTCTTCCCAACAGCACCTGTAAGAAGCTCTGGTGCAGGAAATACCGTATTCGGTGGTTCTCGTCGGAGAAACCGTGGTACTCCCGGTCAAAGCAGTCGGAGTAGGCATGTTGCAGGCTGTACAGGAGAAATTGTTGTTGGTGGGTTCTTCGCCCTCGCCGCAACTGTTACCAACATCGATTTTCCAAGAAAGATTTGATTGGTAATTCGCAGATCTTACGGGAACGCATTGCGGATCGGCTTCGAGGTCAACCGAGATGTCGTTGCCAGGGCCCGTATCCGGAAAATCGCAGGAAATTATATCGGAACTTGAAGACCCACAAGCGGCAAAACAAGATCCGAAATCCGAATAACAAACCCTTCCTTCGCCGCCTTGTTCGCATTCTTCTTCCGACAGATAATTCCCGCTCGAGCATCCGCCCATGGGATTGCACCAATGATATTGGCTAAGCCCCTCCGGAGGACATTCGGCTTCGCAGCTATCGCTCATGCGATAGCATTTCCCGCGTACGGTGTTTTCGCAGGATTCCAGATCGGAAAAAGTCTGGAAAGTTTTGTTGCAATCATACGAAGGGCTGGAGCAATAATAATAGGCGAATTGGTCCGGAGAGACTCCCTCGGAAAGGCATTGTTCGTAGATGCGGTCTCCGCTTTTGAAACAATACACTCCTTCTCCGGAGACGCAGTCATCGGGGTCCGTGTATTTACCCTTGACCGAAACCGGAACCGAATCTTTACAGACATACACGTCGTCGCAAAGATAATTGCATTCCGACTTTGTCAATCCGGATCTCAAACTTCCGCCTTGTTCGAAAGTGGTGGCAAGAACCGGAGAAACACCAAGTTCTTCGAGAGTTCCGTATTTACAGTTTTGCGATAAATCACAAAAAAGAGGAGCGGTAGGATCAGGCGGAGGAGGTGGATTACAGATATTGGCGCATTCGTTGGGGTTGATCTCGGCTCCGTTCCTCCATTCTCTGCGGCTTCCTATTGGACAGACTCCTTCGGGAGGAGGGTAATTGTCGTTCGTCTCCCCGTAATACGGAACCGAAGATACCGGACTGTTGGTTTGGTTGTTGCAGCAGCATTTGTAGAAGTTTCCGGAGCCTCCTTCGCAGGAACCTGACCAGAGACCCTTATTTTGTTCGTTGACGAGACATTGGTTGGAAGAAGCTATGTTGGTGC
>Ga0116159_1000799_pt1 | contig 35537 bp, 32 predicted proteins | sample AD_JPNAS1_MetaG_FD_89878 | JGI IMG/M metagenome (GOLD analysis project Ga0116159, IMG submission 89878) | Active sludge microbial communities of municipal wastewater-treating anaerobic digesters from Japan - AD_JPNAS1_MetaG | ecosystem: Engineered > Bioreactor > Anaerobic > Digestate | place...
ATATTATTTATCTCATGCTGATCATAAACATCATATATTTTTTCTAAATTTATATCTATAAAATCGCTATTATAACAATCACCTATATTATATCTATTATAAAATATTTTATCATTATTAGCGTCCATATATAATATTTATTTTAAAATCCATATTTACCTGTTGAAGGTTCTTCGTTTTCTTCGTTATTTTTATTTTTTTCTTTTTTTTCTTCTTTATTTTTTTTCTTTTCGTTCTTAATTTTTTTATTCATCTCTATATCTGATTCATCCAAATTCATATATTTTTTAATTAGAAAATCAATGTCAAAATATGGTTTATCTTCATCATCTTTTAAATCACTCATATTTTTAATAAATTGTATTCTTTTTTCATATATATCTTGATTTTTCAATTCTTCAAATATATTATTAGAATTATATCTAAGTCCAATTGATGATTTGAAATTTTCATCATTGTCCAAGTCTGGATATTTTAGTACTATTTGAATATACAATGGCTTCAAAATAATTTCTTGAAATATAGATCTATATCTATTAATAAGATTAAAAAAACGAATTTCTTCTCTATCTATTGTTGCAGATGTTGCCCCTCCATAAGATCCTCCATTATTTTCTTTACTAAAACGTGTTGGAGGTATTTTAGAATTATCTTGAAGTTTTTGTTTAAGATATGAAACCAAATCTGAATTACTTATATCTGGCCCTTGATTTTGTATTGATTCTATTGATACAGTATCTCCATCCTTTGATGGAAATAAATAATTTTTATAATACTGCATTGAGGATGTACCATTTACAGATAATTCACCTGACGTTGGATCTAATGTTATATCCTCTTTATAATATGACATCATCTCTCCAAGTGATTCCTTTGCCTTTTGAGGGGAATTTGTTCGTATTGGCACAACCATTTTCATTCTCCATGCTGAATTCATCAAAAGCCACATCACCTGAGAATTCTCTACAATTCGTAATAAATTAAAACTTCTAACTAAATTTTCAACATATGAAATTTTAGAAGGCATATTCCCTTTTGCAAGAGAAATATATATAACTTGATTATCATATAAAATTCTTTTTTTAGAATCATCATCTGGATATTGTATCCATATTTTTTTATATGAATTGCCATCTTTTTCAATATCTAATTTTAAGTATGCAGTATCAATTTCTTTAAATCCTATTATCTCCGTAAAATCCTCATCATAAATGATTTCGAATGCTAATGTTCCATCTATTAATAATTGTTTAAAATATTCCCATGCAGTTATATCATTATTAAATCCAAACCGATAATATATCATTTTATAATAATCATTTATGGTTTCAATAACATCTTCCTTTAAATCTATATTATTAAATTTTAAATATGCAAAATAATTATTTTCATCGTAAACAATTGCCTCATCTGTAATTGTCGTTACCATCCAATCTATCTCGGGATTTAATGCAAACGATCTCAAAAATTCCCGTCGTTTGTCATATTGTTGCTGATAATAAGGAATAAATTTCTTTTGAGACAAATCCACCATCGATAATAATTTAATCAAGTCTGGATCTGTTACTGATGACGTGGCTTCTGTAACACCAATTGATAAAGAATTTTTTATTAACTGATCATTATAATCTATTCCTATATTTGAAATTCTATTAATTAAATTTGATAATGGCCTAACAATATTATCGCCTGTCTTATTATAAAAGCCGCTTTCAAATAATTTTATAGATTTCATTTTTAATATTATTTTTTATATATATATTTATTAATTTTTATAATTCCATTTATTTTCGTCAAAATAATAAATACCAGATTTTTTGTTATTCTTTTTATAATATTGTTTGAATGAATTTGTATTTATTCCAATACAATTTTCTCCTAATACAACATTATCTCCTATATTTATCTTTTTAAAATTACTATTTGCAAATGAAAATTTATTAATTTTTTTTAAATTTGGTATATTTAAATATCCAGTAAAATTTGAATCTCTAAATGCATATTTTCCAACATGTTCTAATTTTGGACAATCAAAATCTCCTTCAAATCTTGCAAATTTAAATCCTTTTTCTTTTACAATTTTTAATTCTGGGCAATTAAAAACTCCAATAAAATTACTTTGCTGAAATGCTCTATCTCCAACATATTCTAATTTAGGAGCAAAAAATTTTTTATTATTTATAAAATAACTACAATAAAATGCAGAGTCGTCCACCTTTATTAAATTTGAACATATAAAATCACCATCAAAATTACTATTAAAAAATGCATTTTTACATATTATCTTTATACTATTTGATATAAAATTCCCAGAAAAATTAAAATTTATATATTTACTAGATTTTATTTTTTCAACTGTTTCTAAATTTTCCATATTTAAAATTTTTTGCTTATTATTTTTTAATTACATTTTTATATTTGCTAATATGATCATTTATTTTGATTCTTTAAAAATTGAATTTCAATAATGTTTATTTTCATTTTTTTTTGCGGCGCAATATCACTAAATTTCATATTAAAATCATTTGTGTAATCCTTAAATTTATATTTAACATCAAATTTATTTTTTGGACTTTTTTTATAATCTCCAAATAATTTTAAATATCCTCTATATATCATGATGCTTAGAATTATATTCTTCAACGGTTTTGTCTATCTGATCTTTTGTTAAATTAATTTTTCTGCCCCAGGGTACAACCTGATGATTATAATCATCTCTTGCAATCAACCATATAAATTTATTTTGATCTGATATAGAAAATTTTAAGCCAGAATTAATTAAATCTTCCATAGCTACTGTATCAGTATCTGTAAAAAATATTATTACATTATACTTATTCAACTTAATATTGCTATTATCTAACAAATATTTGCAAGGTACTATATAATCTGTACCTCCAAATGATCTTTCAACATTTTTAGTTTTAAAAAAATCTTTTGCTTTTCTTGCACCTTTAAATTCCAAGTCTTTTTTAATTTCTGCATCAAAAAATATCAATCTTAATGTTTTTAAATTAAATTTACTTACAATATCAAACAAATCAGATAATAAAACATTAAAAGCATCATCATCAATAGATCCACTTGTATCTATAGCAACTATTATATTATTTGTTTCTTCTCCCGTAAACATCTCTTCCCATGGAACAATTCCATCACTTCCGATATTATCTCTAGATGTTTTAAATTTAACATTATTGCCATACAGAACTTGTTTTACTGATTTTTGAAGTTCGTGTCTCCAGTTAACTATAGCTTTATATTCCTTACGCTGTATGCGCCCAAAATCAGATGTACCAAATCCATGAGGTGAAATTCCATAATAAGTTGGATGATTAACTATATCGTTAATTAATTCATCATTTTCATTTTTTTGTTTATTTTCATTAGGTAATTTTGGATCTATTCCAGCTTTTTCTTGATATTCTTTAGATATTTCTGGGCTTAAAACTTCTCCAACATTTCCTGTTGGATTGTATCCTTTGTTAGAATTTTTTCCATTTTTTGCGTCTTCTATTGCTTTTTCTAGTTCTCCTCTTATCCTATCAATTTCTTCTTTTGACAATGGTTTTGTAGTTGTCTCTGACCATTGACTTATTTTTCCCGAAGAACCATACTGAGATCCTTGACCCTGTTTGGATCCTTGACCCTGTTTGGATCCTTGACCTTGTTTGGATTCTTGACCCTGTTGAGATCCTTGACCCTGTTGAGATTCTTTGTCTTCTTCTTGAGATATTTCTCCAACAATTTCTATATCAACATCTGAAATAGTAATTTTATTTTCATCATTAGTTCCTGAAAATGATTTTCCTGGCATTATAACTACTATTTCGTCTTTACTTAATTTTTTTATCATAATTATTTTTTTACTGATTTTGATATGATTTAATTATATCATTTGCTTGTTGTTCACTTATTATTTCACAATCAATATGTCCATCATCATATACTTTTTTTATTAGTCCATATTCTCCAGTTTTTTTATTTCTTACTAGCATTCCTTCTTTTAATACAAAATCTGGTTTTCCCGAATCTTTGTTTTTCATTCTATTTTTAATATCATCATTATCCAAAATATTATATATTTCTTCTGCTGTTTTTCCACGATAATCATAATTTAAACAAGCATTTAAATTTGTTTGAATATCAGTTTTCACAAGTTTTAAATCGTCTATAAAAAGATTTCCCTCATAATCAGCAGCATAATTCCATTTGTCATGCTCAAATTTTGTTGGTTTAGGTTTTTCTCTAAAATTATGATTTAACAATATATGAAAATATTCATGACATAAAATAAACTCGATTTCTCTAAGACTAAGTTGTTTATCTCTTCCCCAAGGATGTAATACAAAATTTGATGATATATATAAATTTACTCCATCTGTGGCAAAAGATCCTATTTCTGGATAATCTATAATAATTCTATATTTATAAAAATGATTTCCTATTTGCTCTTTTAATCTAGGGCATACATATTCGTGAGTGTCTTCTGACTTAAATCCTCCTTGAGATAAATATCCAATAACTTCTAGTACCTCATATGCGACACTTTCTTGTATTCTTTTTATTTTTTCATCATCAAAATCATTATAATATATTTGTCCATCTTTTCTAAATTCTTCATTAATAGAAGAATTTAAATATGCTATATTATCTTTTAATAGCATCATTTTTTGAAATATTGAAAAATCTTTTATCATTTTATTTTTTCTTTTTCTTTTTATCTACTGATATCGTTTTATCTATTGCTATTTATCTATTGCTATTCTAACATCTAAAAATTTACATTCGTTTTCAAGATTTTTTAAATAAGTATATAATTCTTTATCCACCTTATTCGTATTTTCTACATATTTAGTAATCAAATATGGATGAGCTAATGCAAATATTTTTTGAAATTCTCCTTTAAATGGAGTAAATTCTGTAGTACATCCACTAATCCATGCATTTATATTTTTACATTCATCTACTGTTAATATATTTTTATAATTTTTGTTACGTATATCATCTAAAATTTTATCCGTATTCACAATTGACTTATTTCCGGAAACTATATAATAATCTTCCGGTAATGTTTTATAAGGAGCTGTCATTCTTACTAATCGTTGTATCATGAAAAGAGTCGTTGACTTAACATCAATTTCTAATTTAGCGGATTTATAAAAATTTTCTATTTTTGCAACCAAATTACTTATTGATAATTCGCTTTGTTTATCCGTATAAAATAAATCCGTAGAAAATTTTTTATCAAAAATCTTAGTCATAGCATATGTAGTTTCTATGTAATCTTTAAATACCTTTGAAAATCCGCTATCATTAAATGCTGGTATTGATAAAGCAGTGGCATCAACAGAATCTAAAAATATTAAAAACTGCTCTAAATCTAAATCAAATATAGATCCTTCATAAGTATTATCTAATTTATCCTTCACAACCCCTTTTGAATATTCAAGTTCCATTGCTATACGTTCATATCCACGTGTTGTTGCTATAAAGCCGGTTTCTGGATTATATGACATAAATTCGATTTTAAATGGATCTGATGAAGAACCTTCAACAACTTTATTTTCATCTTTTATAAAATGATCCATAAATTCTATTAGTATTGTAGTACCTTCTAATCCAGCAAATTCACTTTCTGTAGTTAAATATTTTTTCCACACTTCATAAAATGATTGAACAAAATAAGGTCTCCATCTATCAATATTACCCTTATCTATCATATCTTTAAATGATGCATAATCTTTACTAACCTCAGATGGTGTATTTGTTGCGGCAACTATTATCCATCGATCTCCTAATCTATAATTACCTTGATATACATTTCCACCTGCAATTAATTCCATGAGAGACGCTTTAACATCATCAGATGCCCTTAAATATTCATCAAAAAACACAATGCCGCCTCCTATCATGGTTGCATATTGTAAACAGTCTGGCTTTCTTCTTGGTGGGTTCAAACCTTTTTTGGTATCATGTGGATTTTTAAATTCAAAATCATATAATTTATCCAAACTAACACTTTCATCATATATTATACAACTTGAAGAATCATTTCCCATATCGCCAAGGCTTTCATGATAAAGCGGCAAAATAAAATTTGGAACTTGCTGAACAACATTACTTTCTGATGCTTTTTTTGTCATATCTATTACAAATTTTAGAATTTTCATTTGATCTTCATCTTTAACGTCTTTTATTTCTTTTTCTGCCTTTTTTTCCAAACTATTATATATAGCATTCATATTTTCAAAATATTCTCCGGATAAATTCATAAATTCTTCACGAACTGCGGCACCCATGTCAACCTTAGTCATAGATACTAATGGAACTGTCCATATAGTAAATGCTATTTCAGGGGCTATTTGATCACTTTGATCATAAATATCTTTCATTGAACGGACAATAGATGTTTTTCCACATCCTGGTGCACCTACAAAAAGTATTGGGGTTTTTGTTCTTTTTTGATATTCTAACGATTTTTTTGAAAGATTTGTTAAATCTTCTTTACTATATTTATCTTTATTTCTATATTTTGCATCAAATATTTTTGTATGAAAACTTGTCACCAAAAATCTTTCTACATCTCTTTGTAAATATTTTGTAGCTGTATCTGTATCTATTAATTTAAAACTTTTAAGAGATTCTTCATCTCTATATGGATTATATCTTGTAATTTTTGATTCATCAGATTCATTAATTTCTATTAATTTTCCTTCTGATATTGATTTTTTGCCAGATGAATCAAAATCATCTCCAAATGCTTTTTTAAAAGCTTTATAATTTTTATCACCCTTTTCATCATGTATTACAGCATCATCAAAATCTATATTATTATATGATTTGCCCGATGTTTTACTTATATAATTTTTTAATTTATCAGAAATAATAATTTTTGTTCGTTTTTCCGGATTAATTCTTTTATCAAGTTCTTCTTTATATATTAAAAAATTTAAATAATCAGATGCCACTCCAACATATTTCTTTTTTTTCTTATTAAATCTTATTGCTGCACATGTCTTTAATTTTTCATATAATTTTTTTACTAATTCGCCACTTTTTTGCATTATATCTTTTAGACTTTCTTCTATTAATTCATATTCATATAAATTTTCAGATTCTAGCAATTTAGATTCAGATAGTTCAGCATCTTTTGATATTTGAGTGATAACATTTATTCCTAGCATTATATCTTCCATATCAAGATCATCCTCATCAACATTTTCTGATTCTAGAATTAAATCCATATCATTTATTGAATTATCTAACATTTCATTTAAAAATATTAAATTTTTTCTATTAGAAAAAAATTTATAAATTTGATTTAAATCTCTTCTTTTTTCATTTTCATTTTGTTCAACAACTTTACTTGTTGAATTTAAATATTTTTCTCTAAATTCTTTATATCCATCAAGATAATTTTTCATATTATTATTTTTTTTATATATATATATTTTTTTAAAAATATTTTTTAGCTACATTTTCCATATCCACAATTTTTGCATATATAACATCCTTCTTGAAAAATCACGATTCCTTTACTGCCACAATTTTCGCAATCCATATTTTTCAATGAATCTTTATTAATATATTTTTTTAATATTCTATTTATAGATTTTGAAAATTCTAAAATATTTCCTGATGATTTAGATAATTGATCTACAATAAATTTGATATCTACTCCATGTCTTAATGATAATGATATTAATCTAGTCATAGAATCCTGTTCATCATTTTTTGAAAATGATGTTATATTTTCTAATATTAAATTTCCATTGTTATCTTCTAAATTATAATATTTACTTTTTACCTTTACAATTTTTCCAGATTTATATTGTTTAATATCTATATTTGTGGATATATTTTTTGCAGGAAATGCAAAAACTTCGTATGGGTCATCGTTTAACAATCCTAAAATTATTACCCAATCTTCTGAATTTTTTATTTTTATAACATCTATTGTACAATTTAAATATTTTGGTCGTTTAGGAGCATTTGTTTTTAATATTTTATTTGCAACATTATTTTCATTTGAAATAGATTTTAAAACAGCACTTGTTGTTCCTTGTCTATATGTTGTTACTCCTTTTATACTTTTGCTATTATATGCTTTCAAATATATATTTTTATAAACATCAAAAGAAATTTCATTAGGTACATTTATGGTATTATGAACCATAATACCATTTGCCATATATGTATGATCATCATCATCTAATGAAATATCATATGTCTGAACATTTAGTAAATATTCCATTTTTTTTATTTTTTTATGTGTTGGAAATAGTAATGAATATAAGTTTATTATATGAGGATTTTTAACTTTTTTTATATTTAATTCTAGCAGATCATTTTTTATTTCTTCTATTGTTTTTTCTTTTCTATATTCAGATGGAATTCTTTCATCTGAATTTTGTATTTCTTTTAATATGTTCATATAATTTGATTTTTATTTAAATTTATTAATTCAACATAATGTCCATTTGATAATATTTTATGATTTGGTGTACCTATTATAAACGAATTATCATCAAATGTAATTTTTATACAATTAGATATGCCATTATTATATGTAGATTTTATTTTTTTCTTTTTATTTGATTCGCATGTTACATATAAATTATCAACATCTTTGAAAGAATTTGGTTCATCATAATCAAGTTCATCTAAATATAATATTTTATCATTTACAATTATCATTGTTGTTTGTCCATCTAGGCATTTGCTTGCGGATGAATCTATATAATTTGTTATTATTTCTAATGTATTTAAATGATCATCGATAGATAAATCTATTGATGATTTTGTCCATTCGGAGTTTTCTTCCCATTCATTTATTTTTTCTAGATAATCTTTTGCATAATCTTTAATTTTCACTTCTTTTAATAGTCCTCGTGTTTTATCAATTTTATATACAATATTATCATATGTTGTTTTTAATAAAAATTCATCACCTTCTTGTATCCATTCCCATTTTATATCATTTTCTTTATCACTATCATTTTTTTCAAAATATTTATTTTTAAAATCAATAACTGTTGGAACGCATAGTTTTTCTTTTATTTCATTATCATTACAAATAGTTGTTCTTATATATTCTGATAAATATACGGGTTCAAGACCGCCTGATACATTATTTGCCAATATAGATGTATTTCCTGTTGGCTGAATACTTATCAAATGAGAATTTCTAAGTCCATATTTTTTAATATAATGTCTTGTTTTCTTATTTAATCGATTTATATATTCTCCATTTAAATATTTATCTTTGTCAAACAATGGAAATGCTCCTTTTTCTTTTGCTAAAAGAGATGATTCTCTATATATTTTATTTGATATAAAATTCATTAGTTCATTTGTTATTTTTAATGCCTCATCAGATCCATATTTATACTTCATTATCATCAATGCTGATCCATATCCCATGATTCCAATTCCCAATCTTCTTTTTGATAAAACTTCATCATATTGGTATTCTAATGGTAGGTTTGTTATTTCATATACATTATCTAGCATTCTTACAATGCTTGGAATATATTTAGATAATTTTTTATAATCCCAATTTCTTTTTTTATAATTAATAAATTGAGTAAGATTTATTGATCCCAAAAGACATGCAGATCCAACAGGTAATATTTGTTCTCCGCAAGGATTTGTTGCATTTATATATTCACAATAATTTAAATTATTTAATCTATTTATTTTATCAATAAATAAAACGCCGGGTTCATTTCTATCATATGATGATTTAATAATATATTCAAATAATTTTTTAGCTTTTATTGTTTTATATATTTTTACAGGTAATCCTAATCCTATCCATTTTTTTATGTTACCATCCCATTTTGATTTATAATCATCTTTACATATTTCATAATCGGGGAATATTAAATCCCAATCTAAATCATTTTCAACGGCATTCATAAAATCATCTGTTATTAAAACAGATAAATTGAAATGAGCAAGTTTATTAGGAGTAAGTTTTGCAGATACAAATTTTTCTATATCGGGATGCCATATGCTCATAGTTGCCATCATTGCTCCTTTTCTTATTTTCTTTTTTCCATTAGCATTTTTATTAACATACGATCCGCTTGTTATTACCTCAGATGTTGCGTCCCACATATTTAATATTTCAACGGGGCCGGGAGAATATCCTCCGATTCCAGATATAAATGATCCAGATGGTCTTAATATATCTATGCAAAATCCATATCCGCCTTCTGATTTCAATATCAATGCCTGACGTTTTAATGCATCCATAATAGATTCCATTGAATCTTGGTCATATCCTTGAAACCCATCTACAAAACAATTTATTAATGTTGTATTTTTATAATTTGTATTTATATTTGAAAGAATTCGTCCACCTGGGACAAACTTAAAATCTTTTAATGTATCATAAAAAACTCGTCTCCAATATTCATTATCTTTTTCAACATTAGATAATGCTGTAGATACTCTCATCATCATGTCTTCTACGGTTTCATTTTCATACATGTATGTATTATAAAACACCTCTTCTGAAAACTCATTTGTAAAAATTTTGTTATCCATAGTTTAAAATTTTATATTATATATTTTTTTTTAATTTTTTAATTTATATAAAATCAAAATAATTTGCATATCTTGTATCTACACTTTTTCTTAATAAATCATCATCAAATCGTTTTGTATTATCAGAATATTCATTATCTAAGCAAAACAATTGCGGTATTATACCATATGAATTTTGCTGTGGTTGTATTATATTAACAAAATATCTATCTAATTCCATAAAAATTTCATTTTTATAATATTTATATAAAACTGTTTCCATAAAAATATTACTAACGCTATAAGCATACAATCCCCATAAATTTTTTGCTTTAAATATATTATTACTTATGTACATATTTTTATCTATCAAATTATAATTCCACATTGACAAATCATCAGAAAGAGGAATATATCCTAAATACAAAATATCATAATTTTCTGGTATTTGTTCCTTGATATTTTCAAAAATTTCCTTTATATTAACATTAATTTTTACATCATCCTCAAGAATTAATATTTTTTTATATTTATTCATCAATGCATCATAATATATCGATAAATGAGATAATGTCGTTGCAAGATAATTAGAATTTTGAAAAAATATATTTTTGTCAGAAATCATATTAAAAATAGAAACCATAATTTCTCCATCTACAGCTTGAAAAAATTCATAATTATTAATTTCAACAAACGCAAGTCTTTTTTTCATTTTTAAAAATCTATCTTTTCTTTTTTTTAAATTAAGAATATAAATTTTATCAAAGAATTGCATAAAAAATACTTTAAAATCTTATTATATAATTAGCATAATTTTCATTATCTCCAAATTGAGATCTTGAATATGCGAGAGTTTCATATTTTTTAAAATTGTCATAAACCCAATCTATTTTTCCCAATTCTGTAAATCTTTCTTTTATTTTTTCATTATAATACAATGATATATGTCTAGTTTTTCGTTGAATTTCTTTTCTTGCTAAATTCTGTAAATTATTTTTACCTATAAATTGCAAATAGCATTCATTGTCAATTTTTATCATTTTTGTTTTCAGAAATGTTCGAACAATTAATTCGTAATCATCAGCTATAGATAGCATTCTATTATGACCTTTTATTGCAAAATATAAATCTTTTTTCCACACTCTGAAATGATTTGGGCATCCTACAATATGCCTAATTGTTTTTGGATTTATATTTGGAGAAACAGCAAATTTAGCATTAATAATTTTATTGTCAATTTCGCAATCACAATTTCTATAATATCCATAATCCAAAGCAAATCCAGGCGGATATGTTAATGAATTATATAATTCATCAATTTCTGCTGCATTTGAATATGCAAATCCGGCGTCAGGATATTGTTTAAATGCTTCGATAATATATGATAAAGAATCTTTTAACAAATAATCATCATGATCAAGTTCAAGCAAATAATCCCCCGTGCATAGTGTACAAGCTCTATATTTAGCTTCTCCAACTGTATTATTTGTTCTTGGATATATGTCATAATATTTTATTCTAAAATCAAATGAAGAAAGATCCTGCATAATTTTTTTTGTATTTTCATCATCACCGTCATCTAACACAACCCATTCCCAATTATCATATGTTTGATTTTTTAATGATTCATATGTTCTATATAATATTGATCCAGTATTATATATTGGAGTAAACACACTTATCAGCTTTGATGTATCATTAGATAATATATTTTTCATTACAATATTATATACTACATTGGGTAAATTGTAGTCATCTTCGCAATGAATCCATTTTTTTTTGATTTCAAAAGGCATATCACATAATACTTTATATCGTTTATAATCTTTTCCAAACGTCAATATGACATCTATTTTATTATTGTATATTGCATTTAAAATTTCGTCAGAAGAATTATCTACATTTATAACATTAATATCTGTACATTCATAATCAGAATATTTAATAGTATTTAGTTTATCTATTTTTCTGCCTACAATTAATGCAGTTGGCACAAATTTATTCATATTTATTTACTATAAAAATTATAATAACACAATATTTCATCTATTATATAAAAATCATTTGGATTTTCATAATATATTTTTGTTATAAATATTCCATCTGATACATATTCATTTTCAAATCTATTATTTTTTATTAGTACGCTATTTATTAAAAATTGTGCCATATCGATTTTTCTTACATTTATATTTTTTTCAGACGCTGTTCTAAATAATGAATTGCCAAATCTTGTATCAAATGACATTTGAGAAAAAATAATACATTTACATATATTAGTTTTTAATATTTCAGATGTTCTATTTAAAAATCGTTCGTGTAATTTATTATCATCATCAAGAATATAAATCCAATTATTTTCTTTTTGATCTATTATATTTAATAGTTCATTCAATAAATTATTACCATATATTCCGTCAGAATTTAAATCAAAAAATAATTTTATATTTTCTGATTGTAAATTATTCAATATATGACTTGGAATATTTTTTATTTTTTTATTGTCAACGGCAATATACCAGTTTATATTCCAGAAATCATTTTTATTATCAAAAATTGATTTTTTAATATTTAAAAGATTTTCTAATCTAGAGCATCTTGTTAAAATATATAAATTATTTTTATGCACGTTTAATACATATAATTTAATTGCAAGGTTTCATTCTGCTCGGCATCTAATATTTTTTGTATTAATTTTTTTCCGTATGCACAGCTTTTATAAATAATATCTTCTTTTATATCATATTTATTAGATATATCTTTTATTTTCATATTATTTATATATCTTTCTTTCATAAAAATACTGTATCGATCAGGTAATGAATTTATCATAGTTTCAAGTTTATTGTATAGAGTTTCTTTTTTTATTTTTTCTTTTATGACCTCAACTGAAAACGAATCATCATTTATATCTATTTCACAATCATAAATATCGTCATTGATTTTTTTAGAACGATTTTTATATTGATAAAAAATATTTCTACATATAGTATAAACCCATGTTGAAAAATTCCATCTAGAATCATATTTATCAATATTTTCTATTATTTTTACAATTGAATCATGCAATATATCTTCTATTTCATTCTCATTTTTGGACAATGTCCATAAATATTTTTTTAATATAATATATGTTTCAGATATAAGTTTATCAAAAGAAGCATTATTTTTGTTTTTAAAATAATCATCGCAAATATTTTGTAATGATTGCTTTTTAATATTTAATATATCATCAGTTTTATTTTCAATTTTATCTATTTCTATGTTATCATTAATATTAATAGTTTGTACACTTAATTTATTATTTATTATTATTTCTGAAAAATATTCATCATTTTCTTTATAAATTTTTACGCTTTTAATATCACAAAATTTATTTTTAATATCTATAAACGATATTCCATTTTTATTTTTTGCAAAATAAAGTTTTTTATTTTTAATATAAAATCTATATTTTAAAACAAAAAAATTTATATTTAGCAATTTATTTTTTTCATCTTCTGTTATTTTATTTTTTAAATATTCTTTAAATATTTTTACAGTATAAAATATTATATTATCTATTTCCTGTGCGCTAATGTTAGATAAAAAATCAAAAGTTTTTAGTTTTTTCATTTGTCTAAAATCTTTAACAATTTCTTGTGCAGATTTAATTGAATTACCATTTTTTTGAAAATTTAAAATATTTTCAATAATTTTTGAAACAAATGCACAATATTCTATATGCATGTCAATAATTTGTTTTTCCTCTGATGTTAATGCTAACTTAACATTCAAGGTTTGATTTTGTGTTTTCATAAAATTTTTGTTTAAAATTTGATACAAAATTACATATATTTTTTAAAAAAACAAATTTTTTTTAAAAAATTTTTAAAATATTTTTTTTATCAAATATTTTTATATTAGAAAATATTATTTCCATTCATCAGGTATAAGATCATATGCATTTAATTCTTTTGCTCTTTTTATAATATGTCTTTTAGCTCTTGATTTATTTTTTGCTAATCCATATGTTTTAATTGCGTTTTTTAAATCTTGTATAGTTACAATTGGAAAAGATCCATCTGGTAATGCTTTACCTTCTTTTGCAAGTTTATCTCTTTCTTTTGCATTAAATTCTCTTTCATATACCTGCCCGTCATTATAATAATTTATATATGATTTATTATCATCAGAATATTCATCATCATCATCGTGGTCATCATATTCATCATCATTTTTATAATATGATTTATCTTTTTCAATATAATCATCAAATGACTTTACATTATTTTTATCTGCATATTTAGATATAATATCATCATTTTTAATTCTAATACTCAATATTATATCTTCATTTAAAATATCATCTGCTGTAAATTCTTCAATTTCAAAATCATCTTCTTTCATATTTAATAGATTATCTAGAACTTGATTTATAAGATATAAATCATTTATAAATGTATTTATTTTTGTTAATGATTCAGATATAGATTGATATTGTTTTTTATATTTAGTATACGATGAACTTTGTTGTGCTTCTGTATCAATATTTGGTATCATAGTATCAACATCAACAAGAGATTCATTTGCTAATTTATTTTTTGTTACATTTAATTTTTCTAATTTATCAGGATCAGTTTTAATATCGCAATTAGATTTTATATTTAATAATTCGTTAGTCATATCCGGATATTTTGTTATTAGTTCATTTAAAATAATATTGTATATTTCCGGCCACTTAGGATATTGATGAGTTTTATTAATAATTTTAATAACATAGCTTATTGTATCTACAGTTGTTAATTCTAATTCATTAACAATTTCTAAAATTTTGTCATAAACCTTTTCTTTTTCATCTTTATATTGCTTTAATTCACCGTTTATTTTTTCAATATCTTTTACAACATTTAAAAAAGTTTTAGATTTTTTAATTAATATTTCTCTATCTTTATTAGAAGTTTCATCAGTTATGTTAATAGAATTTATTTCTTCATTTATAATTCTTAAAGAATTAATTAAATATTGTTTAAAATTATCATTTCTCGTTTTCATATATTTTATTATTTTTTTAATCTGTTAAATCTTTAATTGTTACAAGTTCTTTTGCAACAGGGAAATTAAAATTAACATTTACAAGACATTTTAAAATTTTAACAGAATAACTAAATGATATAATTTTTTCTGATAATATATTTAAAAGATCTGCATATTCTTCATTAATTATTGTAGTTTCAGTAGATTCATTAGTAACTTTTTTATTAATTTCTATTTTAGTTTCATTTTTTATTTTTGTATTCATCTCTATTACTTTTTCACTAAAATCAATAAGTTCTTTCATATCTTTATCTTTTAATAATTTTAAAAAATTTTTAACAGTAGAAGAATACATTTCTCTTACTTCTTTTTGTTTCTTTATCTCAATGATATATTTATCTAATTCAAATGAACTTATATTTAATTTATGCATTAATTTTATAATATATCGTTCTCTGCTAATATTTCTCATATCTTTTTTAATTCCTTCTAATTTTTCTTCGCATGTTTTAATTTTTTTATTTAAAACTTCAAGCTGAGTTGCTAATGATTCTAATTGTAAAAGAGACTCCATATATTTTTCATTATTAGATTGCATAGAATTAGTTGGAGAGTTATTACTTTCATTCGTAAATTTATAATTATTTTTAATAAATTCTTCGATACTCATGTAATGTTTCATATTCTTTTTTTTGTTATATATATATTTTTTTAAAAAATTTTTTTATATTATATTTTTGAAATTAAAATTAATAATTTATGATCATTTTTTTTAATTAACATTAAATATATAAATTTTATTATGTGATACCAAATAATTTAACGTTTTTTGATAGATGATGGTATGCTATATGAATGTGATGATTCATTTGAATACAGTACATAATATGAATGTGATAAATTGCTAAAAAATGTCTATTACAATCGTCGATTCTATTTCTCGCATACTACATTATTACCCCACACTTTTTCTATCTCCATTTTATCATCATTAGATAGATCGTACAGATAATATATCTTTTGATTAATTTCATTTTCGAGGCTTTTGATTAGGTTTTTATAAAAATCTATCTGATTAGGTAGTTGGCAATTTTCGAGAGTTTGACTTGCTTGTATAATGGCATCAACACGATTTGCAATATATTTTATTATATTTTCGTCATCTGGTTTGATTAATGATATTTGCAAAAGTGGTTCTTTATCAATTTGTAGTTGATCTCCTTGCTTTTTACCCTTAAAAAAAAGCCAAAAATAAATAACCTTTGAGTTTAACAAGCCCGTTAGATATTTCATGTCTATATCCTCTGGTTTAATTACAAAAAAAGTTTGTGATACGTAACACGAGAAATCTGTGTATGTGAAATTAGGAATCCTAGTTTTACGTAATGAAATTATTTTTTCGCCTTCAAAAAATCGATGTTCTCTTGCTCTATGCAGACCATAAGGTTTAAAATCTGATGTAATAATCTGTTTATATTTATCCAAATGTATCTTGATATTTGGATATTTATTTATATTTTTTCGCACATTTATATCAGAATATATTATCCAATATTTGTTTTTATTTAATCCGTAATACCTTTTTAGTTCTTTGGTAGTGTAATATGGTTTTATGATTTCTAGCTCATCATTTGTCAAATTTAATGAATTTTTTTCATCTTCTGATAAAATAAATATTCCGTCACCTTTTTTTATTCCATTATCTTTTAATAGTTTTAAATGACTTTCTATAACAAAATCGTATGGCATTACTATTCCTTGAGTAACAAGATTATTTTTCAATTTATAATTAGATTTTATTTTTATTTTATCTAAAATTGTTTGTATTTTATCAGAAACAAATGTAAATGTATTATTTTTTAATTCATTGGGATTTATAGTAGCATAGAACCATTCATAATCTTTAGTATTTATGTATTTTTCTTTACTAATATCTTTGTTTAGCCTATCTACTAAATCAGTTAATAGTATATTTTTGTTTAATATTTTAGTATATTTCACTTTATATTTTTTATTAGGTTTTTCTTTTTTTACAACATAAATCATTGTTTGAATAGATGCGTTTTGAAAAACTTTAAAGTCTGCAAAATCAATGAATTTCATTATTATCGTTTCATCTAATATTTTATTTCTCAGTATTGATGCTCCTTGTGATGTTATCCAATTGTTAGTAGCGATGAAGCTATGATATCCACCAGTTTTTAGTAGATCTATAGATTTACAAGCAAATGCATACCAGAGATCCATTTTACCTTGATAATATTCTTTTGCCTTGCATAACTTCATATATTCAAAAGGTTCTCTATCAGTGTATTCTTTTACATAAGGAGGATTGCCTATTATTACATCAAATCCACCATTCTTAATGATTTCTGGAAAGGCATCTTCCCAATTCATAGGATTTAAATGCTTCAAATTATCAGGATCAAAAATTGAAAGAGTTTGACTGCTTAAAACTGATGTATCTATCAATGAATTACCACATTTAATATTATTTGATAAATCTGGTAGAATATGATTTTTTAAATTTTTTATCAGATCTTGTGTTTCGTTTTCTAATAATTTTAATATTAAAGACAATTTTGTTACTTCTATCGACCCTGAATCTATATCTACACCATAAATATTGTTTAATAAAATTTTCTTTTTTTCATCAAAAGTTAGACTATAATCATTATTTCCTTTTTCATATATCTTATTTGTTTTTATGGCAAAATCTTTATTTTCTAAATAATAAGTTAAATGATAATTTAAAAGAAAGTCATATGCCCCTAATAAAAAACTGCCAGAACCACATGCAGGATCTAATATTTTTAAATTGTTTACATCTTCCGGGATTTTATTGTTTATTAATTCTCCTATAGTATTACTAACAATATAATCAACTATATAGCTTGGAGTATAATAAACGCCACCAGCTTTTTTCACATCAGGTTTATATTCTATTTTTACTTGTCTATAAGGCGTTAATCTTATAGTTTTACCAAGGAATTGTTCATAAATATTACCTAAAATCTCTACATCTAACACTGAAAATTCATAGGGTGAATCTGGATAGTAAATAGGTTTTATTATATAATTTAAAATATCATTGTCTATTAATATATTTGGTGTGATTTTATCTTCTTTCTTAAAATCAAACAACCCACTATCGTACTTTTTCTCTGAAGCATAAAATAAATTTAATAATTCGGAATAAATATATTGTTTATTTAATAAATCTTGTAATTGACCATATTTTTCTATACCTCTATCTTCTGCTATCCTTAAAAAAATTATTCTATCAATGATTTTTTGTACAGCAAAGTTGATATCATCTATATCTAAATTATAATTTTTTTTAGCAATATTTTTAGCTATTTTTTCTCTCCAGTCATCTATTAATTTTAGGAATTCTTTATCAACCTCAGAAGTGCCTTTTTTATTTTTATTTGACCCAATATATCTATCAAAACTACCTTTTAGAATACCTTCTTTGGAAAAAGTATTATAAATAAAGTCAAAATTATTAAAGTATTCTTTATATGTACAATAAAATATTCTAGCATTGTCTGATTTATCATTTACATTTGGTTTTATTCTAGTATCATAAATAGCAAATTCTTCAAAATCAGTTAAAATAGATAATGGCAAATTAGATGTGTATGCATAACGTCTTAATTGATATGCAGGATTATAATCTGATTTGATATCTATTTGTGGTTTTTTAGCTTCTACAAAAAATTTTCTATTTCCACCAATGCGAAAGCAATAATCTGGTGCTTTTGTTTTTTTCTGTATTTTTATTTTATCTTCCCTTACTACCTCTCTGTATTGCTCTGCATAACCAGATTTATTAGACACGTCCCACCCCAAAGCCTCAAAAAATAGATCTATGAAATCTACTCTTGTATTCGCCTCATCGTAGTTTTTGTTTTTATATTGCTGTATATTAAAATCAAATTTATCAACTAATTCTTTTATTTTTTTTTTAGATTCGTTTATTGTTATGCTCATAATTTTATACTTTAAAATGCAAAATTAATTAAAAAATTTGATTTATAACAAATCGCAAAATTTGAAACATTAATAATGTTTTTATTATATATTTATTTATTGTTTTAAACAATTTTTTTTGGGATAACAATAAATAAATAAATATATTTTTACTCCCCCCAGAAATTAATTAATAAATAAATAAATATATTTTTACTCCCCCCCTCAATAATTATTCCCCCCAATTAACTAGTATATTATAATATATATTTATATATAGGGGGGGTCTGGGGGGGATTTTTTTTTTGATATAAATAAAAATTAAATTAATTTTAATATAATTTGATTAAAAAAAATATTTATTTGTGTTATTAGGTTTTTATTGATTTATTTAAAAAAACATATATTTAAATTATGATTATTATTAGCAAATGTTTTTATTATATATTTATTTATTGTTTAAATAACATTTTTTTGGATAACAATAAATTTATCATTTATATAAAAAAAATTAATTAAAATTTAAATTTGTGTATAAATTAGTATATTTTTAAAAATAGTTTGATTATATTTTTTTATTTTTAAAAATAAAAAAAATTTTTATAAAAAACTATGTTAACAAAATATGAAAAAAAATATTTTTGTATATAATATGAAAAAAAAAAAGTATTTTTGCATATAATATAAAAATAAAACCGTGCGTTGTAATATAAAAAATGATTAGTGTGTTTTCATAAATTATGTTTAAAAAAAATGATTAAAAAAATCAATGCACGGTTTTTGTTAAAAAATTTTTTTGAAAAAAAATATATATATACAAAAAAAACGTATGCAAAGTATAAAAAGTAAAATAAAAAATGTATTAGATGTTACTACATCTGATGAGGTTAAATATATATGCAAATCTGTACTAGATATTTCTAATTCAATAAATGAAAATATTTCTAATCTTAATGAAAATAATTTAATATATTTATTAAATGAAAAATTTAAAAATGTTAATTTAGCTATTGATGAAGAATCTAGAAATTTTATTAGATATATTAAAATTTTAAATGCTCTTGATAATTTAGGAATTAAGTCGTACATAAATGAAATAGAAAATTTTGAAAATTCAAATAATAATTTTTTAAAATATCCATCGTTAAAATATACAATAGACAAAATAAGAAATGAAGTATATTCAAAAGGCAATAATTTTAATAAATCTCCTAAACCAGAATATGTTGTTATAAATGAAGTTGTATCAATGATAAAGCCATTTACATGGGATCCATTCATCAAAAATATGTATAATAAACTGAATGAGAATTATAACAAATATTATGATAAAATTGTTTTGGCTAATGCATTGTATACAATGAAAAACTCTAGGAATAGTTTTATATTTGAAAATATGATTGAAAATGTAGAAAATGCCTTAATAGAAACATCTACAAAAAATTTAAATATTGTATTAGAAGATTTAAAGAAGTTTAATTATTTAGCTTTTGTAAAAAATATTGAAAATCAAATAAAAGAAATTAAATCAAAACAAAGTGATACTATTGATATTATATCAGATAATACAAGTTGTAATGTTTTAGATATATATGCTCCTATGGTAGAAAGCTATGGGTCTGATATATTTTATATAGATAAATTTTTCTATCAAAAAAATGGTGATAAAATAAAATTATTAAAAAATAAAGAACAGGTAACAGAATCTTTTGAACAATTATGTAGTATTATATCTAGCGATAATGTAAAACTTTTAGAAAATAAAATTGTATATTATTTAAAAAATGATAAATTTGAAATATTAAACGAAAATGGTAATCAATATTTAGTTCATAAAGGTAATAAATATAATAGACCAGATATAAATAAAAAACTTTTAGAATTAGGCTCTATAAATATTTATAATGCATATGATTCATATAATCTTCAAAAATTATATGAGTATTATGATACTATTAAAAAATTAGATTTTGCAAAGAAAATAGAAAATAAAAAAAATAATAAATATTATGTAATTCTTTTTGAAACAAATAATAATTTTTATATTCACAAGGTAAATTTAATAGAAAATAGTAATGAATTTTATAGTAATTTAAGTTTAGTTCAAGCACAAAAAATTATAAAAGACTTTTTAGGATTTGATATAAGAAAGTCATTTGATAAATATATGAATGAAAACGAAAAGAAAATAAAAAAATATGAAAATAAAAAAGCAGAAATATTAAATTATATTGTAACATTAGAAAATGAATTAAAAAAAGTAAACGAAACATTAGAAAATACATATTTTAAAGATGAAAAATCACTTATAGAAACAAAATATTTATTAGAAACAGAAATTAATAATAAAAAAGAATTATATTCGGATATAGTTAATGATATTGATGCATTGACAAATAAAGATAATGATACTGGAATAAATGTTGGAGATATAGTTAAAATAGCAGGAAATGATAAATTATATACAGTAATATCAATAGATTCATTTAATAATAATGCATTTTTAGTTTCTAGTGATGGAATATCAATATCAGCAGATATTAATTCAGTAAAAAAAGCATCATCAACTGCACCTAAAAAAAATAATAATAGCCAACAATTAGAACCCATTTATAATGATAATGATATTAATTTAGAAAAAATTAAAGAAGAAGAAGAATTAAATGTAAAAAATAAAACAGATCAATCAAAAAAAACAAATGATTATTCAAAAAAAAATAATATTTTTGAATTTCATGTTGGCAATGTAGTTCAAATGAAAGGAGATGAAAAACTCTATACAATACTTTCTGTAAATAATATAGATAATAGAGCAGTTATAATTTCTAATAATGGAATACCATTAACAGTTAATATAGATTTATTAAAAAAAATAAATTCAAGTAAATCTAATAATTATAATAATGATAAAACTTTTGATCCAGTCTATAATGATACTAATATAAAAACTATAAAAGAAGATAATGATACAGGCCAAAATGTATCGATTAGCACACCAGAAATGAATTTTGATACCTCATCTGATAATTTAGGATATGCAAATAATAATCTATCAGCATATCCATCTGACGATTATGTTGAAACTTCAATAGGATCTATGGAACCACTAGACTTTTCTAAAAAATATATACAGGCAAAAATTTCGGATGATTATAAGGAAATACCTTTAATATCTGGCAAGCCAGTTAGAATAGATTCAGAAGAATTTATAAAATTAGGAGATGAAGATTTTGTAACTGTATATTATGAAGGTAATAAATTTTTGATTCCTAAAAAATTTATAATTGTTAGTATGTAATAAAAATTATAATAATTATTAAAAAAAATAATAATATGTATACAGAAAAAGTAATAATAAAAAAAAAATATTATGTAGATTCAAAAATCTTAGAAGAAGAGATTTTAAAATCTAAACAAAATGATCAATTGACAAATGATGCTGTTAAAATTATAAACTTGATGATAAAAAATATAAGTCTGAAATTCTCATATAAATATGAAAATGATAGAATAGAATGCGAATCAGCAGCATTAGAAAATGTTGTATACGCATGGCGAAATTATGACCCAAATAAATCAAACAACGCATTTTCATATTTTACACAGGTTATAAAAACTGGATTTGCAAAAGGATTTAATACATTATATCCAACAAAAAATGGTACAAAAATAAACATAGACTTTTTTTAAAATCTCTTATTGTGTCAAATATTAAAAATTTATTACCTAATCCTAATGTTAAATTCCATCAGGGATTCTATAATGTTAATAATATAAATAAATATATTGGCGATTATAAAAAGGTAATATATAGATCAAGCCTAGAAAAAATTTTTTGTACATATTGCGACACATCAAATAATGTTTTGAAATGGAGCTCCGAATTGTATTCCGTCAAATATATGAATCCAATAACATCTTCATATAATAATTATTATATTGATTTTTTCGTAAGAATGAAAAAAAAGGATTCATATAAAGATTATTTAGTAGAAATAAAGCCAAGCCAACAATTAAAGCCTCCACGTATGCCAAAAAATAAAACAAAAAAAAATATAGAAAATTATAAAAAAGAATATGAAACATATCTAATAAATAGCGCTAAATTTGAATCAGCAGATAATTTTGCAAAAAATAATAATTTTGAATTTGTAGTTCTAACAGAAAAAACCATTTTTAAATTTTTAGAAAAAAATATATAAATATATGAGCATATTTGACACATTAAATTTAGAAAGATCTATAAATAAAGATTTTGCTAAACATAATTTATTATATAGTAGAATTAAGTATGAATCATTAATAATAAATATGCAAGATTTTAATGAACAACTAGGATCATTATATCAATATTCTATTATAGATTTTCAGACAATGATATCAGAAAATAAAAAAGAATTCATATCCGAAATTACTTATAAAATTGGAGATTATTTTTATATTTATTTTACTAATAAAAATGATGATATAATAATATCAAAAAATAAAAAAAATAAGGAAAACTATATATTTGACAATTTATATGAAATGTATTGCATATTTTTTTATCCCATTGAAGATTCAATATATTTTGATAAAGAAGTTTACGATAGTATAAAACAATTACTCAATTCTTATTTACAAAAATTAGAATATGCAAATTCATCCCTATATATGATTTCTATGAATAAATATGGATCATATGAACTTACAGGATATGAATTAAAAGAAAATTATAAATTGATAAATCCAGATATTCACTATGGAACTGGATTTCAAGAATTTCATAAAAAATTATTAAATACATTGAAAAAAATCGATAAAGGTATTGTATTTCTATATGGAGAATCTGGAACAGGAAAAACATATTATATAAAATGCTTGATGAATGAATTGAAAAAAATTAAAAAAAATATTATATATTTTCCTAATGCTATGATTGATTCATTATCAGATCCTTCTATATTTACATTTTTATACGATGAACTGTCTAAATATGGAAATGAAAAGTTTATATTCTTATTAGAAGATTGCGAAGATTATTTACTTAAAAGAAATCATATAAACACAAAAGGTATAAAAATATATGATTTACTAAATGCATCAGATGGCGTAATGAATGAATTACTAAATATACAATTTATAATGACCTTTAATATAGATATTACTAATATAGATGATGCGTTTTTAAGACCAAAACGATTAATAGCAAAAAAAGAATTTAAAAGATTATCAATAGATGAATCTAAAAAATTAGCAGAATTTTTACATCTAAATATAAATATAGATAAAGGATATACACTAGCCGAATTATATGCTATACGAGATAATGATTCAATTATTGAACATATAACAAATAATGATATAACAACAAAAAAAATAGGATTTTAATAATGAAAGTTTTAATATTTATTAAAAAAATAAAATTTTTATATAATATAAAAAAAATATGAAAAATTGGACAAAAGATGATACATCTGAAAAAAATATAAATGATTTTAATTATAAAAATATTAAAAAAAATATTGAATTTCCAAATGATAATGAAAATATCCAAAAAAATAATGGAATGAAAGATATTATTATTTTTTTAATATCATTGTTTATAGAAAGTTTGATATTTATGCTTGTGTGGAATAAAATTATTATAGATGTTGTAAATGTAAATACATTAACATACTTTCAATCATTCTTTATATTCTTACTTATTAAAATTATAATAAAATAAAAAAAATATATATATATTTGATAATGAATAAAGAAAAAATAAATATTTTAAAATCGTTTGTTAATGATAATTTTGATATTTCATCATTAGATTGCTTTAAAGATAATAATGAAGTTTTAATATTTTCTGATAATGGATCTACTGTCAAATTTTTAAAAGAAAATAATTTTTTTAATAGAAAAATAAAAAAACAATTTAAAAAATATATAAAAGATTATAAATTTTCATTTGATGAAAAAACACTAGAAATTATATATACAACAAAAACAAGAAAAGATTTCGCAAATGCGATAATAAATTTTTTATTAAATTTATTGATAAATAAAATATAAAAATATGAATAATGAAATAAATAAAAAATCAGGCGATTTTGATGACGAAGCATCAAAAATTCTTGAAGAAAGAGAAAAAACAAATTTAAAAGATTATTACAAAGATAATAATGATACATCAAATAATCAACCCCATATTGCAACAGATATAGGCTGGATAAATTTGGATGTAGAATATTTACCATCAAAAGGACTGTTTTATCCTGAAAATACTAAAATATTAATAAAGGCGGCTAGCGTTCCCGAAATACGTCAGTGGTCAACAATAGATGAACGGGATTTTATAAAAACATCAGATGTAATGGATAGAATGGTAGAAAAACATACAAAACTTATTATTGATAATAAACAATACTCATATAAAGATATAAAAGAAATTGATAGACTTTATATTATATTTGCTATTCGTGAACTTACATTTAAACATGGCGAAAATAATCTATATATTGATTATATTTGTGATTCTTGTCAATATCAATCGCATGTTTTGATGAAAAAAGAAACTCTTAATTATTTTCAAATACCAGAGCATTTAATGAAATATTATTCAAGTGATTTGAAATGTTTTAATCATCAGCTATCAAATAATGAAGAAGTATCATTGTATATTCCATCAATTGGAGTTATGTATTTTATAAAAGACATGATTAGAAAATATCAAGCAGGAATTGAAAAAATGAATATAGATGAGGCATTCTTGAAATGGGCTCCTTTTGTATTTGCAGACTGGAGAAATTTAAATCCTACTACATATAAAAAATTACAAATGGAAATCGATACAAAGCCATGGTCATTAGAAAAAATATCTTTTATAGATTGGTTTATAGATGAATTGCAAATTTCTACAACATTAGACCTAAAAATGATATGCGAAAATTGTGGTTCGGAGGTTACCACTCCTTTATCCTTTCCAAGAGGAATTAAGAGTATTTTCCTCATTTCAAATATCGATAGATAATTATTATAAAAATGTAGCATCATTATTAAAAAATTTTCATTTACAACCATCCGAAATCGACAAAATGTTCTTTTACGAATATGAAATGCTAATAGATAATTTAAATGAAATTATTGAAAATGAAAATAAAGAAAATGAAAAATATCAAAAAGAACAAGAAAAAAAATATAAATTACCTAATAAAAGCTCTATATTGAATTCGATTCCGAAAATTCCAAATATTTCTAATTCAAAATATAAATTGTAGACATTTTGTCATTATCTTTAATATAATATATTAAGCAAAAAGAAATTTTGTCATTATTTTAAAAATGGAATAAATTTTTCTTATATATGTAAAAAAAATTATGAATATGAATCAGTTAAGAAAAAAAGACACAGATCAATGTAGACACGATTTGAGTGTCTTTGACGTAATTTCAAATTATTTTAATGGTATATTATCATTATTAAATGATGCTAATGATACAATACCAAGTACAACATATGTAAAAACAAATGTTGTCGATAATGATAATGAATATATAATAGAAGTAATATCTCCGGGTTGCTGTAAAAAATTTTTTGAAATCACAATCAGAGACGATATTTTAACAGTTCTTTATGAAAATAAAGAAAATGATAAAAAAGAAACAGAAAATTGTATGTGCAATTCTTTTAAATATAATAGTTTTAAAAAGAGCTTTAAGCTACCTAATAATATAATAGAAGATAAAATATCATCAAAATATGAAGATGGAATTTTATATATAAATATTCCTAAGTCAAAATCAGATAATGTGAAAAATATTGAAATAAAATAAAATCATGTGAATATTTTAAATATATGGGACAATTGATTCCATTATGCAATGAAAAGGGAATAAAATTATTATTCCCTTTTTTTTATTAATATTTTTATATATTTTCAAAATTGAATGATACCATTTTCAAATTTAAATTCTTCTGAATCGTCTTCTTTCATATTTGTTGGTAAGAATTCTTGTGATGGATTTGATGTTTTTTCACTTAATTTTTTAAATAATTCTTTTCTATTATTTTTATAGATATAAATCTTTTTATCTGTTTTACTGATTCTATCTTTATATTTAAATTGTTCTTTAACATCATTTATTATATTAGAATTTTTTTCAGAATAAAGCTGCTGTTGAATAGTATCTAATCTAGGAATTAATAATATATCATTTTCGCATAATGAAAATGGATTTGAAATCCCATTAAATTTTAATATTAAATCCCAATATGAGGTTATTCCATACGCTGCTTGTGATATAAGATCAGGGCGCCCAATCATTTCATTAGTTACATTTATAACATATTCAATATAAGGATCTGAAACATATCGTATAGATGCGGATGAAATATCAATAACATCTTCATTATTTTTTTTAATGATTGGTTTTTTATCAAAAATTAATAAAGACATATATACATTTTTATTTATTTTTTACCCATTGTTCTGCCATTAGGTTAGCTGCTTGGAATGGTGCTTTTTGAATAGTAATTATTTCATTAGATGTTGATTTCGTTGATGTAATAATTTGATCAAATTCTTCTGATGTACTAGAAAATAATCCTACCTTTTCATTTATGTTTTGACCATTACCGGAATGACCTTTTTTATATGATGTGTCATTTTCGCTATTTCTTGTTGCAGATGATGAATTTAAAATATCTTTTTCTGCGTCTTTATATGGATAATATATACGACCCATTCCTTTGTTAAACATTGATTCGATATCTCCTTTGTCGCGAGGTCTTCCATGTTCTAATTCTACAGACATAGTTAATTCTGTTGGAAAATCTTCTGTTCCTAATGTATCATTAAATGAAAATGTAGCATTTGTTAATATAAGATTTCCAATCATTGCAATAGGATTATATGGATTACCTATTACCAAATGCCATTCTCCTACAGGCTCACCTGTAAGTAATGATTTAAAAGACACAATTGATGGAGCTTTTCCTTTGCCCATTTCTGTCATCAAAAGCTTTAGTCCGCCACCTGCTATTTGTTTTAATCCGGATATTGGGTCTTTCATAAAAGCATCTAGCCACGATAATAAACTTTCTTTAGAAACAGATGCAGCAGATTTTACAGAATCTAAAAATCCAGTAGGATTACCCTGATACCATGCCATCATTCCTTCTCGTCCGCCAAGAAATGGATATGTTGGCTTATTAGGAAAATATCTATGAGCACCTCCCCAAAATGCTGCGTTGTTATATGTTAATGCAAGTAAATTTGATAGCAAATCTAGCATAGCAGATTTTGGATTTATGTTTCCTATTGATTTTAAACTATAATGAAAATTGAGTGATATTTTTTGTGTAAAATCTAATCCTCTGTCTCTTTTATATGTTTTGTCTATAACATTAACAGGACCATAAACTCTATTAGCATATGGACCATTTGAATACGGATCATAATGTTCATTTTGAGTTGTAAATGCTGTATTAACATCTCCAGATAAAATTGCTAATGTTTCAGATAATTTCTTTCCCGGAGAATCCGAACTTCCTTGCTCATTGCCCATTTGTGTTTCTACCTCAGATTGAATGCTTTTCCAATTCATTGATACAGTAAAATTTAATAGTTCAGATATTTTATTTCCAGTTTCTTCTCCAATCCAAGTAACTGCTTGCGCTATTGGATAAAAGTATTCCTGTTCTGGATATACATTTGGTAGTTTTGTAGCCGATAAATCTTTATCTTTTCTTGCCAGCGGTATTGCTAAATTATCATATGTTGGAGCTGGGTATCTTCTTAATGTAATTAATTGAGTATTTGGAAGAATACCGGCATATTTAGCATATAAAAAATCAGAATATCCGTACGGTGTTTTTTTATTTAATTCTTTGTCATTTACTAAATTACTAATATAAGGGAATTTTTTAGTATTGTCAGGAAAAAATTTATTTTTTGATGTATCTAAAATAGTATTATAATCTCCATTAACCGATGGAAAGCATACAACTGCATATGGATTAAATAATGATCCAACTCCATTTTTTACTTCAATTGGAACTCTTAAATTAGCATCTTCATTTTTTTGTGGATTAAATGCTATTTCAAATTTATGATGAGAATCAAATGGATGATTAATTTTTAGAAAATTTCTAGGCTTATTAACATTTGAATTTGCAATAGTATTTGTTATATCATCTGTTATATCATCTATATTACTACTAATTGCAGGAATAGATGGCATTTTTTTTACAGGATATTCTTCATCATCTGGCATAATTTATATGTTTATTTTAAAATACATCTTCTTGACTTTCTATTTTATCTTTGGTTTCTTGATCTATCTCTGACATAATTTTTTCTAAATCAATGTTTTCTATAACATTTGTTATTTCTTCTAATAATCCACCATCACCAGTATTATATTTAAAATTAAAGTTAAGCGTGTCTATTATATCATTTACTCCAACTTCAATTAATTCTTCTTGCCCATTGCTTTTGTAGTGTCTAGTTCCAACTTTAACTGAACTTTTATCCCATTGCTTTCCATCTGCATTAGATTCATTTTTATATTTTAGGTCTTCTTCAGCTTGTTCTGGACATGAATATGGGCCGCCTATTGCAGTATAATCAAATATAGGATCATCATTTCCATATAGCATAAATTCCGGTTCCCAGTTTGGGTCATCCCAACGTTCGCTACCTTCATCTCTTTTATTAGTTAGTAAAAGATAATATGGTTTTATAAGAAGTTTTTTATCGTCTGTCACATGAGGAATTACTGTTAGGTGTAATTTTTTCTGTTCACCAGCTAAAAAAGAAGCTATTGCTACGACGTCTCCAATTGCCATGTTGCTATCAGCTCTTGGAATAATTGTTTGTTCATTTAAACTTTCGTTTAATTTTTCTACAAATTCATTGTAGTTACTAATTTTAAAATTTTTATTTTCCATGTTTTTATTTTTTTTTATTATTGTTTAAAATTGTTATTTTAAATAATTCTATATTTTGTGGTATAGAAAATGAAATTTCATCAGGAACTTTAAGACAAAAACTAAAATTTTTAAAAAATTCTATATTTTGTGGTACAGAAAATGAAATTTCATCAGGAACTTTAAGACAAAAATTAAAATTTTTATTTTCCATATTTTTATTTTATATATATATATTAAAAATTAATTTTTGCAATGATATCTTTGCAATGTACTAAAATATATTCTTTGTTATCTATAGTTATCTTGGATCCAGAATAATTTTCATATATTATTTTATCTCCAATTTTTATATTTTCATCATCAAGATTTGTATTTGTTCCAATTTCTAAAATTGTTCCCACATTTTTATATGGTTCATATAATAATAATATACCAGATTCTGTTGAATCATTTTTTTCTGGTTCTAATAAAACCAAATCATGTAATAATTTCATAATTATTTTTTTATATTATATATATTTTTTTATTTTTTAATAAAAATATAAATTTTATTTCTAAATTATATAATAATAAAATTTTAATTATGAATGTAAATGTCGAAAAAATAAAAAAGTTATTAATTGGCGTAAATAATATTGATTGTGATACTACTATAAAATTGATAAGGTTAAAAAAAATACATTATGAAAATTTAGATGATTATATTTATAAAAATATTAAATGTTTTTATAATGATGAAAATGAATTTTATAATGATAATATATTAGATCAACTATATATATTTTTTTCAAAATATATAGATAATGATGGATTTATAATTTATGATAAAAATGACTTAAACTATTTATTTTCAGATAATGTTATTTATATTGATGATATAAAACATTTAAGAAATTATAAATTTACAATAGACAAGTATAATTTTTATTTTGATGTTTCTAATGTTAATAATATTAATAGAAATGATTTTGATATAAATTATAATTATAGTATTCAGTATATAGATGATAAAAAAATATATATAAATGTAGAAAATGACAAAAAGAATATTGATAATTTTAATCAGGTATTATCAGAATTAAATAATAATAATATTGATATTAATAATAATGATTTAAATTTTATGTTTAAATCAATAGAAAAAAATAATTCTGTTGAAATATATGTTTGCAAAAATGTATATGATTATTTAGAAAAAAAATTTTCAGAATGGATATTTGAATCATTTTTTAAAAATAAATCTTTATATGATGAAAAAAAATTATTGAAAATAAATAATATAATTTTTTATGGTATTAAATTGATAGAATATATAAATGAATTTGAAACAAAATTATATAAAATAGTATCAAATTTTAAAAAAATAAAATATGAAAATTATGTGATAACATTAGATAAAATAAATGATATTAGTATTATAAATAGGATAATAAATCATAAAAATTTTAGTCATCAATTTCAAGAATGGAAATCATATGAGATTATCGATGAAGCATTTAATGCTAATGATATTATTGATAATACATTGTGGGGAACAGAATTAAATTATGCGTATAGATTTTTACCAATAGATTTAAAATATTTTGATGATATGCATGATGAGATTTTAAATTGTATTCAAGATATAGATGAAAAACTAAATGGAATAGTTATAAATGGAAATAATTATTATGGATTAAATTTATTATCAAATGATTTTCATGAAAAAATACAAAGCATTTATATAGATCCGCCTTTTAATTTAGATGCAGATTATTTTACAAGATTATATAAAACAAAATATAATAATTTTAAATGGGTAAAATTATTATATGAAAGAATATTGATGTCAAAAGAATTACTTAAAGAAAGTGGATCATTTTTTATGCGATGCGATAATAACGGAAATCATATTGGAAATATGATGCTAAATAATATGTTGGATTTTAGAAATAATATAATATTTAAAAAAGATGTTATTAAATCTGGCAAATATAAAAAATTTTCTGTGGAAAATGAATATTTATTATTTTATGTTAAAAATAAAAATAAAAATTTATTTAATAATATTAAAATAAATAAAAATAGAGAACTAGGATGGACGGATATATTTTTAAAACGACGTAATAGATATACGCATTCAAATTTCTCAAAATCAATATATGTGAATAATAAAAAAATAGTATCAAATGAAGAAGGACACTGGATGATATCACAAAAAGAAGCTAATAGATTATATGAGGAAAAAAAATTAATAGCAATAGATGAAAATTTAAATATAATATCTAAATTGAGCGACGATGAAATTAGAAAGGCAAAAATAAGAATTGCCCCAAATATGATTTATAAAAGAGAAAATGAATATTATCATGTGACAAATCTTTGGACAGATATAAATGGATATCTAAATATGAATAATACAATTATAAGTAATATGAAATTTACAACAGAAAATTCAGAAAAATTATTAAAACGAGTTATTCTATCATCAACAAATGAAGGAGATTTTGTATTAGATTATTTTTTAGGTAGCGGAACAACAGCAATAGTTGCACAAAAATTAAAAAGACGATGGATTGGCATAGAAAAAAATCTACATTTCTTTGATATTATATTACCAAAATTAAAAAAAGTTTTATACTATTCTGATAATTTGATTTCAAAAGATGATGACGTTGCAAAAATATATAATAAAAATAATGCTGGCGGTATGTTTAAATATATAATACTAGATGAATTAGATATATTTTTGTTTTAAATAATATGAAAAAAATAAAAAAAATATATAATATAAAATTTAAAAGATATAAAAGATTTTAAAATTTAAAAAAAATTAAAAAATTTAAAAAAAATTAAAAATTTGAATTATGGAAACAAACAAAGAAAAACAAAACATTAATCATCAAGATGATATGTTTGAAGAAATTTTTAGAATGGGGACAGACATGTTCTTTTCAAAAGAATCAGAAAAAGAAAGCGAACTATATGTTCCAAATTTGCAAAAGTCTAAAGATGGAATTTACAAGGCAATAATAAGATTTTTACCAAATGTCTTTAATCCAAAAGAACCTTTTGTTAAAAAATATGTTTATTGGCTTAGAGATCCTATAACAGGAGAATCATTTTCTGTAGATTGCCCTTCAAATGTGAATAAGCCATCAATTTTACAAGAATTGTTTTTTAGATACAATTCATCAAAATCATATGAAGAAAAAGAATATGCAAAATATTTTAAAAGATCTGTGTCATATTATTCATTAGTACAAATTATAAAAGATGATAATGATCCAGATATTGTAAACACAATAAAAGTGTTTCGATATGGCCAAAAGATTTATAATATGATAAAGGGTGAACTAGAATCTGAAATAGAAGATGTTACAAATCCATTTGATCCATTAATGGGAAAAAACTTTTACCTTGTTGTTACAAAAGTTGCAAATAATAATAATTATGATCAGTCAAAATTTTTGAGCAAACCTTCTCCAATAGTTATAGATGGTAAACCTATCTCAAATACAAAGGAAGATAAAATTAAATTATATAACTATCTAAAAGAAAATTCTCCATCTCTTGATAATTATAAATTTAAAGAATGGACTGAAGATAAAACTCAAAAGGTGTATAGTTATATAAAGCATGTACTACCTGAAAAAGAAATCTTAAAAATTAATATGCTATCAAATGATCAAAATATATCAAATGAAAATATTAATTCATCAATAAATGATAGTAAATCAGAATCACAAAAATATCAAATGCAAGATGAGTCAGTCAGACAAAAACCCAATGATATCCCTACTTCTAATATTAATGATAATATTGATGATGATGATTTTCTTAATGGTATCATAGATGATATACCATTTTGATCTCAATAATGACAGTCTTATAAAATAAAATTGTAATTTAACTAATAATAATATTGTGGGAAATGGACCTGAAAATATTATATTTAAAAATTCATGATGAATTATTAAAAATTTTAAAGGATACATTTCCCACAGAATCTGCTAAACAAAAAATTATTATTCATAATGATAGATTACAATTTTCTTGCGTATTCTGCCATGATTCTGCAGAAAATCCATATAAAAAACGAGGAAATATATATTTAGATTCTATGATGTATCATTGCTACAATGGCGGATGCGATACTCATATGAATCTTTTTGACTTTCTTAAATTATATAATGCTCTTGACAATTTTACACAAGATGAAATATTATTTATAAAAAACATTTCTTATCAACAGATTGATAAATATGAAAAATATATAAACCTAAAATATGATGTTTTAACATTGTCTATTTCAAAATTTATATGTGAATTTGGCATAGATAAAGATATTATAAAAAAAGAACATAATCTAATAAATATAGAAGATTCTAATATAAAATATTATCTTTTAAATAGACTTCAAAAAAAATGGAATAATATGTTGTATGATGCTAAAAAAAATGAAATCTATATCTTTAATGAATATAATGGAAAAATTCTTGGATACCAAAAAAGAATTTTTAATAATAATGTAAAGTATCTAACATATAATTATAATAAAATATATAAACTATATAATTTAAATTATCATGTTAATGATGATATGATGAGAAAACTAAATATTCTTTCTACTCTTTTTGGAATTTTTAATGTAGATTTTAATAAATATATTACTATATTTGAAGGGCCTTTTGATTCATTTTTATATCCTAATTCTATTGCAACATGCTCTGCTAATAACAAATTTCCTTTTGATTTACCAAATTTAAGATTTTTTTTTGATAATGATGAAACTGGATTGAAAAAAACTATCGAAATATTAAAAGAAAAAAAATATGCATTCGTTTGGGAAAAATATATAAAAGATAATAATATTAATGAAAAAATAAAAGATCTTACAGATTTACTTGTTTATATAAAAAAACATCCAAATCAAAAATTTACAAAAATTAGCAATTACTTTTTTAATAGCCTATATGATTTGTGGTGATTTTTTTGTGGTTGCTCGTTGAATTACATTGAACTACAAACTTCATAGTCCTGTGCATTCCCGAGGAAATGTCTTATTTGAGCCTCCGCTTGCGTACTGGGTACCACCATCCCAGATATTCTTAAACCATCATTTAGAAGA
>Ga0116159_1000801_pt1 | contig 35481 bp, 27 predicted proteins | sample AD_JPNAS1_MetaG_FD_89878 | JGI IMG/M metagenome (GOLD analysis project Ga0116159, IMG submission 89878) | Active sludge microbial communities of municipal wastewater-treating anaerobic digesters from Japan - AD_JPNAS1_MetaG | ecosystem: Engineered > Bioreactor > Anaerobic > Digestate | place...
ATGGTGTCGGTCAAGATCGACGGCATGAAATACGGCCAGGCCTACCCGAACTGGAACCCTGTCTTCAAGAGCGGCGCGAGCGCTGTCATGCCCTACACCTTCAGCGAAGGCACGCCGCCGTACAATTACTACCTCACCTACACCATCCCGGGCGATCCCGTTACATACAGGGTCGAGCTTTCGAATGGAACCTATCTGGAGCGGTTCCCGGATTCCAACACGCCGGCCTGGTATTCCGCGGACGGATCACCTCCCGATCCGGCGGTAAACCCGGAATACTTCATCACCAACTCCGATCCTGATTTCAACCGCTGCGACTTCACCGGCACCTGGCCCATCGGCATGATTCACAAGGGCGGCTATATGGGCGAATCCGGATATCTCGGCTACAACTACCAGTATCACAGTGCAGGCACAGGCCAGAACAAGGCGGTGTTCTCCATCTATCTGAGGTACCCCGGCTATTATGCCGTGCTGTCTTCGTGGTACCCGTCATCGGTCAATGCCACCAACACCAAGTACATCATCAATCATGCAGCGGGTTCCACAACGGTAGAGGTCAACCAGCGGGAGGTCCTGACGGAACTGGTCAAGAACATTGGCGTCTTCTACTTCAACGCAGGAACGGCCGCCGTGGAGATCAATGACGATGCCGACGGCAGGGTAATCGCAGACGCAGTCGTGTTCATGTACGTGAATAATCCGACGATCCTGCAGGCCGAGTTCGATGCGGATAAACGCTCCGGAAGCTCCCCTCTGACCGTCCAGTTTACCGACCACAGCCTGACGAACAACACGAGCATCGCCTCACGCCTCTGGGATTTCGGCGACGGCACGACGAGCGTGGCCGCAAACCCGCAGCACACCTATTCTCAGCCCGGGCTGTACACGGTGAGCCTGACGGTCACCGACCCCCAGGGCATTGAGCGATCCGAGGTCAAGGAAGGGTTCATCGCGGCCGGATCGGAAGCCCCGCTCAATGCAGAGTTCATCGCATCAGGCAGGAACAACGCCCATCGGACCATTGTCAAATTCCAAGACAGAAGCACCGGAGACATCACCTCACGCCTCTGGGATTTCGGCGACGGCACGACGAGCACCGAACAGAGCCCGACCCATGTATACACAGAGATCGGATCGTACACGGTGAGCCTGACAGTCTCCGGGCCCGCCGGCCAGGACACGGAAACCGAGGCCGACTATGTCTGCAACATGGTTCCCATCGAGTTCGTCGACAATACGTTCCATGAAAGGCCGCACTTCTACTCCGGGTCGCTGATCAAGTTCGGCAAGGTTATCTGCAATACAGGTACAGTCAAGATCTCCCCAGAGGAGATGCGCTACTCCCGGATGTTCTACGGCGGGTGCAACTCGTCGAACTACTATGTGGGGGCGTTCAACCGGGGCATCTTCTTCTTTGCACATGTGGACACCAACGAGATCCTCGCACCGGAATACCTCAGGCGCTATCTCCTGGGCGACACCGACGACCAGATTCTGGCGCGGCTCAACGCCATCGAGCCGGCATACGAGTACTACGACTTCAACCAGAAGCCGCCGTCAATGAGGTAGCACGGGTCGACCTCCATATGAGCATCTCGTGCGGAGGGATATGCACCTGCTTCTCCCGGGGATTTCCTCCGGCACACTCATGGAGAGTCGCGCCGGAGGTGCCCCGGAGGGTATGAATATATGAGGAAGAATTCTGCTGTATTTCCCGGCAGGAGAGATGATGCGGCCCTTGAAGCATAGCAGGGGGCCGGCTTCTGAATGACATGCTGATGATGCATGTGCGCCCTCTCGTCACAGGAGAGGGAAAGGAGCAATAGGGCGACAATGGCCGGACTCATCTATGGCATAAACGAAATCAGGCGCTATGCGGCGCATTACGCGAGGGTAAAGGATATCTTCAGAGGCTTCAATGATCCGGATTGCCGAACAAACGGCGGCATGGCCAAACCGGCGGTCTCCAGGTTCGTCGACTACCTCTATCTGTTCTTTGTCATGGGTATGCAGACATCGAACTATCACCTGTTTCGGTTCGACACCATGGACAGAAAGAGATTCAAAGAATACATGGACGATCCGCACGCTCCGCTCCTGAGGCCGAGGCTGTGGAGCACGTTGTGGAAAAAGTCCACCTTTATCCTGGTGCACGACAAGTATCTGTTTCACTGCCTGTGCGAGCATCACGGGCTGCCCTGCCCCCGGTGCTACGGCGTGGTGCGGAGGAACGCACTGCCGGAAGCCAAGGCCTTTCTGAAGGACCTGATGCAAAAACACAGGATGGAAACCCTCGTGCTGAAACCGGTGTGGGGGCTCATGGGAAAAGGCATCCACTTCATCTCTCTGTCCGATGTGGATGCCCTGGAGCGTCTGATAGAGCACGACGACGTGGATGACGAATACAGCGATTACCTCGTCCAGGAGCACATCAAACAGCATTCCGAGCTCGAACGGATGAACCCGCACTCGGTGAACTCCATCAGGATCGTCACCTTTCTCGACCCTGAGGGCCGGGTCGAGTTCATTGCAGCCATGCTCAGGACAAGCTCCTCTGCGAGCCCGGTCGACAACTTTTCTGCCGGGGGCATGGTTGCGGGCATCGACCTGGATACCGGCGTCCTGAAAAAAGAGGGTGTGATCAAGTCCCCGAAGATCAGGGTGCTGACGAGGCACCCGCTGACCGGCACAACGCTCATGGGCTTTCGGGTGCCGTACTGGGAGGAGATCAAGGAAACGGCCGCGCGGGGGCAGAAAATCTTCCACTATATCAAATCCATCGGGTGGGACTTTGCCGTGACCCCCGCAGGCCCGGTGATCATCGAGGCAAACCAGGAATGGGGCACGGCGGGCCTTCAGGCTGCAAACGGCGGCCTGCTCACTGAAAAGAACAGGAAGCTCTTCGCCCGGTATGGTCTGAAGTTCTATGGGTAGTGCCGTGTTTTTCGTAGCTCCACAGGCCGGGAATCCTGCTGTCCCCATCGAGAGTGGCTCAGGAACGTCATGCGCGGCAGTGCACGATGACGGTGTGTCCCCTCCCGCGCACCGCTTCGCGGATCTCGGCAAAGAGGGGGTATGACAGTCATTTCAGAAAGAATCTCTACAGGGAGGCGAGCGAGATGAGGAAGATCGTTCCATCGACCAGTCTCATGCTTTTCAGGAACATTACGAGAATCAAAAACAGGATAAGGCCGTATGCCGGGCAGGCACACAAGGCCGATATCACACAGCTGGAATCTTCCTATTACATCCATGAAGCGAAGGCTCTGGGCGTGCAGGCATCCATCCTGGAAAACAACGTGCTCCAGCTCAGGAGAAACGGTGCTGTTCAGAATATCTACCGTGCATTTACCGACCTCGACGGCGAGGGCACGCTCATGATTGCGGGCGACAAGGTATTCTGCAGCTCCATGCTGAGAAGGCACGGAATTCCCATACCCGAGTCGGTGGTGCTCAAAAGCGGCGATCATCGCGGTGCGGCCGAATTCCGCAGGCGGATCGGCGCCCCGATCGTAATCAAGCCCGCGAAAAACACGGGAGACAGCAAGGGCGTCTTTATCAGGCCGGACAGCGGTTTTGCCATCTGGCGTGCAGTCAATCTCGCCGGACAGTTCGGAAATGAAATCCTGGCTGAGAGATTCCACGAGGACACGAATTACCGGCTGCTTTTCTGCCGGGGCAAGTTTCTGGCCGCAAGCTCCCGCAACCCGGCCCGTGTGGTCGGCGATGGAATCCATACCGTTCGCGAGCTGATTCACCGGGCCAATGCAGGACGGCTGCCCACCGCTCGGGAGATCACGGCATATGACCCCGCCACCCGACCCATTCTCTACAGGATACCTGTCACCGGAGAGCTCAGGGCCCTGGTGAAGAGACAGGGTTTTTCCATGAATTCGATTCCGCAAGAGGGGAAGGTGGTCATGCTGCAGGACATATGCCACTGGCTCTATGGTGGAGAGTATCTCGACGTTACCGACGAAGTGTCTCCCGACTTCATCGAGCTGGGAAAAAAGGTGGTGGACATTCTCGGCATCAAGCTCGCAGGCATCGACCTCATTGCGCAGGATATCCGAGTCGCCCGGCCCGGGAAATTCTTCGTCAACGAGGTGAACACCTCGCCCGCTCTTCTGGTGCACTACGAGGTTCAGAACAGGCGGGAGATGCGGCCGGTCGCCCGGGAGATCATCCGGTCGATGTTTTCATGAAGCCATTCGTTCTCCTTTCATAACACTGCAGGAGGTGATCGCTTGAGTGTCAATTTTCGATGGTATCGCAAGCATGTGCTTTCCTTTCACGCAGTAGACCTGATCAAGTTTTGCGATCTGAGCGCCTGCTCAGGGATCTCTTCGGGAGGAGATATCGAGCTGTCTCTGCTGCAGGCACAGGATATCTCCGAGCTCATGGAATTTCACGACACGAAGTGTGTGGAATGGAACCATGCCTTTACGCGGGATGAAGTCGAAGACCGCCTGGCGTCCGGACAGATATGCACCTGTGCCCGGTACCAAGGGCGCATTGCGGGATTTCTCTGGTTCGCGCCCCGGAGAATCTACTCGCCGGACCTGCACTGCATGTTCGAGCTTGACGGCTCGAGCGTGGTCATCCACAACGGCTTTGTGGATCCCGCCCGCCGCGGCATGAAGATCGGACCCATGATGATGGATCGCTCGTTTCAGATGCTCTATGAAATGGGGTACCGGACCGTGTATGGATACCCCCGGATCACGAACCAGGCATCCAAAAAGGCCATGAGCTATCACGGGTTCGTGACATTCGGAAAAATCTTTTACGGCTATGTGCTGGGATTTTACTATTTCCTTCCCTTTCATGATCCGGATCCGGGCATGAGCATCCGTCGCGCGGTCAGCCCGTGGCATCGCTGGCAGACGTTCTTTCAGAAAAGGCTGCCCGCAGCATGAAGCCTGATCCACGCTGGTATCTGAAGCTTCTGCTCTCGGTGCAGGTCATTGACATCATCGGTAAACCCAACCTCTCATTTTCTCCCGAGATCCCTGCAGTGAGCGGTTTGCATGTGCAAGTCCTGCAGGAGCAGGATATCTCCGAGCTCATGGAGTTTCAAGACAGCCGGTGCATCGGGCGAACAGTAGTCTTCTCCCATGAGGAGGCCCACGCCAGGCTGGAGAGCGGCTGGAGATGCTTCGGTGCGAGAAGGCTGGGGTGCATGGCGGGGTTTGTCTGGTTCGCCCCCCGTGCTCTCTCTTCCCCGGACCTGCACTGCGAATTCGAAATGGACGCACGGAGCGTCATGATCACAAATGCATTCGTGGCCCCTGAGCACCGCGGCAGAAACGTGTTTCCCATACTCATGAACGAGTCCTTCCGAACGCTTACGGAGTTGGGCTACAAGCGGGTATACGGCTTTGTCCACCATGGCAACCGGTCGTCGAAGAAGGCGCTTGCGAAGCATCACTTCCAGACACTGGGGATGATCCTCTCCGGGTTTGTGATGGGAGTGTATTTCTTTCTGCCCTTTATCGCGGATGACGCGGGCATCTGCGTGCGCTTCTGCGGCAGCCCGTGGCTGCGGTGGCGGGAATTCTTCCGGAAGAGGGCGGGGAGGGCCATCGGATGAAGCTGCGCAGGACGGGTTCGGTTTGGAAAGAAGCTGCCCTTCGCACGGAAGACACTCCGCCGCCCGGCCTGAAGCGCGCATCGATCACACTGTTCCAATGGCAAGAAGGCCGGGATTCGCTTTGGAAAACGCTGCAATGAATATCCATTTCCTTGAACAGATAATCGAGAGATTCTGCGCCCGGCAGGCATCCATCCCCGTGGTCCTGGGGAGCGGCGGCCTGGGCCTGATCCAGAGCCTGGGCGAAAAAGGCGTCAGGAGCATCGTCATCGATGACGGGCCGTCGAGTGTCCGGGATTTTTCCCGGTACTGCCGGCGGATCACTGTGGCCGATATATCCGCCGCTTGGGACAGGCTGTGCGAAGCCCTGCGCATGGTGAGCTCACTTGCGCTGAAGCATTCCGGGAATCGGCCGATCATTTTTCCCACCTCCGATTATATCCTGCACTGTCTCGCCGGCCGGTATGACGAGCTGAAAAGCCTTGCAGCCATTGCCGCGCCTTCGCACGAGGTCATTCTGCTCACCCTTGACAAGGCCTCCTTCTACCAATGGCTCCTGGATCATGATTTTCCCTGCCCGCGGACTGTTTTCCCCTCATGCGGCGGGGAGGACGCTTTGGATGTCGGGAACATATCCTTCCCCTGCATCGTGAAGCCGGCACTGACCTTCATGCTCGAGCAGGCCGCGGGCCGCAAGCTCTACGTGGCGGCGGACCGGTCCGAGCTCGTGAGATGCTGCCGGGACCTCTCGGAGAGGAACATGGAGTATGTGATTCAGGAGATCGTCCCGGGCAGGGACGAAGACCAGTTCTCGCTGGCGGGATACTGCAGAAAAGGCGGGGAGATCGCGGGATATGTCATGACCAACAAGCTCAGACAGAGCTATTACGGCGCAGGCACTTTCGTCGCCGGCTCCGATGTGCCGGGCCTGTATGAGACGGGCGTGAAGCTCCTCAGAGAGCTCGACTATCACGGGATATTCGAGATAGAGTTCAGGAGGGACGCGCGCGACGGGACGTACAGGATCATCGAGCTCAACCCCCGCTGCTGGTCTCAGATCATCCTCGCCACCCGCATGAACGTGAACGTTGCATACTGTGCATACCGTGACCTTTCGGGTCTTGAGTGCAGGGGGGAGATGGCGGGTCCATCGGGCGCGAAGAAATACTGGGTGAACTTCGAGCGCGACCTCGGGCACCTGAAAAGAAAGTTCCGGGAAAAAGATTATACCCTGGGCGGCCTTGTTTCCGTGATGCTGAGCATCCCAAGCATCGAGCCTTTCAGCCTGAGAGACCCCAAACCCGGCCTGTGCTACCTGAAGCGCAAAATCACCCGCAGGCTCGCCAAGGGCGTGAGTGCTCCGGGCCGGCTGGCGGGACGGCCCCACTCATGAGAACGAGTGAAATGTCCGACGTGAAAAGATTCATTGACGCCGTACATCCCTATGTCATGCGCCACGGCTGGCAGGACGGGCACCGGGAGTATTACCGCACCCACCCGTCGGGAGAATTGAAAGGGGCGGATCTGAACCTGTTCAGCTCCAGACAGGGCGTATGGAAGCTCCTCCTTCCCGAAGACTTCGCCTCGGATCTTTTCATCGCCGATGTCTCCCTGGGGGCGGTCCCTCTCGATCTTTCCCGGAGCTACCGGCGGGTCATCGTGTACCCGTGGTACGAGCGATCGGCCGATATCGTGAGAAAGAGGGTGCAGGATGCGGGCGTCTCCAACATCATCATCTGCGAGAGGGCCGACAGCCGGGAGCTGAATCGCCTCGACTGCCGCATCGGAACGAGCGTCATGGTCATCACCCGCGACATGCTCTCACTGTGGGGGGAAAAGGGGGTAATGGACCGTGTCTCGGACATTGTTCGAGCGTTGAAGAGGTCCTGCGGCCCGGCATGGACGAGTGTGTTCCTCTTTCCGAAAAACCACGGAATGAGCCCGCTGATGAAGCTGTTGAGCCTGATACACCCTCAGGGCCTGAGTATGTTCACGCTGAAAAAGGCCTGCGCGAAACACGGCCTGGCGAATATGCGGATCTATCACCTCAGGCATGCTCCCGAGCGCATCTCCGAGATCCATCCGGAAAGCCTGAGCGCCGCCCCCGGCAACCACTGCGGATCCGGAGACGTGGGCGCTCGGAAGGGAATGACCCCGGTACAGCGCATCGTGCGCACGTTGAAGAGATCGCCCGCGGCATACCCTTCGCAGATGCTGGCGATGTCGCGAAGAGAGGGATCTTCCACCTGGCTTCAGGGTTTTCTGTCGCACCTCGGAGGGCTGAACGGCGAGGGCAGGGGTCTTTCCGTCCGGAAGTATATCGCGGGCAAGCCCAATATGATTCTCCTTGAGATCGGGACGGATTCGGGGTTTTCTTCGATCTGCCGGATGCCGCTCGGAAGAGGGGTCATGACCGCCCGGCGGGCGGAGAACAACTATGCCGCCCTCCAGCGGCTCCAGTCGTGCCGGTCCATATCGCAGCTCGCCCCCAGGCCGCTCGGCCGGGGCGTGTATCAGGGGCAGGAGTATTATGTGGAGACGTTCCTCAGCGGGCGGAAGCTCGTCCTGAACCCGGTCAACCATGCGCATGTCTATGCGATGATCCGACCGGCCCTGTTTTCCCTGTATCTCGATGCGGGCAGGGACACCGTGATCGATGAGGCCGTCTTCAGGCGCCTTGCTGGCGAGAGCCTCGGCGTGCTGAGAAGCAAGGCTTGGAGCCGATACGATGCGGAGAAAATTCAGGCCCTGGAGCACGCGCTCAAGCGCGCCCTTCTCGGCGCCCGGGTGCGGCTGCCGCTCGTTCATGGAGATTTCAAGATCGAGAATCTGCTGTTCGGTCCGGGAAGACTCGAGGGGATCCTCGACTGGGACCTCTCGAAATTCCAGGGGCCGCCGTATCTCGACCTGCTCTATCTCTACAGCTACTCGTTCCACCACAGGCCGATGACCAACGGGCGCGGCATCATGGACTTCATTCACAGGAGGCTCCTGGTCGGAGACCTGGGGCCCGTTCTCCAGCCGTGGTGGGACGATTACTCGTCGTCTCTGAAAATCCCGGCGCTGTGGAGCCGGATCTCCGGTGTTCTGTTCTGGCTGCACTACGTGGCCGGAACCATCGGCATGGCAATGTCGTCATATGACGTAGCGGCCTATGAGAGGAATATCAGGGCCCCGCTCGAGGCTGCTCTGGAGGGGGCGCTGCGGTGGTGAACAAACGGGCGCTCCTCTCCTTTCTGATATGCCGCCCCTGGGCGTATCCGCTCATGGCAGGACTGTCCGGCGGCCGGTGTCTGCGCATTCTCGCATATCACCGGGTGCTTGACATCCATGAGCCGTCATACCCCTTCGACAACGAGCTGATCAGCGCCTCGGTGCACGATTTCGACCGCCAGATGGAGCACGTCGCCAGTCACTGGCGGGTCATGACCTTCTCCGACGCGGGCGAGTATGAAAAAAACGGCGAGGGCCTGCCGGAAAGGTCGCTCATCATCACCTTTGACGACGGATACGCGGACAATTATGAAAACGCCTTTCCCATTCTGGAGAAATACGGCCTCAAGGCGGTGTTCTTCCTGTCCACCGACTACATCGGTACGAACAGGCCCTTCTGGTTCGAGCGGCTCGTCTACCTGGTGAAAAAGGGGCTGATCGACACCGGCAGCCTGAGGCTGGCCCGCTATGCGGACAGCGCAGGCAGGGACCTTGAGCGGGAAGGCCCGTTTTCGCCCGCCGACCTCCATTCTATGGCCCTCAGGATGCCGAACCGGCACAGGCTTGAGCTGCTGCGGGAGATCGAGGAGCGGACACCCCAGATCCCGGAGGAAGACATCGCGCTGGTGAGGCCCCTTACCTGGGATCAGGTGCGTGAGATGGCCGAGCACGGCATGGAGATCGGCTCGCATACGCAGAGCCATCTGATCCTTGGCAACAGCTCGCCCGAAGAGGCTGCCAGAGAGCTGGCGCTCTCACGGAAAATCATCGAGGACAGGATATCGCGCAAGGTGTCGGCGGTCTCCTATCCCATAGCGTCCCTTGATTTCGCCGTGAATCCAATCGTGCTCAAGCTTGTCGAGTTCGCCGGCTACCGCTGGGGTGTGGCATACACATCCGGGTCTGTCAGGGATCTCCTCAGGGAGCGCTACATGCTCAGGCGTTTGAAGATCGAACGGTACGTATCGTTCGACCGCTTCAGGGCCAAGCTCCTGTTCCCGTCGATCTTTGCGTGAATGTTGCACCCCATGGGCAGGGCGGCGGGATGGAGAGAAACTCTTTCGCCCTCGCTCGTGTGTTCTCTCATTGCCCCTCTCCAGCGGGTGCCCCGGGGAGGTAAAAGAGGAGCCGCCGCCGCATACGGCAGGGTATTTTTTGAATGAACAGATTCACTGCCTCTGGGAGTGTTTGTGAAGCGGGAGTGGGTGAAAAGCCCCGCAGATTGATGATCGTCGCTGAATGAAAAAAGAACTGAAAAGCCTGGGAAAGCAGACCGTGATCTACGGCGCAGGAAGCATGCTGAGCCGGCTGAGCGCGTTTCTGCTGCTGCCCGTGTATACCAACTATCTCACCCCTGCTCAGTTCGGCACCCTGGAGATCTTCTACATGTCCACCGCGGTGATCTCGATCTTTCTGGGCACCCAGCTGTCGCACGCCGCCTTGAGGTTTTATTTCGACTACGACACCGAGCGCGGGCGATACCTGGTGATCAGCAGCTCCTTTATCCTGTATTTCTGCTTCAGCGCCGTGGTGCTGGGAGCCTGCGCACTGTTCTCCGGGCAGTTCTCCCGCCTGCTCTTCTCAACCTCTGAGTACACGACACACTTCGTCGTCCTGTTTGTCTGGCTGCTCTTCAGCCTGTCGAACGAGATCTTCTTTGCCTTTGTCAGGGCCCTGGAGCGGGCCCGTTTCTTCGTGGTCATCATGCTGCTGGAGCTTTTGATCAAGATTGTGCTGTGCATAGTCTTCGTGGTCGAGTTCCAGTGGGCGGAGCTCGGCGTTCTCGCGGGCAACCTCGCGGGCACCGGAACGGCGTTTGTCGTTCTTTTCGTCTTCACCTTCTCCCGGTGCACCTTCGAGGTCGACGTTCCTCTGTTCATGAGGCTGGTTCGCTACACACTTCCCCTGATATTCGTCAGCATGTGCGGCACGGCCATGAGCCTGGCCGACCGGTTTTTCCTCAAGACCTACACATCCCTGGCCATGGTGGGGATCTATGCCCTGGGCATGCGGTTTGCGAATGTGGTCAACTTCCTGATATTCCATCCGTTCACCAAGGGGTACGGGCCTTTCAGGTTCTCTATTATGAAGAAGGACAACGCCCCGGATATCTATTCGCGGGTGACCACCTACTTCTGCTTCTTCTTTCTGTGGGCATGCCTTGGCGTGATCGCCTGGGCCCGCGAGGTGATCGTGGTCATGGCGGATCAGAGCTACTGGGGCTCCTATCAGGTGGTGCCCGTGCTGGTGGTGTCGGTTTTCTTCTCCGGGTTGTACTACATGGTGCAGATCGGCGTGTATCTCAAGAAGAACACCCGGGTGCTCTCCTATGTGTTCGCCGCCGCGGCATTCTTCAACCTTGTCTGCCTGTGGCTGCTGGTGCCGGCTTTCGGGATCATGGGCGCCGCGCTGTCCGTGTGCGTGACCCGCGTCCTCGTTGTCCTCCTGGGCCTGTACTGCTCGCAGCTGGTCTATCCCATACAATACGAGTGGGCGCGCTGCCTGAAGATCGGCGTGGTGTTTCTCGCCCTCTCGATCGCCGCGTCGCTGCAGCTGAGCGATAACCCGTATCTCTCGGCTCTCATGAAGATGCCGGTCGTGCTCGCGTATCCCATTGCCCTCTTTGCGCTCAATTTTTTCAGCCCGCAGGAGATCGGTTTTGTCCTGAAGATCCCGGCCCGGATGATTTCAGCGGGCGAGGTCAGGAGGAACATCTCGTAGGGGCGGTTCGGAAGACAGCCATAACGATGGGGTTTCCCCCACGGCAGGCACCTGCTCCCCCGTCCGCAAGACTGCGGAGAAACAGTCCGCGGCGAGAGACCGGGGCGGAGGCAGTTCATCTGTATAGAGCCGGCAAGGCGAGAGAAGCTGTTTCATGAAGATACTCATTCATCACCGTACTCAGGGAAAAGGCGTGGAGGCGGTCCACATCAGAGGCATCGCGTCCGGTATGGAGGCGTGCGGCCACGCCGTGAAAATCGTTTCTCCGCCCGGGGTGGAAGTGTCTCCGGACGGCAAGAAGAAGGGAGCGGTCGGATCAGTCGCGCGCCGCGCCCCTCAGATCTTTTTCGAATGCCTGGAGCTCCTGCACAATCTGGCTGCGTTTTCTCTGCTTGCAAGGGCGAAAAAGGATTTCGGCTGCGACCTGATATACGAAAGATACGCCTTCCTGGGCGCGGCGGGCTCTCTGGCTGCCCGGGCATGGAAGGTGCCGCTCGCCCTCGAGGTCAATTACACCATGGAGAGCGACCTGGCGGTGCGATCGCGGACAAAGGCACTCTCTCCTCTCACCAGGCTCTGCGAGGCCGCTGTTTTCAAGAGCGCGGCCCTGTTGCTGCCGGTGTCCACCAGACTCGCTCACGATATCGAGGCACACGGCCTGTCCGGCGGACGAGTCCTGGTGTCGCCCAATGCTGCGGACCTCTCGTCTTTTTGCCCGAACCACGCACGGTCCGAGGGGCTGAGGCATAGGCTTTTCGTTCACAGGCCGGAAATCGTGATCGGCTTCGTGGGCAGCTTCGCTCCGTGGCACCGGGTGGACATGCTGATGAATGCATGTGCGTCGGCGGCCGGGCATACCGGCATGAGGCTGGGGCTCATGCTCGTCGGCGAAGGCGGCAACCGGCATGAGCTGGAGGCGCGGGCCGCCGGGGTTCCCGGCAACCTGGAGGTCGTGTTTCCGGGGTTCGCCCCCCATTCCCGGCTTCCCGAATACATTGCTTCCATGGATATCGCGGTCATGCCTCACTCGAACGACTACGGCTCGCCCATGAAAGTCTACGAGTACATGGCCATGGGAAGACCGGTGGTGGCCCCGGACCTCGGGCCGCTCCGGGACGCTCTGGCGCATGGGAGAGAAGGCCTCCTGTTCAGACCCGGAAGCATCGATGACCTGGCGGGTGCGATCCTGGACCTGGTGCGGAACCCGGAACTGAGGCGGAAGCTGGGGCGCAACGCGAGGATCAGGGCGGAAAGCGAGCACAACTGGAAAAGCAGGTGCGAGATTATCCTCGATGCACTGGGTATAAGACCCTCGAAACCGGCATCCGGACCCGCCGCGGCGGTATCACGCCTCTGATGCGAAAAACAATGGGCCTGTAGATGAGATTTCTCCTCCGGTGTCGAGCTCGCACGCTTTCACGCCCTTTGCGGGGGAGTGGCTTTCAGAGAGGTGAAAAATCGGGCCTGATGTCAGACGATCCTGTATGAATATCCTGGTCCCATACCTTTCGAGATGGAGCTCGCTGAACCGCTCCAGATACTACCAGATCCTGAGCCGCCTGGCCCGGGACGGGCACAGTGTGTATCTGATTCAGCCGCCGCCCATGAGATCTGAGGATTCCGGCTTCGTGGAGGTGCGCCCGGACAATCATTCTGCCATTCATGTGATCGATGCAAGGATGAACCCGCTCTTCTGGAACGCCCGCCTGCCGGTCGAGAAGGTCATGAAAAAGGGTGCCTACTGCCTGAAGGCCAATGCCGCGATACCCGAGATGATCCGTGCGTACGGGATCGACGCGGTCCTGTTCTACTCCATGGCCCTGTACCAGCTTGCCGGGCGGAGCGATGTGGTGACGATCTACGACCTGGGCGACGACCACATCGACCTTCTGCACCAGGAGCTGGGCGTATTTTCGAGCAGGCTGATCGTTCGGCTGGCCGAAAGCCTCCTGCGCAGGACGCTCGCGAAGTGCGACTGCGTGTTCTCCGTTTCGGGCTATCTCTCGGAGAAATACCATCCGCGCAGCGTCTACCTCCCGAACGGCGTGGACCCGGATGCCGTCAAGTTCGGCGCCGGCAGGCGCCTGCGGCGCGAGGGCGGCGGGCCCGTGGTCGGCTTCGTGGGATCGCTCGAGTACTTCATCGATTTCAGGCAGATCATCGATGCCGCGGCGTGGAAGAGGGACATCACGTTCGTCATCGCGGGAGGGGGAAGGCGATACGACTGGATCAGGTCGGAGAAGGAGCGCCTGAAGCTCGACAACCTGGTGCTGACCGGAGGGCTTCCCCACGAAGAGGTGCTCGAGCATATCGACTCGTTCGACATCTGCCTCAATCCGTTCCGCCATAGCCCGCTCACCCACGGGGCTTGCCCCATCAAGCTCTTCGAGTACCTGGCCTTCAGAAAGCCGGTCATTTCTTCGAGGATTCAGGAGGTGCAGCGCATCGGCGACGGATTTCTCTACTGGGCCGACAGCACGAGTGAGATGATCGCCCGCATCGACGAGATCCTCGAGCACCCGGATGAGGCGGGCAGGCGCGCCGAAGAAGGGTTTGAGCTCGTGCACGGCCACTACACCTGGAAGAAGATAGCCAGGCGGTTCGCGGACGTCGTTCATGCCCGCATCGAGGAGAAGCACAGGTGCTGAAGGCCGATCTGCACTGCCACACCATCCATTCGCCCGATTCGTGCAACCGGCTTGCGTGGATCATCGAGCGGTGCAGGAAGACCGGCATCAACTGCCTGGCCGTGACCGACCACAACGATGTCGACGGCGCCATCGAGCTGATGAAGACCGCGCCCTTTCACGTCATCATCGGCGAGGAGGTGGACACTGGCGAAGGCGAGATCATTGGGCTCTTTCTGAAAAGATGGATTGCGCCTCGGCAGGGCCTGGAGAAAACCATCGAGGAGATCAGGTCGCAGGAGGGCCTGGTTTATCTTCCCCATCCGCTTTCAATCTGCCGGGGCAATCCGCTCGACGTGGGCAAAATCAAGGGGCTCATGCAGGAGATCGACATCGTGGAGGTCTTCAACTCGCGCACCAGACGCGAGAGCCGCAACAGCGCCTGGCTCGCCGAGTGGGTTCTGCGCGGCGGTGTGGTGCAGTCTGCCGGAAGCGACGCCCATGCTCCCCACGAGCTGGGGAATGTATTGATCGAAATGGATGACTTTAATTCAAAGGAGGGCTTTCTCTCCTCCCTCGCCATGGCGAGGTTTTCGGTGAGGGAGACGTCAACGTTTCTCAGGGCCGTGATGAACCGCCGGGTCAGAAAGATCATCAGGAGATGCTGCTGATCCGTCCCATGTCAGGTGCTGCATCTGTGGTGCTTCAGCGGTTTGTGACGGGTTTTTCAGGTGTCCTTTCTCTGCAAAGAGCCCGCGAAGCGGGCCGCAGAGAGGATTTCAGGAGAGGGAAGAACATAGCGAGCAGGCCGATCATCCCTCCCTCTCAGTCCGCTCTCCCCTCTGTGTGGGAGAGAATCGAGAAGAGGGGGTCACGCTCATGTACATTCCGGATATATTCAATGGCAAAGCGCGAAATGTCCCGAGTCCGCAGTTCCCTTTTCAGAAGTATGTCCGGAGCACGCTGCTCCGGATCGTTCCCCCGCCGGCATCCCTCAAGGCGGAACCCGCACCTCTCACGAATCATGTCCTGGTCACGGATGCCTCACAGAGAAAATCCGTGCCCATCATCCGGTCGCTGGGCAAGAACGGGGTGTATGTGGTCGCCGGTGAGGACAAGCCGCTGTCCATGGGATTTTACTCGAGGTTCGTGAAGAAGCGGCTTAAGTATCCTCCCCCTGAGAATCATCGGCAGTTTGCAGACTGGCTCATCGACACCGCACGGGCGGGTGTGTTCGACATCGTGTTTCCCATCGACGAGCGCACCATGGAGCCGGTTACCAGATACAAGGAGGAGCTGGAGAAATATATGGTCGTCCCTGTGGTGGATCACGACACCTTCATGCTGGCCCGCAACAAGGCGAATACCATGGAGTATGCGCAGAAGCTGGGCATCCCGGTTCCCCGCACCGTAGTGTGCACCAGAGAGGAAGACCTGACGGAAGTCCTCAAGCTGATGCCGGTGCCGGCGGTGATCAAGGCCAGGGAGAGCTCGGGGTCGCGCGGCCTGTGCTATGTGTCGGACAGGAGCCGCATCTTCAGTGAGTACAAGAGGATACACGCGCAGCATCCCTTCCCACTGATACAGGAGCTCATCCCCCCCGGAGGGAGTACCTACGGCGTCGAGGGGCTGTGCGACCACGGCAAGGTGCTGAGGCTCTTCGTTCACCGCAGGATCAGGGAATATCCCATCAAGGGCGGGCCCAGCACCCTGCGGGAGAGCATCTACAAGCCCGATATCCTCGAGCATGCCGTGAAGCTGCTCATGTCTCTCAAATGGCACGGCGTGGTCATGCTCGAGTTCAAGGAAGACCCGCGGAACGGGCAGTGCGTGCTGCTCGAGATCAACCCCAAGTTCTGGGGCTCGATCGCCCTGCCCATCGCAGCCGGGGTCGACTTTCCCTATCTCCTGTACCGGCTCGCGTGCAGAGGCGAGATCAGCGAGGAATACAGCTATCCCGAGCACGTGCTCTGCCGCTGGCTCCTGCCGGGTGATCTTCTCCACTTCATCTTCAATCCCGACCGGTTCAACCTCAAGCCCAGCTTCTTCGACTTCAGGAACACATCCTACGACATCTTCGACACTAAGGATCTGGGCCCGTTGCTCCTGCTCATGATAACCCTGGCCCGCGACCTGTTCCTGCGCAGGACATGGACCGACAAGATCATGCGGCGCTGAAGCGAGAGAGATTAGGGGTCGAGATTAGGGGTCAGGTCTTGACAAAGATTAGGGGTCAGGTCTTGACATGTGACATCTTGATGTCACATGTCAAGACCTGACCCCGGAGTTTCCCCGAGATTTCCCATGGCTTTTGTCTATCTTTATATCGTTCAGCTCATTTTCAGACCCCAGGACTTTTCTTCTCCGTTCATGGGCTGGCCGATGGCCTGGCTCACGCTGTTTCCCGGTTTTTTCCTGGGCTTCATGCTCAACGGGGAGGTTCTCGTCAGAAAGAAGATCCCACAGTTCTATCTGCTGCCGTTCTTCCTCGGCGTCATCTTCATCTCCACTGTGTACAATGCGGGCCTGGCGGATTTCTACCCTCCTACGGCCACCTTTCTGAAGCGCATCCTGGTGTTTTATATGATTGTCTTTCTCGTGGACAGCGAGCAAAAGCTCAGGGGCGTCTTGACCGTGTTCATGGCGCTGGCGGGTCTGCTGGGGGTTCACGCAATCCTGCAGCTGACAACGGGCACCGGCTTCGGCGGCATCACGCCTCTGATGCATTATAACCCCCCCCGTGCGGTGTGGTGCGGGGAATGGGACGGCTCCAACTCGTTCGGCGTCATCTTTCTCCTCGCCATACCCCTCTGCCTGGAGTTTCTTTTCAGCAGGTCCGCCCCGGGACAGAGGATCGTGGCAGGGGTGAGCCTGCCGCTGTGCGCTATGGGGATTTACTATGTCGATTCCAGGGGCGACACGCTGGCCCTTATGGCAGCCATGCTTTTGTACATCGCCATGAGATTTTCCAGGAAAAGGGTGGTCCTTGTGATGATCATGGCCTTCATTCTCACAGGTGCGGTCCTGCCGTCGAGAATGTCGAAACTGACGGTCTCCGAGTCGTCGGCCCACCAGAGAGAATGGGTGTGGGAGCAGGGCATTGATCTGCTCAGGGACAATCCTGTGCTCGGCGTGGGCCCGGGCAAGTTTGTGAAGCACACCGAGTCGGGCCTCATTGCTCACAGCAATTATGTCAGTATTTTCTCGGAGACAGGCCTGACAGGGTTTTTCGGGTTCATGGCGATCCTCTGGTTCACCTTCAAGGAGCTTCTCATGGTCAATCTCGGTAAAAACAGAGATGACGACATAGACAGCATCCGGATGCTGGTATCCCGGTTCTTTTCCAACCGTGCCGATGATGGCCCGGGGCAGGGTCCGGACCTCACCAGGGCGCTGCTCTGCAGTCTATCCGGGTTCTGCGTGGCAACGATGTTCATCGTTCTTTTGAACGACCTGCTTTTTTTTGTCCTCGGGCTGTGCGCAGCGTCGTACATCATCTCTAGGGGAGCACAGGGCCACGTCCCGCTGCTGTTCAAGAGAAGCGATCTGCGGACTGTCGCCGCCCTCATGGCGGGGGTCATTTTCCTCTACTGGCTCGTGGCTGTTTATGAGATATTCTGACGGGTCGATTTTCTCTCTGCCTCTTCGGCGTCCATGCCCTCCGGAAAATATAAAAATGAACGGATCCGACCATGGCCTGGCATAGAAACATGCACCGGTGGATAGTGTCCTATCTCGTCGGCGAGCTGAAAAAAAGCTTGTGCAAACCGGTCCGGGACGGGCTCCATGTCATGTTCTGCGTGGCAGATCACTTCGAGCCCTACGCCCGGGGGGCATCCTCGGAGCAGGCGGAAAAGAGGATGGAGCGTTGGACGAAAAATCTGCCTGCTCTGGCGGACGGCATCGCCGGAAGCGACGGCAAGCCGTACCGGCACACCTTCTTCTATCCCAGGGAGCAATATTCCAGAACGCTGGTAAGCAGGCTCGCAGAGATCCGCCGGACAGGGCTCGGAGAGGTGGAGATCCACCTGCACCATGACAAAGCAGCATCAGAGGAGCTCCGGGCCGACATGCTTCACTTCAAGCGGTTCCTGAGAGAGGGCCACGGCCTGCTCTCTGCGGACAAGAACACGGGCGAGGTCAAATACGCCTTCATCCACGGCAACTGGGCCCTGGACAACTCAGGCCCCGGCGGCAGATACTGCGGCGTGAACAACGAGCTGATCATTCTGAAAGAGACCGGCTGCTACGCGGACTTCACCCTTCCATCCGCCCCGAACGTCGCACAGACTGCCAAGATCAACAGCATCTACTATGCAAAAGACAACCCGCGCAGGCCCCGGTCGCACAATTCCGGCACAGACGTCCGCATTGGCGGCGGCCCGAGCGGTGACCTTCTCATCATCCAGGGGCCTCTGACCCTGGACTGGAGATCGCGCAAAAACGGTGTCCTGCCTGGCATCGAAAACGCGGAGATCGGAGGCGGCAGGCCGCCCACCATCCAGCGCTTCGATCTCTGGAAGAGGCAGCACATCTCGGTCGCAGGCCGGCCCCAGTGGGTTTTTATCAAGGTGCACTGCCACGGCGCCCTCGAAAAGAACGCGGATATGTTTTTCCGTGGAGAGATGAGGCTCTTTCTGCAGCATCTCGTGCAGCACGCTCGGCAGTCGGGCTTTTCTCTCCATTTCGTCACGGCCCGCGAGATGTACAACATCGTCAAGGCCGCGGAGGCGGGCGAAAACGGCGATCCCGACGCGTACCGGGATTATGTGCTCGTATGAAAAAGATTCAGGTCATGCAGATCATCAACTCCCTGGATATCGGGGGAGCGGAGCGGGTTGCGGTCAATATCGCCGCTCATCTCGACCCGGACAGGTTCGATTCTTCCATACTCACTCTGGAAAAGCCGGGCCCCTTTGCCGAGATTCTGGAGAAAAGAGGCATACCGTTCACATCGCTGCACAAAAAGCCGGGCGCCAGGCCCGGGGTTTTCCTGGATATCGCGCGACATATCAGAAAGAGAGAGATCGATATCATCACGACACACAATTACGGCGCACTGTTCTACGGGGTTTTCGGTGCACGCCTCGGCGGATGCTCCCGCCTGCTCCACGTGGACCACAACCCCCGGCTCTCATCGAAGAGGAGATACCCCATCCCGCACAAACGGCTTTCATCCCTGGCCTACAAAGTGATTGCCGTAAGCGCTGAGGTGCGTGCAAACCTCATCGGGCAGGAAGGCATACCTCCGGAGAGGATCGACATGATCGCCAACGGCGTCGATGACAGCCTGTTCGACAAACCCTTTGACAGGCGCAACCTCTCGGTCCTGCTGGGCATCCCGAAAGGCCGGATCGTGATCGGCACCGGGGCCAGGCTGGTACGAGAGAAGGGGCTGGTTCATCTCCTGGATGCAGCCAGCATCATCAAAAAGAAGCGGGACGACTTTGCCCTGGTGATCGTGGGCGATGGCCCGATGATGGACGAGCTCCGGAAGAAAGCCCATGACAACGGCCTGAACGGCCGTGTCGTGTTCACTGGTGCGAGGACGGATTTTCATGAAATCATCCGGCTCTTTGACATCTTCGTGCTTTCCTCTGTGTCAGAGGGGCTGCCTCTCTCCCTGCTGGAAGCCATGGCCGCGGCACGGGCCATCGTTGCTTCGCAGGTGGGTGGAGTTCCCGAGGTGATAACCGACGGCCGGACCGGCCTGCTGGTTCCGCCCATGTCGCCGGCGCTGCTGGCGGACGCGATCGGGCGGTTCATGGACAACCCCCGATACCGGGCGGAATGCGGAGAAAGGGCGCGTCTGAGGTTCGAGGAAAAGCATTCGGCACGTGCCATGGCAGCATCCTATGCCTGCCTCTATGAACAGATGATGCACAAGGGGTCATACAAGGGGTCATCACACAAGGGGTCAGGTCTTGACATGTGACACCAGCACACAAGGGGTCAGGTCTTGACATGTGACACCAGTGTCACATGTCAAGACCTGACCCCGATCCAGGCCAAGACCTGACCCCTATCCTTTGGCCCGGAAGTGATCCATGATGCCTGATAAAAAAACCGTGGTCTTCTTTACCAACTCCTTTCCGAACCGGCTTCAGCCGCATCGGGGGGTGTACACCGAGCAGCTGGTGTCTGCGGCAGGGGGGCGTATCGATCCTGTCATCGTCTGCCCGCTTCCCTGGATGCCCAAGGTGGGTCTGCTGAAGCGGTTCAGCTCGCAGTACCTCTTCGCCCGGATTCCCCGGGAGTACGACTATAACAGTTTTCATGTGTATTCTCCCAAATATCCAGTGGTGCCGAAGCTCCCCTGGCTGAGCCCGTTGTCCATGGCTCTGAGCTCGTATCCCCTGATCAAAAAGCTGGCGGACACCAGGCGCATCGACGTGATAAACGCCCAGAACGTGTTCCCCGAAGGCATCGCTGCCGTGTGGCTGGCGGCAAGGCTCGAGCTCCCGGTAGTGATCACGGCTGTGGGCTCGGACATAAATGAGGCCTCAGGAAGCAGGCTCAGGCTCCGGATGACGAGAAATGCCCTTCAACAGGCCCGGCATGCCACAGCCAAGAGCTTGATGCTGAGTGAGAAGATCATCGGCATGGGGATGGACCCCGGCCGTGTGCATTACACCCCGAATGGGGTCGATACAACCCTGTTTCACCTGCAGGACAAAGGCGCGTGTCGAAAAATGCTGGGTCTGAAGCCGGACACCAGGATCACGCTGTTTGTCGGCAAGTTCAGGACGGTCAAGGGGATACAATTTCTGCTGGAAGCCCTGCACATCCTCAATGAGCAGGGGGCCCTGGATTTCGACACCGTGCTTATCGGCGGCGGCGATGAAGAGCAGAGATACCGCCGGTTCTCTCAAGCCCGCGGCCTGAGCGATAGGATTTTTTTTGCAGGGAACCGCAGCCACGAGGAGGTCGCGACCTGGATGGGGGCGGCGGATCTCTTCTGCCTGCCCAGCCTTAAGGAGGGGATGCCCAATGTCGTGCTGGAGGCTCTTGCGAGCGGCCTTCCTGTGGTGGCCTCCCGTGTCGGCGCGATCCCGGATCTGGTTGATGAAGCGAGCGGCATCCTGGTGCCGCCCGCAGACCCCGGAGCCCTGTCCCGCGCCGTCAGGGCGGGAATCGACGGAACTTGGGACCCCGGCCGGATCAGCTCGAAGGTTCGTGACATGACATGGGAGCGTGCAGCAGCCAGGTATGTGGAGGTGTTTTCCCTATGCTGAGAAAAGGCGGCGCCCGGTGCTGAACCCTGACAACTATCCCCGGTCTCTGCGGCAGTGGCTCTATGGAGCGGCCGGCCTTCCATGGACGTTCTCCTGTATGAAAACCAGTGGTGCGGGTAATGCGGGCATATTGCTAGTGCTCTGCTATCACCGGATCGTAAATCAGCGGCAGGACGGTGGGTTTTGCGACAACCACCTGTTCATCAACCTGCCGAAAAAGATTTTCATCCGTCAGATCGAGTGGCTGACCAGGCATTACCAGGTGGTGAGCCTCGATGACGTGCTCTCCGGGAGACGCCTCCCGCCGCGGGCGGCCCTGATCACTTTTGATGATGGATTTACGGACATTTATGAAACCGCGTTGCCAATTTTGAACTTTTTTCGCCTGCCTGCGACCGTGTTTCTCATCGGCTCGGTGATCAGGGAAAGAAAAATTCCCTGGATCACCCGTCTCCACAGGCTGATCGATCACGCTCGGGAAAACGGGCTTACGGTCTTCGAGCATGCTTCGCTTGGCAAAAACGGGCATCCGGGCGATTTTGCAGGTGTTCTTGCTCTGATCAAGGCGGACCTGAGAAGAAAGGACATCCGGGAGATCGACGAATATCTGTCCGGCCTCGAAGAGAGATTGGGGGCTGCGCCGCCTTCGGATCTGCCTGAAAAGCGGTTCATGAGCGATGAGCAGATCAGAGCTTTGTGCCGCCTGGGGTGGACGGTCGGCAATCACACCGATCACCACCTCGACCTCGGCTCGCTGGAGCCCGAGCGGGTGTGCGGGGAGATCAGAGATGCCGGAGACGCCCTGTCTCGCTTCGAGGGCTACCGCCCGGTGCTGGCCGTGCCCTTCGGCCTTAGAGGGTCGTTTTCTCCGCAGACAGTGGGCGCCGCCCGGACAAGCGGCATGAAGTACGTATTCACCACTCTTGGCGGCCCGAACCGGTTTCCAGGCTCAGGCGTTCTTCTCGACCGGGTGATCTGCGAAACCTTTTCCGGCCCGTACTTCAGGTTTCTCGCCTCGGGCGGAAAGAAGGCGGCGGAAAGCGCCCTCGCAAGGATGCGGCCGGTGCGCAGAAGGAATGAGCACGTTCTATAAAACCCTCCCCCCCGGACGGGCAGGGCTGTCGCCGCCACCCCCGGCACGTATCGAGCGACCTGCTCCCTCTCCCCCAAGCGGGCAGAGCTGCCAGGTTTTGCAAGAACCGATGTTCATGCGTCAATTCACCGCGGCGCAGGAGGGGAACTGAAGAGAAAGAGCAATGAAAACAAATGCTTCATGTTCATTCTTCTCCCTGTCCCTCATCCGCGTCAGGGGAGGAAACACAGATGCATCCCTGTGGAGCGGAGCTGAAAATACAATAACAGGAGTATCGCATGATCAGACCGAGCAATAAGGCGGCGGAAAGCGCCCTGCCGCTTGCAGTGGTGCTGCACATCGCCTACACCGGCTACGGAGTGGTGCGCTCGCTCACAGCGGCAGGTATACCCGTGGTCGCGTTTCAGAAAGACACCACGCCCCCGGAGGCGAGGTCAGAGCTCCCGAAGCAGCTCATCACCTTCGCAGGCGACGAAGACCTGCTGGAGAAGCTCACAGACCTGGCACAGGGCTGCAGAGAGAAGCCGGTGCTCTTCATCACCTCGGATGTCTATGTGGAGTTCTTCATCAGGCATCGCGAGGTCCTGGAGGAGCTGTTCCGTATCCACTACCCTCCGACCGATATCGTCAACCTGCTGCTCAACAAGGATACGTTTATGGATTATGCGCTCAGGCGAAACCTTCCGCTGCCTGTGAGCTTCAGGATCGCGAGCCGGGATGATCTCGAGCAGAGCCTTGGCGACATGGTGTTTCCCGCGATCGTCAAGCCCTTTACCAAGACCCCTGCGTGGCTTGCAGCCAAGCTTGCCAAGGCCTACCTCGTGAAGGGCCCCGCAGAGCTGGTTTCCCTGTATCGCAGGATTGAAAAGATCGAGCCCGGGCTGCTCGTGCAGGAGTGGGTGCCCGGGCCTGATTCGCACGTGGAATATTGCCTCACTTATTTCGATCAAGACTCCCGGTGTCTGGCGAGCTTTACCGGCGCAAAGATCAGGCAGTGGCCGGTGGGCACCGGCAGCACCGCCTCCACCAGGCCCGTGAACAACGAGCTGATCCGGGTGATCACCGTTGCCCTGTTCTCCGCCATGGGCTATCGCGGCTTCGGGTCGGTGGAATATAAAAGGCATGAGAAAACCGGCAAGTACTACATCATGGAGCCCACAGTCGGCAGGCCCAACCAGCAGTCGTACATAGCCACGGCCAACGGAGTGAACATGCCGCTCATCGCCTACAACTCACTCACCGGGCTCTCGGTGGGCCGGCCGTTCACCGACGTGAGCGAGCCGGTTTACTACATCGACGAGTGGGCAGACATCGGCAGTGTGCTCGTGCACCTGATGCGAGGCCAGAACTGCCTGGGCGATTTCCTCGGCCTGCTGGGCAAGAAAAAGGCCTTCAGATACGCAGACCGGCGCGACATGCAGGTGTTCATCAGCTCATGCATGAAGCTCGCCGAGTTCGGCTGGAGCAAGCTCGCGCGAAGAAACGGCAAAGGGTAAGATTGGCAAGGATCGGGGTCGGCAACCAAGGGGTCAGGTCTTGACATGTGACACGCGTGTCACATGTCAAGACCTGACCCCAACCTTTTTGCCAAGACCTGACCCCTTTCATCTTCACCCCTCACCCCTCCTTGGCACTAAAATTGCTCACATTTTTTTCGTTTGGAAAATAACAGCTGGTTTTCCGCAGCCAGGAGCCTGGCCGATTTCTGCGCCGGGTTCTCGGCACCAGAGCACTGATTTTCTGTTCGGCATCACGGGCACGTCTAACGATACGGCTTTTGTCCGCCCGACCCGCATCAGGGCCCGGCGGGGAAGACGAGTTAGGCAAAACGCAGGCAAATATTCTGTAATAGCAAGAGGAGAGCTCCATGTATCAGAAGAAACTTATCAGCACGAAATTCATCGGATGCATCGTCGTGTTCGCCCTGCTGCTACTTTCCATGCCGCTGTACGCCGCGGTTTATTATGTCAGCACCAGCGGCACCAGGACATCCGGGGCTAGCACTGCGGGAGACTGGTCAAACGCCAACTGCTACGGCTCCATCTCGGCAGCGATCCAGCGTATGAGCGGAGGCGACGAGGTGGTGGTAAATGACGGCGTCTATACCGGCGTCAACAATGTAATCGGCCGTTACAATTCTTTCAGCGTGCCGAGCGGAACCTCGTCGAAATACACAGTGATCCGGGCCCGTAATCCCTTTCAGGTGACGATCGACTCCGGACAGTCTTCGGAGTGGAACTATTACGGCATGATGATCTATATTCCCTCGGGCAGCAGCTATATTCATGTCGACGGGTTCAAAGGAATCAACAGAGACGGCTCCAACAACAGCTTTGTAGGCATTGTGGGCCACCATGTCAAAATCACGCGGTGCATGTTCAGAACCCAGGGATCGGCCAATAATGAAAACTGTGTGGTGTCGGTAACAGGGGGCGCTTCCTATGTGCTTTTTGAAGACTGCGCGCTCACCGGCGGATATCGCTACGGCTTCATAGTGAGAGGCGTCAGCTCGGCCCCCCATAACATCATCTTCAGGCGCTGCGTTGCCAGAGGCGACTGGGTGCAGTCTTCCGAGCCCAACTCCATCTTTGCCGTATACGGCCACAACAGCAGCGCGGCAAGCGGCCCCTATAATATCATGTTCCAGAACTGCATCGCCATCGACCAGAACGCGTCAGTGCCCGATGCCGATTGGAAACCATACGGACCCTGGTATATCTTCAAGGGAAACCATGACATCACCCTGAACGGCTGCATCACGCTGGCAAACGACCAGACAGGCTCCACCAGCGGCTCCTGGATCAGGAACGACTACGGCGGAAAGAACATCGATGTCGTCAACTCGGTGTTCTGGGGCTTCAAGGGCATCGGAACGGTCTTCGCCGGCAACACCGTCAATATCAGAAACTGCACCTTCGGCGGCAACACCACCAGCTACAGCCTGGTGAATCACGCCTCACCGTCGACCTTCAAAAACAACCTGGTGATCCGCAGCGCAAAAGGCACCCTCTACGGCTCGTCATTCAGCACCGCGAGCTACAATTCCTTTGACAGCGGCGCCTTTGGATCCAACCAGGTGGCATACAAAAACGATCTTCTCTACCTCCCCCGGGTCGAGAGCACCTCGAACCGCATCAGTGCAGGGGAGGGAGGCGGCAAGGTAGGTGCCCACATCATGTACCGCATGGGCAGATCCGGCTCTCTCTGGGACGAGTCGGGCTGGAACACCCAGACATCCGAGCCCCTCTGGCCCTGGCCGTATGAGGACAAGATCCGCGAGTGGTTCAGAGCGTCCAACACTCCGCCCGCAGGTGCGAGCCCGTCGAGCAACAACACGACAAGAGGCTTCTGCGCCAACGGTGAAACCCTGACCACCTACATCTGGGAATACCTCGGAAGAACCATCCCATCGGACATCTACAGCGGTCAGAGCGGCACCGACCCCAATCCTCCGACCGATCCACCCACTGATCCGCCGACCGACCCGCCTACCGATCCACCGACCGGCTCCGACACCGTGCCGCCGGCCAAACCCAATGGGGTGAGGGTCACGCAGCAGTAACCATATAAGGTCAGAGCAACACCTGTTTCAAGAAAAGGGGGCGCATGCCCCCTTTTTTTTCGCAGAAGAAGAGGGGTCAGAGAAGAAAGCGGAAAAAGGGGTCAGGTCGTGACAAATGACATCGAGATGTCATTTGTCACGACCTGACCCCGGGTTGCCCCCGATGTCATTTGTCAAGACCTGACCCCTAGTTCTGCAGCCTGAAGTTGTCAAAGAACACCACCCGTTCTTCCTTCAGCATGTAGGCGAACACGTTGATGTTCACCACATGCTCCATGTCCATCTCCCTGGTCGCTGGCGCGGACTTCACCTCCTGGAGGCTGATCCGCACCTGCTGGGCGCCCGGCTGGAGCACTATGCGCCTGTTGAAGCGATCTGAGTAGTTCTGTTCGTCCTTCCTGTCGTGCTCGCGGTCGTGGATCCTCACCGTGATCGCCAGCGGTGTGTCTCCTTCCAGAAACGCATCGAAGCACAGCCAGTCGTACCCCCGCCAGTCGCTGCCCATCCAGTGCAGGCTCACGCCCGGAAACTCCCCCGGGCTCAGTCTCACCTCGAGCGAGCGTTCTCCGTGCGTGGCGTGCCGTGCAGACCGCGAAAAAGCCGCCTCCTTCGCAGCCCACCTCTCCATCTCCAGGCGCGATTCGAACGACCCGAGCAGCGGAAACTCCTGCTCCATCCTCCAGGCATCCAGCGCCGTGAGCCCTACGGGCGCCAAGGCGACCGCGATGATCCCGGCGCCGGCAGCCTTCCACCTGCGGGCGGTGGTGCGCGGCAGCCCGGAAAAGGGGTAGGCGAGCATCAGGAATGAAAGAGCCCCGAGCGTGTTGAGCAGGATGTCTTCGAGCTCGAAGAATCGCCCGGGGGAAAATACCTGCGCGATTTCCATGATCACGCCCAGAGCGGTCGCGGCGAAGAACGCCCCCACGTATGGCCCCTGCGCCCGCACCGGCCACCGTCTGCCGCCCAGCAGCCACAGGATCACCAGCGACGAAACGCCGAAGAGCGGCAGGTGGCCGAAATTGCATATCTCATCCACCATACGCGCGTGCCTGCCAAGGTCCGCAAGCAGCAGCACAGCAACCATCACGGTAAGCGCCCCGAAAACCCCCATGTCGAACCATACACTCCTGTGCCCCATACACATGGAGTACGTTACAACCCCTGGAAAATCAACAGGAAGAAGAAGGTATTGAATTAATCGAAAATGCGCATATTTTTATATAGATAAGGACCTGTCATTCAAGTCAAGTTTCACTTGAATGATACCGAACATCCCTATATATTTCAAAGAGTGGCGGTCTTTCAGATGACCGGAATGAAAGTATGCTGTTGTGCGATTGTTGGTGCGTGGGCTTAGATTTCACCCGCAGTAGCGGAGCTGTTGCCTGTTTCATGCATGAGGGAAAGAAAACCATGAGAAAAACGCTTTTGATCGCTGCCGTGTGTCTTGCGGCGGCGTGCAGTTCCAACGAGGGTCAGGAGGGCGTTGCTATGCAACCAAGCGTGCTGGATCTCTCGGGCTACTCCTCGGAGAAACCCGCAGAGCCCGTTGATCTGCTGTTCATCCATCATTCAACCGGGGGCCACCTTTTGGCTGAAAAAGGCGAGGCCGTGGGCGACAACTGCATCTATGCAACCCACCCGAACGGCGGCGGCTTGCGCAAGATGCTCGAAGAGAACAACTACATCGTGCACGAAGCGTCCTACGGCTCGCTCGTCGGCGACAAGACAGACATCTGCCACTGGAACGCCAAGTTCAGAGACCACATGGACAAGGTCCTCACGTGCCGGCACCAGGACGAGTTTTTCACCGACGGCACGAAAAACCGCATCGTCATGTTCAAGTCGTGCTATCCCAACAACCGCATCGAGTCGGACGGCGACGGGCCCGGCGACCCGGATTCATGCGAGCTGACCACGGCTAACTGCAAAGCCGCATACCTCTCCCTGCTGGGCTACTTTGCCAGGCAGCCGGAGACCCTGTTCGTCGTGGTCACCGCGCCCGCGCTGGTGGAGCCATCGGTGGGCATAAAAGGCTTTATCAAGAGCGTCCTGAGGCCCGAAAGCTCGATCGACAGGGTGGGCATCCGTGCGCGCAACTTCAACAACTGGCTCAAAGACGTCGAGAACGGCTGGCTCAAGGACTACGAGCTCAACAACGTGGTGGTGTTCGACTACTACGACATCCTCACCGGTTCGGGCAGCTCGAACTGGAGCATGTACCCCGCCGGTCCGAGAGACAGCCATCCGAACAGCGAGGGCAACTCGCTGGCCGCGCTCGAGTTCGTGCCGTTTCTCAACAGGGCGCTCCATCGTTTCGGGATGTAATTTGCCTATCACTGTTTACAGGGCTGAGCAAAGCGACCAAAAACGGTGGGACGAGTACGTGCTCTCTCACCCTATGGGGGGGCCGTACCATCTCTTTGCCTGGAAGCGGGCTGTGGAGAATGCCTATTACCACGAGTGCCCGTATCTGATGGCGGAAGACGGGCAGAGAGTTATCCGGGGGGTTTTCCCCCTGGTGCTGATGAAGCCGCCGCTGCTCAGGCCTGTGCTCGTGTCGCTGCCTTTCTGTGACTACGGAGGCGTGCTGAGCGACGGGCCCGAGGCGGCCCGGGAGCTGGTGAGCAGCGCCCTGGAGCTGGCCAAGTCGCACCGGGCCGAGCCCGACATCCGCTGCAGGCTCGAGGAGCCCGTGCTGGGGGAGTCGCCCCAATTTGCCGTGAGCAACTTCAAGGTGAGGATGGTGCTCGACCTGCCGGATTCCGCCGAGGAGCTCTGGAACGGATTCAAATCCAAGCTGCGCAGCCAGATCAGAAAGCCCGGCAAGGAGGGTCTGGAGTTTCGCATAGGCTCGCTCGAGCTTCTAGACGATTTCTACAACGTGTTTCGTCACACCATGAAAGACCTGGGCTCGCCCGTACACGCAAAGAGATGGTTCGAATGCGTGTTGGAAGCATTTGCTGATCGGGCCCGGGTGGGCGTAGTGCACCTGCGCGGCCGGGCGGTGGCCGCCGGCATTGCGCTGGAGTGCGGGCGCACGCTCACCATCCCCTGGGCCTCGACCTTGAGGGAATACAACCATCTGAGCTCGAACATGCTGCTCTACTGGGGCTTTCTGGAGCACGCCTGCACCGGCGGGTTCAAGCTCTTCGACTTCGGCAGGTCGACCCCGGACGAGGGCACCTACCGGTTCAAGCAGCAGTGGGGGGCCAGGCCCGAGCCTCTGTTCTGGTACTCGCCCTCGGGCAGGCGGGAAGAGCCTGCTCCCGCATCGAAAAACGGCGCCCGAAAGCTGGCGGAAAAGGCCTGGTCGAGGCTCCCACAGACAGTTGCCGACACTCTGGGCCCCAAGGTGAGGAAGTTCATCTCCCTCTAACGTTTCATGCCAGGAGCCCGCGCCCTCATATGAACCGCCTGCTGTGGTACCCCCCTGCCGAAACCCGCATACCGCCGCGCGCGTTTGCCCGCGCACTGCTCACCGCCCGCAGCGGCTTCGAGTCCAGCCTGTGCTCGTTTCTCGGGGCGCAGCGCTGCGTGTCGGCAAACAGCGGCAGAGCGCTGATGACCATGCTCTTGCAGACATTGAAAAAAGCAGACAACAAAAACCGCGACCAGGTTCTCATCCCGGCCTACACCTGCTATTCAGTGGCGGCCTCAGTGGTGAAAGCAGGATTGAAGATCGCTGTGTACGACCTCGATCCGCACACGTTCGCCCCTGACGAAGCATCGCTGAAAGCCGCCGCCGGCGGCGCCACCCTCGCCATCGTGCACCAGCACCTTTTCGGCATCCCCCAGCCGGCAGGGCCTGTTCACCAGGCGGCCGGCGGCCTCGGCATCCCGGTCATCGAAGACGCGGCTCAGGGCCTGGGAGGTTTTCTGAACGGCACGCCCATGGGCGCCATGGCGGATTACGGCATATTCAGCTTCGGCCGCGGCAAGCCGCTGGCGGCAGGCTGTGGCGGGGCCCTGACGGGCAATAGCGAAACCCTGGAATCGATCAAATCGCCCGCCGGCACGAAAGGGGCCGCCGCCATGTGCACGAGCATGGCCGTGCAGGTGCTCTCGCACCCCCTGCTCTACGGAATCATGGAGCGGCTGCCCCTGGGCCTCGGCCGGACGATCTTCGACCCAGGCTTTGCCGTGGGAGGCATGCCCCAGGCCGTGAAGAGGCTGGCGAAGAGCTTGCTTGCAGACCTCGGCCCCAGCATCGCCCGGCGCAGGAGTATCGCGGATGTGTATCGCTCATGCCTTCCGGACTCGCGCACGGTGCCGGAGCCTCAAGGAGCGCAGCCTGCGTATCCCCGGTTTCCATTCCTCGCCGGGCCGGGCGAAATAAGCGATCGGCTTTTCAGGCGCGGAGTAAGGAGAATGTATCCCCGGGCGCTCATCGACGAGCCCGAGATCACGCGCTATTTCGCCGGACCGGGCATCGAGGTGCCGGGAGCCCGGCAGATCGCGCGGGATCTCGTCACCCTGCCCACGCACAGCAGGATCACCCGGCAAACGGCCCGCCGGATATCCGAACTGCTCATGGAGGAATGCTGATGCTCGCCCTGTTCTGGTCAAGCGTTGGGCTGATATTCTACACCTACCTGGGCTATCCCCTGGTGCTGCTGGCCCTCTCGCTCGTTCGCAGACGCCCGGTTGCGGACCGCCAGGGCTGCCTCCCGCGCGTGTCCCTGATCGTTACCGTGTTCAACGAGTCCAGAAGGATCCGCGCCAAGATCGCCAACTGCCTGGAGCTTGAGTACCCGAAAGACAGGCTGGAGATCATCTTTGCCTCGGACGCCTCCACCGACGACACTGACGAGATCGTAAAAAGCTTCGAGAGCCAGGGCATAACCCTGGTGCGTTCGCCTCGCAGGGCGGGCAAGGAGTACGCCCAGAAATGCGCCATCGAGCAGGCCCGGGGTGAGATACTCGTTTTCACCGACGTGGCGACCATGCTGGAGCCCCAGGGCATTCGCGCCATAGCGTCGAACTTTGCAGACCCGAGCGTGGGGTGCGTGAGCAGCGAGGACCGCTTCATCGACTCAAACGGCGTCATCAGCGGCGAGGGCGCCTATGTGCGCTACGAGATGTGGCTGCGCAAGCTCGAGTCGCGCGTGAACTCGGTGGTGGGCATGAGCGGGTCGTTTTTCGCGGCGAGGAAAGAAGTGTGCCGCAACTGGCCCACCAACATTCCGAGCGATTTCAACACTCTGCTCAACACCATCCGCGCAGGGCTCAGGGGCGTGAGCGACCCATGCAGCTTGGGCATCTACAGCAACATCAAGGATGAGAGCAAGGAGTATGACCGCAAGGTGCGCACGATCACCAGGGGCATATCCGCGCTCTTTGAAAACGCCGAGCTGATGAACCCTGCCCGGTACGGCCTGTTTTCCTGGCAGCTGGTCTCGCACAAGCTGCTCAGATGGTGTGTGCCCTGGCTTCTCGCCCTGGCATTTGTCTCCAACCTGGCCCTGGCATGCGCCGGCAGAGCGAGGTATGTGGCTGCTTTCATCATGCAGATCGGCTTTTACCTGCTTGCTTCCATGCCAGTCTTGTCCAGGTGCGGGGGCGCCGTGAAGATCCCCCGCTATTTCGTCCAGGTGAACCTGGCTATCGCAGCGGCATGGATCAAGTATATGAAAGGCGAACGTTTCGTAACATGGACACCGTCGAAACGATGAGAGACAGGGGCAAGACGATTAAGGAAAGGGATAAAGAGATTGAAGTTCCTTCTTCCCTTGCGGGAGAGGGACTCAGAGAGAGGGGAAAAAATCATTAATGACAATGTCGAAAAAAAATAGCGATATTTTCCTGGCATCAGTGCTCATCCTCTCTTTCATCCTCTGCTACTACCCCACCTTCCTCTGGCTGCACTACAAATACTCGCTCGAAGAGTCATACTTCTCGCACGGCTACCTCATTCCCTTCGTGTCGGCATACCTGATCTACTCCATGCGAAACGAGCTGGCCCGGATACCCCGATCGAGCTCGCCCGTAGGTCTTGCAGTCATTGTTCTGGCCCTCGTCATCCACATTCTCGGCGTGCTGGGCGACATCAATTTCGTCTCGGGATTTTCCATGGTGCTCTACCTCACCGGCTGCAGCCTGTATCTGCTCGGCGGGCAGTTCACGAAAAAGATAGCTTTCCCGCTCTTCTTCCTCGTCTTCATGTGCCCTGTGCCGGACGGGATCATCGACAGCGTGGCGCTTCCGCTGAAGGCCCTGGCGACCACGCTGTCTCTGTATATCATCGATCTGGTCAACATCCCGTATGTGAGAGAAGGGTTTGTCATTCATCTGCCGAGCTCGACATATGTGGTGGGCGCGCCCTGCAACGGGGTGAGGTCTCTGATCGCGTTTTTCGCCGTGGGTTTTCTCTTTCTCTACTTCATCCGCTCCACCTGGTGGAAGAAGGGCATTCTTCTTCTCCTCATACCGCCGATCTCGATTCTCCTGAACGGTATGAGAATAGCCATCCTCCTCTTTATCGCAAACCAGTACGGCCAGCAGGCCGCCTCACCTGAAAGCTATCTTCATGACGGCTCGGGCCTTCTGGTTTTTATCATTGGGATTGGCGCGCTCGTATTATTTGTAAGGAAAATAAATGAAGAAGACCACGTATAGTATTTTCGTTGTCATTGCTCTCACTGCAGTGGCAACGGTTATCGTTTTCGTTGCAAACACCGCAAAGCCGTTTCCGAATGACCGGTTCTTCGATTTTCCGCTGGCCATCGGCGACTGGAACGGCCGTGATATCCACATGAGCGATTACGTCTATCAGCTCATCGAAACAAAATATCTCTTTCTCCGGGATTATCAGTCGCCGAGATATACTGCGCCCGTAAACCTCTCTATTGTCTGGTTCGACGATACCGACATCGCCTTTCATGCGCCCGAGGCATGCCTGGGAGGAGTGGGCAACAAAGTTCAGGAAAAGACGATCATAACCGCCAACATCAATGGAAGAGATCAAACATTAGGAAAGCTCACATTAAGACAAGCCGATGGAAAAAAGACAGTAGTGCTTTACTACTTCGATGTGGACGGATACTGGACCACGAGCCAGGCCGACATCAGGCTTCACATTCTCGGCAAAAGGCTGCTTTTCAAAAGGGCGAGCGCGTCATTCATACGACTCATGGCTCCGGTGGCCACAAGTGAAGAAGAGACGATCAATGTGATCAAGGACTTCCTGGAAACCGCTGTTCCGGCCATGCCGGAATACCTGTACACCGAGCATGTCAGATAAGCTCCCGGATCAGGAATCAAGGCAGATAAAACTCCTGACCCTCGCCTCGGGCGACCTGTGGGCCGGGGCCGAGGCGGTCGTGCATCAGATCGCTGCAGGTCTGCTCGGCAATCCCTCCATACGGCACACAGTGGCCCTGCTCAACCACGGCAGGCTTGAAACGCTGTGCTCACAGGCGGGCATCGATACACGGGTGATAGATGAGAGCAGGCACGGCTTTCCCGCCATCCTTGCAAAGCTCGTCGCCATCTGCCGGGCGGTGAAACCTGACATTATCCACGCCCACCGCTACAAGGAAAATCTGCTGGCAGCCATTGCCGCGATGGCGTGTGGGCGCCCCAGGCTCATCACCACCGTTCACGGCCTCTCAGAAGGAATGAACAGCACATTTAAAGGCATGATGAAAAGCGCCCTCAACCGATTTCTCATGCGCAGGATGTTCGACATGACGGTTGCCGTCTCGAACGACATTGCAATCAGCCTATCAGAACGATCCGGGGTGCCGTCAAAGAGGCTTGCGACAATAGTGAACGGCATCGATGTGCACAACGGCTTTCCAAAAAAAACCAGGACCTTAGGGGATACCTTCACCATCGGCTCAGCCGGGCGGCTGTTTCCGGTCAAAGACTTTTCTATCATGGTCGATATCGCCCGCATGACCTGTGCAGCGCGGACCAAAGCACGCTTTGTTCTGGCCGGCGACGGGCCGGAGAAGGACGCGATTCTTCATAGAATCAGAACCAATGGGCTCGAAGATCACTTCACCCTCCTCGGCCATGTGGACGATATGCAGGACTTTTATGCAGGCCTGGACATCTACATCAACACGTCCATTCATGAAGGCATACCCATGACCGTGCTCGAGGCCATGGCTCGGCGCATACCCGTGGTTGCCTTTGCGGTGGGCGGCCTGAACGAGATCGTTTCTCACGGTCATGATGGATATCTTGTCCAGCACAGAGATGCAGGAGAGTTTTCACAGTACCTCATCGAGCTTATCGACGACCGTGACCGTCTTCAGAGATTTGGCGACAACGCGGGAAGCACCGTGCACAAAAGATTCTCAACCACTCGGATGACCGAAAGCTATTGCAGCGCTTATGTTCGCCTTCTGGGGACCCGCTCATGAGCAAAGAGATGAACAAAACCATATCCCACACCGGGATATACACCCTGGGCAATATCATGCGCCAGATGGTGAGCTTTATCATGCTGCCCATCTACACCCGGTGCCTCACCCCTGCGGATTACGGCGTCATCGAGCTCTTGAGCATGATCATCGATTTCTTCGCCATCTTCCTGGGCCTTCGCATAGGTGAGGCGATCTTCCGCTTCTACACCCAATATGAAGAAAAGAGGGAGAAGAACGAGGTCATCTCCACCGCGCTGATCATGGTGGGCCTGCTCAACATAGCCGGCATCATGCTGATCATACTCGGTGCAGGGCCCTTGTCCAAGCTTGTTTTCGGCTCAGGGGAGTATGTGCGCTATGTGGTGCTCTTCGCATTCACGCTTCTCTTCCAGTCGTTCATCGAGATACCCATGCTCTTTATCAGGGCCCAGCAGCGGCCGTGGCTCTTTGTCGGATTCAGCCTGATGAAGCTTGTGCTGCAGCTCAGCCTCAACATCTATTTCGTGGTCATCATGCAGATGAGGGTGGAGGGAGTGATCTACAGCGCGCTCATTTCAGGCGGCGTCATGTCTCTGATCATGCTGGGATACACCTTTTCAAACATCGGGATGAAGTTTGCCCGTGCAAAGGCGGGAAAGCTCGTCAACTTCAGCCTGCCGCTGATGATGGCGAGCATGCTCTCCTTTTATCTTACCTTCGGCGACCGGTATTTTTTGCGGGTGTTTGCCAGCCTCGATGATGTGGGGATCTACTCTCTTGGCTACAAGTTCGGATTCCTTCTGATGTTTTTCACCTGGCAGCCCTTTGCCAACATCTGGGACACGCAGAAATACGAGGTATATCGCCAGGACAACGCGCGCCAGGCGTACCAGAAAATATTCTTTGTCATCAGCTTTGCCATGATACTGTTTTCTCTTGGCGTTTCAGTGTTCATCAAGGACCTGCTCAGGATCATGTCAGACCCGGCCTTCGTCTCTGCATACAAGGTGGTACCCGTCATTCTGGCCGCATACATGGTGCAGGGATGGACCTCTTTCTGCAACTTGGGCATCCTCCTCA
>Ga0116159_1000830_pt1 | contig 34858 bp, 44 predicted proteins | sample AD_JPNAS1_MetaG_FD_89878 | JGI IMG/M metagenome (GOLD analysis project Ga0116159, IMG submission 89878) | Active sludge microbial communities of municipal wastewater-treating anaerobic digesters from Japan - AD_JPNAS1_MetaG | ecosystem: Engineered > Bioreactor > Anaerobic > Digestate | place...
ACAAATCGGACAAGTCCAAACCCGATCTTTCAAAGTTAACTCATGATTGTAATATCCACAATCACAAAGTCTTGAACTCGGTTCGAATCTTCCAATTTCAATCAGATTTTTTCCATACCAATTACATTTGTAACTAAGGAATTGTTTAAACATTCCCCATCCTACATCTGAAATTGACCTAGCTAATTTCTGATTTTTTAACATTCCACTCACGTTTAAATCTTCGATAGCAACACTTGTATAGCTTTGGTTTTTAGCTATATTTGAAGTTACTTTATGAAGAAAATCTTTTCTACAATTTGCTACTTTTTCATGGATTTTTGCTACTTTTCTTTTTTGTTTTTCTTTATTTTTTGACAACTTCTTCTTTTTAGCTAACTTGCGTTGAGCTTTCGCCAATCTTTTCAGATTACTTTTGAGATGTTTCGGATTTTTAATCTTCGTTCCGTCAGACAAAATTGCGAAGTCTTTCAAACCCAAGTCAATTCCAATACATTTGCTTTCGTCTTTTTCTGGAAGTTTAGGCAAATCAATGTTTTCCTCGACTAAAATTGAAATGAAATATTTTCCCGTAGGCGTTTTCGAAACCGTCGAAGATTTGATTTTCCCCTCAAATTGACGATGAAAAACTGCTTTAATTCCCTTTTTAAATTTCGGAATCGATACTAATGATTTTTCCCAATCAACCTTGGTACTTTGTGGATTTGTAAAAGATTGCCCGTCATATTTACTTTTAAACTTCGGAAAGCCTTTTTTCTCTTTGAAAAACTTGGTGAAAGCCATATCCAAGTTTCTCAGACTCATTTGGAGTGATTGACTATTAACTTCTTTCAACCATTTCGCTTCCTCAGTTTCCTTCCATTTCGCCATCTGATTCGTAATTTCAAAAACGGAAAGACCTTTCTTTTCAGTTTGGTAAACTGAGGTTTTCAAATGTAAACCTCGATTATAAACATATCGAACGCAACCGAAAGTCTTAGAAAGCAGAACTTTCTGAGATTCGGTTGGATAAATTCGATATTTGTAGGCTTTGAGAACCACGGAATAATTTACACTAAATTTTAGGAATTTTCAACTTATTTCGTAAAATTTCTTACATTTTCTTGAAAATTTTCTTCAAACACCCCCGCGACCCTGTATCCCGGCGCTAAAGAGACCGGGTTTTAGGGTCGTCAATTCTATAAGCAATCTTTCACGGTTCCTCAATTTTTCAAATATGCTGACGGGAAATTGAAGATTCCGAAATTAAAAACACCTATCGAAGTTGTTCAATCTCGGGAATTTGGAGAAAACTTTGAAATTCTTTTCGTTACGATTTCTCGAAATAAAGTTGGAAAATACTTCGTTGCTTTCACGGTTGAAGAGGGTTTGAAGGAACCGAAAGCGAAAGTAACGAAACAAATCGGAATCGACCTAGGATTAACGGATTTAATGACGTTTTCTGATGGAACTAAAGTTAAAAACCCGAAGATTGCGAAAAAGTTTCGTAAGAAACTGGAGTATAAGTACCGTCAACTCAGTAAGAAATGTAAGGGATCGAAGAATCGAGAGAAATCTCGTTTTTCTTTAGCGAAAACTTTTGATAAAATATCAAACATTAAGTTAGATTTCACTCATAAATTAACTTCTAAAATTGTAAGCGAGAATCAAGTTATAGTTTTGGAAGATTTGAGTGTTGCTAACATGATGAAAAATCATAAACTAGCTAGATCAATTCAAGAAGTCTCTTGGAACGAAATAGTTAGGCAACTCAAGTATAAATCAGAATGGAATGGAAGAGATTTCGTACAGGTAGATCGCTTTTTTCCAAGTTCCAAAACCTGCTCAAATGATGGATTTGTCATTGACAAACTTCCATTAAACGTCAGGGAATGGACCTGTCCTAAATGTGGAGTTCTTCACGATAGGGACGTGAACGCCGCTCGAAATATACTTAACCAAGGTCTTAAAATTTTGTCTGGTTTCGGAACGAAGTCGGACACAAAACAAAAACATGGGGAGGCGCTGAAAAAGTTTTTAGAGAAATCTAAAGAAAATTTCGGGTCTGTGAACCATGAATCCCCTAGGTCTTTAGCCTAGGGGAGGTTCAATGTAGAAACCTAGAGTGAAATGCTCTATTTCTACCTATCAATTCTTTACCTGAACTATATCGCTTATATTCCTTACGGATAATATGTTTATTATTATCAACAATACCCATAGTTAAGTTTGGAAATTTTCTTAATCCACCTAGATTGAATACAAAATCAATTAACATTTCTTGATGCTTAATAGGCAATGATTCAAAAGTACCGGTGCCATATTTATTGTCTATTTCTACTCTAGCTTTAATTCTCGCTTTATATATATCATTTTTCAATAATACTATAGCCTCATCATCGGTTATACCATTCATTAAATATGTTTCATTTTTTTGTATTTTATGTCCATATGCTATTGTATAACTACCACCCTCAATAGATTCATGTGGCATCCAACGGTTGTTAGATGTGTTAAATCCTGTTTTATTACCATTCTCTACCGTCTTGATGTATTCAATGAATGTATCTTGTATACGTTCATTACCATTAACTTCGTGATTAATGACACTAACAGTATAATGTTGTTTTTTTCTTGACTCTTTATTGTGTGTACATATACTAACGGTATATATCAATCCTATGGAACATATTACTAAAGCATTAAAACGGATGAAGGATAATAACTGGGATTTCATGTATCTTGCAATAGATGTGCATGGTACTATGATTAAACCCACACATCATAATGATAATAAATTTGAATTCTATAATGATGCTGAAAAAGCTCTACAGTATATTTCAACAAGAGAAGATATAGTAATGATAATGTATACTTCCAGTTATCCGGAGTATATTGATAAACTAATGGAGTTTTTAGTGGATCACGACATATATTTTGATTATGTCAATGAAAATCTTAATGTTGAATCAGATCACGTATGTGATTTCAGTGATAAGTTTTACTATGATGCGTTATTAGATGATAAAGCTGGTTTTAACCCAGACACTGACTGGACTAAGCTAATGAATACACTACAATCTAATAACAATGAGTAAACTAGTTACACCGAAAGTATATCTCACAGGCTTTACTACTATAAACACGGAAGGTATTGTTCAGTATTTGACAGATACTGATCAATTAGAATTCCTCAATGATATTGAGGAAGCAAAGAAAGTAGGACTTTCAGATGGAGAGATTTTGTGCAGTATGTATGCTAAGATGTGTTACGCATCTTTAACTTTAGGTAAGAATAATAACATTACTAAGATTAGAGATATTAATAGTAATATCGTGGGTACTATAGAATCTGGTCATGGTAGTGTATTCGAGCATTGTAATATTAATTTCATTGTGTCCGGTTGTAGTCGTATATTCACACATGAGCAAGTACGTCACAGAGCTGGTGCTGCATATTCACAAACATCTGGTAGATATGTACGTACAGATGAAATATCTTTCGTGTATGATCCAATTTTAAATCCCGTTAAGGATGATATTATTAAAACTCTAAACGATCTCGAGATAGCATATAAGAATATTGAAGATAAGATCGGTGTTAAGAATATAAAAGATTTTACTACAAAGAAGAAAATTACATCTGCTCTTCGTAGAATATTACCTAATGGTCAAAGTAACGAAATAGGTATATCTCTTAACTTAAGATCTTTACGTCATATTATACAATTACGTACTAACAGGCACGCGGAATGGGAAATTCGATTGATTTATAATCAAATATGTGATATAATCAAATGTAAATATCCTGCTATATTTAGCGATATGCATTCAGAGTTTATTGATGATGCATATGAATACACCTTTACTAATCAAAAAATATAAATATGTTACCTAAGAATAAAATATCAATTGCTCACGAAGCACCTGTATCTATCATGGATCAGGTTCAAATGGTTACTGATTACGATTATGCATTATCTGTTTGTTTTGATAAAATTGATGGATATTATGATTTCTTTAAACGCGCTATAAAGAACGGTAGGTGGGTGTTACTTGATAATGGTATATTTGAAGAGGGTGTTCCAATGGACTCTGATAAATATGCCGACTATATTGTGAATCTTCAACCTAATGAATATGTAGTACCTGATGCATTAGAAGATGCTGATACTACAATGTCTAATTTTGATAAATGGGTAAGAGATTTTGGAGATATTCCTGGTCGTATAGGTGTAGCTCAGGGTAGTACACTTAAAGAGTTTATTGAATGTTATAAGTATATGTCAGATAAAGCTGATAAGATTGCTATCAGTTTTGATTATAGTCTCTATATTAATGAATTAACGGATAGTACCGATGGTAATAAATTGGAAAGGTATGCTACAGGTCGTAAACGTGTATTAGAATATCTTTACAGGTTCGGTATTTTTAATTTTAAAAAACCGACACATCTTCTTGGGATTAGCTTACCGCAAGAATTATCATATTATAAGCATGTTTGTTTTGGTTCAAATATAGAGTCGTTTGATAGTAGTAATCCTGTGGTACATGCCATTAAGCGTGGAAAATATCCATCAGATATTAAATCTATAGACTATAAAGAGTCTACTAAACTTAAGGATTTAATAGATACACCAAAGACTGATAAACTGGTAGTAGATGCCATTTCTAACATCATTCAATTTAGATATCAGAATTCATTATATTAAAAAATGATTAATAATAGACCTTGGATAGCTGCATTTAGTCGTACTGGGTCAGAAATTTATGAATTGAGTAAGCGGCTTCATAGATTTCCAGATAGAATAGTATCTAATTCACCGTTCAGTAACGTTAATACACAATTAAGAGATGAATATGTCGGTGAATGGTATATCTTACCAAAATCACCGACGATAGACCAGTATCGACATGCATTTACTGTGTATAATAATGTAAGTGATATTAGTACACCTATTATTACATTACATGGTTGGTTGAAAGTAATACCAGCTGAAATATGTAATGAATATTACATATTAAACGGACATCCGGGGGATATTGAGACGTATCCAGAATTAAAAGGTTTTAATCCTCAAGAGAAAGCATTTAATTTAAAACTACCAACTAGTGGATCTATAATTCATAGAGTTACCCCTGAAGTAGATTGCGGTGAGATATTAACTAGACAGAAAGTAACAATATCGGGATTATATCTTGAAGAGGTTTATGAGCAATTACATAGCAATTCTATAGATTTGTGGTATAAGTATTTTACTTCATTATTATGAAAATAGCGATTACAGGTCCTCATAGTCAAGGAAAATCTACATTATGCTCTGATCTAATTATTAGACCAGAATTTCGTAAATTCACTGTACTCGGAAATATAACACGCGGTATTAAAGATCGTGGTATTGAAATTAATGAAGGTGGTAGTGATTTTAGCCAATCTCTAGTTATTAGTAAGCATATTGAACATTTTTTCTTTAAAAATAACGTAATATTAGACAGATGTATGCTAGACGGTATGGTGTATACTGAAGTATTATATAGGTATAATAAGCAAATATCTGAACCAGTATATTATTATGCTAGACATGTATTTGAACAACTTGTTCTTAAATTAGGTTATGATGTAATGTTTTACATAGATCCGACATTACCGATAGTAACTGATAATGTTAGATCTACTAAACTTGATTTTTTTAATCAAGTGAAAGAAGTATTTGAACAATATATTAAAGAGTATAATATTAATGTGATTCATATTAGTGGTGATAGAGACCATCGTGTTGAATCAATTATTCAATATATCAAAAACAACTTCAATGAGCAGATTAGATAATTCAATAGCCGGTACACATCTAGGTAAAAAGTCTGAATACGCAGAAGTATACGACCCAAGTCTACTAGTAGCTGTACCACGTAAGCCTAACAGAGATAGTATTAACGTAGACTGTAATAATACACCGTGGAAATATGCGTATGATGTATGGAATTGTTACGAAATTTCATCTCTATTGAGTAATGGTCAACCATTCTCAGGTGTAGGTAAGATAGTTTATGATGGTAATACTGAATGTATAGTAGAGAGTAAGAGCTTAAAGTTGTATCTAAACTCGTTCAACCAAACAAGAACGAAAGCATCTTCAATACTAGAAGCATATGAAGAACTTAAAGTTATCATTGAGCGAGATTTATCTAAACTATTGAATACTGTAGTACGTATTAATATTAGTGATAGTCGGTTTGGTCGGGATTATATGAATCAAGCAGACTACTTCACATACGGTAACGGTTCATTAATTTCATTTACTAATATTGATCAATTAATAAATACTGAGACATACACACAATATCATGAAAACCCGGATCTACTACATGTAACAGAGTGGTTAGGTAGGGATAACTCTAGAATACATACATCAAATCTATTCTCTCGTTGTCAGATAACCAATCAACCAGATCATGGTGATTTATTCATTACATATAATGTTAAGGATAAATATATAGGTTTAGGGGCTATAAGCAAATATATAGCTAGTATTCGTGGTCATAGTTGTTTCCATGAGCCGACTGTAGAGACTATATTTAAACATTTATATGATAAGCTTAACCCTAATCGTTTGATGGTTTGCGCGTTTTATACACGTAGAGGTGGTATAAGTATTGCACCTATTAGATCTACACATGAAGAGTTAATACCGTATAATGTTATTAATCATAGAATCGCACACGTAAAACTACCAAGAGAATAATTATGAGTGATTCATTGATTATAGCGGGTCAAAACAATGATCCGGAGATTTTTTACACACTCGAGGGTGAGGGTGTTTATGTAGGTTATCCGTCAGTATTTATGAGATTATCTATGTGTAATCTTACATGTAAAGGTTTTGCTAGCGTAGATTCACCTAATGGTTGTGATAGTTATTGTAGTTGGTCAGTGAAAAATAAACTTACATTCGATCAGTTAGCTGAGCTGTATGAAAAGAGTGGATTCAAGGACCTATTAATGGGAGGTGCAATTTGGAAAATTACGGGCGGTGAACCGTTATTACAGCAAAGAGCATTAATTGATTGGTTTAGGTTTACTAAACAACGCTGGGGTAAGAGCTTTACACCCCATATTGATTTTGAGACTAATGGAACTATAATTCCATTAGATGAAATAGCTGATATAGTTCCGGGTACAACATATACAGTATCTCCTAAATTATCGAGTAATGGCGATAGCGAGAATATAAGATTTAAAGTCGATGCGCTCAATTGGCATGTAATGAATAATTCAGCATTTAAATTTGTTATTCAGAATGAAGATGATGTACGTGAGGTATTCGATAAGTATATTAATAATCCAGAAGTAGTACCAGAAGATATTAAAAATTGGTTTCATAGAAATAGAGTATGGTTTATGGTGTGTGCTGGATCTCAAAAAGAGTTATTAGAAAATAGTGTAAATGTAGCTGAATTAGCTAAAAAGTATGTAGTAAAATTTAGCTCTAGATTGCACCTTCAACTATGGAATAAAGCTGTCAGAGCTTAATATTATGTCAAAGAAATACGATTTAAATCAACCAAAACTTAAAAAAATTGCGATAATTGGAAGTCAATGTCAAGGTAAATCTACACTTATTAAGGATATGATGGTGAGGTGGCCTCAATTATCTACACCGGAAAAATCATATAGAGATATTATAACAGAACGAGGTCTCAAGATTAATAAAGATGGAGATGAACCTAGCCAATTAGCTATTCTTGATGTACTATCAGATCAAGTAATGAATAATTACGGTAAGAAGAAGATAGTATTTGATCGGTGCCCTATTGATAATCTTGTATATTCTATATGGCTTAATGAAAAACACCCCGATCGTATGTCTGATGCTGGTGTGAAAAAGACTATTGCTATTACTAAGGAATGTATGAAATTTTTAGATGCAATATTCTTTATACCGATTACTAGTGTACATAAAGTACCAATTACTCCAGACGCACTTCGTGATATAGATCCAGAATATATAGAGGAGATTGATAATATTTTCAAATCTATATTACGTACACAAAAATTAGGTGTTGGTACATTCTTTCCATTAGATGATTGTCCACCTATAATTGAAATATTTGGTGATCGTGAAACTCGAATTAAAATGCTAGAGTGGTATATTACAGATGAGTGTGAGTTTGTTAGCTGTGATGATAATATCATGAATGAATTAACGGAAAACGTCAACAGCATAAGTATTTCAAATATTATACCTAATATAACTAAATAATAATATGAGTCTTTCTAAATTCGATACATTATGTAACCTTATTATAGAGCGTGCTGATGCTTCTATTGCTGATGCTAAACCTGTAACAGTATATAAATTGAATCCTGAATATAATTCAGCTGAATTAACTGGTGTGGATCGGTTAGTGGCTAATTTCGTTGAGGATGTACCAGCTACAGCTAATGACATTATTGACGTGATAGTCCGTAATAGTGATGACACAGAAGATATTACATCTGCAAAAGAATTATTCAGCAATTTGTTAGATGCTAATGTGATAACCGTTGCTACAGATGATACAAGTACTGAGGATGAACCTAGCGATTCAGAAATATCCAACACAGATGATGAGGATGTAAATGCTCCTATAGTTATACCACCTGAATCTAGCGACGAAGACGACGAAGACGAAGATGAGGGATCATCAGTACCACCCCCAGAAGAAGATGAATCAGATACATTCGATGCTAATAATACTAAAAGTCGATTAGAAGATATATCACCGGAAGCAGAAACTATATCAGATGAGGAAGAAGATGATATACCTACATCGGAATTAATCAGTAAAGCCAGTAAGAAGCGAGATCAGATGGTTAAGTTAATTAAACATATATATAGTAAACACGGTAAATCACCTGAAGAAGCTCAAGCACATATAGATCGTTTGATATCTCAGAATAAAATATAACACTAAATTTAGCCCCTAGAAATAGGGGCTAAATTTTTAGCTCTGTTTCGGTTATTAGCTGAAATTTCATACCGGTTTTATTACACCATTCTGATGCAGCCTTCCATTTTGCATTATTAACCGCAAATTGTATCTGTTCAAATAATACTCGCTTCTGACTTTTGCGATTTTTAACGGAGGGTGGTTGAGTTTGTTTTTGGGGTTTTATTTCAATCACATATGTAGTGATTACATTACCCTCTTTAATTTTAACAATATTATCCGGAAAATAATGATGTACTCTATTATCTACTGGTGATATATATGGTATAGCTATAGATTCTGAACCCCATTTTATGACATTTGTATTATTATCAAGAAATCTAAAAAATTTTAATTCATAAGAGCTTCTATATTTAGGTAGATTTACACCCACGTATTTGTTCTTATTAATCGGGTTATAAATACCTTGCTGGAATTGTTTGTATTTTGTAGACATATTTATTGACTATACACACGCTTGTAATATATTTATCATTATGATTCCTAAATCATACATAATACAAAAATTCTATCAGTATGCTGGATATCCTAGGTTTAATAAGGTATCAAATACGTATTATGGTTGTTGCCCTATTTGTAGAGAGGGTAAAAGTTGGGGTAAGAAGCGTAGATTATATTATGTTGTAGATGATGATACACTATATTGTCAAAACTGTCAACGGGGTTGGTCACCATTAAATTGGATAATTGCAGTATCTGGAGAAACCAAAGCAGATGTAATTAAGGATATTGAATTATTTGAACCAAATATTCGGTCTATATTAGAAGAGCACGAAAAGCATAATAAAACCAGTGCGGTAAAAATACCGACACTACCAGAGGATAGTATTAATTTATTCGATGAATTACAGCGGGATTATTATAAAGATAATGTTATAGTTAACCATGCTCTTAAGTTTATATCAAACAGACGATTAGACACTGCAAAGTATAGACCTAAAACGCTTTGGATATCTCTTAAAGATTTTTCACATAAAAATAGAGTAGTAATACCCTTTTACGATTTAAACAATCAAATCATCTTTTATCAGTCGAGAGCTATATTTGATGAAGACTCACCCCCAAAATATAAATCAAAAACGGGAGCAGATAAATCTTTATTTAATATTGAAAAAATAGAACCAACGCATGATAAAATATATAAATTAGAGGGTCCTATAGATGCATCATTTGTGCGTAATGGTGTGGGTATGTGCGGTCTTAATACTACTGAATTACAACAAAATCAGTTACGTAATTATCCATTTCATGAACAAGTGTGGGTACTTGATAATGATATCAATACCGAAGAGGTATATAACAAGTATGTTAAATTACTAGAATCAGGAGAACGTATATTTATATGGCCTATTGAATTTAAAAAATTCAAGGATATTAACGAAGTGTGTCAACGTTATAAGATCGACGAATTTCCTCATAAACTCATCGATAACAATACATACGAAGGTAGAGCCGGTATATTAAGACTTGCTAGTTTGCGCTTGTAAATCTCTCGCTTTCTTCTCTGCACCAATAATATAACTCTTAAGGATTTCATTAAATCCACCTAATCCCTCAGCAATCTTAATTAACCTCTTAATCTCCTGTTTTACAATACCACGAAACACGGAACCATCCCTATCCATCTTATTAAGTTGAACAGCGAGAGATGTTGGTTCAAGACCATTAATAAACTTTTTAAATGTTTCTATCTTCTCTACCCACTGCTTAGCAATTTCTAAATTATGTTTAGAAATTGAATGCTCTGGGTTTGATAATACATCAAAATCTTCAGGGTCTGTATCACCATCTAATGTACGCTTCCATGCAGCTACATCTTCATTTTCATCAGTATCAGTTATATCATTGGCGGCTTCCGATACAGTATTAACTTTTTTAGTTATAGATCCTATAGCCCCATCCCACTCACCTACAAATTTACCATCTACAGATGCACCAGCTATATCTCTATCTCCATCAATCTTTAAACCTGTGGGGTATTTAAGTTTTAAAGCTCTTAACCAGCTTGCATATGATGAATATTCAGTCTCACCTAGATGGTTTACAGATTCAGATAATACTGACTTAAATTTGGATTCGAAAAGGTTTGGTGTTGACATAAAATTACTAGTATGTTATAATACTTACACCTAATTCCAATGAATAACAATGTGATTATAGTGAGTGGTGGTCTTGATAGTGTAGTATTATTACATCATATATGTAAGGATCTAAACGAGCGTAACGTACATGTATTAACATTCGATTATGGGCAACGCATTAGTAGAGAAATTGAATGTGCAAAATACCATGCAGAGTTATTACACTCAGAAGGTTATGTAGCAGGTCATAAGGTACTTGATTTATCTGTGTTTAAAGATATAGCTAAAAATTCTGCTATTACAAATACTACTATCAACATACCTAAAGCATCAGAGGATCTAGGTAATGCTCAACCAGTGACATATGTACCGTTTAGAAATCTATTGTTTCTAACATTTGCTGCAGCTTATGCTGAATCTAATTATGGTAATGTAGTATATTACGGGGCGCAGAATGCTGATGAACATTCCGGATACTGGGATACTAATTCTCAATTTCTAAATAGTACAAATTCAGTATTCAATCTTAATCGAAAGAATACTATACAAGTTAAGGCTCCGTTTATTAACCATGATAAAGATTACATTGTAACATTAGGTAATAAACTAGGTGTAGATTTCAGTCATACACACACTTGTTATAGTGGTACAGAAATTGCATGTGGTAGATGTGTATCTTGCTCGAATAGAATTCAATCATTTATAAATGCTGGATTAAAAGATCCAATAAAATACGCAATCAATAATATACCTTGGAAATCATAATATGTGTGGAATCGCAGGTTCTAGGTCTCGTGAAAGTGGCTTCGATTTATATCAATTAAACCTATCTAGGGGGTGCTACAGTTCATCTGTAACATGTATATACCCTAATGGTCATTTTATAGATAAGAGATTTGGTATACTATCACTCAATGATATACCCCTAAATGCAGAATATTACCTATTTCATTCTAGAGGTCCGACTGTTGAGACAGCAGAATTTAATTGGGACGACAACCACCCATTTTGTTATGGTAGATTTATTGTGTCTCATAATGGTATAATAGAGAACGCTAATGAATTATATGGTGGTAATATAGGTGTAGATAGTCGAGTTGTACCATATTTAATTGATAAATCTCTAAGGTATAACCCTTCATATCATATACCATCATTAGTAGCAAATGTAGTATCTCAATTAAAAGGTACTTTCAGTTTGTGGATATATGATACCACAGATAAGAAAATATATATCACAAGGAATGATACTACACTATTTAATTACGGTACGGAGTTTTCATCATCAAATCCTGGATATTTAATTGATGTACCACAAAATCAATTATTATGTTTCAGTCCTAATGATAATACAATGAAAATATGTACATCAGCGATATCCACAGTAAACAAACCCAAATATTTTATACCGTAACAAATATGAAAAAACTTCATTTCGTGGTATGTACTACTCATAACATCGAAGACTTTAAAATCAAGTCTGATATATATCGTTTTTTTGATGATAATAAACTAAATGCTAATATCGATTATACAGTATATTATAATAATACTGTAGGTTTATCTAAAATATACAATGAGTTTATATCGGATAAGTTTAAAGATAAAATTGTAGTATTTGTACATGATGATGTACAAATAACTCATAATATATCAACAATTACCAGAGATCTTAATGAAGGTCATAAGCGATTTAATATTATAGGTCTCGCTGGTGCTACTAAAATAGGTCTTAAATATCCTACTTTGTGGCATATAATGAATACTGGTGATAGATCAGGTAGTGTAGGTCATCCATATGGTAACAATAACTATATTGTTACAGCATTTGGTCCTGCACCTAGTCTATGTGCGGTAATAGATGGATTGTTTATATCAATAGATGTCGATAAAGTATATAACGCTGGACTTAAATTCGACGAACAGTTTAAGTTTCATCATTATGATATAGATTTTTGTATTCAAGCTTGTAGTAAGAAATTATTAATAGGTACGTGGCCAATATGGGTAACCCATCGATCTCCGGGGTTAAAGTCTCTAGAAGATATTAATTGGTCTTTATCTAATAAACTATTTTGCATTAAATATAAAATATAATAATATACATTATGGTCATTAAACAAGACATTTACGATGGTAGTTTAATTCATAAGCGTTTTGCTTATAAATTCTTTAAACATGATACTCTAGCTACAGGTAATTTAGTAGTTTTTAGAGCTCCAATGAATGTTACCACCAACCTGATTGATTTAGAGGACTCGATGTCTAATGATTATATCTGGTCTGATGATGCTATTAATTTTTGTTGGGAAATACCTATGATTGATAATGCTATGGGTGCAGTAGCATTTCAAAGACTCTTTAACACTCAAATAGCTACAATATTACACAAATATATTAATGCACCTATTGAAATGAAGGGTGATGATCTCATGGTCCATAAGGAACACGATCAAGGTGGTATTGTACAACAAAAAGGTAAAGCTAGTGTGAGTATAACACATGTTTACGATCGAGTAGCTCTCGGTCATACCGCTATTAATATTACAGCTGGTAAGAAAGCTCCCGCTTTTGCGTTCTCCACAAAACTTACTAATGATGAAGTTGAGAGTTTCATCGATGATGTAACTCAAGCTTTCTATAATATGTGTGATGATATGTTTGTTGCTACAACAAAAATACAGCTTAGGTAATATATCATATATTAAGAGTTTATAACAAACTTGAGTGGGTGTTAAAAAATTATTAGCATCCTCAAGTTTTTTTATTGTATCATATTGATAAATATCGGATATGGAGTTGTGGTCAATACTAATTAGTATATTTGGAGTAATAGGTGCCGCGTATACCGGGTTACATGTTTACTTTAAAAGCAAATCAGCATCAAAGATTGAATCCTTTAAATCTATTATGGAGGAATCTAAAAGATTTAGGGAAGAGATTAGAGAAGAATTAGATAAAGTAAAAACGGAAGCAAAAGCTGAAATTAAAGTATTACGTGATCAGATACACCAATATGAACAAAAGATTCAAGAATTAGAGGAACGGTTAAGGGATGCATTATCTCCGCATACTTGGTTATATTACTATATACAAAAACCTGTTAAATTGTTCGAAATAGAAAATATCCTTAAGAGACATTTAAATGATTCTGATAGTGTATTGATAGTAGGTGATGATCCACATACACATAAGACCACAGATGCAGTAGCTGAACGTAATAAGTGGAATTTCATCAAAGCATGTAATAGTACTACTGCTATAGACATATTAAAATTTAACCAACTTAAAGTTATAGTCATCGATCTTGTATTACCGGTGGCTGATGTGTTTGAAATACTTAACGCTATACACGAAAATAAGAAATTATCTAATATTCCAATCGTAGTAATTTCATCTTTCAATTTAAAAGATGTTGATAGATCACTGATTCATACTAAAATACACGATAATTTAACAAATATACCGTAATGCTTTTTGATGTACTATCGGATATACTATTTAATAAACGCGGTGATCAATTACAGTCTGTAGATAATGAAGTTGATATAAATCCGTATATGTTAAATAGGTGGATTTCTATGCATTCACCTGAATGTGCATTTATTGTTAATGAATATAACAATAAATGGTGGTCGGTATTACAAAATAAAAACGATTGGTATAGATTTAATTTAAGTGTTATACCGAGATATCGTCCATCTAAACTATCTTATATCAAGAAGTCCAGTAAAGAGAAGAAGGTAGTTAGTGATGATAATAAAGTATATGAGATTCTAGCTCATAACCTTGAATTATCGATAAGAGAGGTTAAATCATATATATCAGATAATAATATCGATATATCAACACTAAAGAAAACATTTAAAAATGATAAGTAACGACCCATTTGCAGTAGATAAAGACCGTATGGAAGAGGATATTAAAACCAACCATAACGGAGGATTAATAGAATTAAGTAATTATGCTGGTAGTGATATTAATCTATTAAATTGGGAAATTACTAGTTTAATAGATGATGTGTTATTAGTTGAATACGCTGATGGTGATTCATCTAATAAAATGACTGGCGGTATATTAGTACCTACCGGCGCTACACAATCGGTATGGCGTATAGGTAAGGTAATGATTGCTGGACCTAAAGCTACAGTTAAATCCGGTCAATATGTAATGTTTCCTCACGATAAAGGATTAAAAGCTAAAAACGTAAATGGTCGGAGAGAAGTAGTATTCTTAAATGAGCAGCGAATTTTCGGTATAGTATCACCTAAGCAATAAATAATTAGGTGAAATTGTCGTTAAGTGGTTTATCTTCATTGCTCAAAGTTAATGCAGGAGAGTTATTATTCAGACGTCGTAGATCTGGACCCGGCCCATTTCGTAGAATGTTAGCTACTAATGATTTACTACTACTAAATAGTATATCAGGAAAAATTGCATTAAATTACCGTAAACCTACCGCATACCCACCTTATAATCCCACCGCATATAATCTACTATGTGTGTGGGATATTTTTATGCAAGATTTTAGAATGGTACCTGTAGATGCAGTAGAGGTTATATCTGTAATACCTACTAAACCACCTGAAGCATTCTGGGAATACTTCAATAATAAGCTATCGAAAATGAGTGCTATTGAAAAAATGTCATTCATGCAAGGTTGAGTACTTGAAAAGATTATTATTATATCTAAGTTAATATCATACAATGATTCTATTAACCGAACAAATTGAAGATTCACTGAAACAATGTTTTCAGAAAGATATTCAAATTATATCTAAAGATAAAATATTAATATCCGGTAAATTGATTTTATATAAGATTATAGATTATACTATCACATTAACCTTTCAGATAGATAATGAATCGAAAAATATAGACATACCATACCCATTTAATATTGAAAAAACGGTTAATGGTTTTAGTTTTATATATACATTAAATTCGCTATGCGATAATGATAGTAATTTATTATCAATAATACAAGGTATATCAAAAAAAAGAGATAGTAGGTTTTACAACAGTTACGTTAATTTCTTTATAGTATGAAAACATATTACAGCATTTTTTCGGGTATCATATATGAAGTGTATGATAAAGAAGTAAAAAACTTAGATGAGGGTCAAATACCACTCATTAAGCGTCCTAATTGTTCATGTAAAAATTGTTATGGTAGGGGTTGGGATTATCATGATAAAGATCGTGGAGTATATAATGTATGTAAATGTATGAGAAAACTCATCGACCCATCATACCAACCCCAACAGATTAAATTATTACCTAAGATTTAGTGTTGTACACTTTAGAATATACTGTAATATCAATACAATGAAAGATATTACGCATTTATCGTGTACTGATATTTTTCCTAAAGGGTTCACACCTAGGGAAAATCAAGTTCAATGTATAAACAAAACTCTAGATTATTTTCGTACCGGTGGTAAGTTTGTAATCATTAATGCACCTACAGGTTCAGGTAAAAGCTTAATAGGTGCAGCATTATCAGAATTAGCCGAACCGCCAAGTAATGAGTATCGTGATGCTGTATTATCTTATAAAGCTTATGATTTAATGGATGGACCAGATTTTACCGATGTTTATAGTGGATGCTTTGTGTTAACTACCACTAAAACATTACAGGATCAATATTCTAATACTTTTGATTATGGTTATGTATTAAAGGGTAAAACAAACTATCAATGTACAGAAAATAATGAAGTTGCAGTTGATTTCGGTCCTTGTGTATTAACACCAAAAGTACGCAGAGGTTGTTGGGCTAGAAATTCATGTCCATACTATACTTCAAGAAATAATATACTCGTTAATAAACTATCATTCCTGAACTATAGTGCTTTTTTTCATCTACAAAATAACATAAAGTACCGAAATATTATTGTATGTGATGAAGCATCTGAGATTGAAGATGAGTTAGTGAAGGCATATTCAGTAACTATTACATATAAACATCTTGATATTTTAAATATACCATACAAGAAATTAGAAGATGATGGTGCAGCTCGAGGTTGGTTAACAGATATATATGAATCAGTTAAATCTACATGTAAAGATTTAATGGAACAATTTGCTAATAAAATCAATCTAACACAAAAAGATACAATACGTCTCCGGTATGCTAATCAATTACACAATTCTATCGAGAAGGTGCTAGGTTGTTGGGATTTTGTTGAATATATAATAGAGAAAGATGATAAAACGGTTCAAGCTATACCTTTAAAGGTTGATTATTTATCAAAACACTTATTTGATTATGCAGAGCGAATTGTATTAATGAGTGCTACTATTATCGATCATGCAAATTATGCTAAATCGTTAGGTATAAAGGATTATAAATATATTGAAGTAGATTCTACATTCAGTCCTAAAAAATCTCCTATATATTGTAGTGATAAGTTTCCGTTATCATATAAGACAATGGATCGTAATCTACCTAAAGTAATAGATATGGCAGTATCAATATCTGATAAACATAATAATGAGAAGGGTATTATACATACATATACTTTCGCTATTACACAGAAACTTAAACAGAAACTACACGGTAAGAGGTTCTTATATAGAGAAGAGGGTGTTACAAATGAAGATATTTTATCCGAACACGGACTTAGAACTGACCCCACAGTATTGGTATCACCTTCTATGGCTTTTGGTGTTGATCTGAAAGATGATGCTGCTAGATGGCAAATCATTATGAAAATGCCATATTCATCATTAGCATCCAAACGTATTAAGAAATTAGCCGAATTAGATCCTAGATGGTATACTAGAAAGATGTTAACATCTTTCGTACAAATGTGTGGTCGGAGTACAAGATCAGAAGAGGATCATAGTGTAACGTATGTATTAGATGGTAGCATTATTAATATAATGCAAAGATGTAGAGATCTATTACCAAAATATTTCTTACAGCGGTTTATATGATAAGTATGTAAAATGGAGCAGCAACCGTTTTATTTTGAATTAGAAGATCAACTCAAGATGCTTTTAACGGCAATCGACGGTTGCATGGTCAGACGATATAATAAGGATAGAACATCAACAGATAAAATATCTGTTCGTTATGTATATGCACCTAAGCAACGAGCATTACATGATTTAACAAATAAAGCTCAACACATAACATTACCAGTAGTAGCTTATTGGTTAAAGGGTGTGTCTCTTGATAATAAAAGGTTATTCAATAAGTTAGATGGTAGTGATCAATATGTTAATGGTGAATTAAAACATATACCACAGCCATTACCAGTAAGAATAGATGTTAGTGTATCTATACTAACAAAATTTCAAACAGATATGGATCAGATTATTAGTAATCTGGTATCATATTTTCAACCATATATTGTTATAAGCTGGAATAGATTTAACTTACCGCTGTTAGAAATACGTAATAAAGTAATATGGGATGGTAATGTTAATTTAAGTTACCCAATAGATATTAACGATAATCAACCTACTAGAATTACAGGGGATACATCATTTTCAATAGAAGGTTGGATATTTAAAGAAGATGAAAACTTTTCAGGTGAAATACGCACCATAGAGGCATCATTTAGTACACTTTCTGCAATAAGTAGAAAGATATCAGAAAATATAATTACAGAAGATAATACAGAAACTATTACCATATCAGGTAATCCGCTTCTAGTTAGCTGTTACCCAAATAGTATATTAACCGGTAATAATACTCAGATAACAGTATATGGTAATTTTATACGTGGTATATCTGCTGCATATATAAGCGGTGATACGGTATATCCAGAAGCATCTAGCATAATAGTAGATCCGTTTAGTTCAAGTAGAACTCTATCAGCTGATAATCCACCATTTTATGGTATACCTATTAATTTCAGTATAAACACTGAAAATAGTATAACAATAGATATACCATCACCTATAGATGTTGGTAATATAGATGTCATATTTGTTAATAGAGTGGGGTATGATAAATTAACAAATCAATATAGTTCAGGTATTAATGTATTTGAATCTTAAGTATCTTTACATAAAGTGAAGATATGAATAAACGAATACAATTATTAATATTATTATCTATTTTATTGATTACTGGATGTAAAAACATTGACGCCGGATTTAATAAACTAGGTTATCAAAAAATAGATGAAGCTAATAAAAAGATATCATCGATTCAATATGAATCTAATAATAAATTATTAGAAATACAAAGACAAAAAGATATCGAGACGAAAAAATTCATAGAAGCTCTTAATAATCAAATGCAGAGAGCTGCCGATGAATTATTTGCTGCAAATTATGCATTTTCTCTTAATCTTAAACCTGATCGTAACAGTATAGTTGTAAATTATCACGTTCGTAGTGCTACAGAATATTTAAAGATGCCCCCATCGGTTGAAGCTGTTAATAAGCATTTATCTGAAGTAAGTAGAGAACTTGATGAGACAAAAACTACACTTAATGAACTAAATTCAAAATATCTTGAGCAAGTATCTAAAGCTGACCAAATTATTAAAGATAAAAATGAAATAGTTAATAGAAATATTAAACTTGAACAAGATAAAATATTGGCAGAAAAAGAACGCGATGAAAAAATTAAAATAATTCAAGATCAAAAAGATGCTGATGCTCAAAAAATATTAGATGCTCAACAACAAGCATTAAATGAAAGTAAAGATAGAGAAAAGTTAATACGTAAATTGACAATCGGTGCAGGTATAATATCTGTTATTTTCTTGATTATTGCAGTATATTTACCCGCATTTAGAAAAGAATCAGCAATTATATCCGGAATTATGGGTGGTGTGGCTATATCCCTACCATTTATAGAACCTTGGATGGTAATAACGGCTTTAAGTATTATATTCTTTGGTTTATTAATATGGGTAGGTATAAAACATGTTTTATCATCTAAAAATACACAAAAAATAGTAGATATAGAGAGTAGAGTATCTAAAAATTTAGTAAATGTAATCCAGGATATTAAAGATAAAAATAGAGACGTATTTGATAATCATATTAAACCGATTTTAGAGGATTGGAATACAATTGTGACAAAAAATAAAGATGGGTCTATAACTAAAATAAAGGATACAGAGGTTGAGCATGTAATTGATGAAAAACTCATATCATCTGATCGTAAATAGTGTAGTAATATACATCAATATTGATAAATAGTAATATGGCAGAATATAATATACCTACTGGTAGTGCTGTAGATCGTTCTAGTACTATAGGTCAACAATTTTTACGTACTGTAATGTCACACATGCCCTATTATTCTGGAGGTAGAGTAATAGATAATGTAGATACTATCAATCCGGCATATAAGCATTTTTATAAAACTGGATCAGATAGAGATGAAAAGATTCAGCGTAAATCTGTTTCTGTACCATACACCGGTCAAGATGTTGCTACGATAGTTAATACTATGTCTGAGCGTGGGTATAATGACATATTATATGCATCTGTAGATAAGGATAAAGGTAAGCGTATTAGAGAATATCGCATGATGGCTGCATATGCGGAACTAGCTAACGCATTAGATGAAATATGTGATGAATTTATAGTAAAAGATGATGTAGGTAATATAGTAAGATTAGAACTTCCAGAAGATTTAGATAATGAAATTAAGAAACAACTACAAACAGAGTTTACTAAGTTTATAAACTATTACGATTTAGAGAATAAAGGTTGGGAATATGCTAGAGGTATATTGACAGATTCTGAATTATTTTTTGAAAACGTAATAAATCAAAATAGGCCAGATTTAGGTATTTTAGGTGTAATAAGCATGCCACCAGAGCTTATTAATCCATTATATGATAATGTACAAAATCTGCTAATAAAAGGGTTCTTATTAAAAAAACCCATTATAGATCCTAAGAGTCAAAAAGTGCTTAGTGAGCAATTAATACCATTAGAAAAAACTCAAGTTACATATATTAATTCTGGTATATGGAATGAAGATAAAACTATAAGGTTACCTTTTATAGAAAACTCAAGACGTGCATATAAGCAATTATCTATGATTGAGGATTCAATCGTAATATATCGTTTAGTTCGTGCACCAGAGCGGTTAGTATTTAAAGTAGATGTAGGTAATATGCCTACAGATAAAGCTGAACAGTTCTTACAAGGGTTAATGCAGAAGTATTGGTCTAAAAAGACTTATGATAATGATAAAGGTACGAATGCTAATGTATATAACCCTCAATCAATGTTGGATAGTTATTGGTTTGCTAAAAGACCAAACTCTGAAGGAACTACTGTAGATGTATTACCTGGTGGTCAAAATCTAGGTAATCTAGAAGATTTAATATATTTTCAAAAGAAACTATATAAATCATTAAAAGTACCAGCTAATAGATTAAATCCAGATACACCGTATGCTGATGGTGCTGAAATTACCAGAGAAGAGTTAAAATTCGCTAGGTTCATTATTCGTATTCAAGAACAGTTTGCTGTTGGATTAAAAGATTCGTTTATAACCCACCTCAAACTACGTGGGTGGTGGGATGATTATGAATTAAAGGAAACTGATGTTAAACTAAAATTTAATGAACCGTCATCATTCAATACTCTAAGAAGTCAGCAAATATTCGAGATGAAAGCTAATAACTACAACTCGATGTGTGAAAATGAATTTATATCTAATACATATGCACAAAAACGGTGGTTAGGTCTGTCAGACGGTGAGATTAAAGCTAACCGTGAATGGTTACGTAAAGATGCAGCATTTAAGTGGGAGATAGATCAAATAAGTCAAGGTGGACCTAATTGGAGAGAGGCAGCAAGTGAAGGTAGTGCGGGTGGTTCAGAATCAAGTGGAGGTGGTGGAGGTGGTAGTGAAATACCACCAGCATTTGGACCCGGACCGAAGGGTGGTAGTATAAGTACTGAAGGTGAAACACCAGAAGGTGAAACACCAGAAGCTGGTGGTCAGGAACCTTCAACCACTAACATGGAATTACCACCAACTAAAGAAACTGAAGAAGTTGTACAGTCTGTTAGTAATAAAGGATCTAAATTACCGTAATTAATGAAATCCATAGAATCCATATATAACTCAATTTTATTAGAGAATCAGAATCCTAATAATATAGATCTTAAACTATTAAAGAAATGTGTTAATGGTAAATATACTATTGTTAATGGTAAATATACTATTAATGATGATAGAACTATAGATGTGAGTGGTTCTGTGGATCTAAGCAGTGAAAATCTAACAAATATTCCGTTTAAGTTTAGAAATGTAAGTGGTAATTTTTATTGTGGGGATAATAAACTTAAAAACTTATATGGATCACCTGTTAATGTTGATGGTGAATTTTGGTGTAGGTGGAATTATCAACTCACATCCTTAGATGGAGCACCTAATAAGGTGGGTGGCGATTTTTATTGCTGTTTTTGTCCTAAACTACCCTATTCAGAACTATTTAAAATAGTTGATAGAGTGAAAGGTGATATATATTATTCTTCATATCAGATACCTGATGATAAAGACAAAATCAGAAGAGATAGAGATGTTAAAGATGTATTAAAAGATAGTGAGTTAGGAAATCTAGATGTATGAAATCCTTAGAATCCATATATAACTCAATTTTATTAGAGAATCAAAATACTAATAATATTGATATCAAACTATTAAAGAATTATGTATACGATACGCCTGGTACATACACTATTAATGATGATGGGTCTATAGATGTGGATGGTAGTGTAAATGTAAACATTAAAAATATAGCAAAGATTCCGTTCAAATTTAGAAATGTAAGCGGTACTTTTTCGTGTATTCGTAGTCGACTCACATCTCTAGATGGAGCACCTATTAATGTAGGTGGTAGTTTTTACTGTTATAATAATCGACTTACATCATTAGAAGGTGCACCTATTAATGTGGGTGGTGATTTTTGGTGTAATCGTAATCAGCTTACATCTCTAGAGTATGCACCTAAAATGGTGGGTGGTACTTTTATTTGTTATGATAATCCTAATCTCTCCTATTCAGAACTATTTAAAATAGTTGATAAAGTGAAAGGCGACATCTACTATTCATCTATAAATACTCCAGAAGATAAAGACAAAATTAGAAGAGATAGGGATGTTAAAGGTGTATTAAAGGATGATGAATTAGGAAATTTAGATGTATGAAATCTATAGAATCCATCTATAATTCAATTTTATTAGAGAATCAAAATTCTAATAATATAGATATTGAGTTATTAAAGAATTATGTATACGGTACGCCTGGTACATACACTATTAATGATGATGGATCTATAGATGTGGATGGTAATGTAATTTTAGTTGATAAAAAGCTAACAAAGATTCCATTTAAATTTAGAAATGTAAGTGGTAGTTTTTATTGTAGTTATATTAAACTCACATTTTTAGGTGGATCACCTATTAATGTAGGTGGTGATTTTTTTTATTGTTCTAATAATCACCTCACATCTCTAGATGGAGCACCTAATTTCGTGGGTGGTAATTTTTATTGCTATCATAATCCTAATCTCTCATATACGGAGCTATTTAAGATAATTGATAATGTTAAAGGTAATATTTATTATTCATCTAAAACTATTCCCGAAGATAAAGATAAAATCAGAAGAGATAGAGATGTTAAAGATGTATTAAAGGATAATGAATTAGGGAGTTTAGATGTATGAAATCCTTAGAATCCATATATAATTCAATACTATTAGAGAATCAAAATACTAATATTGATATTGTTCTATTAAAAAGTTGTGTTAATGGTATACCTGGTACATACACTATTAATAATGATGGATCTATAGATGTGGATGGTAGTGTAGATATAAGTAATGGAAGACTAACAAAGATTCCGTTTAAATTTAGACATGTGAGTGGGGGTTTTTATTGTTGTGATAATCAACTTACATCTCTAGAAGGCGCACCTAAATATGTGGGTGGTGGTTTTGGTTGTTATGGTAATCAACTTACATCATTAGAAGGTGCACCTAATAGAGTAAGCGGCGGGTTTTATTGTGATAATAATCAACTCATTACCTTAGATGGAACACCTAAAACGGTGGGTGGTAGGTTTCTTTGCTACGATAACCCTAATCTTCCTTATTCAGAATTATTCAAAATAGTTGATAAAGTGAAAGGTAACATATATTATTCTTCATATCGGACACCTGATGATAAAGATAAAATCAGAAGAGATAGAGATGTTAAGGATGTACTAAAAGATGATGAATTAGGTAATTTAGATGTGTAGTTGATATATAATAACTACACTCTATAATTATATACTATATGTTATGTCCGGTATGTAACAAGGATTTTACACCTAATAGTGTAATATTAAAGCGATGTATAAAGAGTAACAAACAGCCATGTTGCTCAAGAGCATGCGGTATAAAATATTCATATATTCTTAACGGTGAAAATGTTAAACAACAACGTAAGAATACTATGGTTAGTCGCTATGGTGTGGAACATGCAGCACAATCTAAAGATATACAGAATAAAACAAAGAGTACTAATTTAAAGAATCTTGGAGTAGAGTATCCCACACAGTCTATAACAGTAATAGAAAAACGTAAGATTAATACATTAAATGCTTACGGTGTAGAGCATACACTGCAACGTAATGATGTAATAAATAAGCGATTAAATACGGTATTTAATAAGTGCTGTGAAGATAATCCAAATTTCAAAATTCTACGATCCAGAGAATCATTTATTGAGTATATTATTAGTAATTTTACTAACAGAAAACCGTTAATAATTGAAATTGCTGCATTATCAAAGATAAATTATAGTACGATAAATCTGTATGTTAATAAACTACAAGTAAGAGATTATATATGTGATCACGTTAATTCATCATTATGTGAAAAAGAAATTTTAGATTATATAAAATCTATCTTACCTTTAGGTACTGATATTATAGAGAATACTAAAGCTGTAATATCTCCATACGAACTTGATATCTATATACCCTCTAAAAATATTGCATTTGAATATAATGGCAACTATTGGCATAGTGAGATAAACAAGAATAAAGAGTATCATCAAATAAAATCTATATTATGTGAAAAGAAACATATTAGATTAATTCATATATTTGAACATGAGTGGGTAGAAAAGAAGAGTCTAATAAAATCTCTCATAAATGAATCTCTTAATATAGATACCAACAAAATATATGCTAGAAAGTGTGAAGTAAAAGAAATAGATAATAAAACATATTCAGATTTTTGTATCAAAAACCATTTACAGGGATATGCTCCAGCAAAAATTAAACTAGGATTATTTTATCAAAATGAGTTAGTACAACTCATGTCGTTTTCTACTCCAAGATATAAACAAGGAGTAAAATATGAATGGGAAATTATCAGAGGTTGTCCTGGTAGTTTATCAAGAGTGATCGGTGGTGTAGGAAAACTATTTAAACATTTTGTCAGACATTATAAACCTAAATCTGTAATGTCTTATTGTGATTTTGCTAAGTTTAATGGTATATCATATGAAAAGATAGGCATGAAGTACGAGAAACTTACAGTTCCTGGATTTAAATGGTATATACCAGAGGTTGGAGTATTTAACAGAGATCCATATAAAAGAAAGCAATATATGGATCAAGGTGGTGTAAGAATATATGATTCGGGTTCTAAAGTTTTTGCTGTATATTTCGATGAAGCATCTTAAGTATAGTATATGGCTCTTTATCCGTTATCCGCATATTATTCTACTACATTAGCTCCCCGTGTAACATCCTACGAATTATTAACAGATAGAATATTAAGACAGTTAGGTGCACCCTTAATTAACTTAGAGGTGGCATGTTCTACTGTATATGATCACATAAGTCAATCAATAGAATGGTTCACTAAATATACGGGACATACTGAAGAGTTTCTTATTTTTGATTCTAAAATGTATACTCACGGGTTGGGTATAAAACTAGATCGATTATTTAGTATTACACCAGAAACATCAGCTTCTGATATATCTGCTACAAACTTTCAAGATATGAGCGGTAATGTAGTTAATAATCCTAACTACATTATTGATTATGATTTAAATTCATACCGTAAAGTTAAAGCGGTTCAATCATTTGTAGAAGGTTCATCATCCGGTATTAATTCACTATTCACTATTGAGCAAGCATTAGCGCAACAAACATACTTTGCATATGCTCTCGGTAATTACGGATTCGATCTCGTAACTTGGGAAATTATGAAGCAATGGTTAGAAATGCGCGAACGCGTATTAGCACAAAAAGTATATTACCGTTTTGATCCACGAACTCAATATTTACGCATACTACCGGAACCAACTCCCGACAAAAAATATTATGGTTTAATTCAGTGTACGGTTGAAAGACCTGTACGTGATCTCGTACGTGAACGTTGGGTAATGCAATATGCATTAGCGCTTACTAAAATAACAATAGCCAATGTGCGCGGAAAATTTGGTAGTACTGCTTTATTTGGTGGTGGATCATTGAATGCTACAGATTTAATGACTCAAGGTCTTGCTGAGAAAGATAAACTAGAGCAAGAATTAATGTATACCGCTGGAGATACAGATGTCCTTCCGTTTTTAGTTGGTTGATTTATTATAATCGTTATAATAAAAAACCGTATATTATCCAGATGATATGACTAAGTAAATAACATTATAGTAGTATGTCACTGAAACTTATCGCAGATCTTCCTATTACCGAATCTCTTGATTTTCTCTTAGAAGAGAAAAATAAAGATGGTCCGAGTACGCTATACGTTAAGGGTCCATATCTAATGGCTGAAGATTTTAATAAAAATCATAGAAAGTATAGTATAGATGAAATGGTATCTGAAGTAGATAGGTTTAATAGGGAGATGATTGCTGAAAAACGATCTCTCGGTGAACTAGAGCATCCACAATCAGCATCCATTAATAGTGAGCGTGCTTGCCATATGATTTTAGAGCTTAAACAAGATGGTAATTCATTTATAGGTAAATCTAAAATATTATCATCACCGATGGGATTATTAGTAAGATCATTAATATTAGATGGTGTAAAGTTAGGTATGTCTAGTAGATCTCTCGGTAAGTTAGTACCGTTATGTGAGGGTCGTCATCGTGTACAAAATATGAGATTGGTGACAGTAGATTGTGTTGCTGATCCTAGCTACCCTAAAGCCTTCGTAAACGGTATACTTGAATCTAAACAATATGTTGTTAATGCTGATGGTACCCTAGAAGAAACATACGACGCATTTGAATCAGCAATATCTACGCTACCACGTAAAGATATTGATGCATATTTGAGAGAACAAGTAATGAACTTTCTAAAAACACTTAAATAATATCATGAATAAGAACTCAAAACCGCTACAGTATAAACTTCTTCATCAGCTAACTGAAAATAACTATAGTGATGCTAGCAAGACTCTTGAATGTTTATTAGAATCTAAAATACGCAATCGAGTAAAACGTAAACTACAAAGAGTCGATGAAGGGTTATTCGATAGACTTCGCGCAAAAGCTTCCGGTACTTGGTCTGGTGTAAAAGCTAAAGCTCAGAATGTAGGTACTCGCGTATCTTCTGCTGGTAAAGCATTATCACAAGTAATGAATGATGAAGATGGGGAGGGTGTGCAACGAGGTATGGAAACCCTTAGAAGTGCAGGTAAACAGATTAGATCTAATGATCCCCTTAAAGTAAAAAAGGCTAAACAAGCAGATAGTTTAATAGCTGCATTCGAGAGAGATCTAAGTAAACTATATCCAGGTCTTAAAGCGGATAAAGCATTAAGAACTATACGTCAGCAAATTAACATGACAAAGGTACCCGAAAAACTATTTTAATAAATATAACATATGGCAACTGATATTAAACAACTTCTAAAAGAAGCTACAAAAGATCTACTTACCGCTGAAACTTTAACAGCTATTGAAGAGTCTGTTAACACTAAGGCTGACGAAAAAGCTAAACTTCAGATAGAAGCAGCTCTTGTAGCTCAAGATGAAAAACATTCACAGATGCTAACTTCTCTTATGGAGAAGATGGACACCGACTATACCAATAAACTACAAAAGTTAATTGATAGGGTTGATGAATCTTATGCAGCTAAATTACTTAAGGTTAAAGGTATCTATGATGCTAAGGTATCTAAATTAAACACACAACTCAATGAATCAGCTGAAAAATATATCAATACCTTAAATTCAAGAATTGATACATTTCTTGAATCTAAACTTAATGAAATTGTACCTGAAATTAAGCTTAATGAAGCTGTAGAGAACGTCAGAGCTGTTAAAATTCTCGAGCAAATTAGATCGTTGGTAGGTATTAATGAGAGTGACGTCAGCAGTGAAGTAAAGGCTGCTATGATTGATGGTAAAAAGCAAATTGATGAATCAAAATCTCAATTAGATGCTGTTATTAAAGAAAATACAGAATTAAAACAAAAAATCACTCAAAAAGAAGCCGATCTATTACTTGAACAAAAAACAGTCAAACTACCACTTAAAAAGCGTAATTATGTAAAGAAAGCGTTTGAGGGTAAAGATGCTACATTTATCAATGAGAATTTTGATTATGTAAGTAAGATGTTCGATAGCGAAGAAGTAGTTGAGACAAATAAAGCTAGAAGTAGTGCATCTAAGGTTGCTGATAAGGTAGATACAAATATGGTAATTACTGAGTCAACAAAGCAATGGGAAGTTACTAATAGCCCGATGATGAGTGAATACCTTAAAGGTTTATAATATAAGCGAACAAAAAAACCGCTCCAAAATAATTTGGAGCGGTTTTTTTATGTTTAGATGAAATCTTAAGCTGCAGAAAGGTAAATATTAATATCAAGTTGAGGTACTAAGAGTACCTGAGGTTAGAGACAAAATAAATAATTATATTACAAACAAACTCATATGAAACCATCTGAGCAATTCATTAGCCGCGGAAGAGCAGAAACACTATTAAAGAAGTGGTCTCCTATTCTAGAGCATACATCTGATTCAATCAGCCCGATCAAAAATGATCATACAAAACTTAGCACAGCTATTCTTCTTGAAAATCAAGAAAAGTACTGTTTTGAGTCTGCCAATATCGCCGGTGACGGTGGTGTATTCGGCGCTACACTACAAGGTACCCCAGGTCAGGGTGGTAAGTTCTCCAATGACTTCTATGCATCTGGTGATGCTCGCCTACCTAAAGTTCTAATCCCGATGATTCGCCGTACATTCCCTGAGCTTATTACAAATGAGCTAGTCGGTGTACAACCTATGTCAGGTCCGGTTGGACTTGCTTTCGCTCTCCGCTTCAAGTATGAAGCTGATGCGCTTGGCGACTACAAATATGACGGTTCATCAACCCTTAATGGAGCTACTCCAGGTAACCGCGCCGTTAGTGACGGTCAGGAAGTTGGTTGGAATTATCTCAACTCTGCATTCACTGGTGCTTCATCTGACGCTCTATCCGGTCTCGGTGCTGGTTCAGACTTCGAATTCGTAGCCGGTGATACTGGTGTTGCTGATATTCTTAAGAACTTCGAGTTAACTGCGAATATCCCGCAGATGACCCTTGATTTCTTCAAGACAGCAGTTGAAGCCGGTACTCGTCGTCTAGCAGCTCGCTGGAGCGTTGAGCTCGAGCAAGATATCAAGAACATGAACGGTATTGATATCGATAACGAGCTTACTAACGCAATGAGTTATGAAATCCAGGCTGAAATCGACCGTGAAATGATCATGCGTATGGTTCAGATCGCTCTCAAGGCTGGTGTCGGCGCTGGTTACAGCTTCTGGTCACCGGTTTCTGCTGACGGTCGCTGGTTAGGTGAGCGTAATCGTGATTTCTACCAGAAGATCATTGTTGAAGCAAACCGTATTGCTATTCGTAATCGTCGCGGTGCTGCTAACTTCATCGTTGCTACACCTCGCGTATGCTCGATCCTCGAAATGTTACCTGAATTCGCATTTATGCCTGTTAACGGTAACGTCAATACCGCTCCTACCGGTATTGCGAAGGTCGGTACACTAGGTGGTCGCTTCACCGTTTACCGTGATACACGTACAGAAGCTCAATACCAAGTCGGTCAACGTTCTGCATATCTTGAGTATGCATTACTAGGCTATAAGGGACCTGAGTTCTATGATACCGGTATCGTATACTGCCCATACATTCCTGTTATGGTACAGCGTACAATAGCTCCGAACGACTTCGCACCTCGCGTAGGACTTATGACGCGATACGGAGTAGTTGATCACATCTTCGGTGCTAATCTATACTACCACGTAATTATCGTTAAGGGTCTAGGTACCGCCTTTACCCCAGGTCAACAAAGTGTTTACCTATAACATAATTAGTCAGTAAATAAATTCAAATCCCCGACATTTAAGTGTCGGGGATTTTTTTGTTGATAATGGTTAAACTAAAGATAATATCATAAATCAACAACTTAAATAATGAATACAGCATATACTATTATAGGTACACACGCCGGGGAAACAATAGATAAGATATTTGACCGTAAAATTAATGATATCAATACCGTTGGACACACTTATTGGTTATTTCATAGCAGTAAAGTGTCTAAAGATGTTTTTACTAAATTAGTACCGACCAAGATTATGTTTCTATTACCTAAAATAATAGGTAGCGCTAAACCAACTAAGTCATCAACTACTGGTAATAGATTTATATCCTTTACTAATAATTCAGAAATATCATTTAATCCACTACTATCTCCAGTTACTGGTAAAATATCTAATAAGTCTATAGCATTTAAATTATCTAATATTACATTAATTTCAGATCCATATAAATTATATCTCCCTAATAATGTAACATTTAATCAATTTGCTGGTACTATAATATCTACAGATAGCAATATTTCATCTATAAATTATAGATATTGTGTAGGTTGTGGTGATATTATAGATTGTGGATATGTAAGATTATAATATCCCCTAGACTATAATCTAGTAAGTATACAATATGGCAAGACCTAAGAAAACTATCATTACAGAAACACCCATCGTTAATACCACAGAACAAGTAACTGAACCGATATTAGAAGTTCAGAATACTACAGTTAATATCACTGAAAAGGTTAACACAGAACAACCAATTGAATTCAATAATGTCTCTCAAAATATCATGGTTGAAAATATTCAACCTGTAATTGATCAAGATGCAGTAAATAGAGAACGCTTACGTCGCAGATTACTTGGATACTGCTAATTTTATATGAATAAGGATATTATCAGTATCATACTAGAAGAAATATCGTTATCAGATGCACATATAAGAGAATTATTTCTTCGAGCTAAAAAAGACTCAAAGCCATATGATTTTGCTCAAAATTATGACATAAAGCGTTATACTATTAAGATCGGTAAAAGCTATCCATTAAAGAATGATATAGCATTTAAGTTAGATTTCAATAAGAATTCAGATTTATTATCATCTCGTACGCTTAATAATGTAGAAGAATTGATTAAACTTACAGGTATTACATTTAATGATCTGTATATCGTACCCGTATCAACCAGAAAAGCGTGGAGTTATTTATTATCTGGAGTAGATAAAAACGGTAATGATGTGGTATTCGCTAGAAAAGAAACCGGTAGTGTGGGTGCAGGTAATACATACATATATACAAATCAAGGTAAAGATTTATTCACATATTATATAAAGCGATTAAAATTTGATAATATGAGTATTACAGATAAATTAAAAATGTTAGTATCTAAAGGTGGTAATATTATAGACTTAGGTAATAATACTATATCAATTAATGGTAGTTTAACAATACCATCAGATACGCTACTCACTCAATATTTCTCTAAGGAAGAATTAAAACATTTACCTGTTATAGATAGTATAGCGGGCGATTTTAGTGTTGGTAGTAAGTATCAATTTAAGGTTAATAGTGTATCTGGTGATTGTAGTATATCTACATCAAATCTTGATATTATACCTAAACACATAGGTGGAGCATTATTATTAGATACTTCATCTTATCCATTACCGATACCTCATGTATTAAAGTATATAAATGACAATATTACAGTAGGTAATATTATCATGGTTAATGGTACTCATATTTCAAAAAATAGTGTTGAGGATTTTATAGAATCATTAAAACGTCGAGGTTATGTTATTAATACAAATAATGATAAATCTATAGATATATTATGCGGTATCGGTGGTACATTATATATAAAAAGTACTATTAATGAAATACCAGTAAAAATTAACAAAGTTAATGGTAATTTACATATTACAGACTCAAGTATTAAATCTTTAAATAATTTTCCATCTTATATAGATGGACACTGTACTATACATAATTCCTCACAACTTCAATCATTAAAGGGTTTAGAGTCTTGTGAATATATTAAAGGTGTGTTACGTATGTCATATCTTGGTATAACATCTCTTGATGCTCTACCTAAAACCTTTACCAGTTTAACAGCTGGTCATTGTTCGAATCTTCAGACATTACCTGCATTGTATAATAATACATGTAATTATAATGTGTATTTATATGGTAATCACAATCTTCCCTATTCAGAACTATTTAAAATAGTTGATAATGTTAGTGGTGATCTATATTATTCATCTTTCAATACTCCAGAAGATAAGGATAAAATCAAAATAGATAGAGATATTAAGAATATACTAAAAGATGATGAATTAGGAAATTTAGATATATGAAATCATTAGAATCTATATATAACTCAATTTTATTAGAGAATCAAAATACTAATATTGATATTGAGTTATTAAAAAGTTGTGTTATCGGTACGTACACTATTAATGATGATGGATCTATAGATGTGGATGGGATGGTACGTTTAACTAATAAATATCTAACAAAGATTCCGTTTAAATTTAGAAACGTGAGTGGTAGCTTTTGGTGTAACAGTAATCCACTCACATCCTTAGAAGGAGCACCTAATAGTGTGGGTGGTGATTTTTATTGCTCTGATAATCAGCTTACATCTCTAGAAGGATCACCTAATACAGTGGGTGGTAGTTTTGGTTGTAATTATAATCAACTAACTTCGCTAGAAGGAGCACCTAATAGTGTGGGTGGTGGTTTTTACTGCTTTATCAATCAACTTACATCTCTAGAAGGTGCACCTAATAGTGTGGGTGGTGTTTTTAATTGCAGTAATAACCCTAATCTTCCTTATTCAGAACTATTTAAAATAGTTGATAGAGTGAGGGGTGATATATATTATTCTTCACATCGAACACTTGAAGATAAAGATAAAATCAGAAGAGATCGAGACATTAAAAATGTATTAAAGGATGATGAATTAGGGAGTTTAGATGTATGATTATACATCTACCATATGAAGAGGTATTACAACTCCGAACCCAACTTCAAGGTGCTTCTGGTCACTTCTACTCAGCATCAACAATACCGACCGCTAACCCATATCCATTGCTAGGTATACTAAGTGCTGGTGATGTGGGTAATGGTATAACTCATTTTTATTCTGTATTACAGTATGATTATAGTACTAATTCATATTTAACAGAGTATATAGATATGAGCGGTAATGAGTTTATAGGTATACTCCGACCATTAAAAGATACCGAACAAATTATTCAATGGAAATATACGGGACCTTTATCAGGTACAGGATTACTAGGTGAATATTATGAAGGTATTAATTTAGATGGTAAATTTTGTGGTACTAGATATAGTAATATAGATTTTATATGGTCAAATCAAACTGAACTATTATCTACCCTAAACTTACAACCTGATGGTCAATTCTCTGTACGGTGGTCTGGATATATACAAATACATAATACAGGATCATACAAATTCCGCACGTTAAGTGATGATGGTATTAGGTTATGGATAGATGATATACTAGTAATAGATGATTGGGAAATGCAAGGTACTACAATTAACACCTCACCGTTTCTGGATTTAGTTGAAGGTTATAGTAAAATTAAAGTAGAATATAATCAATACGGGGGGCCTGGTGATGTACAACTACAATGGACTACACCGATATCTAATAATATATATTCTATAATAAATACTAAATATCTATATTCCCCATATTATATTCATACATGAAATCCTTAGAATCCATATATAATTCTATATTATTAGAGAATCAAAATACTAACAATATAGATATCGAATTATTAAAGAAGTGTGTTGACAGTACATATACTATTAATGAAGATGGATCTATAGATGTAGATGGTGATGTGGATTTATATAATAGGAATTTAACTAAAATCCCTTTCAAATTTAGAAATGTAAGTGGTTATTTTGGTTGTAACAATAATCAACTTACATCCTTAGACGGCGCTCCTAATACTGTGGGTAGATGGTTCGATTGTACTGATAATCAACTAACTTCGCTAGAGGGTGCTCCTAGTAGTGTGGGTGGTGGTTTTTATTGTCATAATAACCAACTTATATCTTTAAAGGGTGCTCCTAGTAGTGTGGGTGATTTTTTTAGTTGTGATAATAATCAACTCACATCACTAGAGGGTGCTCCTAGTAGTGTGGGTGGTGAATTTTATTGTTGTAATAATTCTAATCTACCTTATTCAGAACTATTTAAAATAGTTGATAACGTTAAGGGTGATATTTACTATTCATCAGCTATAATAACTGAAGATAAAGATAAGATTAGAAGAGATAGAGATGTTAAAAACGTATTAAAAGATGATGAATTAGGAGATTTAGATGTATGAAATCCATAGAATCCATATATAATTCAATACTATTAGAGACTCAGAATCCTAATAATATAGATCTTAATCTATTAAAGAAATGTGTTGATGGTACATATACTATTAATGA
>Ga0116159_1000837_pt1 | contig 34775 bp, 32 predicted proteins | sample AD_JPNAS1_MetaG_FD_89878 | JGI IMG/M metagenome (GOLD analysis project Ga0116159, IMG submission 89878) | Active sludge microbial communities of municipal wastewater-treating anaerobic digesters from Japan - AD_JPNAS1_MetaG | ecosystem: Engineered > Bioreactor > Anaerobic > Digestate | place...
ATCTTTCTTGGGAAATCGATGTTGGAGACAGTTGCGGCGAGGGCGAAGAACCCACCAACAACAATTTCTCCTGTACAGCCTGCAACATGCCTACTCCGACCACTTTGACCGGAAGTACCACGGTTTCTCCGACGAGAACCACCGAATACGGTATTTCCTGCACCAGAGCTTCTTACAGGTGCTGTTGGGAGGAAACCAGACAAGAAGAATGTAATTGCGTCGGCGAAGGAGAAAACAGGGTCTGCCAAACCTGCCCAGTAACAGTGGAAGAATGCGATTCCGGACACGGCACTTCCAGGCAATCCGACAGCGTGACCATCCGCGTCGTCGGAAAACCGGAAACTTCCTTCACTGCCAATCCGATGGATATCCTCTATTCTTCCGGAGAAATAGGGCTAAGGAAGTATTCCAGCCTCCGCTGGACCTCGACCCTCCCCAATCCGAGTTTCGCCTCGGTGGCCTGCACCTTGTCCGGAGACGGAAGAACCTACAACGGCTTGGATCCTTTCGATTCTCTTGATGTCGCTCCCCTACAAACCACCATCTATTCTTTAAGATGCCGGAACGAAGACAACATCGATTCTTCCTGCTACGTCGATTCGGACCAAAAACAAGCCACGGTCCGGGTTTTCGGAGCCGGAATAGAGGAACAAAGGCCTCCGCAGATACCAATGATCGATCTCGAGAATCTGATGGGAAAAATCATCGAAGCTTTGGGGCTGAAAAAATAAAAAAGCTCCCCGCCTGAAATCAGCGGGGAATCTTAAACTCTTTCCAATCAAAGACCGAAGGAGCACGGCGGTTCATGAACTCGTTGTGCGTTCGATCGTCGTCCGTAATTAGTATTTCTCTTTTGAGACAATCGACGCAGACTCTCGCCTGCCGGCCGGAAAGCGATCGCGGCATGGTGGCGCTCCAAAGCGGGATCGGGTTTTCGCAGGAATTCACGAATCTCCGGAAAAGCGACGACAGATATTCTCCGAGTTCGGCGTCGAATCGGACGACGCTCTCCGGAGAAACGATGATGGCGAAAGAACCGATTTCCATCGATCCGACCTCCTTCCGTATGAAAGAACCCGTTAAAAATAATATCCCGAAAAGCCGATGTCAATGGCCGAACATAAAAGTTATAATGGAAAAGTGAAATTCGGCAAAACGGATAAAATAAAATTCTTGGCCGCGGTTTTGGCGGCGACGGCCGTATTCCTCATCAATCCGAAGCTCATCACGACGGAAAAAGACAAAAACGCTCCGGAAATCAACCGCCGGCTGCTCGCCTGGGGCAATACGGCCCTCGAATCGCCCCGGCGAATCGACACGATCGTCATCCACACCTCGTACAACGCCTGGGGGCGCGATCCCTTCGACGTCGAAGGGATCATCAGGCAATACAAATACTACGAAGTGGCGCCCCATTTCTTGATCGACCGGAAAGGGCAAATCCACGAACTTTCTCCGGTAGAGAATGTCGCCGACCACGCCGGACGCGCCCAAATGCCGGACGGCCGGAAAAACGTCAACGATTTTTCCATCGGCATCGAACTCGTGAACAAACCGGACACTTACATGACGAGGGACCAGTACGATTCCCTGGCCGGGCTGATCAAGGATCTCGGCAAGAAATACCCGATCGAGCACATCGTCGGCCACGACGAGATCACCACCATCGACAAGACCGATCCCTGGAATTTCGAGTGGGAAAAGCTGAATTATTTGCTTTATTTCGAAAGCGGCCGCTAAGACATCATTTCCCTCAAGCCGCAATAAGGGCAGTCTTTTTCCCCGCATCTTTTGTCCCAGAAATCGAGTTCCAGTATTTCCCGGCCGGTTCTTACGGCCAGCTCTTTCAAGGCGTCGGCTTCTTCGTCCGCGATCTCGAATCTTTCCCGATGATAATTCCCCTTCTGGTCCGGTTCGACGAAATCGACTTCGGCGTATTCCATCCGGTATTTCGCGTCTTTGAATCCATCCAAAAGCAGTTTGTAGAAAACGAGCTGGCGCTTGATGTCGCCTTTGGAATCCTTGGTGCCGCCTTCGATATGCTTCCGGGATTTCGGGCGGCCGGTCTTGAAATCGACGACAACGACTCCGGAACCCAAAATATCCATCCGGTCTATTTTGCCGTTGATTTTGACGTCTTTATCGATCTCGACGCCTTTGATATTGAATTCCAAAAGCGAATTCCTCGGCCAGGAGCCGTCGTATTGGTCGAAATAACCGGCCAGGGCTTTCTTGCCTTTTTCCAAAGAGGCCTCGAAATCGTTTTCCGACAAAGGCTCTTTTTTCAGATGGTAGACGAACCTTTCGATGAAGAAATCCTTGTCCACCGGGCCTTCGCGCAAAGCTCCGAAAAAGTCCCGGAGCGCGCCGTGGACGGCCGTGCCGTACATCTGGTGTTTGGTCTTGGCTTTGGGGATCCGGAAAAGGTTGGTGTAAAAATACTGCCAAGGGCAGGACAAGTAATTGTTCAAAGCGGTGACGGAAAGGCCGTTCCTCAAAAAGAGTTCCCGGATGAAATCCTTGTCTTTGACGCTCACCTTCGGGCGCGACGATTCCTGGAAAATCATTTCGCGGTGGCTGTCGAACTTCTCTTCGTAATCCTTGACGTCGATTTTTTCGGTGAGTTTCGGGTCGATCTCCGAAATGAATTGCGAAGGAAGCTGCTCCCGGCCGTCCGGAGCGGTATTCGAATAAGAAATGGCCACCTCTTTCCTCGCCCGGGTCAAAGCCACGTAAAAAAGCCGGCGTTCGTCGTCGAGGCCGTTCGCTTCTCCCGGATTCCGGTCCAAAAGGGAAAAGATCTTCGGAGGCAAAGGAAGGTAGTTCGGCTGGCGCTTGTTTCCCCAATGGTTGTTTCTGGCGTTCACGATGTAAACGCAGTCGAATTCCTGGCCTTTCGATTTGTGGGCAGTCATCAGCCTCACTCTCTTGGCGAGCCTCGACATATTGCCTTTTTTCAGGAGCACGTTGTGCTCGGCGAGCATTTCCAAATATTCGAGGAAATCTTTAAGCTTGGCGGATTTGTGCTTTTCCAAGAAATCTTTCATTTCCCGGAATAGCCCGGAAATCTTGTCCATCTCCTCGATGACGTTTTCTCCTTGGAGCGCGGATGCCAAGAATCCCGATTCCCTGACGACGATCTCGAAAAACTCGGTCAGGGTTTTGTTGCGGCTCAATATGAGCCAGCGGGACATTTTCCCGAAAAATTCGAGCGACTTTTCCGGCGCGGACAAGCCGATCGACTTCATGGTTTCCGCATCGCGGCTCACGTCGAAAACCGACACTTTGTTCCGATTGGCGTATTCCACGATTTTGTAGATGTCGATCGGAGGAATGCCCAAGAAATCGATGTGCATCGCCTCGAGGAACTTTCCTTGGTCGCCGAAGCAATCGATCGCCTGGAGCAAGAGGACGATTTTTTGGATATTCAGATCGGACAGGACGTCTTGGTCGGATTCGATGATGTAGGGAACGCCGATTTTATCCAAAGCCTCGGCCACCGGAAAGGCGTCTTTGTTTTCCCGGTAGAGAACGGCGATTTCGTTCGGAGCGTGTCCGTTCTCTATTTTCTTCTTTATTTCTTCGGCCACGAACCGGTTTTCCGTTTCCGGCTTGGAAAATTCGAGGAGGCCGATTTTCTTTTCCGGATAATCGGCCTGGGCTTTCAAGGGCTTTTCTCCGTGGATCAGGCTTTCGGCGCTTTCCAAGATCGACTGCGTTGAACGGTAATTCTCCTCGAGGGCGATCAATTCGGCTTCGGGATACAAAGATTTGAAATAAAGGAAATTCTCGATGCTCGCTCCCTGGAACCGGAAGATGGCCTGCTTTTCGTCCCCGACGACGAAGATGTTCGGGTTCTCGTGGAAACCGCAGAGCATTTCCAAGATCCGGTTCTGGCTGTTGTTGGTGTCCTGGTGCTCGTCGACCAGAACATACTGGTATTCTTCCTGGAGCCGAAGCAAAAGATCGCCGTTTTCTTCGAGCGTCCGCAGGACTTCCATGATCATGTCGCTGTAATCGTAAAGCTTTTCTTTGCGGAGGCGCTCTTCGTATTTTTGGTAGAAAAAGGCCAGGTCTTTGTTCTTGTTCATCCGCCGGAGAAGATCCTGGTATTTGCCCCTCATCTTTCCCTTGTGCGGTCCTTTTTCGTAGATCAAGTCGTCGATTTTCTCGAAAGCCGCGGCTTCGTCTTCAACCGCTTCCTTGAACTTTTCCACGGAAACGCCTTCGCGCTTCAAATCGTTCAAAGCCCTCAAGATCGGCCGGAGATAATAGAAGACGTCGCCGAAAGGCTTCAGTTCTTTCAAGGGCAGATTCTCGATCAGATCCTCGACGATCCTTATCTGGTCGACCTCGCTGATATTCTCCGAACCGATGATCATCGGGAATTCTTCCGGATAATTCTTGATGATGTCGTTGCAGAATCCGTGGAAAGTGCTGATGGAAACCCCGTAGGCCGGAGAGCCGATGAATTCGATGAGGCGCTTGCGCATCGAAGCCACGCCGGCCTCGGTAAAGGTGAGGGCGAGTATATTTTCCGGCTCGGTGTCGGTCCGACGCAAAATATTGGCTATTCTCAAAGTCAAAATCTGGGTCTTTCCCGTGCCCGGACCGGCTATTACCATTACTGGGCCTTCGATCGCGTCCACGGCCTGTTTTTGGGCCAAATTGAGGCGTTTGTAAGCCAGTTCAAAGCTGTCCATTAGCTTTAATATACCTCGGTTTGGGCCCGGAGAGAAACCGGCTTAATCGCCTCGGCTTTCCCTCGCCGCTTTCCGGCGGTCGTTTTCCGTCAAATGTTTTTTCCTGATCCTGATGCTCTTCGGAGTGATCTCCACGAGCTCGTCGTCATGGATGTAATCCAAAGCGTTTTCCAAAGTGAGCTTCAAAGGCACTTCGAGCTGATCTTGCAATCCGTCGTTTTTGGCGCGGAAGTTGGTCAGCTCCCGGCTGCGGCAGACGTTCACCAGTTCGTCGCGGGATTTGGCGTTTTCTCCGACGACCATTCCCTCATAGACCTCCACTCCCGCTCCCATAAAAAGCTTTCCCCGGCCTTGGGCGGCCACCAGGCCGTAATTGTTGGTAGTGCCGGTTTCGGTGGAAACGATCGAGCCGCGGTTTTTATCGGCCAGGTTGCCTTTATAGGGCTCGTATCCCAAAAACAGACTGTTCATTATTCCCTGCCCCTTGGTGCTCGTCATAAAGGCGTTGCGGACCCCGATAAGCCCCCTCACGGGGATCTTGAAGTCCATCTTGGCCGTATGGTTGTCGACTTTCATGTCTTTCATCAGGCCGAGCCTTTGGCCCATCATTTCGATGACAATGCCCGCGTAATCCTCGGGGACTTCGACGGAAACAAGCTCGACGGGCTCGTTTTTTTCGCCGTTCTCTTCTTTGAAAATCACCTGCGGCTTGGAAACTTCCAACTCGTAGCCTTCGCGCCGCATTTTTTCTATAAGGATGGCGAGGTGCAATTCTCCGCGGCCGGAAACCGTCCAATGATCGGCCGCGTCCGTATCTTCGACTTTCAAGGCGACGTCCGTCTCCAGTTCTTCCGCGAGCCTTCCTTTGATATTGCGGGAAGTGGTGTATTCTCCCTCCTTGCCCGCGAAAGGCGAGGTGTTCACCCCGAAAGTCATTTTGATCGTCGGTTCGTCGATATGGATAACGGCTAAAGGCTTAGGGTTGTCCAAATCGGCGATGGTTTCGCCGATCGAAACATCCGCTATTCCCGAAACGGCGACGATCTCTCCGGGCTTGGCTTCGGGAACGTCGACTCTGTTCAAGCCCTCGAAAAGCATCACGTTTCCGATCTGCGCTTTTTTTATCTCTCCCCGGCGGTTGATGTGGCTCACCCACAAGCCCTTTTTGAGCGTTCCCGAGTAAAGCCGGCCGACGGCGATTCTTCCCCGGTAATTGTCGTATTGGAGGTTGACCGTAAGCATTTGGAGCGGCTCGTTCTTTTCCGCTTTCGGAGCCGGGATATGGCGCAAAATCGCCTCGAACAAGGGCTCGATGTTTTTCATCGCGGCCAAGTCGGAAGACGCGCCGGCCTTGCCTTCCACCGCCGAAGCGTAAACGACCGGGAACTCGATCTGTTCGTCGGTCGCCCCGAGCTCGATGAAAAGATCGTAGGTGGCGGAAAGGGCCCAGGCCGGACGAGCGTCGGGCTTGTCTATCTTGTTGATGACGACGATTATCTTGTGTCCGGCTTCGATCGCTTTTTTCAAGACGAATTTGGTCTGGGGCATGGGCCCTTCTTTGGCGTCGATCAAAAGCAAAACGCCGTCGACCATCCTCATGATCCGCTCCACCTCTCCGCCGAAATCCGCGTGTCCCGGAGTATCCACGATATTGATCTTCGCGCCTCCGTACCTGATCGAAGCGTTTTTGGAAAAAATGGTTATTCCCCGCTCCCGTTCGAGCTCGTTCGAATCCATGATCAAATCAACCGGGTTGTCGGTCTTTATCTTGAAATTTTCCGATTGCTTCAACAAAGCGTCCACCAGGGTGGTCTTGCCGTGGTCGACGTGGGCGATGATGGCGATATTTCTCAATTCCATGTTTGAAAATAATAAAAAAGGCCTCTTTTGGTCGGTCAGTGGCCTTTTTTAACTATGGAAGAATACGATGTTTTTAGGAGAAAAGCAAACCGCGGCCATTGGTTTCGGGAAGAAGTTCATAAAAAAACCGCCTCCTCACAAGGCGATTTTTTGTATTCCTTTATTCATTATAACAAACCCGCAAAACAAAGGAAACCCGCAAGCCCTGATTTATCCACAGCCCTTAGATCTCGAGGTATTTCCGGATGACGATGACGCTCGAGATGACGCCGATGCCGACTCCGAAAAGCAAATTGTATCCCAAGAACTTGAAGAACGATCCGAGGAAAAATCCCCAAAGATTCATGTCGGTGATGAAAACGGAAATGTAAGGCGAAGCCGCGTAGATAAATGGCGCCATGATAATCATGGCCGCGAGAACGGCGATGATGCCGTAAACGATTCCGACGATGATGTACGGCCCCCGGATAAAGGCGTTCGAAGCGCCGACGAGCCGCATGATGGCAATCTCTTCCTTGTTCGAATAAATGGCGAGCAAAATGGTGTTGAAGGAAATGATGATGGCAACGGTGGCGCAGACCAAAGTGAGCAAGACGCCTATCCGCCGGCTAAGGCTCAAAACTTTGGCCAATCTGTCGATGACCACCTGGTTCTGGCTGTAGCTTACTTCCTGGATGATGTTCTGCGAAGCGTCGCCTTCGAGAAAACCGGCGATCAAGGAGTACTGGTTCGGATCCTGGGCTTTGATGTTCAAAGAGGCGCGCAGAGGATTTTCTTCGAGTTCTTCGATCGCCTGGGAAATGGTCGGATCGTCGGCGTGCCTCTCCCTGAAAAGCTCAAGGGCCTCTTCTTTGGAAATGTAGTCCACGGATTTAACCTCGGACAGAGTGAGTAGGGCTTCTTTCAGCTTCAGGATCTCGTCTTCCGGAGCGTTCGACACGAAATAGACGCTGATGTCGATCTTGTCCTGGACGGCGTTGATCGCCTGCCGGCCGATCTCCCCGAAAAGCATCATTCCCTGGAAAACGATCACCGCGAGTAAAAGCACGAGGATGGTGGCGAAAGACACCAGGCCGTTTCTCCAGAAGTTCTGGAATCCGTATTTGATGATCCGAGCTAAAGTGGTAAACATTTTCAATTGGAAAAGAAATTAAGTCAGTATGTATTTTCCTTTGTCTTCGTCGCGGATGACCATGCCGTCGTCGAGGCTGATGACCCGGTGTTCGAGCTGGTTCACGATATCCTTGTTGTGGGTGGCGAGGACCACGGTCGTGCCGAGCTCGTTGATCTTCAAAAGCAGGTTGATGATGCCCCAGGTGTTCACCGGATCGAGGTTTCCGGTCGGCTCGTCGGCGATGATGACGTCCGGCTGGTTGACCATGGCTCTCGCGATCGCCACCCGCTGGCGCTCTCCTCCGGAAAGCTCGTGGACGTAATTCCGCATTTTCTTGCCGAGTCCGACGAGCTCCAGGGACTGGGGAGCGGCCTCGTCGATGTCTTCCTCGGAACGGCCGGCCACCTCCATGGCGAAAACCACGTTCTCGTAGGCGGTTTTCTTGGGCAGAAGTTTGAAATCCTGAAAAATGATGCCCATGCGCCGCCTCACTTCCGGCAGCTCGTGGCCTTGGAGCTTGTTGATCTCGTACGGCCCGAAAACGATCCGGCCCTTGGTCGGCTTGTCTTCGCCTATCAAAAGCCTGACCAGGGTCGATTTTCCGGCTCCGGAGCGTCCGACCAAAGAAACGAATTCCTTAGGCTCTATCTTGAAACTGATATCTCTTAAGACCTCGTGGTTGTTATAGGTCTTCGAAACATTGCTGAATGTAATCACTTTTGGGTTTGGTCTAATTTTAACTCGGCTTCGACGAATACATCAAGGTTGCCGTCAAGAACCTCTTCCGCCCGTCTTGACTCGGCCTTGGTCCTGTGGTCTTTGACCAGTTTATAGGGATGCAGGGTGTACGATCTGATCTGCCTGCTCCATTCGGGTTGGACTTTCACCCTCAAGTTGTCGAGGGTCGTTTCCCGGCGGTTTTCCATTAATTTGGCCAGTTTTGATTTCAAAAGGATCAAAGCCCGTTCCTTATTTTGGATTTGGGAGCGTTCGGCCTGGGACGCGGCCACGAGCCCGGTCGGCAGATGGACCAGCCGGACCGCGGTTTCCACCTTGTTGACGTTTTGTCCTCCGGGGCCGGACGAGCGGAAGAATTCGGTTTTTAGGTCGCTCTCCGGAATCCGGATCTTGTCCGCTTCGAATTTCTTGAGTTCGGGCAAAACTTCCACCAAAGCGAAGGAAGTGTGCCTTAACTTTTTGGCGTCGTAAGGAGAAATCCGCACCAGCCGATGGACGCCGGATTCGTTTTTTAAAGTATCGTACGCTCCCGAGCCTTCGATTTCGATGACGTTGTCGTGAATCTCGCGCCATTTCCAGCCGCGCCTTTTGGCGTAGCCCTGGTACATTCTCGTAAGCATCCGCGCCCAGTCTTTGGCGTCGTCTCCGCCCACTCCGGGAAGAATGGATACGGTGATTGTTTGGTTTGGCGATGAATCCATAAATATGATTGTTTTGAGCCGAAGGTGAGAATCGGACTCACGACCTGCCGTTTACGAGACGGCCGCTCTGCCACTGAGCTACTCCGGCCTGATTTTCTTTAATGCCAATATAGGGTAATATAAACGCATTATATCATCAATGGCTGACATTCTCGAAGTAAACAACCTCTCGATTTCCTTCGGTAGAATAAAGATCCTTTCGGGTTTGAGCTTTTCCGTCAAAGAAGGAAGCAGCTTGGCGGTCATCGGCCCGAACGGCGCCGGAAAAACGCTGCTTTTCAAGGCTTTGATCGGAGCCGAAGCCCATTCCGGCGAAGTCAAATGGAAGCCGGGAGTCAAAATCGGCTACATCCCCCAGAAGCTCGATTTGGAAAGGGATCTGCCGGTGACGGCTTTCGAGCTTTTGTATTCCAAGGCCAAAACCATGGGCCTCGGATCGAAAGAAGTCGAAGAAGCCATCGAATTGGTTGATCTTTCTTTGGCCGACTCCAAACAGCCGGTCGGCAATCTCTCCGGCGGTCAGTTCCAGCGGACGCTCATCGCTTTCGCCTTGATCGGCGATCCGGATGTGCTTTTGTTCGACGAACCGACCGCCGGCGTGGACGCTCCGGGCCAGAACAAAATCTACGAATTGATCAACCGTCTGAAAAAAGAAAAGAATTTAACCGTGCTTCTCATTTCCCACGATTTGACCCTTGTCTACGAATACGCCGACGAGGTTTTGTGCCTGAACCGCGAAAAAATGTGCTTTGGCGAACCGCGGAAAGTGCTCGAGCCCAAAGCCCTCGAAGAACTCTACGGGTCGCCGCAAAAATATTACATCCACGATGAACATCGACATTAATTATCTCATTCTTTCGACGATCATCGCCGCGGCCGCCGGGCTTATCGGCTGCTTCGCCTTGATGAAGAAAATGACCCTGGCCTCGGACGCCTTCGGCCACATCGCTTTGCCCGGCTTGGGGCTGGCCATTCTTTTCGGGATAAATCCGCTCGTGGGCGGAGCGGCAGCGCTTTTGATAGGAGCCGTATTGATCTGGCTCGTCGAGAACAAAACCAAGATTTCTTCCGAAGCCATCATCGGAGTCATTTTTTCGGCCAGTTTGGCCATCGGAAGCCTGATCACTCCGGAAGAGCACCTGATCGAAGCGCTTTTCGGCGGATTCCAAAAAATCGATTCCGCGGAATTCGCGATCGCGGCTTTGATCAGTCTCGGCGTCATCGCTTTTATCCTAAAAAACAAGGAAAAACTGGTGATTTCCCTCATTTCCCAGGATCTGGCCGCCACCTCGAACATCGACGTCAAAAAACTGAACCTTTATTTCATATTGTTCTTCGGGCTGACGGTCATCCTGGGCTTGCGTTATTCCGGAGCGCTTCTCATGGGATCGCTCGTCATTGTTCCGGCGGCGGCGGCCAAATACATCAGCCGCAGCCTGAAAACAATGCTTTCCGCGGCCGCAGCCATCTCCGTTGTCTCCACTTTTTCCGGGCTTCTCGTCGCTTCCAAAATGGATCTATCGGCCGGGCCCGGACCGATCATCGTCATCATCGCCAGTTTGATTTTCTTCGCCGGGCTGATCCTCAAGCCGAAAAATTAAATCCCCGCTTCTAAAGCGGGGTGTTTCTTATTGTTTTCTCGTTCTCTTTTTTTGCCGTTTTCCCGCGGCGGCGACAAAAGCCGCGAAAAGCGGATGCGGCTCCATGAACCGGCTTTTGAATTCCGGGTGGGCTTGGGTGGCCACGAAAAACGGATGCGTTTTTTCCGGAAGCTCGATGAATTCCACGAGTTCTTTGCTCGGCGACACGCCGCTAAAAACCATTCCTTTCCCTTCGATCTCTTGGTGATAAGCCGGGTTCACCTCGAAGCGGTGCCTGTGTCTTTCTTCGATCGCTCCCTTGCCCTTGTGCCAGGGCAAGTATATTTTCCAAAGCAAAGTTCCTTTTTTGATTTCCGCCGGATAGCTGCCCAATCTCTGGGTGCCGCCCAGTTTCTTCAAATCCTTTTGGGAATCCAGGATATCGATCACCGGATGATCGGTTTTTAGGCCGAATTCGGAGCTCGCCGCGTCTTTCCATCCGAGCACGTTCTGGCACCACTCGACGACGGCGATCTGGAGCCCGTAGCAAAGCCCCAAGAAGGGCACTTTGTTTTTCCGGGCGAATTCGATGGCTTTGATTATTCCCGGAACTCCGCGGTAGCCGTATCCTCCGGGAACGACGATTCCCGAAACCTTCTTCAACTTCTCCATCATGTCCGGTTTCTCGGAATCAATGGGAACGATCTTCACGGAAACGCTGTTCGCGGCTCCGGCGTGGCGCAGGGCTTCGTTCACCGAAATATAGGCGTCCGGATGATTGTGGTATTTGCCGACCAGGCCGATGACCACTCTTTTTTTAGAGAGCATCCGTTTATACTGCTTTTTCCACCGATCCAAACCGCATTTCTTGTTCTTGATCCCGAAAATGTCGAGGGTCGCTTTCAAAAGGCCTTTCTTTTCCAAAGCCAGCGGAATCTCGTAGATGTTGACGGCGTCGAGCGCTTCCACCACCCGGCTCCGGGGAATGCTGCAGAAAAGAGAAATCTTCTGGAGATTGTCTTCTTCGACCGGACGCTTGGCGCGCACGACGAGCATGTCCGGCTGCAATCCCAAAGACAGCATCGCCCGCACCGAATGCTGGATCGGTTTGGTTTTCGCTTCGTCCGAGGGGAAAACGTAATCGATTTTGACCACGTGGATGTTGGCGAAGCGGTTCTCCGTTTTGAATTTCAAAGCCATCTGCCGCATGGCTTCGGCGAACGGCTGGATTTCGATGTCCGCGCCCATGGTGCCGCCGATTTCGACGATGAGGAAATCCGGATTTTCCGTCTCCGCCATTTCGAGGATGCGGCGCTGGATCTCGTCGGTGATATGGGGAACGAACTGGATCGTCTTACCGAGGAACGAGCCGTTCCTTTCCTTGTCGAGCACGGACCGGAAAACCGAACCGCTCGTGAAATTGGATTTCTTGGTCAAGGGCACCGAGGTGAACCTCTCGTAATGGCCGAGGTCGAGATCGGTTTCGGCGCCGTCGTCGGTCACGAAAACCTCTCCGTGCTGGAAAGGATTCATGGTGCCGGCGTCTTCATTGAGATACGGATCTATTTTTATTTGCCGGATGGAGTAGCCGCAGGAAATCAAAAGCCGGCCGAGGCTCGAAGCGACGATGCCTTTCCCGATGCCGGAGATGACTCCTCCGGTGACAAAAACGAACCTGGTTTTGTTCTTTTTCGTTCGGGATTTGGGCTTCATTATTCGTCGCTGATTTCTCGGATATGTAAAACTTTCTCCATTATACACCCGGGGGCAAACCGGGCAAACAAGAGGCGGCTGTGGTTAACTTTAGGGCGTTTCTGAGCGGGATACGGGAATCGAACCCGCGTCTCAACCTTGGGAAGGTCGTATATTGCCACTATACTAATCCCGCTTATTCCCCTTGTTTGGGAACGACGATGATGGATTTTTCTCCGGGGAACTTGTAGTTGAACCTTTCGCGCAAAGCTTTCAGAAGATTTTCCGGAATGCTCAAATAGCTCACTTCCGCCTCCAATTCTTCGTTTTCTTCCCGGAGCGCTTCGGCTTTAGTTCTGAGCTCGGTGTAATTGCTTTTGACTCCAATATAGGCCTGGTAAATGCCATAGAGTTCGAAGCCGGCGGCGAAAATAAGCGCGGCCAAAAGCACGGTGATCGCGATTTTCCACATCTCGATCGTATTTTAACCGAGAATTATTTTTTCAACAATTCCTTGAAAATCTCCGGCGAGATGGTTACCCGGCCCGACGCCTGGAGCCTCTTTTTGCCGGCTTGCTGCTTTTTCCAAAGCTTCATCTTGCGGCTACGGTCTCCGCCGGTCTTTCCGAAATAACCGAGCTTTTTTTGCAAGGCCGGAATGGTTTCGCGCGCCACGATTTTTCCGGCCACGGCCGCCTGGATCGGCTGGACAAAAAGTTGTTTCGGAAGAAGATTCTTCAATTCTTCGACCGTGGCCCTCGCCACGTGGTCGAGCTCGTCCTTGTAGACGATTCTCGTGAGTCCCGGGACGATCTCGTTCGCCACCAAAATCTGCATTTTGGCCACCTTGGCTTCTTGCCAGCCGGAAATCTCGTAACTGAAAGAGGCGTATCCCAAAGATACCGATTTTAAGCGGTCGTCGAAATCGGAAATAAGCTCGGACAAGGGCATTTTCGCGGAGATGACGATCCGGTCGTCTATCACCTCGGTTTCCATAATCTCCATCCGGAAAACGTCTTTCAGCCCCAAGACCCGGCCGAGATAAACCCGGGGGACGATTATTTTCAAATCAACCACCGGCTCTTCGGCTCCGAGGTTGTCGTCCGGGAAGTCTTTCGGGCTTTCCACGGATTTTATTCCGGATTTGGTTTTGACGCGGTAAGCCACCGAAGGAAAACTGGCGATGACCGGCAAATCGAACTCGCGGTTCAGCCGTTCGGTCGCGATCTCGAAATGCAGCCTTCCCAAAAATCCGGCCTTGAATCCCCGGCCCAGGATTTCGCTGTAATCTGGCTCGACCGAGATCGAAGAATCGACCAATCGCAATTTGTTCAAGGCGGCTTTCAAGTCGTCGTATTTGTTCCCCTCGTCCGGATACAAAGACACGAAAACAACGGGTTTCGGAGGATTGTAGCCTTCGAGCGGCCGCGAACCGATGGTGTCGCCGATCCGGAGCACTCCCGGGTCTTTGATGCCGGTCGCGATGTAGCCGATCTCTCCAGGGAGAAGCTTTCCGACGGGTTTGAATTCCGGAGAGAAAATCCCGACTTCTTTGATGTTGAATTTCCTGTCGGCGGCCACCAGGCGCGTTTCTTCTTTGGGGTTGAACTCGCCGGAAAAAACCCGGACATAGGCGATGATTCCTTTGTGGTCGTTGTAGACCGAATCGAAAATCAAAGCCTGCTTGTCGCGGCCGGGTTTCGGAGCCGGCACTTCTCTCACTATGCCTTCGAGCAAACCAGCCACACCTTCCCCGGTTTTGCCGGAAACGCGGTAGATCATTTCCGGAGGTTCGTTCAAAAGGCCGGCCAGCTCTTTTATTTTTTTATCCAAATCCGGCGGATTCAGATCGATCTTGTTAAGGCAGCCGATGATCTTGAGTCCGGCTTTGCGGGCCGTCTCGAAATTGGCCAAGGTTTGCGCCTGGACGCCCTGGGTGGCGTCGACCAAAAGCACCGCGCCTTCGACCGCTTTCAGGGCGCGGGACACTTCGTAGCCGAAATCGCTGTGCCCGGGCGTGTCGATCAGGTTTAAAACATATTCTTTCCCTTCTTTCGGCCGATAAGCCATTCTGACCGGCGTCATTTTGATGGTGATGCCCCGTTCCCTTTCCAGATCCATCTGATCCAGATACTGGGGACGCATCAGCCTTTCGGGAACGGCTCCGGTGATCTCGAGCATGCGGTCGGCCAAAGTCGATTTGCCGTGGTCGATATGGGCGATAATGACGAAATTGCGGATGTTTTCCATCATATGTGTTCCAGGTTCAGATCGATGATCAGGCGCTTCGGCGGATCAGCGGATTCGTAGGCGAAAACAGAGCCTCCGGTTTCTTTGAAAACATATCCCGGAGGAGCCGAAACTTCATATTTCAAGGCCGACTCGACTCCGGATTGCTTTTCGTAGACAAAGCGGAAATGCGGCCTCACCATCGACGGCTGTTCGTAGGAGACGCTCAATTTCCCGGTTTTTCCGGGTTTGACGTCCAGCCAATATCCCAGTATTTTTTTGCCTGATTGGAATCCGGATTCGAAAATCTCGACGTCCGGGTCTTTGGCATAACCGGACTTTACGTAATCCACCTTGGAGCTCACTGTCCGCGTCGTGTTTCCGGAGACTTTCAAGGCTTTGGCGTCTCTCGGAGCAAGAATCTGGATATAATCCTGGTTGGTCGCCTTGTAAAAACTCAATTTCTCGTTTTGCCCGGTATGGGTCCTCGTGATCTCCAGATTGTTCTTGATCGTGCCGTCGGCCGAAAGCTCGCTTTTCAAGGAAATCTCCTGGTTCATGAAAATGTCCGTTTTTCCGCCATTAATGTTGGCGTTTGCGACCGCCAGATAATCGGCGTAATCCCCTTCGGAAAACTTGTAAACCGATCCGGTAATGCTCAAGACCTCGGCCGCGGCGGCGAGCTTCTTGTTCTTGAAATAAACGCGGACGTCTTTCCGGTTCAACGATTCGATGACGGAAGCGAAAAGCTTTTCTTTTTCGGCGTCGTCGAATTGCCTTATTTTCTCCAGGATCTTCGGGGCGAGAACTTTCAGAATCTGTTTGCGGGCCGATCCTTTGGAAGCGGAATTAAGGGAAACTTCTTCCTGGATTTCGTTCAGGAAATTGTCCTTGGTCAAAACGAGCTTGTACTCCGGAAGCTCGATCGGGCCGCAGATTTCCAAAATCCGCTCGACCGCCCGGCTGTTTATGGCGACGACGCCGGTGAATTCCACTCCTTCGTCCTTATAAACCGAAGATCCGCTCAAAAAAGAAATCGTTTTTTCGGCGGACGACGGGAAGTCGAAGAACCAGTTGGCGTCCCTGGCTCCCCAGTCTTTGGCGATCACCTGCAAAGGCTTCGGCGGAACGATCTTTTCCTCGAAATGCTGGTCCGGATAAAAAATATCGTTCACCTCCAGGTTTTCTATTTCCCCGTTTTTGATCGCCACGTCGGCGTAGCTGCCGTTGAAGCCTCCGGCGGGCCTGATCTCGGAAACGTTCTCGAAAAGAAAAATAAGGTGCCCGTTTCCGGAAAGGGTTTCCTTGAGCCCGGAAATCCCGTCTTTGACGGTATAAAGCCCGGCTTGGAGATTAAGATAAACCGGCGAAATCCTTCCGGCAAAACCCAGCTTGGAAACGATGTTCCGCAACGCGGCCGCTTTATTGTTGATCGAGACGATGGTGTTTTCCAGCCGGTCGAGGCTTCGCATGAGCGCTTCTCCGTCTTCGAAAAGCCATTCGAGGCCGTTTTGGCGCAAATCGCTTATTTCCGTTTCCGCGGCGTCGATGTCTTTATTGAAAGCGACGAGATACTCGGGAAAGCGCTGGCCCTCGCCGAGAGAATCGATTCCGGGGAAAATCAAAGGGTTTTCCGATAAAGTCCAGTCGAGCGGTTCGGCTCCGGAAGAAACGCTCCGGCTGCCGATGTTCGACTGGTCGAGGATCCCCGCGATTTTCATGAAACTCTTCTGGAGATCGGCCACGGATTTCATGGTCTCGCTCCGATAATGCAAGAACGATCCGATTCCCAAGGCCGCGATCAGGAAAAAGATCCCCGAAAATATGATTTTCGGAGGAATCCCGCCTCGTTTTCTGGAAAAAGACGAAACTCCGCGGCCCTTGAAAAGGCCGTCGAAGGTCTTTTCTTCGAATTCCCCTCCGGGATTCTTGACGTCTTTGACAACGGCCGGTTTTTTGAAATTATTGTCCATTGGTTTATCCGAGGAAGTTCTCGATGAAAAACCTCAAATCCTCGGCGGTCTTCGCGGTTAAATCATAACCGAAAACCTCGTCGAGCGGTATCCAATCGAAATCCGCTCCTTCGCCGAGCGTCATCTCCGATTTCGGGAGGTCGCTTTCGGCGAAAAATATGTAACGGTGTTGTTGCCGGTCTTCATTATAATAATCCCTCAATGGCTTTATCCGGTTTTCGGGAAGATCGACATCGAGCTCCTCTTTTATTTCCCTTTTCCAGGTCTCGATCGGCGTTTCTTCGTTCTCGCTTAGTCCGCCGAAAAAAGCCCACTTATCCGGATTGAATTCCGCGTCCGGGCTCCGCTTGTGAAGCAAAACGGATTTTGTCCGGGGATCGTAGAAAAACCCTCCGGCGTAAAACTCTTTCTTTCCCCTTTTTTCCATGGCGCCGGTCAAGATTCTTCGAGGATGATCCTTTTCTTGAACGCTCCCCGTTTTTCTGCTTTGGCGCGCTTCGCTTCTTCGAGCTCGCTTTCGGGAAAACCTTTGTAATCGCGAATGGCGTTCAGGACCTCTTGGATATCGGCCAGTTCTTCGATCGATTCGTTTTCGGAAAACTCCTTTATTTCCTCGAGCAGTTTTTCTTTGAGCTTAATCCAATATTCTTTGTCGTCGGCAATATGGATTATTGCTTTGCCGCCTTTGCTTTCGATGATTTCCGGGATCTTATCCCGCACCAATTTGTCGTATTTCATGCTACTTTTTTGATCTTTTATTTTCCGCAACAATGCTTGAATTTTTTCCCGGACTTACAGGGGCAAGGATCGTTCCGGCCGATTTTTTTGCCGGGGAATCGGACCGGTTTAGCAGAAGCCGTCTCCGTTAGCGGCGCCTCCTCGAATTTGATCTTTAAAATATTGTCCGAGATCCATCGGTTGAAATTGCGGACCATGGCGTTAAACATCATATGGCTGTCTCTCCTGTATTCGACCAGAGGGTCGCGCTGGCCGTAGGCGCGGATACGGACGGATTCGATCAAAGATTCTATGTCTTCGAGATGATTCATCCAGAACATATCGAGGATCATGAGGATCACCCGGCGGATTTCCCTGAGATGGTCCAAAGATCGGAGCTGGTTTTCGAAATCCGGAGGCAATTCCGCGCCGGCTTCGGAGAAAGCCGAAGCGATCAATTTTCTCGTGCCTTCGTCGTCCGATTCGAGAATCTCTTGCCGACGGCTATAGATATTGGTCCTTTGCTTGTTCAAGACGTCGTCGTAATCGAGCAGATTCTTTCTGATGTCGAAATTGAATCCCTCAACCTTGCTCTGGGCTTCGGCGATGGCTTTGGAAACAAGCCCGGCTTCGATCGGCTGGTCTTCGGGTATTCTCAATGTCTGCATCATCGATTTCAAACGGTCTCCTCCGAAAATGCGCATCAAATCGTCTTCCAAAGAGAGGAAGAATCTCGAAGATCCGGGATCTCCCTGCCGGCCGCTCCGGCCGCGCAATTGGTTGTCGATGCGCCGGGCTTCGTGGCGTTCGGTGCCGATGACGTGGAGTCCGCCGGCCTGTCTCACTTTCTCGGCCGCTTCTTTATCCGGCGGGTTGCCTCCCAAGACGATATCCACTCCCCGGCCGGCCATGTTGGTGGCTAGGGTAACCGCTCCGGGTTTGCCGGCCTGGGCGATGATCGCGCCTTCCCGTTCGTTGTTTTTGGCGTTCAATATCTCGTGCCCGATTCCGGCCTTCTTTAGATACCTCGAGAACTCCTCGTTCTTTTCGATGGAAATGGTGCCGATCAAAACCGGCTGGCCTTTCTCTCGGCGCGCTTCTATGTCTTCGACGATCGCCCGGTATTTGGCTTCCTTGGTCTTGTAAATCAAATCCGGCAGATCCTTGCGGATCATAGGTTTATTCGTCGGAATACTCACCGTTTCCAGCTTGTAAACTTTGAAGAACTCCTCGGCCGAAGTCTGGGCCGTTCCGGTCATTCCGGAAATCTTCTGGTACAGCCGGAAATAATTCTGGATGGTGATCTGGGCGTAGGTTTTGGACTCGTCGGCCACTTTCAAGCCTTCTTTCGCTTCGAGCGCCTGATGGAGTCCGGCCGAATACCGGCGGCCGAACATCAGCCGTCCGGTGAATTGGTCGACGATGACCACTTCGCCGTCACGGACGACGTAATCCCGGTCGAGCAGAAAATGCCTTTGGGCCTTAAGGCAGGCTTCGAGGTAATGGACCAACCTGAAATTCTGCGGTTCGTAAAGGTCGTGGACGCCCACGAGCTTTTCCACTTTGTCGATGCCCTGGTCCGTGATCTCGACCGACTTGGTCTTGTCGTCGGCCGTATAATCTTCCCCTTCAACGAGCTGTTTCACCGCTTTCGAGAAAATGCGGTAATAATCGCTCGAAGACTGGTCTGGAGCGGCGATGATGAGAGGCGTCCGCGCTTCGTCTATAAGGATGCTGTCCACTTCGTCGATGATGGCGAAATAATGAGGACGCTGGACTTGGCTTGAAGCGTCGTAGGCCAAGTTGTCCCTCAAATAGTCGAATCCGAATTCGGCGTTGGTGCCGTAGGTGACGTCGGCCAGATAGGCTTCTTTCCGGCTGATCGGCCGCAGGTATTTGTCTTGGATCAAAAAGCTTCCTTTGATATCGCGTTCCTCGTCCACGGATTCGGCGGCGTGGCTCGGTACGAAAGACGGATCGTATAAAAAAGCGCTGTCGTGGACGATGCAGGCCGTTTGCAAACCCAAAGCGTAATAGATCTGGCCCATCCAAACCGCGTCTCTTTTGGCGAGATAATCGTTGACCGTGATGACGTGGACTCCTTTGCCAGAAAGGGCGTTCAGATAAGCCGGCGCCACCGCCGCCAAAGTCTTTCCCTCGCCGGTCAACATCTCTATGATTTTGCCGTAATGGAGATGGAGCCCTCCCAGCATCTGCGTGTCGAACGGCCTTTGCCCCAAAGTGCGCCTGGCCGCCTCTCGCGCCAAAGCGAAAGCCTCCGGGACAATCGCGTCCGGGCTTTCTCCTTTGACGATCCTCTCGCGGAGAGCGAGGCTTTTTTCTTTTATTCCGTCGTCGCTCAAAGACGCCACGTTTTCTTCGGCGCCGTTGATTTCCGCGATCATGCGTTTCGGGTCGCGGCCGCGGGCGCCTGACAAAAATTTGAAAAACATCAACTGCTTAGTTCTTTGTATTTTTTAACCGCCAGAGAAAGGATGCTTTTGACCTTGTCTATTGCCGCCGTCAAATCCTCTTCCACCGCTTCGGCCCTGATGAGCTTCTTCGGAAGGTTGAGGTTCGCTTCCGCCCGGAAAACATTGCCTTTCTGATGGTGACGGGTGGTTTTCGAGACCTCGAAATCTAATTCGATTTCGCCGTTTTCGTCAAATTTGGAGATCAGTTTCTCGACGGATTTCAGCTTGGCGGACACGTTTTCCCGGATTGCCGGGGTGAGCTTGAAACCGGACGCTTTAAGGTTGATATTCATATATATAAAGAAGCTTGCGACCTTCAGACCACATTATATCAAGGTCAGGGAAACTCGGCCAACGGGCGCCCGAAACGGCGAAAAAACCCGCCTAAAATAAAAATCTCCTCCTCCCGCGAACGGAAGAAGGAGATTTTTTCAGAAGACTACTTTCTCTTCTTAGTCTTTTTGGTTGTCTTCTTGGCCTTCTTAGTCATCTTCTTCGCTTTTTTGGCCTTCTTAGCTTTTTTAGCCATTTCAGATTTTTTTATTCACGACAAGTTGATAAAAAATTGTCGACCAACCAATTTCATCAACCTTCGATATAATTTTAGAACAAATGATATTTAAAAAACATGTGGATAACTCAAAAATTTCTTGTTCCGGAAAAATTTTTGTTTTCTTACGAAAGAATCCTCGGTTCCCGCGCCCAAAAAATATGCATCGTTAGAATTTTATCCCTCCGTTCTCGCCGATTATCTGCACTTCTTCTTCCAATTCTATTCCGAATCTTTCTTTGATCGTTTTCTTGGCCGACGAAATCAGATCGAGCACGTCGCTCGCGGTCGCTCCGCCCGTATTGATGAAAAAATTCGGATGTTTTTCGGAAATCATCGCTCCACCGACCTTTTTTCCTTTAAGCCCGGCCTCGGAAAAAAGATGGGCCACGGGCACGAGCGGAAAGGGATCGGTTTTCAAGACCGCGCTCCATTGTTTTTTCTGCTCTTCGCTTACGAGATTGACGTCGACGTTCTTGAACGTGCTCCCTGCGGAAGGATATTCGAGCGGCTGCCTCTCGATCCGATAGCGGATATGCTCTTTGATGGCTTTTTCTATTTCTTCGGAGTCTCCTTGCTGAAGCCGAAGCTTGATTTCCAGGATAATCTCGTTCCTGATTTGCTTGAAAGCGCTCGTGCGGTAGCCGAAACCGCACTCTTTGTTGCCCCTTGAGACGATTTTTTCCGGATTTCTGATATCGAGGCTTTTCACTTCGACCACTATGTCCTTCATCTCTCCGCCGAAGGCGCCGGCGTTGCCGAAAACCGCGCCGCCGATCGTTCCCGGCAAGCCTCCGGCCCACTCTATTCCTTTTAAGCCGTTTTTTGCCGCCAGTTCGACGACATCGCTAAGTTTCGCTCCGGCTTCGACTATAATTTCTTCTCCGGACAGCCTCACAGAATCCAATGAGATTTTCAAGACCAAACCGGCGAAGCCGCCGTCGGAGAAGAGAATGTTGTTTCCGCCGGCCAAGACAAAAAGCGCAATTCCTTTTTCTTTCCAAAATTCGAGCGCTTCCTGGACTTCGGCGACGCTTTTCGCTTCTATAAAATATCTGGCCGGGCCGCCGATCTTGTAACTCGTGTGGTTTTTTAGAAGAATGTTTTCCTGGATGATCATCGTCTATAGTCTCCGGTTATTCGGCGCAAAAGTCAAAACGCTCCGTGTACGAAAAGAGCGGCAGTGGTGACCTCGTGTAAAGACTATTTGTGTTTAGCGAGTGCTCGTCCTGCCGCTCGAATCAATTATAACCCAAAGCTGTGCTCCCGGAAATTTATCGTGTGGATAAACTTCACTTTGTCTTTCGGCTCCCTGACTTTTATTCCCTTGAATCCGGAATCGGCGATCGCGTCCATGATTTCCCTCGCCTGATACTCGCTCGGAGCCGAGGACAAGATCCTGATTTCGAAATTCACTCCCGGCACCCGGGGAGTGTGGACGACCTGGACCACCGCTCCTTCGCCGACTTCGTTCACTTTGGAAAAGTCGATCTTTCCGAAATCGATGTCGCGGACCTGGTTTTCGGATTCGGCGACCACCGCCTTGGCCAAGGTGACGCCCGAATAATTGAAAAGCGGATAATCTTCCGTCTTTTTGAATCTCGCGTTCGGCAAGACTTCTTTGACGAACTTTTTGGCCCGCTCCAGGAAAACCCTCGGGACAACCATGTAGTATTCGACGTCTTTGCCCAGATGGCGGACCGAGATTTCGATGGCCGCTTTGAAATCGATTTTGTCGATAAGCTTGGCCACGGCCTTCTCGTCTTTGTCCGGAAAGATTTCTATGATCTCGAGCTCGTGGTTTTCCACGAAAAGCCGGTGGAAAAGCAAGCGGAACAACGGGAAAAGAAGCAAGGAGAAAATCAAGGACAATCCGAAGATAAGCGCGGCCATCGGCAATAAAGCTAAAAGTGCCATTGCTTTTATTATACAACAGCCCGGCCGCGCTTCAAAAATCCCCCGCCGTTGCGGAGGATCTTTATCGAAGCGGTTACGGCGTTCCCGTCGGCGGCTGCGATACGGGGTTCGACTGCCGCAAAGCCGGGTTTTTCAGGAAAGTCGCGACCTGGCCGGCTTCGCTCAATCTGACTATCCAAACGACGCGATCATAATTCAATTCGATCTTGTCTTCCGGCGCCCAGCGCAAATCCGTGAATTTCACCAGGCTGTACGGATTTTCCTCGTCTCCGGTTTGCTGCAGGAACCAAACGTCTCTCAGTTGAAGATTCGGGAAACGGCCAAGCTTGCCGAAGTAAATGTCTCCGGTCTCCACGGCGACGGCGTAATAATCGGCCCACGACGTCATCGGCCACGCCCATAACCCTAGGCAGACGAAGACGACAAAGACGATGATTCCGCAGATGCACTTGGTTGCTTTTTGCATTTTTTTATTGGAACGGCCTCTCATTATTTTTTTAAAATTTATCGATCCGACTATTTTGGTTTTTAATATCGACTCTTTTGTAATTTTAAATCTTCCAGGAAAAAGGTCAAATTATTTTTTCTTCGGGTTTACGATTTCGATGGCGGCGACCGGGCAAAGCCTGGCCGCTTCCTCGGCGCAGGGCTCGTCGGTTTCCGCCGAGGCCGTTCCCCGTTCTTTTTTACTTCCGTTCTTCAAGAACGGCTCGGATGATTTCGAGTCCCAGCCGAAAACCTCCGGGCAGACGTTGGCGCAGAGTCCGCAACGAGCGCATTTTTTGTAATCCAAGATTATTTTTTTCATGATTTTTTCTTCGAGAGGCGCAGTTTTTGTTCCAGGGTCGGCCGGGACATTTTCCGGAAAACGCCCGTTCGGATCTTTGGTCTCAAACTCTCCTCAAAATCGGATTGGATGTCTTTTCCGCAGACTCTTTCCGTATCGCGCTTCATCCGTTCGCCGTCATTATTATAAGACAAGCACGGCTCGAATATGTCGACCAAAGAGAATCCTTTGTGCATTATGGCCGCTTTGACGGTCGATTGGAGGTCTCGAAGATCGAAAGCCGTTTCCCGGCTGACAAAAGACGCCTGGCTTGCCAAAGCCAAAGGAACGGGATCGAAGATCGGCTCCCCTCCGATCGACGGGTGGGTCGACGTCGGTTGGCCTTTGGTTAAAGCGAGAACGCCGTTATTGATGACGATGACGGTGATATCCGGATTCAACCGGCTGCTCGAAACCAAATGGTTCAATCCTTCGCCGTAGGTTCCGCCGTCTCCGGCGACGGCGATGACCGTCAATCCCGGATTTCCCATCTTGATGCCCGTGGCGATCGGTATGGCCCGGCCGTGCAATCCGTAAAAAGCGTTCACCTCCAGGTAGTCGTATATTTTCCCGGCGCAGCCGATATCGGTGACGACGACTATATCCTGCTTCCTGATCTTTTTCGCGTCGACCAGTTCTTTGAGGACGGATTTCAAGACGTAAAGGATAACGTTGTTCGGGCATCCCGGACACCAGGTGATCGGCATTTTTGTCTCCAAGTCTTTTTTCTTATGCATAGCGGTTTTGCAATCGCTTGGCTATTTCTTCGGCGGTGAACGGCCGGCCGTTATTTTTCAGTAATTTTTCTTTGATTTCGATGCCGGTCTCCTCCCTGATGATCCGGCCGAGGAGTCCGGTCGAGTTGTTTTCCAAAAGGATAGTCCTTTTCGCCTTACTAATGATTTTCTCTACTTCTCTCGCCGGAAACGGCGCGACATAAGAAATCTGGAGAAAAGAATATCCGGGTAATCGTTTGAGGGCGTCTATGACCGCGCCCTTGGTCGATCCCCAGCCGACAATCAGATTTTTCCCCTTGCCGTAAAGACGGCAAGGATGCAATTTCGCGATTTCCTTTTCCAAGAATTTCGCCTTTCTCCAGCGCTTTTCGCTCATCGCCTCGATCGTTTCCGGATCTTCGACGGTTAGCCCGCATTCGTCGTGTTCGTAGCTCGTGGCCCGGACAATCGGGCCTTGCCCCGGCGCGAGGCGCGGGCTGATTCCGTTCTCGGTAAAAGCGTAGCTTTTGTATCCTGCTTTCGGTTTGACTAGGAATTTTCCCGGCCGGAGGAGCGAAGGCAGAGCTTCGAAATTGTAGTAGCTTTCCGCCAAATTCTTGTCGGTCAATATAACGACCGGTAAACGATATTTGTAGGCGAAATAAAAAGCTTCCATTGTTCGCGAATAAGATTCGTTGGCGTCTCCGGGCGCCACCACCACCCGCGGGAACTCTCCGTGCCCGATATTCAGGGCGAATTTCAGGTCTCCCTGGCCGGAATAGGTAGGGACTCCGGTCGAAGGTCCAAGCCTCGAAGCCCAGTAAAGAACAAAAGGAATCTCGGCCATGGCCGCCAAGCTAAAAGATTCGGCCATCAGAGCGGCTCCTTCTCCGGAAGTGGCCGTGGCCGCCATGGCGCCGGAAAAAACCGCTCCCAAGGTTTGGTTTACGGCCGCTATCTCGTCTTCCGGCTGATGAACCGTCACTTTTCCGCTTTGGCTTAGGGCGTCGACAAATCCGGTCGCCGGAGTGATCGGATAAGCGAAACAGAGATCGAGTCCGGCTTCGACGCAGGCTTTTGCCGCCGCCTGGTTTCCGGTCGATATCTTGAGCTTTTGGGACTTCGGTTCGAACCCGAAACTCTCTCCTCGCCAAGTTTCGTGGCCTAAACGCAAAGCTTCTTTGACCACGGCCGCGTCGCCCGCGGAAAATCTGCCGCCAATCGCCTTGAAACCGCGACGCCAGTCCAAGCCGAAACAGCCTAAAACCGCGCCGATGAAAATATTGTTCCCGAAAGAGCGGCCGACTTTCTTATCGGCGGCGAATCCGTCGGCCGCGACAGAAATGACGTTTTCGGCCGATTGTTTTTCGTCGCTGTTCAAAAAAACCTTGCCTGATGGCTTTAGCGATTCGACGTGCTTTTCCAAAGCGGAATTATCGAGGGCGATGATGAGATCGAATTCGTCTTCGTGGGAAAAAACCGGTTCCGAAGAAATAGTGACGACACTGAAATTGTGCCCGCCCTTGATAAAAGAGCCGTAATCTCGATAGACAAAGCAGAAATATCCGCAATCGGAAAAAATCTCGGCGATCAAAGCCGCTGTCCTGTCGACTCCCCTGCCGGCTTCGCCGCCGATCAAAATGGACCGCTTCATTATGATCTTTAAGCTAACAGAAATATCAGATTCGGTCTACTCGGCCGGAGAACCCGGAAAAGAGAGGATCCTCCTTATCTTGCGGATGACGCATCGTTCCCCGTCCAAAACCGAGACATTGGTGATTCCGTCGAGTTCGGCCACCACTTGGTTCAAAACATTCAAATCCGCCAGCGTTACCGAAGTTTCCTCTCTCGTGGATAAATCGTAAAAGACGATTTCCGCATCCTCTTTGAGTTCGCAGACGACGTCGGCCGTCTCCGCGTCCGGATCCACGAAAATGCTCGGCAATTTGACGGCGATGGTGATCGTGGCCGGAGACGTTTCCGCGGATATGTTTTGGATCGCTCCCTCGATCAGGAACTCGAAATAATCGGCCACCAATTGTTTGCCTTTCCAAACCGAGACGCTCGGCGGCAAAGTTTCGGTTTCTCTCGAACGGCCGCCAAAGAAATAAAAGGCGACTCCGGCCGCCACCAACAATACGACGGACAATATTATAATGATGTTTCTTCTCATGTGGTTAAAATTTGTTTTAGGCGCTCATTGACATTATAACAAAATTAACCGATCCAATTGACCAAAAGCGCCACCAAAGAACTTCGCGTCAGTATGCATAGGACAGCGGAAAAAAGCATATAAGGGGCGAAGGAGAATGTCTTATAGATCTCGACATCGGCTTTTTGCTCTTCCGCGGGAATGGAGGATATCAAAGCCACTTGTTCCAGGCTCAATCCTTCCGGGCCCCACGAACCGAGATCGTCGACTCGGCCGACGACCGACAATTTGGACTTGATGATGACCTCGGCCGACGGGCAAGGCATGTCTCCCTTTTTCAGGCAATTCAACGGAACAACCGAAATTTCCCTCGTTTGCACGTAAAAAGCAATGGCCTGCTTGAAAACATTGAAAATGAACCACATGATGACGACCATGCGCGCCGAGCCCAAAACAGACTGCCATTGTCCGATTAAAACGTGGTAAATCAGGTAGGACGCGGGGATGAGAATGGCCAGCCTTTTCGACCATTTGTTCTTGTTCAAAAGATTCATCAGCCTTCCGGATACGATTATCATGAAACAAAAAGCGAAAAGCGGGTGCCCGAAAAGCGAAGCCAGAATCGTTCCGCTAAACATCCTGGAAACGATCTGGAAGAAAACGAACACGGTGAAGAACATCGCCAAGGAATAGCCGAGGTTTTTCAACCGGAAAATGCGGGTTTGTTTTTTTTCTTCTTTGGAGGCCGCGGTTTCGACGATCGGTTTCATCTTTCTTCTCGCCAAAAAATCTCCGGCGTAGACGAAGCCCGCTTTCAAGACGATCGTGATCACGAGCGGAACGAAAAGGTTGATCAGAAGATTGATGGACGGGAAAAACTTGATAAAGCTCGAAGAATAAAACTTGAGGGGCAGGAGGGCGGCGTAGACCATGAACAGTTTGGCGTCGCCCGGAGACCAAAGCCTCAGATCCCAAATGACGTATCCCGCGACCATCGCCGACGCGGTATTCAATAAAACTTCGATCATATAATCGAGGTTTGTTTGAAGACCGATGAAAAAGCGGTCGTAAATGAAAACAAAGGTGTAAAGGGTAATGGCGCAAATAAACCCGGAAACGATGAGCTGATTCGGTATTTTGTTGCGCTTGATGTCCGTATAAATCGCGATAATCCCGATCACGAACATCGGCGCGAGAAAAATGAAATCGATCATGGCTGGTCGCCGATGGCGACGATCGGATGGTAAATGAATTCCTGTCCCCGGCTCGTTTTCAAGAGGATCTTCGAGTCGACGGGCTTGAACTCTTCGTCTCCGACAAGACGGCGGTACTCGTTGTGCACGCCCATGCAATATTTCCGATAAAGGCATTTGGCACAATTATCCGGAAAAGAGACTTCTCTGGCCGGCAGAGTCCGCCAGGTATGCGGCCAAAGACCGGACGGCAAAACGCATAAAGGAAAATGATAAAGCCTCAAATCGTCGATTTTTTTAGACCATTTTTCGATATTGCGGACCACTTCTTTCTCGATGTCTTTGTAAGAGACCGCCACTCCGCCCAGATGGTCTCCGCATTGGCCTTCCAGTTCGTGGAAAATCAGCACGACCGTGTCCAATCCTTTGAAATTCTCGTGGACGAATCCGAGGATATCGTCGAGTCTTTTGTGGTTTTGCCTGATGATAACCGTTCTCGTTTCTATGAGGTGACTGTCGTTGCGGAACCGCAAGATGTTTTTTATTCCCTGGAGCGTCTGGGGAAAGCCGCCTTTTACCCCGGAGATTTCGTCGTAGAGCCGCGGTGTGTGGCCGTGGAAAGCGATTTCCAACTTGAGATTGTCGACGCGCAAGACTTGCTTGGCGAAATCCTCGTAGGAAAACATCCGGCCGTTGGAAACGCAGACGATCTCGTTCCGGGGAAAGTTCTTCCGCAGCCAGTTCAGAAGCTTGACGAAATGCGGAACGATGGTCGGCTCGCCGCCGGTGATATTGATCGGCTCCTTGGTTTTCAGAAGATGCTCGGCGCGCTGTCCGATCCTCTCGATCAGTTCGTCGAATTCGTATCCTTTGTTGTTTTTGGGGTCGCTGAACTCGGCCGAATTGGTGCACATAATGCATCGGTTATTGCACAGATTGGTGACGCAAAATTCCATAAAAATGGATTAAAAGCCTATCTCCGATGCGTCCTTGTATTCGGCTATTTCCGCCAGTTTGACGTCGTAGCGACGGGCCTGCTCCGCAAGCTCGGTTTTGGCTTTACGTTTGGCTTCGAGCATGTTGCTCGCCCAGACCCACCCTACCACTTCGAAATGTTCTTCGCTTTTATAGGTGACGATATAAGTTTTCTCTTCTTTTTTGGCCATGGTGTTGATTTTATTTTAATTCAAGGAAAAAGCATCTTCTTTTGACGGGGGCTGATATGCTTTATCGGCGACAGTTCTTCGTCGCCGTAGCGCTTCAGATATTCCACCCAAATGCCTTCGCAGGAATTATACAATGCGCAGCCTTTACAGCGCAAAGTTTTCTTGCGGGCCCATTTTTTCCGCGATTCCAGGGCGTCGAAATCGACGAAATCCTGGGCGATATGTTCCGTGTTGAATATATTAATTTCGTGGAGTTCGCTGATCCGGTCCAGATGATCGGGAAAATGACAAAGCGGCACGTATCTTATGTCCCAATGGACGGCTCCGGCTTTATTGCCGATATCCAGGCATTTCCGGATATGCGGCGCCGCTTCGGAGATTTTCGGAACCAGTGCCTCGAAATAACGCCTGGCCCCGCCTTCGTTGCAGTCGACGAAGATGAATTCGGAATCTTTGATCCCCTGATCCAAAATAAATTTCCCGATTTGCGGCAGATAACGGAAATTCTGCTTGACGACGGTGGTGTTTGAACCGAGATGCATTTTTAAGTTTTTCCGCTTGATGATCGAACGGATATTCGTCAATCCTTTTCGGAGCTGATCGAAACTTCCGGGAACTTGGGTCAAATAATCGTGGATCTTCGCCGTGTGCCCGTGGATGGAAAAAACAACGCTGTTGATGCCGGCCTCGATTAGGCTTTCGGCGACCGGTTCATAGGAAAACATCCGGCCGTTCGTGGCGATCATGATGGTTTTGAATCCGACTTTTTTGGCGAATCCGACGATATCGGTAAAATCCGGCCTGATGGTCGTTTCGCCTCCGATAAGCTCGAGATAGGTCGATCCCCTTTTCTTGGCCGCGGCGATTTCTTTTTTGACCTCAACCGCGGTTCTTATCGGAAGATTCCTTTTGTCTTGCTCCATGCAAAAACGGCAATGGTTGTTGCATTCGTATCCCGTGAAGATGACGCTTTTGGAAATTTTATCTTTCTTTGCCATCGATCCAATTGACTACGGTTATTTTTCTCACGATAAGCGCTTGCGGTTTGTTTCCCAAGACGGCCGTCACCGATACCGGATCGCCTTTTCTGATTTCTTTGAGCGTCGCCGATTTCTCGTAAGACTCCTCTTTGTCGTCGAAAAACATTTCCGTGATCGCCGTCTGCGGAGTCAAAAGAAACTCGAAGTTCTTTCCGTCCTTCGATAAAACCCGTAAAGATCTTTTTCCGACGCCCGTTGCTTTTCCGTCGATGATCGCGGTTTTGCCTTCGAAAGGAACGCACAACCTGTCCAGTCTGGATTTCAAGGTGGCTTGGTTTTTGAGTTCCCGTTTGCCGGGCCGCGGCCTCCTCAACCAGCCAATGCCGCGTTCTTTGCCCCATTCTTCTTCCGACGCCAAGTTGCGTCGCTCCCCGATGCGGCGTAAGACGTTTTCATCGGGGTCGCAGAAAAACATCATGTAAGCCGCTTTTTTTCGCGGATTCCTGGTCAAAAGATAAACGCGGTCGTTTTTTATTTCCACCGCCTTCAAAGCTTCGAGGTTATCCAAAGCGCTATCGAAAACCTCGAAAAAATCTTTCTTGAAATCCTCTCGGAATCGGAGGCAATCGACATAATGGTTGTAGCACAACGAAGAGACCACTCTTTCGGCCATTTCCATTTTCGGAGAATAAGTTCTCGCGGAACAAGAGTATTCCGCCGGTTTTCGGTCGATGGGAGCCATCATCTGATAGGATATTTGGGACGGGATGGTCGACATGCTGAACCGGCCCAATCCGAAAACACCCAATATTTTCCGGTAATCTTTCGCTCGGTAAGATTTTTTAAGGCCGGTTTCCTCTCCTATTTTCTCGAAGGCCCAGGCGCTCGCATCGTTCATCGGCAAAAATACATCCGGATCGTACGGAGCGCTATAGCCTTCTTTCTCGGCCAAGCGCTGGAGTTTTTTGAAGAAATCAACCGTCGATTGGTAATGGCGCTCGAAATTGCCCCGGTAGCTGTCTTTTTTGATGTAGGTAGGCACGATTTTCAACGGATAAATAAAAATGGAATAAGGGTTGATTTCCATGAGCTTCGAAAAACTCCGCACGAAAGCCGCCTGGCTGTCTCCGTAAAGGCCCAGGATCAGATCCGCGTTGACTTTCAAGAATCCGAGCTGCCGCGCGTTCCAGATCGCCGAACGCACTTTTTCCAAAGTCTGATAGCCGCGGTTGTTTTTACGGAGCACCGCCGAGTCCAAAGATTGGACTCCGAAACTGACCCGGTTGAATCCGTATTTCCTTAAAACAGCCAACTTCGACAAGTCGGCGCTCGACGGATGCATTTCGCAGGTTTTTTCTCCGTCATTGTCGAAAGAGAAGTCGGCGAAAAGGTTCTTTAAAAGATAATCGAGCTGCGCTTCGCTCAAGACGCTGGGCGTTCCCCCTCCGATGTAGAGGTTGGTGAAACTGACGCCTTCAAAAACTTTTTTGAAATAACGGGAATATTCGACGAGATTTTTGACGTAGGCGCCGATGTCGTCCGTTTTCTCGAGCGCTTTCGAATGGCAGCAGCAATAATCACACCTTTTCTTGCAAAAAGGAACGTGGATATAAAAATTCAAGGTCTGGCCTTTTTTCCTCGTCGGAAGGAAATCTTCCCAAAGCTTCTTTATTTCCGAAAGCGGCTTTTCTTCCGGAGGATTGATGATGGACACCAAGTCGCTCGTGAAATAATCCACCGGATAATTTTTCAGGAAGCCTTGGTAGTCTTTGAGCGTGGCGGCCGCGGATTTATTCATAATTTCAATCCTTCCTGCCCGTATAGCTCGAGATAATCCCGGAGCACTCCGTCGCAAGAAAACTTGTAAGGGCATTCAGGGCACAGATCGATACGCGTCTTGTTGGAGTTTTTTTCGAGGCAAGGAAAAAACAAATCCCGGAAATCTTTCGGGAGGCTGCAAGGCAAGAACTCGACGAGCAGGAACTTGACTCCCGATTTTTGGTATTTTTCTTTTTTCAATGTTTTGGCGACGTGGCGGCTTAGCGTCGGCATGTGGCAAACGATGTCTCTGGTGCGGGAACGCCGGCTAAGCGGCGCCACCCAGAGGATATTGATTTCTTTGACTCCCAAACGGATCAACAAGTCGAGGGTTGGCTCAAGCGTCTCGTAATTCTTTTGGGTCAGCGGCACGTTGACGAGAATACTCAACCCAGGCTTTTTCAGAGCCGTCAGATTCTTGATTCCCTTAATCGTCTGTTCGAAGCTTCCGGGGCAAGCCGTCATCGAATCGTGGATTTTTTCGTCCGAACTGTTGAAAGAAATGCCCACTTGATTCACACCGCAACCGAGCATTTTTTTGACAAACTCCGGATAGGCCAGCAGCCGGCCGTTCGTGGCGACGCTCGTCTGCCGAAAATCCAGCGTTTTCGCGAAAGCGAGTAAATCGAAAAAATCCGGCCGCAAAGTGGGTTCCCTGCCCATGAGACTTATGAAATCGTAATTTTCCCTGATTTTTTTTATTTCCGTTTTAAGCTGTTTGAAGTCTTTTTTTTGGAGGTTCTCTAAATACTCGTCGGATTCGCTGCAAAAAGAGCAATTGTTGTTACAGTCATAGCCGATGTAAATATATGGGCTTACGTAATCGTGTCCTTGATCGGCCCACCGTGTTCGATTTTTCGAACGCTTAACCATTATTCTTTTTGGGACGGATCTTGTCGATGATCTTCCGAGGGTCATCGCGGCGCGGCTTAAAATCGGAAACTCCGTAGAGCGTTTTGAGGCGCGGATAAAATCCTCCGCAGATTTCGTTCATCGAGCATTTGGCGCATTGCGGAGCTTTGTTGGCCACCGTACGATTCGGCTTTTCGAAATCGAGTATGCGCCGACCGACATAATAATCGTCGGCTATTTTCAATCCGGTGAATTTGAAGTTCGTCGAAACAGCATGGATCTCGAAGCCCTTGACGTGGCACAAAGGCACGATTTCGGAAATATCGAAATTGATTCCGTATTCTTCGCATTTGCGGCAGGCTTCGCGGAGATACGGGCCGATATCGGCCATTCTCGGGATGATCCACTGGTTCTCCCAAGCCCAGCCGTCGGGAACGACGATGCTCAAATTTACGTAAAATCTTTTCAAGCCCATTTTTTTAACGAAATCGATCCACCCCGGAAGATCTTTATAATTAACCGAATTGATGACGTGGATCAGGTGCAGTTCGAATCCCAGTTGGCTCGCGTATTTGATGTTATCGATGATTTTCTGGAATCCGTAACCGATTCCCCGAAGCTCGTTGCTTGTTTTTTCCTTGTGGCTGTGAAAAGCGAAATTGATGATATCGAGTCCGGACTTCTTCCATTTTTCTAGCTCTTTAGCGCCGAACAAAGTGCCGTTCGTCTGGACTTCGATCACGAATCCTCTTTTCTTTCCGGAAAGAATGATGTCGTTCAGCTGTGGATGGAGCGTCGGCTCGCCTCCGGTAAGGATTATGCGTTCGGTCTGGCCTTCTTTTTTCAATTCGCCGAATTTCTGATCTATCTTTTCCAGGGAATAATCATCCGACTCGAAACCGACCGGAGGCCGGTTGCAAAAAACGCATTTCTGGTTGCATCTGGAATTGACTTGCAGATAGGTATGGAGTTCGGCCATTTTAAAGATTTTTACTTTTGATTATTGTCGCTAAAGCATTTTTTTCTTTCAATAAACGGATTAAATCTTTAAGATATTCATCCTCGTAATCCGACAATATAATCGCATTTAATTTCCCCTCTGCCAACCTTGATGCCGCATCTTCGACATCAGACGTGCTCCGTAATCGAACCTTGAATTTGTTTCCCATAAAACTCACGACAGTCACCGGCTTCAGTCCGTCGAAATCGAAGAGCTCGATGTATTCTTTCCAGAATCCCTGGCAATAATTGGAAAGGATGCATTTCCGGCAATTGGAATGCTTGTTTTTGTAAAAATCAACCGCCGCTTTCGATCCCCACTCGAACTCGTGAAAAACATCCTGACCAACTACGCCGGAAATTCTCTCTTCTCCAAAAGCCAAAGACTGAAGGACTTTTTCTTCGAATCCCGGAATAACGCATAAAGGAAATTGGCCGCAGGCAGCGATATTCGTATCGTATCCATTCTCGTCCAAAAAAGATAAAGCTTCTATCAGGGAGGGTTTTAAAGAGCTAAAAGGTACGTAAATCCATTTGTTCAAAAGTGCATTCCCCTGAGGAAAAGGATAAGCTAAAGTGATGCTGCGGATTTCGGGAAAATCTTTCTTTAGAAATGCGCAGAATCTCGGCAGATGACGGAAATTTTCATTGGTGATCGCGTGATAAACCGACATCCTCCGTCCGTTCTTGACGATATTTTGCATTCCTTCGACGGTTTTCTTGAACGTTCCTTTGGAAGCCGTTATTTTTTCGGAAATTCTCTGATCGTCGGAATGCAAAGAAACACTGAATCCCAATTTATGTTTTTTATCCGCTTCGAAGATTTTGCCGGCGTAATACTTGTCGGCCATCCTGACCGCGTTCGTAATGATAGAAATGGTGTTTAGATTCTTCTGCTTTTCGGTATAATCCACGATTTCCGGCAAATCGCGGCGCAATGTCGGTTCTCCTCCGGTGAACATGATATCTTCGCCTCCGGCGCCCAAAAAGTCTCTGATCACCCTTTTGGCTTCACGAATGTCCATCAAAGGAAACTTATGTTCGTTTCCTTTGATCAAACAGAAATTGCAGTTTTGGTTGCACTCGGCGCCCAAGTTGACATAAAGGATTTTCGGCGCGGAATCGGCCTTGCGGTCGAAAAACTCCCGCGTTTTTCCAGCAATCACTTTTTTTATTTTTTGGCGAGCGTCGTTTTTCATTTTTCGGGGTTTAAAAAATCGACGGCGCAATTTTTGACGGCTTTTTCGACCGGGCTCTTGCCGAAAATATTCGGATACGGCTTCCAGATTCCGGCGCACCGCCTGTTCATTGCGCAATTCTTACAAACAGAGATCCTCGACTTGTGGACGTCTTCGCAAAAATCGTTCTTGCTCTCGAATCGCCGCGGGTTATATCCGACTTGCTTGAATTCGTCCATTCGGCCTTGGGCGTCGAATACGGTGATACGCTGGTTCGCGGTAAGCTCCTTTCCCAAAACGCAAACCGGAAAATCGAAAAACTCTATCTGGTCGAAATCCTCGGCGATTTCTCGCAATCGGCGCACGCTCGACGAAAGGGTCTCGATGTCGACGGCCAGAATGTCGTAGAATCGCTCCGCGTTTCCGAAAGGTATGAGATCGAGCACGCCCCAGACTTTCACGCCCAATGCGGCGATAAACTTGCCCGTTTCCAAAAGATCCTGGCAATTGAGACGGCAGACGACCGTATTGACGCTCAAGGCGATCTTTTCCTTGGCGAGGATATTCTTTATTCCGGAAACGGTTTGATCGAAAGAATCCGGGGTTCTCGAAACGGCGTTGTGGATTTCCGGCTTGGAGCCGTAGAG
>Ga0116159_1000863_pt1 | contig 34351 bp, 35 predicted proteins | sample AD_JPNAS1_MetaG_FD_89878 | JGI IMG/M metagenome (GOLD analysis project Ga0116159, IMG submission 89878) | Active sludge microbial communities of municipal wastewater-treating anaerobic digesters from Japan - AD_JPNAS1_MetaG | ecosystem: Engineered > Bioreactor > Anaerobic > Digestate | place...
ATGAAAACAATGCAATTGGTCGCTTGGCCTTACATAGATTGTGAGTAACGAGGGATATCAGATGCCCTCAAACAACCTGAGAAACAATGAGTTGGAATTTACACCAACATTTGGGACTCTACACAGCCTCGTAGGCTGATTCAAGCAGACCGGGACCCAACTCATTATACACTTTGAAACAGGCTCCCCGAATTTGATAGCCCAAATCATTCTCAGTCATTTTGTCCATCAACCTAAATAATCTGCGTTACTCTGCGCTTTTTTCTGCGATAATCTGCGGGAAACCTCTTTATCTCTTATCAGTATAGCCCGCCGTTCAGATTGATCTGGCTTCCGGTGATGTAATCCGAGTCTATCAGGAACTTGACGGCGTTGAGGATGTTGGAAGGATCGCCCAGCCTGGCCATGGGGATGCGGTCGACGATCCCAATCAGAATCTCAGACGGGACTTCCTGGATCATGCCGATGTCAAAATAGCCGAGGTTGACGGTATTCACAGTGATGCCGTACTTCGCGTTTTCCATGGCCGTGGCCCGCGCCAGGCCCCACAGAGCGGCCTTGGAGGCTGAATAGGCGCTGGTACCGACCACCCCGATCTGGGGAACGACAGAGGAAAAGTGGATCACTCGGCCAAACTGCTTGTCCCGCATCAGTGGCAGAATGTGCTTCATAAGGATGTAGGCCGCTTTGAGATTGGTGTCGATAACCTTCGTCCAGGCTTCGGTATCGGACTTGTGTAGCATGGAGTTGTAGTTGATTCCCGCGCAGTTGATCAACACTAGTTTGTCAGCTTCCTTCGCGGCGGAAGCTATCCAGCGGAAAACCTGTTCCTCGTCCCTGATGTCAACTTTGTTCAGAGAATATCCCGTATTCCCCTCTGTTTCAGTACCATTATAGGTGCCAGAAACTTTGTGCCTTTCAGAGGTAAGGCGTTCGGCCAAGTATTTGCCGATTCCGCGGGAAGCTCCAGCAATCAGGATTTGCATTATCTTATCAGCTCCATCTGATCAGGGACGCGCCGTAGGTCCAACCAGCCCCAACCGCAGCAAAGAGAATCAGATTCCCCGGCTTTAGCTTGCCTGCCTGGTTGGCTTCATCCAGCAGAATGGGAATCGTCCCACCCGAAGTGTTGGCATAGCGGTCCATATTTGTGAGTACCTTTTCAAAAGGCAAGCCGATTATGTCGGCGGTGTCTTTCAGGATCCTGATGCTGGGTTGGTGCGGGATCATGTAATCCACGTCATTGATCGTCAAACCGGTATCATGAAGCACCTGGTTGATGGATTTGGGCAATACCTTTACACCTGTCTCATAAACCGCTTTGCCAACCATCTGGAAATATCTCTGACCCGCGTCCACGTTCTCATGGCTCAAGGGATACTCTGAACCGCCCCCAGGTATGGTAAAATTCCACTTACCCCTGCCATCGGTATAAAGCCGAAAGGCCAGAAACCCGGAGTCGGAATCGGTGTGAGTCAAAACCGCTGCGCCGGCTCCATCCCCAAAGAATACGCAATCGCGCCGTGACCAGTCGATGATCTTGGAAAAGGTATCCGCGCCGATCACCAGGGCGTTGTTGTAGATTCCTGTGGCAATGAACTGTGCCGCGGTGGACATGCTGAACAGAAAACCCGAGCAAACAGCGGCCAGGTCAAAGGCAACCGAGTTGTAAGCCTTGATCTTGTCCTGCACTATGGCAGCAGTGGAGGGAGCCAGCCGGTCGGGAGTGGCAGTGGCAACTATGATCAGATCGATATCGTCGGGAGTCAAACCAGCGCCTTCGATAGCTTTTAGGGCAGCTTGCGCGGCCAGATCGCTGGTGGTCTGCCCTTCAGCCGCGACGCGACGTTCTCTGATACCCAGATTTTCCAATACCCACTGTGCTGAAGTTGGGCTGATGCTTTCCAAAAATTCGTTCGTATAGACAGTCTCGGGAGCAAAGGATCCTGTACCGATTATCCTAACGTTACGGGTAAGTTGTTTCATTAAGTTTCCTTTGTAAACATAGGTGGCGAAAGCCGTTTAATTAGAATCCGAACTCATCCCGACGTTTGGCCAGGATGGCTTGGAATTCGTTTTCAGTGTAGTTTTTTTTTAGTTGAAGTGAAATGTCTTTCTTCACCTCTGCCGGAATGCCGGCGACGAAGACGAAGGGCGGTATGGATTTGGTGACCACGCTGCCTGAGGCAATTATCGATCCCTCACCGATGGTCACGCCAGGTAGTACGGTGACGTTGATCGCCACCCAGACGTTTTTTCCAATCACCACCGGAGCCACAAAAGCCGGGCTGACCTCAGAGTGGTATTCCAACGGCTTGGTGTGCGTTAGGATAAAGTTGTTGCCGGCGATGGAAGTTCCCCTGCCGATGGAAACAAAGTAGGGGTAAACGTCGTCAATGGTCACCATGGGCCCGATGTGCACGTCCCTGGCGATCTGTACACCCCGCATCCTCTGCATTTTCACCCGAACCCCATTGAAGGGCATGATCCGGGAGATAACCTGCAGCCAGTGGTCTTTGGTGCGGGACCAGAGAAACCTCGTTCTGGCTAAAGGTCCTGTAAAACCATGCTCTTTGCTGGTGTGAGCCAGCGCCTTCAGGAAAGATCTTTCCACATGATAGGGCAAGGACTGCCTTTCGATCTTTAAATACGCTTTCATATTCCGCTGGCCTCCACATAATCCCTGATTGTGCTAAACTTATAACATTTGTTGACGTAAAAGCTGATCAGCTTCTCATAGAGCGGCAGAGCGCGCGGACCAAGGTTCCTCACCTTCAGGCGCGCCCGGAGTTGATCGCTAAGTACATAAGCCACTGGGTTCTGGGAACGGCGTTTGATCGTGCGAGGCTCTAAGCTTTCATCGATAAATTCGTTGGGGTGGATCACGAAAACCACGGGTTTGCCAGTGAGACGGGTTTCCAAGTTCAGAAACTTCTGCTGCAAGCCGGTCAGCTTGGGAAGCATGCGCATGGTTGTTCCGGCAAAGGGCAGCAGAGTTGCTGAAAGCGGGACCTCGACAAGCTTGCTTTCGCCCCGGGCATAGATATTGTTCTTTTGGGTCCGGTAAGGTAAGCGCGGCGCGCCCAGAAAGCTGAGTTTCTGCCTGCCTCCAAAAGAGAGGAAAAAATCGAAGCGCTGTGAAGCGATAGAGCTGTCGTAGAGGAAACCGGTTTCGATCAAAGCTCTGGCAGTGAGGGGCGCCACCCGCAGCGCCGGTGAGCGGAAGGATACAACTTCGCTTCCGGAGATATCTTCCAGCAACTTTTTGGAATAGTCCAGATGCTCCTTTTGTTTGGCAAAGGTCAGCACATCAAAGCCTTTTTCCTTGGTGTGGGATTTGCCGTGGGAGCCGACCTCATGTCCGTCATTAGTTATCATGCGCACGACCTCGGGATAGAGCCGGGCAATGTAGGCAGTAAAGAAAAAAGTCGATCGGATCCCGTATTTCCGGTAGAGGTCCAGAAGCGCGGGCATCCCCTCTTTCAGGACCTTTTCTCCGGTTTGGTCGCGCAGGTCATTGAACCAGATGGAGGTGGTCTCCACGTCGTTGGTCAGTAGAGCTAATTTATCTTTCATTGAGGGTTTTTTGCTGAGGATTGATGTGCCGACATTTGCTGCATTATCTTGCGGTTGCGGTAGTATTTTTTGTAATTACTGTGGGCGAACACATAGAGTTTAATGAACAGCCAGCCGGGGAGGGTTTTTGTCCATAACTCCGGGTGGATGGTGAGCATGATGTGGTCCGGCAGCTTGTTTATGCTGTCCAGGATGTCTCTTGTAGTTCTGAAAGAAAGATTCAAAGAGGACTTGACCTTGTCCCGGAGTGCAATCTTATCGCCATCCCATTTCTGGGTGGTGTCGCTCATATAGAGAACTCTGTCGAAGTCCAGGCTGATGTAGGGCTCGGCGATCAGATCAAACTCCGCCAGCTCGTGCTGTTTCCAGATATCCCGGTTATCGTAGGGAGAGCCTGATCTGCCGTGCATGCAGACAGTTCTGACAGGGGCGATCTCTCGGAACCGGGCTAGGTTGTCACGAAAATCCCTGATAGCTAAATCCATGTTCCCGTCCTTTCTGGTGAGATCCTCGTAATGGTAGCCAATTTCGTGGCCCAAGGCAGCAATTTCCCTCATTATCTGAGGACGGTAGCTAAACTTGGTTGTCCTGAAATAGTAGGATCCTCGGATACCTTCCTGTTTTTCCAGCCTGGCCAACCTCAGAGCAGATATGGCCGTGATATCTATATCATGGCGCAAAATAACCGATCTGCGCAAAGGAGCATCAATATAGCCGGACAGGGTTTGAAATTGATAACCGGCATCCTGCAGTTGCTTGAGGAGGTGAATATACATCTGGTGGCTGAAGTCTCTCATAATGGAAGAATGCTATTTATTTTCTTTGAGTTATCATGGTTTATGATAAGAATTATCAGCGTAGTCAAGCCAGCTCCGATCAGATTGGAAAACATGTCCATACGGTTGAAAGTCCGCCAGGGCAGCGCTAGTTGGAGCAGTTCCAGACCGATGCCGGCAAGCAAAAGCACCCCGCAGTATTTCAGCGTTTCATGCTTGGCAAACCAGCTTACATTCCTGCGCTTGCCAACTAGCCAGATAATAGCAAAAACCAGCATCATGGCAAAATGAAGCAGATAGTCCAAACGAAAGATGAACCTCGTGTCTGTCAGAGTCTTACTCGCCTCATTGCCGAGGGGAATCACATTTAGCAAGAGAAGAATGAGTTGCCACAGCCAAAACAACTTTTTAGCCATATCTACGCATTGTCATCCCATAAGTTAAAATTCTTACCCACCTTATTAATTAATTGAATACTTCCTTTAGTTTTGGGTGTTTCTTCATTGTGTTAATACTCTCGGGGTACTTTTGCACCAACCAGACCATGAAGGCGCTAACGTCGATTTTTTCGCTCAGCATCTTGGCCAAGTTCTGAGCGCGATCGGTTTTTATGTCCGGTTTGCAGGCAATTTCCACAGCCAGAGAGATAGCTTGTGTCTGTCCCGATTCATCACTTGGAAACAAATCCATCAAACCGTAACCGGACTGTGAATCTGTACTACCATAGTGTGTGCTGTTCAGGTATATGGATGGCGTTCCCAACATGGCGCATTCAGAAGCCATAGTCGCGCTTTCTCCAACGAACATATGGGCCTGAGCAAGAACCTGGTGGATATGCTGGGCAGGAATCTCAAGTTTATATTGCATGAGTTCTTGCGGAATTGCACCTTCTGAGGATATGAAAACTTGCAGATGTTTGGTGAGTTCATTTACCAGTCTAACTTTGTTGCCCGTGCTGAAACCGCTGTGACCAATGTCGTGATGTGCCCCCCAGGTTACAAATCTCACCAAGGCAAATCGTTGGCTGTGATCTATCCCCAGATCGCTCAAAATCGATGGATCTTTGACAAACCTATTGGGGTGAAGATAAGCCAGTTCATGATAGCCTGGATAGCGGATTTGTTTTTTTCCGTGATCCCGAAGATAAACATCCGACGTGCATATAACATCCGCAACGGGTTGGGAGATGGAGTCAAGCAGACGCACATTTTCTGTGTCAGTGAAAGTGATATGGGGTTTGTGCAAGAGAAAGCTGGCATAGCCTGACAAAGGAGAGACCCTGCTAACGAAGATATCCGGCTTGAAATCGCGTGCAATGCTTATCATTTTAAGGGAAAAAAAGGGAAGTGAGAGAATTTTCCTCGCGATGCCCTTTCTATTGATACCCAACACCCTAAATGGCAGGTTATAAGCCTTAAGCAGTTCGATGGCACATTCCTTGTCCTTGGTTACAAAAAGACCAGTCCAACCCTCTTTTTCAAGTTCCCAGTACATGTGCTTGAAGTGATGCACATGGGCAGGATGCCCTATCTCGATCAGTATCCGCTTGCCATTCATGTCACTGCCTTTTTGAGTATGTATTGGATCTTATTTATATCTTCGGCGCTCAAGCTTTCATGCAGTGGCAGGCTGACCAAATGGTCGTGAAGTTCATTATAATTCTTCAAGGCTTGACCACTTTCAACCGAAAACTGTTTTCTCTCGATAGTCTGTCTTGTCTGGTAGAAAACCTTATGCTTATGCTCAAGATGCATAGCCTCTATGCTGGAAAAGTTCAGATCCCGAATGAATTCTTCCAACTGAATGTTAGGATGATAACAGAATAGTTTGGTATATGAGGATTCTGAAACCAAATTCGTTTGGAATGTGAAGCCCAACGGTGTGAGTATCCGGATGATCTGCCTGGCTTTTTGTTGCCGGATCCGATTCAACCTGCTGATGTGGGACATGCGGCTGGCAACTGATGAGGTGTACAATTCGGAAGGCTTTTTCACTTGCCTGAGCAAAACATCCTCTTCTGAGCGCTTATGGGTTTCTCGATATGCCTGTCTGCCCTTGGCCAGCCTTTGATATATGTATTCAGTGCAGGGATGATTCCTGCCACTCGCGACAAGGCCAGAAAAAACTCTGTTTAGAAGCTTAACGGGTGATTCGGGGTCGAAGCCTTCCTGAATGGCTTTTGCCCGGCCAAAAAACTCTATGTTGTTGGTGGCTAGGATCCCACCACCCAAACCAAAGACGTTCTTGGTTAGCGTGAAGCAGCTAATATCTCCAACTGTGCCAACCGGCTGGCCTTGATGACTTGATCCAAAACCTTGGGCGCAATCTTCGATTAAGGCCAGACCATTTTCCTGCGCTATCCTTTTCAACTCCGGCATGTCGCAGGGAAAACCACCCAGATGAATGGCCTGAATGGCGATCGATCTGTCCTGAATTCCCTCAGCCACGCAGGCCGGGTCCAGGGTCCAGTCATCAGCTTTAACGTCGTGAAAACAAACTTGGTTGCCCGCGGCAGTGATCGGGATGAGAGCAACCTGGCAGGTTAGCGGCGAAACATGCACCACCCCATTTTTTTCAAGGCTTTTATAGGCCAAATAGAGCGCGCTGCGACAAGATGAAGTGATGAGGATATGCTCTTTTTGCGTGAGTTGCCTGAAATGTTCGACAAGCCTTTGCTCACTATTCCTGCAAATGGCTGTCTTGATCAGGTCACCGATCCCATAATTTGGTGAATAGTAAGGTATCATCTTCTTCTCAGAAAAGATAGGAGGAGCGCACCATATATAAAGAAAGGCAGTGGATCACGCCAATCCCAGCATGCTTCATGAAAACTGCGGTAACTGGCAAGAATCTCTTGGGGGCTGACCAGTCTTTTTAGTATCAATTTGAGCGAATAGAAAAGATCGGTATAGAGATTGAGCCAGATCTTTCCCGTGGCATACTTTACTTCCGACGGGAGTTCTCCTTTAATCAGGTAATTACATATCTGCAGGGGATAGTTCACCCCGCATTTTGCCGCCAGCCCCACCCAAAGCCAGGTGCGGGCATTGATCTCGATCAATTTGGGCTCATTATCGCGCGGGTCTCTCAGCCACTCAATCTCGCAAACCCCGGTATAGTTCAACTTACTAATGAGTTTCTTGCTCAGTTCCAGCATTTCCGCATCGTAAACACTCTGGCAACAGGTGGCGGTACCGAAACTTATGGGGTGTGATCTGAGCTTTACACCAGCCCAGTGGGAGTAAACCTCGCCCTTGATGGCGAAAACAGTTACAGATACAGTTTTATGCTTATCCGGTATCAATTCCTGGACGAAGTATTCATCGGGTCTGACCCCCGCAAGTTGATTCCGCAACAATCTCTGTAAATCCGAGTCGTTCTCTGCGGCTATGGCTTTGTGCCGCCAGCGCTTGTAAAAACTTAGCCCGTTGTTGCCCTTGATCAGAACCGGGTAGCGTAGATCCACAGCATCGGGGTTTTCCTCAAGCGGAAAGAATGTACTGGGTATGGGGATGCCTGCCCCCAAAGCCAGTTGCAGCAACTCCCTTTTGTTGTAAATCCTTTCGATCACCCCAATATCTTCCGTGATCACTTTGTAACACTTGGCCAACCTGTCCTTATGCTTGGAAATCGTGTAAACAGCATGGTCATTGGAGGGCAACAAGAGCCAGTCCTGCAGTCCCTCAGCCCTGTGTAGTCTGAGCAAGAAATCGACAAACTCATCAGTCTGATAATCCGGACAGCGAAAATATTTCCTGCAATACTTCGAGTAGCGTGCGACGCAGTTGTCTTTGTCAACCACGATCACGGGTATGCCAGCTTTGCCCAGCAGTCGGGTGTTGGCAAGCCCCTGCACGTGGCCTTCGATGACGATAACGCCAGGTTTTTTAGTTGACAGTTGAGAGTTGGGGTGATCTTGAGTTTGGTTACTCATTCTCGGAGAATCTCTTGGATTTGTTTATCATTATAATAAGGCTCATGTTCAATTATAGTGGGTAAAGCCCTCCAGACTATTTTCGGGCTGGGCACCCACACCCACCTGATGTAAAATAGAGTAATAAATGCTAACCAACCGCAATATCCTGTCAGTCACGCCCTGAACGCTCGCGTCCATCCCCCTCCTCTGCCTCCCGCATAATTCTCGCATCAAATGCGGGTATCGGGCGGGAGACAAGTCCGGGACCCTGGACAGGACCTTAACGGCCAGACGGTGTTGCTTCGCTTTTACGGGGGGTTCCTGCGCTGGGATTACGGCTGTCGCACTCAAAATCATTCATTACTATAAAAACCGACAATCGAATACTGCAACCTGCCTACTGGCGAACCCTTTCATACAGCTCCACCAAACAGGTTGCCACAGACCGGGAATCCAACCCCAGGCTTATTAATCTGTCCCTGGCCTTGGTCTTGTCGTTGGATGATAAGGCTTGTGTCAGTTTTTGTGCCACCGCAGCAGAATCAGCTTCTACCAGATAGCATCCTTCCAAATCGCCAAAGAGCCACTCAACATCTCCTACGTTAGTTGATACGATGGGACAATTGCAGGCCATGGCTTCCTTGATGATATTGGGTGAACCTTCCCAGAGTGAAGTTGAGAGCAACACATCACAGGCATTTAAATACTTGGGTATGAGATCATGGCTTGCGAAGCCCAGCGTCAGCAGTTCACAAGTTTCAGGCGACAGGTCCCGGTTGCCCGCAAGTAATTCCTGATAAGCTGCACGGGCCAAGGGATAATTCTTAACTTGGCGTTTGGGGTCCGCGGCGAAAAGGATGTATATCTTTTCCTGATTCATGCCCAGTTCCGTCCTGCAGCGATCTTTATTCAATTCCCGGAAGTTGTTCAGATCAACCCCATTGGGTATCAGTTCAGCTCGTTTCAGACCCAGCTTTATCTTCATTTCCTGAGACTTGACAATGATCGCGTCCCACATCCAGGAAATTGCGCGGAGCAGAAAACGTCTATAGCCTTTCCCATTAATATCACTTCCCAGTAAAGAAACAATCATCGCAGGCCTGATGTTGGCCTTTAAGGCTAGCTTGCTTTTAGATACCTTAGATCTTAGACTGCGTTTTGCCAACCTTCCGGCAATCGCGGCAACGATCCCGCTCAACGAATAATGAGCGTGCAAAACATCATAGTTTTGGTCAATGATCTGCCTGCGCAGTGGAACAATATTCTTCAGATACCCATACAATCCTTTCCCTTTGATTGGAAAGAAATCCACTCGGTGCCCCAAGTCTTTCAGAGATTCAGCTTGGGCCCTGATGAACGGGGAAACATCGACGTGATGGATATTTCCGCTGCTGATGAACAAGATTTTCATGCTATAAGGGGATCAGGCGTCATGTATTGGTGTTATCTCATGATAATTGCATGTTCAAGCCCTGCGGGCTGTCACAACAAAGGCACACGAATTACATTGAAAGATTCAGCCTGATTACAGTAATCAATTATCTCTGATGTAAATCGACCAAAGAGGGTGCCATGGCAGAATTGAAAGTGATTGATCCCGTTTCTCCAGCAATTAATATCAAGCAGCATCACCTGTCCCGATGAATCCATGGTGAAATCCAAACCCAGCAACCTGCCGTAATGGCTTTTGGTGGCAATAACATTCGCCATGGCGACAAACTCATCATATTTGGGAATAGGCCCGATGTCTTTTATTCTTACGCCGTTGAACTGCTCATACCTGTTTCCATTGACGTCAAAGGCGATATCGCCCACAATTCCCGTCTGGTTTATGGCTATTGACACCCCCCCCAGATTGTCATGGTCCATAAAGGAGTCTTTCCCGCCAATTCTAAGCAGGCCACTGAGTACGTTAACTGAGTCGTCTTGAAAAGATCTATAGATCAAAAGCCTGAGAGTATTGCTTGAGGTGGGATTCAGGGCACGGAAATAAGCATGTTGTTCAATGTAAGCCTGCGCGACAAAATCAAACTCTAGGGATTTGATATAGGCAGCATTAAGAACTGTTCCATCAGACTTCAACACCGAACCGTCTCTGATGAACAGGAATATCCCGCTGCCGCTGCCTGAATCCATGGACGGTTTTAGAATCAGTTTATCGTATGGCGACAAGACGATATCCAAGAAATTATCGTTTACATCCGCCTGTTGGTAATTCTCATCATAGAGAAAGCCATTTATTCTTCGCAGCGGAGTAGATGGAGTACAAATCTCGCGATAGAACAGGTCATAGAAGTTCTTATCCTTGATCGTTCTCACCATCAAGCGGTTGTTCAAAACCGGTTCCATAACGGGGTAGAATATGCTGGGGGGAATGTAATCAGGCGTTGGAGTTCCTGATAGGGAAAAGAAGAAATCCTGCCAGCCTCGGTCTTTTTTTCTGTGAAACCGGGAACCGTAGATCATGGGTTCGGTGCAGGACGCGGGAAATTGCTTGAGCCTGTTTGATTTTTCAAGTCTGGATAGTTCTTTCTTGAGTATGGAATCGTAGTAACTCTGGGCTCTAAATAAGTACACCTTGCTAAACGCGTTCTCAAAAACTTTCATGTTTATCCCCATATATCATTGCAGTGTTCATACCAATAAGCCACGGTCAGATAGCCCTCGGCAAATCTCTTATCTCCTTCCAGCAAAGAATCAAGCGCGGGGGAATGTTCTTTACACAATTCATAGAAAATACCCAGGCTGCGCTCTGTGTTGTAAGGATCTCGGTCACGTTTGGCTGGCACTTTCTTCCGTGCGAATTTTCGTAGCAGCACTTTGGGATAATAAAGCGGATTCAGCAGTTCGCTGAGTGTGACTCCTTTGTCCGTTGGGAAATCAGCCAGCTGAGTCGAATTCTTTTTTATCAGCTTGGCATAGAGGATGCTGTTTTTCCAATTGGATGTCATTCCGGAGGATTTTTTGCTTCCATTGTAAAAAGCTGTGCGGGATATGGCCTGGATAAAATCGAAATCTATGAAGGGAGACAGGTTGTTAACCAGATGCCGATAGGATGTCATTTCAGCCCCAAAATACTTCCGTTCGGTGAATGACAGGAGAAATGTGCTAAAGCGTTCAGTATAATCTTTAATTGTCATTACTTGTGACAATAGTCCCCTGGATATAGAAGCGTGGAAATCTTCAAGTCTAAGGCCAGCAAAAAGTCCCTTGCTCCTGCTCATGAGTTCAGTATAGTGCCTTTCAAGGGTGGAGTCTATATCCGCCGTACCCATAAGGTCCAGGATATATTGGTTGAAGACCACGCTGGGGCGCGTGGCAACCCCTTTCATGATGTTGCTGCCGCAGATTCCTGTCACTATCGCGGGAGAAAAATGTTTGAGCTGTGACATAGCGTGATAATAATGCGCTTTTTGCACTCCCCTGTATCCATCAGAATACAACGCAGTGGCAATTGCGGCCTGCACGTAATCTGAACCCAGGTATTCATCGTCCAGGATGAAAGCTTGATAAGGCAAATTGATCTGATGTGAAAGTTGTCTTGGAATGGCAACATCTCTGGCTTCCTCTGTCCCGAATGAATATGCCAGGATATTTTCGACCGGTTTTTTCTTGAGCAGGTAAGACAACACCAGCCTGCCATCCCAGCCCCCGGTCAAAGAAATCGCGCAATTGTCAGTGAGCGAGTCGATCCTCGATATTGCTTGTTCGAGGGCCTGATCAACGGCCTCAAGCCCTCTTGCAAAGCTCAGCTCACGATGCCCAAGCAGGTTGTAAGGGGACCAATGGCTTTCGATACTTATCTTGCCGCGACGGTAGTTTAACTGGGAGGCCGGTGGTATGATCTGGACATTGTTCAGTAGCGAGAGGTCTGTAATTGGGTAATTGTAGAGGCAAATCTGGGCTTGGACCGCCTGGTTCAGGGAGCAGTTTAAGTTTTTCCTAACCAAAGCCAGGTTTGACGATATGATCAAAAAATCAGGCCCCTGGGCATAATATACAGGCAGCATTCCAAAGTAGGATGTAATGCACTCGACACTGTTCTCATCTTGTTTGTAGATAAGGATATTGTGCTCTCCCCACATTCCCTGGAGGGCGGCGGCTCCGCCAGTTTCATATAAAGCGATAACTGCATCTCCATTGATAGGGATTTGATGACTGGCCAGCAGAGACCTCTGCTTCTCACTCAGCATGTAAACACCATTGATCAGGATATGGCATTTACTCTTTTCTGAATAGAAACTCTGTTGACGGGGATTTGTCTTGCAACCCAAATTTACATTTATAAAGCAAGCTGTCTTGGCGGGATCATCTGAACTTATTATGCAGGTATAGCAGGATTCGCGATTATCCGGCGTGCCGAGACTGATGTTAGGCCTGACCATGTTGCCAAGGGAGAGATACAATAGAGGAATCACTATAAAACCTTGTTCTCGTTTATGAAAGACTGCACAGAATCCATGGTGGCTACCCAGAGAAGACCTTCATCCCTTTTACGGGTGCAGTATTCCAATATACCGGGCAATAACCCAGTAAACACTTCCGGATCGGCGGAAGGGTGAAACCAGAAGTGGGAAATGGTGTTTGTTTTTATAGCTTTGTCTATGGCCAGATGGTAGCGTTTGATATTGTCGCTCAGGGGCCGGCGCTGATACAGGAACCCCAAACCGAATCCGGTTGGGCTGACCAGGATGCCCTGCTCATCCCTGAATGGATAAGCCAGCTCAAAAACCGACACCCTACGCCGGTAGATCTTAATCCCGTGTTTTTTCAAAACCGCAAAGTTCCCAGCGGTACCAGCGGGAAAAGCCAGGGATTTGAACTCTATGCCCCAGGGTTTGGCCGCCTGCTCACAGGCTGTAAGTTCATCATCGAGAACCGCGGCAGGGCAGAATTCATCACGACAGTCAACATGCGAAAAAGTATGGCAGCCTATTTCATGCCTGACGCTGGAATCCAGTATCGATTGAACTATATCCGGGGCATACCAGGACTTTGCCTTGTCCCAAGATGAGTATGGGTCAACGTCAAACCAATCACCCGACAGGTGTTGGAAATGGTCGTCCAAATGCGGCAGACGCTTCATCCAATCATGATCCCCCTTCTTACAGCTTTGAAGCAACAGATGTCCTACCGTCGCCCACGTAATGGGAATCTGATACTGATCAAGCAGAGAGAGGATTTTGGGCATGTTTTCCCGTTCCCTTCCTGCCACAGCCTCGGGATCAGCCTTCAATTTAGAGTGCGCTATTGCCCAGGCCAGCTCAAAATCTCCCGTAAAAATCACTCCGCCCTTGAATCCATCCGGAAACTTCCGCTCCGCAGATACATTGTCCGGCCTGACCCTGGGCTTGAACCCGGCCAAAGTGTTAAGATAGGATACACGGTTTTGCAGTGTGCGGGGCAGTTTTTTGTAAAGTTGTCGTATGATCATTGTTGCAGAGTTTCCAGCTTCTGGTGGTGGAGCCGTATAATGTGCTCCAACCTCAGGTTATAGCATTGGTTACTGGCAAAGTCACCCGCTTCAAAGACCCAACCACCCTTGTAAACATATCTGCCCACCACGCCGTTGACTTTCATCTGAAAACTGTCCGATTGGCCGAAATAACATTGGATTTCGTTGACCAAATAACCATCTGCCGATTCCAAGATGTCCAAGGAAACGCTCAGGAAAGAGTTTTTAATACAGATATCCCGCGCGAAATCCAGGAGCTTGAGCGGGGGATCGGAATAATCCTTGAGCAGGGACCCGCTGGCCATTTGCTTGTAAACCATTTTCTTGTGGGCAAAATATGAATCACCGATGACCACGACCCGCCACTCGAACTGGTGGCTGATGAATTCCTGGAAAATACAGTATTTCTGGGATTCGGCCAGTACGGCCTTGTAGGTCGTTAATCTTCTCTTGACAAGCTTTTTATTCCGCAGAGCATTCTTCAATTTCTTCCAGATAGAGCTGTGTTTGAAGTTGGGTCCCACACGTGGTTTCAAGCCGACTGTAAACGCAGTGTCCACATATCGCTTGGCCTGGGCCGGGTTGTCGATGATGCTCACCCCCTTGCCCGAGGCACCGATGTTTACCTTGCCCACGAAAGGGTATCTGCTCTCTTGAACCCATTGCAGGGCTTCAGCCCGGTCGTAAAACACCCAGGTTGGGGGACTGGGTATCTCCTGAGCCTTCAACCAATATGCCAGGTATTTTTTGTTCTCATAGAGTAAGCATTCAAGCAAGCTGGGGTAGAATATCGCATCGTAGCGCTTTGTAAGGAGTTGTGCCCGTTCGTCGAACAGCGCCTTGGTCCGCTCCACCAGTCCGGGTGGGCGCAGGATGAAAACTGCATAATTCACCCTTGAACATTGTTCAAGCCAGTCGGAACGAGATATGTCTATCAGGGTCAGTTCAATATTGTCCTGTGACTGAAGCACTCCCTTCCACTTCTCCGCATCATGTTCATCAATGTATAAAAGAGCTATCGGGATTCTGCGCAATCTTACCTCCAAGCTGCTTAATAATGCTCAAGCATCTGTTTGATGGTTACAGCCGGATGATAACGCTCATTCGCAAACTGCCTTAGCTCATCCATCACCCTGGAACGCAGCTGGTCATCATCCAGATACATCTCGGCAACACCTTTGGCAGAGGAATAACTTGTGATCACCGGCAAGTCCACACCTCCAAAAGCCGTGTCCAGATCCTTCCTGTATTCCACAAGGGGCAGGATGCCGCTGGCTATGCATTCAAAGACCCTGGCATGTATGCCATTGATCAATCCCGGGTTAGCATCCACCGGGTAAAGCTTGCAACAATTAAGCATGGTGTTAAGTTGCTCGTGACTGATCCTTTTGCCTCTGTAACTGGTTTTGCCTTTAAGCCCTGGAAACTCTGCCAGGCGCCGGGCAAAAGGAGGCGAAGTATATATCTTGATATCAAGGTCGCAAAACTGATTGAGGAACAGAGCCCTTTTGTAGCCCCAGGTTGTGGCTTTTTCATTGCCGACAAATAATAGGTCTGCAGCCCATTTCTCCCTGTCCGATGCTGAAACATCCGTCACGAAGTTCATCAATGGGTTGATGCCCAACAAAAAAAAGTGCGCCGTTTTCAGCCCTATCATTTCAAACTGCTCCACCCAAAAAGAATCTGGGCAGAAAATGGCATCGGCATAAAACAGGTCAGCCAGAAAGTGATCGTTTGTGGGAGTGTAAAAAGGGCTGTCTCCCAGGAAGAAGAAGACTTTTGCCGTGTTTTTGATAACCCTGAGAGTCTCTGGAAGCAGCATTTCGTTATTGTATATCAGCACCAGGTCGGGGTTGACTTCTTTAAACTTTTCCAGAAGCGCGTTGTTTATGCTGCCCACGAATTTGTCATACCACAGCTTTCGGAACTTGTAGGGTGTCTTGTTGATGTGGCTGTGTATTTTTTCCTGATAGGTTTTGACGTTCTGCCGGTAGTCGTAGTGGAAAACTTCAGCCCCATTTTCTTTGAAACCCAGCTCCAGACAGCTGTAAAACGAGTAAAAGCGAGGGCTCAGGATCAGTACTTTCATATTCTTTCCTTAATATATCTCCTTGCTTGGAATTTGTGTGGATGTGCGCTCGGGCTCAGCCGAAGCTCAGCCAAACTCCGAGTAAAGCGAGTGAAGTTGCTCAATATGCCCTTCGATGGAGTATTTTGTCAAAAACTTAGTTTGCGCCTCTTTTGCCTGTTCAACCAGCGCGGGATAGTCAAGAAGCTTGTTCAAAACGCTAAACTTGGTGCCATCATCCAATTTGACCAGAAATTCCGGGTATTCTGAAAATATCTCACGCATGGACGGGATATCAGAGCAGATTACCGGTGTGCCGGAGAGGATGCTTTCCACTGCCACGTTACCGAAAGACTCGTATTCGGAGAGGAACAGCAGCAGTTCTCCCTCCCTGTATGCCTTCTCCACCTCTCGCGTATAACCGTGAAAGGTAACCCTGTCCCGCAACTGTAGTGATTCCGCGTAAGCGATAAGCGCATCCTTCAGGGGGCCGTCCCCATACAGATGAAATTCGGTGTCTGCATACCTATCCGCAATCGACCTGATAATATCCAGCCACAGAAACAGATTCTTGCCTTTTGCCAGCCTGCCCACATAAATGATACTGTGCGGTAAATTTGGATAGTTGGTGCGTGAGCAGAAAAACTTTGCCGTATCGATGGGGTTGTAAACAATATGGGGATGTAGCGAAGGCTTGATCTGAGAGGAAAACATTCTGCCGCTGTATGCCGTGTTGCAGATGAAACGAATGTTGTCGTCTCCTGCCAAGGCAAGGCTCCACAGCGTTTTCTTAACTGCCCTTTGGAATCTGTTCCGCCAGTATTTGGTGCCGTGGATGGAATAGACGATGCGTCGGGCGCCCGCCAGCCTCAACAGCAAAAGATACACAGGCCCGAGATTGTATCCATGCCAGATGGCTTTTTTTTTACCCCGGACGAATTTATACAATAGCAATGAGCTTTGGAGAAAGTCCTTGCCTCCTTTGATTGGTACGATGTCTGTACCCGAAAATACATTGTGCCCTGGTTTGTCATTGACCACATAGACCAGCATGGCTTCGTATTGGTAGTGCTTTACAATGGAAGGCACCAATACCTCTATCCCCCCTGGCCTTGCTCCCATCATCAGTTGGATTATCATCAGCGGTAACCCCCACTATTCTGAAACAGCCAGCCTGGTGTTGACAAGATGGTTTCCAAAGGCGAATATTAGGCTATACCAGATGACTCCGTACAGAACCGAGGATGGATGAAGAAAACCAGCCGAAGTGCTGTGGATTATAAACACACTCACAAAAGTTATCGCACAAAGCATTTTCAGCCTAAATAACTCAGGTTCATGAAAGGCCGAAGATCTTCCTGACCTGTACATCTTGACGATAAACCCCAGCCATAAATTTACAAACAGCAGATACCCTATAATGCCCAATTGAGCCAACATACTTTGATTTCCCACGTGACCGTCCGTTCTTGCCCTACCTCCGAAGCCGTGACCAAGGACAGGGCTCTCACGGAAGCTCCGCAAAACCGGATCTGACCTTATTACGCGCCCTATATCCGAGGTCTCCACGTCAAGGTCTGGATTAAGGATGTTTTCAAAGTATAGCACTCGGTCATAAGATTTTAATATCTGATTCCTGATGATCGGAACCTGCCAGATCGCAAATCCCGAAACAATAAGCACAGGTACAACGATCATGATATTCCTGAATAGCCTGGGAATCAGAAAAAAGCCGTAACCCAAGATGAGGAACAGGGATCCGAAGACCCATCCCCTGGTAGCCGAGAACACGATATTAAGAAATCCCAATACAATGCCGGAGTACGCGAACACAGGCGATATGGTTGGCTTTTCCCTGGTAAGATATGACAGTCCCCCAAAAACCGCCAGATGAGCGATTTGGATCCCGTACGCTGTCCTAACCAAAAGGTCCGGGTCATAACCAGATCCGAGGGCTTGCCGCAACGTAAAGAGAGACACCATGGGCGCTCCGGTGATGATCTGGAACAGGTTTGTCAGGAACACAAACAGGTTGCCCAGCAGGATCATGTAAAAAAGACCTTCAAATTCCTTTTGATTCCTTAGCAATCTGGGCAACAGAATCAGCCAGGAAAAGATGATCAGCATGCGCAGAAAGCGGATGGGATCAGCCAAACCGAATATTGGCACCTGAAGCAGCATATATGCAACTATCACAAAAAAGCGTGGGCTGAAGAAGACCGGGGGTTTTTGGGTGATGGTTTTCAACCAGCCAACAATGATAAACACCATCTGAAATGACAATGAGCCAATCTCTGGGCTGGAAAACAACAATAATGCTTCTCCCTCGGTCAGGCTGAATAATCCTCCCGGATTGAACGACACGAAATAAACGATAAATACCCAGGGATAGTTGAGCCGAGACTTGTAGAAGGCTAAAAGCACAACTACCTGCAGCACCAGCGTCACAAATGGAGGCGCGTTGTAATGCAGGTATGCCCCAATTATCAAACCGGTCAGAAGCAGTAACCCTTCACGCAAACGGTGTTCTTTACGCCTGATAAGCGTGTTGCCAAGATCTGTTCTGATACTGGTGGTCAAAGTAGTCCCCCCCATATCAAGTCATCTGCTCCATTCTCTTTTTCCGATATACAGCTTTACCCATAATACTGATCCAGCTTTGCAATTACTTTCCGACTTTCAATAATGATTGTTATCCATTGTCTTGGATTACTTTTGGTTGCACCAAATGGCTTCTTTTATTGTGTATTCTTATTACTTTTCTAACTTTTTCCACCATTTCGATATTGGTCGGCGGTTATTGACATGATAACATAGTCGTGATGTTTTCCATGTCTATAGAAAAACTCTGGTAATCTTCCTGTCTCTCTAAATCCCACTCTTTCGTAGACCCGCTTGGCCTGTGGATTAAAATCTGCTACTTTAATGAAGACCATGTGCATGTTAAAATGTTCGAACAGGAACTCCAAGACCATGCGGTAACTTTTTAAAGCGAATCCCTGTTTGCGGTATTCAGGAAGTATATCCAAACCGATCTCGCAGTTTTGGTGTGATATTTGTATGTGTTGGATCCTTAATCGACCAAGAACCTCTTTTGTTTCACTGGCTCTGCAAATGACAAAGCGTCTATCATTCTTCCTTTTGTGGAGATTGCTCCACCAATCCAATTGTTCCGCCTCGTCAATAAAATCAATGGTATAAAGGTTCAGATATGTATCCCGGTCATTATGCAAGCGTCGCAAAATATTTAGATCCTCTCTTTCTATCACGCGAAAAGCAATATCTTCATAAATGTACATTATGTCCTCCCAAATATTTTAATTACAGCTGTTACTACTGCTTCTCTTTCCTCATGGGTCAGATCTGGATAGATGGGCAACCTCAGCAGCCGCTTGAACAATTTCACCGCTCCGAGAAAGTCCGCGTCTGCGCCGTGGTTTTTATAGAATGAGTTCTGATGCAGGGGGGTGTAATGCACATTGGCATATACTCCCTCTGCCCGCAGCGCGTCGAGCACCCAATATTTGTCTTCAGGCGGTACCAGGATGCCGAAGATGTGCCAGTTACTCTTCCCCCCCGGAGTGTGACGCAGGAAATCCAGCCCCGGCAGGCCATCCAGTTCCTGCAAGTAATACTCCGCGATCTCCCGCCTGGCTTGGCATATATGTTCGATGCTCCGCATCTGGCTTGCTCCAAGAGCTCCCAGGAGGTTCGATTGCACATAGGAGTTGCCGATATCCACATACTCATAGTAGCCGCGGGTGATGTTGTCTGTCAGGAAAGAGTACTTGTTGGTGCCTTTTTCCCGCAGGATTCTGATCCGGTCGGCAATCGCACTATCATTGGTAGTTATCGCACCACCCTCTCCTGTGGTTAGATTTTTAGTTCCGTGAAAGCTGAAGGTGGAAAGGTCTGCCAAAGACCCTGTCTTCCTCCCTTTGTACTCTGCTCCCAAGGATTGGGCTGTATCATGGACCACATACAAGCCATGTTTTTTGGCAATCCGGTTAATTTCGTCCATATCCGCGGGAATCCCTGCGTAATCCACAGGCACAATGGCCACAGTTTTATCAGTAATATAGGATTCCAGCTTACCCACGTCGATGCTGCCATTATCCGGGTAAACGTCGCAGAGCACCACTTTCAGGTTGTTATATAGCGGGCCCAAGGCGCTGGAAGTATAGGTGAAATCCGGCACTATGACTTCTGCCCCAGGGGGAAAATCTTTCACCCTGAATGCCAGTTCCAGAGCCGAAGTGGCAGAATTTACATACAGCGCATGCTGCACGCCAAGATACCTTGCCAGCTTGCTTTCAAATTCCCGGCAGGCTGGACCGTCCCCGGAGATGAAGGTGGAGTCGAAGGCGTTCAAGAGTGCCTGTCTATCCGCGGCAGCCAGATAGGGCTTATGAATGATTATCGGCTCTTTACTTACGGGTGTGCCGCCGTTTATGGCGAGATTGGGGTTGGTTTTGTTGATCATTGTTGCTCCAAAAAAGTGATAGAGTGATGAAGTGAAGGAGTGAGGGAGAGTTATTTTTTCTTAGCTTTCAAGTATTTTATCAATCCTGACAATTGGGTTCTAATCAATTTGATTTCCCCGCTCAAGATATCAAGGTCATGTTGAGTTAAATAATCCAGGTTCTTCGAAATAATCAGCTGTGTTTCCACTTCTGCCAAGCTTCCCAAGGAGATATAGAGGAACTGGATAAATTCGGGATCGTGATTCCTTGCTGCCCCTTCCGCGATGTTGGAAGGTATCGAAACTGCCGCCCGGCGTATCTGAGAGACAATGCCAAACAACTCATCCTTGGGATACGATCCTGTTATCCGGTATATTTCTGAAACAAACTCCACACTCCCCTTCCAGACATCCAATTCTTTGTGTCCCTTCATCACTTCATCACTCCATAACTTCATCACTTTAAAATATCTCTCGCCTGCAATATCGGATCCTTACAAGGCCAATCTATGCCCAGCTCCGTATCATCCCAGTGGATGGTAATCTGCTCGCCGGCATCAATGTAGTCTCCGGTATAGGCCAGCTTATAATGAAAAACTGCCCTGTCACTGGCCACATAATAACCATTTACGAAACGGGGCGGAATCAACACCTGGCAGTAATCCTCGCTGTTTAGAGTGAAGGCTTCCCACTTTTTGTAAGTGGGTGATTCGGGCCGCATATCCACCACCACTTCATAGATCTCACCATATACGCAGGAGACCAGTTTCCAGGTTTTGGTGTCCCCATGCAGACCGCGCAGCACATTATGCTTGGATAGCGCGAATTTATCGTGGATAAAGTTGATGCCGCCGGGCAGGTGCTCCCTGTAAATCTCTTCGTTGTAAGAAGTATAGATGTTGCCCCGGAGGTCCCAGCTCATCGATGGCCTGAAGATGATAAGATCTGGAATTACCTTGGAGTGTTCTATGCTTAGGTCTTTATAGGACATTGTTCTCCTCATAGTGACAGGGTAACAGGGTAACAGGGTAGTTTGGTCACCTTGTCACCTTGTCACTTTGTTGTCACCTATAATACATCTTCCACACTGGGCGTAAGGTCAAACCCGCCCTTTTTCAGATAGTCATTTTTTTGCATCAATTTAATATCGCTCTTCATCATGTCGCGAATCAACATATCCAAGTCATGTTCCGGTTCCCAGCCCAGCCTTGTTTTGGCTTTGGAGGCGTCGCCAACCAGGAGTTCCACTTCGGTGGGACGGTAATAGTATGGATCGATATGAATGATGTCCGTGCCTTCACCAAGGTGCCGGGGAGCAAAGCCAAAGGTGCGTGTGAATCTGCTTTCATCGATAGCGCCCACAGAGCCGATCTCATCCACACCCTCTCCACGGAAGGTTATCTCCACCCCCACATAAGCGAAGCATTTTAGGATAAAATCCCGCACAGAAGTGGTGGTCCCGGTAGCTATCACATAGTCATCAGGCTCCTCCTGTTGCAGCATCATCCACATGGCTTTCACGAAATCTTTGGCATGGCCCCAGTCCCGCTTGGCGTTTATATTGCCCAGATACAGCTTTTTTTGGTGGCCAAGCGCGATATTGGCAATTGCCCGGGTGATCTTGCGGGTCACGAAAGTTTCGCCCCGCAGTGGGGATTCGTGGTTAAAGAGGATACCGTTGGAGGCATGTAGGCCATAGGCTTCGCGATAGTTTACCACGATCCAGTAGGCATAAAGCTTGGCCACGGCGTAGGGCGAGCGGGGATAGAAAGGCGTTTTTTCAGTTTGAGGTATTTCCTGTACCTTTCCGAAAAGCTCAGAGGTGGAAGCTTGGTAAAACCTGGTCTTCTTTTCCAGCCCACAGATCCGGATGGCTTCCAGCAACCTCAGGGTTCCTATCCCATCCGCGTTTGCCGTGTATTCCGGAGTGTCGAAACTTACTTTTACGTGGGATTGTGCCGCCAGGTTATAGATCTCGTCCGGTTCAAAATCCTTAACCAGCCTGATAATATTGGAAGAATCGGTGAGGTCCATATAGGCATAGGAGAAATTGGGATTAGCCCTGTCGTCATTTTCAAACAGGTGGTCTATCCTCGCGGTGTTGAAAAGGGAAGATCGGCGCTTTAGCCCGATAACCTTGTATCCCTTTTTGAGCAGGTATTCCGCCAAATAGGCTCCATCCTGGCCAGTAATGCCCGTGATTATTGCTTTCTTTTTTGTCATATCGGTTTGTCCAATTCTTGATATCCTGGTACTTGCTCCAACCATCCGGCATCCACGGCAGTGGCTATGCTTCTGCAGGGAAGCCCTTGCGCCACGATGTCCTCTCTGGTGAGCACATTGTAGTCCAGGCGGGGATTGGCTTTCTTTTGCGCCCGCATCAGCTTGAGGAAAACATTTGGCCAGGTGCTGAGAGCCCGTCCCTGCCTGCGGTTCTTCTGGTTGAACCTGCGGATGTATTCATCACAATCCGCGTGATAGCCCTCTGATAGCTTGATCCGCCTGGCAAGAGCGAAGATTTCTTTCATGTCCTTGTTGGAGGGAACAAAGCTTGGCATTACCTTGCGCCTGGCAATGTATTTGTTCAGCTTTGCGTTGTAATAGATCACCACATCGTCCATATTGCCGGTGAAACCGGGTAGAAGAACTTTAAGTTTGGCTTTCATTTTTAACAGTCCACAGCCAACACAAATCAACAATAACAGAAGCAATCAAATTGCTTGGCATTATTGTAGTGCTGGCTCTTTTCGTTGATTGGGCTTGCGCTGGCGAAAACTCCAAGCAAGTCCCCAGCCCAAGCTGAAAAAATAAATCTCGTTCGTAACAATTCGCATGACTCAAGGATGCTCATGGTTTGTTCCTTAGCTATATATGGTGATGATATGGTGGCAATGCCCCGCAAAATGCGGAGGGAGACCACGGCATCGCAACCGGAAGTATATAAGGGAGAAGCAGGAGCGATGGCACGACCCTTGGTTACATAAAAAAGCTGGGTAACATATATTGCTTATGCCGTGCTGCGATTCCATCTGAGTGTATCTGCAGCAATATTAACAGGATTCTCGGCGGCACTATGCGGCGCCTTTGGGGTGCAGCTTGCCCAATTGTAGCCTTATCAGCCGCATCAAGTCATCAAACGTTTTCCGCTCAAGCAAATAAATCTCGACAGCGAAAACTACCATGAACAAAAGGCTTCCCAAGGTTATCTGCAGGATGGGCACCAAACCAGAAAACCAGATCAGCAAGTAGGATATGAAACCGGCCACGGAGCTATATATGAAATAGGGCAGGTAAACCTTCAACTGCGCTCTCAAGCCCACCTTGTAATACTTTCTGGCGACAAGGGAGTTCAAAACCATCTGGAGCGCGGAAAACACTGTTTGGCTGGCGATGAAAACGTACAGACCAAAACGCAAGGCCACCAAAGTTACCAGCAGCAACAGCACCTTCAAGAGAGAATCATACCTGAAGTAAAACTTGCTGTCGCCCATAACCGCTGGAGAGAGCCCGTTGATGATGATAAAGGGCAGGAAAATCCCGCCAATGATGATTATACGGAATATCGGCACAGAATCCAGCCATCTACTGCTAAACAATAATACGATTAAGTCCTGTCCCAGAACAAAAAGGAGTACAACCAAGGGAACTATGGTGACCGCCATGATCCGCATGATGTGAAAATAGGTTCTGTGCAGTTCCTCAAAATCATCCTGATACTTGGCTATCAGGGGGGAAGCAGTCTTGGTGATGATTCCAGAGGCCGAATTGATGGGTACATTTTTCAGCTTCAAAGCTTGGTAATAGTAGCCCAAGTCCGCTTTGGAGTAGTATTTTCCAATCAAAAGATTATTGAGATTGTTAAACAGCACCCCCGTGATGTTGGTCAGCATCATTCGAGATCCAAAACTGAAGTTCTTTTTAAAGGAATCAAACGAGAATTTCAGGCTGATTTTCCAGACCCTCGTGAGCCAGAGATATACGTTGATGACCAAGGCGCGCGAAATGGTTAGGGCCACCAAGCTCCAAACCCCGAAACCCAAGTATGCCAATGTGATTGATACAAGCCCGGAAATGAAAGATGCTGTGATGTTACGCTTGGCCAATATCTTGAACTGCATTTGTTTTTGGAGCAGGGCATCCTGCACAAAGTAGCCGGCATGGATGATATTCACCAAACTCAGCACTCTCACAAGTTTGATCAGCTTGGGTTCTTTATAGAAGCTCGCTATCAATGGGGCGGAAAAGAACAGCCCCAGATATAGCAACACTGCCACTGCCAGGTTGTAGATGAATGCGGTAGAGTAGTCTATGTCCTTCAGGTTGGGACGCATGATGATGGTGGCCCGGAATCCGCCTTGGGCAATGGTGTCTGCTACTGTTATGAATACCGACATCAGGGCGATAAGCCCAAAATCAACCGCCGTGAGCATGCGAGCCAACACCATGGAAACGCCAAGCTGGATCAACTGCAGAAAGAAGCTCTCCGCACCGTTCCAGAATAGGCCGCTTAATGTTTTCCCAGTTTTCACTCAAGCTCTCATCATCTTTTGCAGCTTCTATTTCTTGCAGCTGGTTTCAATTATAGCGTGCCGCTCGCCTAAGCCTCCACAAGCTCAACCATGAGATCATTTTTTCCCTGATCCACATGGCTCCCAATACGGTAAAAGTTACGAAATAAGGATAGATTGGCAATAGCCTTCTGCCCGATAGGGTGACTATGGAAGCAAACATAAATAAATAAACGGTCATCACTGGCAGCAGCTTCTTTGTATGTGATATAATTCCTGCGAGATATGCGAATCCCATGATAAACGACAAGATGTACAAAATGATCTTCAGGCTCTTTGCAACCATTGGCCGCCTTACGAAACTCAGTAGATATCCGGAAGTGAAAACATGCCTGCCATACTTCTTACCATACTGCTTCAAGCGCGTGAAAACAGATCCTTTCTTTAAACCGCGAGAGGCAATCAGGGTATAGTTGGAGTCCGCCATTGCATCATATTTGCCGCTGAACGTATCCTCGAATCCCTTGAGCCCGTTATCATAGGTCTGGTATTCAATAGCCGTCAGTTCGCTCTGGGTGATGATCCCATGCCTTCTCAACGCTCTGAGGCTATTGATATACTTCATCTTATCATAAGTTAGGTTGGTTCCGATGTTGTGTGCTACCCGAATATCCGGATAATATGAATATGTTCTTAACACCCAAGGGGTTAAAGTCAACAGAACTGATGCCAGAAAGACAATCCAACCGAGCAGAATGGCCTTCAACTTCCTAGGGTTGGCATAAACGATGAATGCCAAAACGAAAACAACGCTGAATACCATCACTTGTAGTGAAAGCGCCGCAAGGCCTCCAAACACTCCAGCCAAAACCAGGTTTATTATCTTGTGTTCAAAGTAATACCTGACGATAAAGAAATTCATCGCCATCATAAACAATGTGAGCACCAATTCCCGCATCATATAGGTCGTGTATATGGCCAAAGGCATAAACAAACTTGTTGCGAGGGCGATTATGGCCGCCGTTTTCGGATTCAGAACATAGCGTAGTGTGGCATATTGCAGCAAGCAAATCAGAGCAAACACCAGCACTTGAAAATATTTGACCCATTCAACCGATTCAACCACGACTGAGCGTTGATGAATGTCCGGCGACTGCTCAATATACTCGAGATCATTGAACACACTGTAAGCGCCAAGCGGAACCAACAGCGACGCCACATAGCCCGGTTCCCGGTAAAATGTTGGCTCATAAGGGGCCTGACTATCCAAGCTGTATCCATTGCCTTCCAGCAGGTTTATGGCTAGGGTATGGTATTCTGAAGCGTCCACAAGTACCACATCCCGGTTGAACGCACAAACAGAAAAAATGCCGGTGAACATGGCCACCAGCATGATCAGGATACCAATCTTCCTGCCGGGCTTGCTATTATCATTATCAGGATTGTGGAAAGAGTCTTTCATTCAGTGTCCTAATGTTATCCTTGCGTTCATTTTATTCCCGTTAGCGACATACATATTTTATCACAAAATGCCTGACCCATATCCAAACCCTTATAAAGGGGCAATCTGATCAGCATTTCTGAGTATATTTCTGCTTGTGGGCAGGAAATCCCTTGTGATAGTCCACGCATATACTCTGAATTGTGCAGACCCTGATAATGGAAAACCGCATGAATTCCATTGTTTTTTAGCTTGCGTAACGCCTCATCCTTATTATCAGCGCCTGCAAAGACCATATAGAACATATGCGCGTTGTTGGTGGCGTAATCGGGAATGAACGGCAGCCTGATTCCACTTGCTGAGTGGACTGGGAGCAGGATCTGATAATACCTGTTCCATATCTCCAAGCGCCCGGCTTGGATCTCGTCCAGATGCTCGAGCTGGGCAAAGAGAAAGGCGGCGATCATGTCCGAGGGCAAAAACGAGGAGCCGATGTCCACCCAGCCGTATTTGTCGATCTCGCCCCGGAAAAAGGCCTGGCGGTTGGTGCCCTTTTCCCAGATTATCTCGGCCCGCTTCTCAAACCGGTCGTCATTGATCACCAGCATCCCCCCCTCTCCAGAGGAAATGTTTTTGGTCTCGTGAAAGGAAAAACAGCCCATATGCCCGATACCGCCCATCGGCCTGCCTTTGTAATAACTATCCACAGCCTGGGCGGCGTCCTCCACCACTAACAGATTGTATTTTTCGGCCAGGGCCATAATCTTGTCCATGTCGCAGGCCACTCCGGCGTAATGCACCGGTACGATGGCTTTCGTCCTGGGCGTGATCAAAGCTTCTATCAGGTCCTCATCCATACCCGGATGGTCAGCGCGGCTGTCGCAGAAAACGATCTTCGCGCCCCGCAGCACAAAGGCGTTGGCCGTGGAAACGAAAGTGAAGGACGGCATGATGACCTCATCCCCGGGCCGGATGTCGATCAGGATGGCGGCCATCTCAAGCGCGGCAGTACCGGAAGTTGTTAGCAGGCATTTCTTAAAACCGTATCTACCCTGGAAGAACTCATGGCACTTCTTTGTATAGTATCCGTTTCCGGAAATATGGCCCCGGTTTATGGCGTCCTGGATATACTCAAGTTCTTTGCCAGATACATAAGGCTGGTTAAAGGGTATCAAAAGTCTACGCTCCTTGACCTTCTTCCTTGGTGAAGATATAAATACTCTTACCCAACAATGGATGTTTTAAGCAAAACAGACAACGCATATTCACGTCTTCAACTGCCTGCTGCCGTGATCCTTTTCTCATCCTATCATTATGCAATGCAGGATTCAACCCGGTTCACAATCTCTTTAAGCAATTGTCTGGCTTCTTCGCTGGTTGAAGCCTGCACGATCACATGGCCGATCCTGTCCGTCTTGTTTCGGAAAACCGGAAGCTTGTCACCCGGTTTGTAGTCGAATGAGAGGTCCACAAGACCTGGCAGGTCAAAAATATCCGGCGCCACTTGGCCCATAACCCCTCCCCGCCTTGAGATCAGGAATTGGCAGGCATTGGGGGATGGATCTTTGACACAGAGCCGAATGTGGTTTCCAAGGGCAGCATTGATAATGTTGGCATAGTGATCAAAACCGTAATATATTGATACCGATTCCGGAAGGCAGGCCCCTCCGCCGGCTCGGGCTCCCATCTCAATGAGATAGGCCTTGCTGTCCCGCAGCATGATGTCGACGTTTACAGCGCAATTGTCCAAGCCAAGCGCCCTGATCCCCCGGCAGACCTGTGTTTCAATATCCCCAAGAGTTTCCACGGAAAAATCAACCGGTACATATTGGCCTATCGGCACCGGCGCATCCGTTTCCACAATTTCTTTGCCATGGGGTAGCACGAAAAGGACCTTTCCATTTTGGATAAAGGCCTCCGCGCCGATTTCCTGGCCAGCCATGAATTCTTCCACCAAGATATAGTCGCAACGGGTATGACGCATGCATTCGGTTAAGGCTTCCTGTATATGGTCTTGATCATCGACATGGATGATCCCCCGGTTGCCGGAACTATCCACTGTTTTAAACACAGTATTCCCATTAAGCGTCAAGAAGGCTACCCGGGCTTCGGAAATGTTGAAAACCCGCATTGCCTTGGGAACTCTAACCTTATGAGCGGCAAAACGTTGCTTCATCTCAAACTTGTTGTTGGCCAGCGCCGCGGATTCATAGGATACTCCGCATAACCCCAGGGCATCATTGACGAAACCCATGGTCCGCACGCCTACGTCGCTGCCTGTGGTGCAAATGCCGGAGATACTGTATTTTCTGGCGACAACCAGGACTTTTTCCGCGTTCCTGATATCCACAAATTCAGTAACATCGGCGAGTTTGAATCCCGGATATTGCCCCGGGATACTCACCACAATCGTCTTCAAGCCCAGTTCCCTGGCTTTATTGATCAGCGGAACCTGATACACCCCAGCGCCAAGGATCATCAACTTGTTCCCATTCATCAGAGGAACTTCTCCCTTTCAAAGTAGACAGGGTTTTTTTTCGCTTCCATCAGGATACGGATAAGATATTCCCCAATGATGCCCAAACTGAACAAGATGAAACCTGAGAAGAAGCTTATGGCAACCATCATAGAAGTCCAGCCAGCCACTGAAGACCCGTGGATGAAATGCCGGATAACCAGCACCACCGCCGACAGCATGCTGAGAACCGCCACAATCAGCCCGAAAGTGCTGATGAGCTTCAGCGGCAAGGTCGAACTGCCAATGATGATGGAAAGGAAATCCCTGTATAGTCTGGAGAAGCTGTAACCGCTTTTACCGTATTGCCGGGGATGGTGCTCCACTGGTGTAGTTCCGATCCTGTTGGTACACTGCATGATCAGCCCACCGATGCGGGGTCTGTAGACCTGAATCGTTGCCATGTCCCGCGCCACCTTGGCCTTAATAATCCTGAAACTGGTGAACTTGATCCTGGGATCGCGCTTGGCAATGGATGCCCCCACCCTGCCTATGAGCTGCGAACCTGCCCGTCTGACCAAATTGTGTTTTTTGCTGTTGTAGCTGCCAAATACCACGTCAAGCTCTGTATCGCTTGCCATGGCTTGGATGAGCTTGGGAATTTCCTCTGGTGGATTCTGCAGGTCGTCATCCATCAGGATCACATAGTCGCCGCGGAAATGCTGCAACCCGCAGTAGATGGCAGAGTGCTGGCCATAGTTCCTGGCCAGGTTGATGATTTTTATTCGATTGTCTTCCTGGTGCAGCCGCCGCATTACACCCCATGACGTATCCCGCGAAGAATCATTGACCAATATGATCTCAAATTCATGCTTGAGCGTTTCGGTGAAGACAGCCTTGATTCTGGAACACAGCTCCGCCAGCGTCTGCTGCGCGTTGTAAACCGGAACTATTATTGAAAATAGCATTTGGCTACAACCTTCCTGCCAGCTTTTGGATCTTGGCGAGGTACTCATCATACCTGGGTATATTGGCAAAAAATTCCTCCCGCAGAATGGATAACAGATGAAAACTGATGAATTTCTCGCCATCCCAATAATCCTGCCGGATCAAACCATCATGTTTGTAGCCCAATTTCAAGTTCATGCCAAGTATCTGTTGCTCGCTTTCCCGCACCTTCGCGTAGATCTTGTTAAGCTTCAGTTCATTGAAGGCATACATGAAACGATTGTAAAAAATTTCAAATGCATATATTCGGTATTCGGGAAGTATGATTGAGTGGCCAGCTTCTGCCTTGCTCGAGCGCCAGTCTATGTTGAACAAGGCACCAGCCCCAATGCGTTTTCCGGATGATTTTTCAATGTTTACCCAGTAAATATCATCATCCCGATCGAGGTAATCCTTATACCAGTTAAGATGGATATCCCTATTGATCCTGTTTTTGGACAAGGCATTGAGGTCTTCCCTGCTCCTCAACTCAACGATAAAATCAGTGTCGCTTTCATCCAGGCACTTCTGGTATATGTTGGCGCTCTCGATATTCTGTCTTAGTTTCATTTAAACACCCGGCCAGAATCTCTGTTGGTTTTTATCTCCTGGGGATACACTTGAATACTACCGTACGCTCACCCCTCCGTCCACAACAAGATTGATGCCGGTTACCCAGCGGGAGGCATCGGACAGCAGGTAAACACAGGCATTGGCTATATCCTGTGTCTGACCCAAGCCAAGTAGATACCTGGCTTTGCGCCTTTGTATCTGCTCCTCATCGAGTTGAGATAGAACGCTTTGCACCAATTCCGTCATGATCAGACCAGGAGAAATGCAATTGACCCTGATTTTTTTTGGCGCCAGCTCCACTGCCAGTGACCGGGCAGCTGAGACCAGTGCTCCCTTTGATGCGGAATAACCAGCCACTGCTGACCCGCCAAGGATGGCAAACACAGCCGCAACAAACACCAAACTGGCACCACTCTCGGGAAGATACTTCTTTTTGGTCACCAGTTTGGACAGCTCCATTGCTGCATGATAATTGAGGTTGAACATGGCTTCCTGTTTCTCCAATTTCATCTGAGCCAGCGGAGCAGTCACCTGCGTACCTGCTGAGTGCACCAGGCCATGGATCTTGCCGAATGATTCCATGACTGGGGTCAGTTTTCCTTCAATCTTATCAAGTAGTGAAAGGTCGAGTGTCACCAGACTGTGCCCTTCGCCATTCATCTTCTCCAGCGTCTCCTGCAGATTTTTCTCGTTGCGGGCCACCAGAATGAGCCTGGCTCCCCTTTTACTGCATTCGATGGCACATTGCCTGCCTATACCTGAAGAGGCGCCAGTTATGACGATGTTCCTGCCATCCAGCCTGAATTGATCCTCACGCACATTATCTCCTATATTTCCACTATCGGCACTATCACAGGATGATCCAGCGTGATCACCGCGCTGCCCCAGGACAGCCCCACCCCAAAAGCGCTAAGAAGCAAGGTCTTTTTCAGTCCATTGAGTGATTCCGCAAGCTCCGATACGATGGTCAGGGGCAGGGAAACGGAACTCAGGTTTCCGTATTTGTCCAGAGAAACCGGGATCTTGTCCATGGGGACCTTAAGTTTTCTGCCAATATGCTTCATGATAAACAGATTTGCCTGATGCAACACAAAGTGGTCAATTTCATCAACGCTCTTGCCCGCGAAAGCCATTAGGTTACTGATATCTTTGGGTACTTCGGTTATGGTGAAATCAAAGATGGCCGGACCGTCCATGCTGGCTTGCTCGTCATTTCTGATGCTTCCATCAGATCTAACTTTATCTCTGAGGGTTTCAGCTGAGGTTGGATTCCTGTAAGCCCCGCCAGGTTTGATAATGAACTCGTAGCCGGCTCCATCGGTATGAGCACTTAAATAGGATGTTCCGGCACTCGTGTCTCCATCGCGCTTCTCGATCATGGTGGCAGTGGCTCCGTCTCCAAACAGCAGGGATGTCGCCCTGTCTTTTTTCGCAATTTCATTCATGATAATGTGGGAATTGACGAGCATGATCCGCTTCAGGTCTGTACTGCTAAGAATCGAATAGGCCAGGTTGAGAGCATAGACAAATCCGCTGCAGCCCATATTCAGATCGAAGCATAAGGTGCTTCTTCCCAAACCCATTCTGTCCTGCAGGATGAATGAGGTGGCTGGCATGCGATAATCGGGTGTTACGCTGCAGAAGATCAGGCCATCAACTTCTGCCGGTTTCACCTCCATCGCATCCATCAGTGTCTGCCCAGCATTATAGCCAAGATCGGAAGCGGCCAGGCTGCTGTCTGCCCACCTTCTGTGACTGATCCCTGTCATCTGAACCACTTTGGTCACATCCTCATCGGAGAAGAAATCAGAGAAAAACCTGTTGTCGACCACCCTCGCGGGCACGCAGGCACTCATCCCGGTGATGCTGATATCGTTGTAAGTGAAAATTGCCATAATTATCTCATTTACCGAGCGGTGTATCCGCCGTCAACCTTTAGATCGGTGCCTGTGATGAAACTGCCTGCCGATGATAGCAGATAAATACAGCTATGGGCCACATTTTCCGGCATGCCCATCCCCAACACCTGGTTTTTTAGTATTGAATCCAAGGCGTCGCCAGGTGCTTTCTGGTAGTTCTTATCCACCAGTTCTGTGGCAATGACCCCCGGCGACACGGTGTTTACGCGAATGTTCTTCATGGCCAGCTCCAGGGCCATGGCTTTCATACCTGCCACCAAAGCGCCTTTGCTGCTGCAATAGCCAACCTTCAGCGCAACCCCCACTGAGGCCATCACAGAAGCTATGAACACAAAGCTGGATCCATCAGCACAGTGATTCCCCCTGGCTGCGATCTGCCGGGCAAATTCAAAGGCCGCAATTACATTGACAGCGTAAGTCCTTTCAAAATCCTTCGGGGTCATCAAATGCAAAGGCTTATGGTAGGATATGCCCGCTGAATGAATGAATCCATGCAGAGAGCCCAGGGTCGAAACAGACTCGGCCACGACCTCCCTGATGTTCTCATAATCAGTTACATCGCGCGCAAAGGTCAAATGCTGCCCTGTACTAAGTTTGCCCTTCGTCTCCTCCAGCCTGCCCTGGTCACGCCCAACCAATACCAGATTTGCTCCAAATCTGCTGCAGTGGATGGCGCATGCCCGGCCTATGCCTGAGGAAGCACCGGTGATGATGATGTTTTTCCTCTGCAGGCTAAAAGCTTCCGCGTCTAAGCTCATATTTCCTCCAGATCGCTGATCGTCAATCCAGGCGTATCAAGCAGGGCGGTCGCCACCGACAGGCCCACACCAAACCCGGTTAGCATCAGAGACTTGGGTTTGCGAAGTTCAGCTTGAAGTTCCGTAACCATGGTCAGAGGTATGGAAACCGAACTGGTATTGCCAAATCTATCCAAGGAAACAGGAGCCTTTTCGGGGGGAACTTTCATTTTTTTTATAAGGTGGCTGTTCATGAAAGCGTTGGCCTGATGCAGGACCACATGATCGATGCTCTCCATGTCCCTCTTCGTGACCTTCAGCATCTGCCTCACCTGTCGCGGTACTTCTGTAATGGCAAACTCGAAGACCGCGTTGCCGTCCATAACCCCCTTTTCGTCAGTTCTAATGCTGCCGTCCGGATAAGTTTTTTCCTTTATCGTTTCAAGGCTGCTGGGGTACCTTGATCCTCCTGCTTTTATCATGATATATTCATGCATGGAACCGAAGGATTCCAAGAGAAAATGCGACTCTCCAAAATCCTTCCCCTTGCTGATCAGACAGGCAGATCCCGCATCGGCAAAGAGGAATCCGGTCTTGCGGTCTTTGAAGGAATAGGCTTTGGACCTGGTTTCGCCGTTAAGCAGAAGCACCTTGCGCACTCCATCCTGTTTGGCCAGCCCAAAGGACAGGCTGAGTCCGTAGATGAATCCCGAACAACCCAGGTTGATGTCATAAGCGGCGCAGGACTTTGGCAAGCCCAGCCTATCCTGCAAAATGATCCCCGATCCCGGTGTCCGGTAGTCCGGAGTTTGGGAAATAAAGATCAGAACGTCAATTTCTTGTTTATCCGCCTTGATATTCGAGAGCAACCGTTCTGCCGCTGCAGCGCAAAGATCTGAGGCACATATATCAGTTGAGGCAACCCGGCGTTCCACTATCCCTGTTTTCTCCACGATCGCCCGCGCGTCTTCCGGGTTGAAATACTCGTTATCGGTTAGATTATGATAAACATTCTTGGGAACGGCTGCCGCCATTCCCAGGATACCCACTCTTTCATACTTCAGATATGACATTGATCTCTTATTGTTGGGAATTGCTGGTGATGTATTGATAAACCTCGGCCAGGGTCTGCATCTTGCCAAACTCATCCCGGGGGATCACCATGCCGTATTCCTCGTCAATCAAAGATATGACTGTGAGGTGGGCGAGGGAATCCCACTCGGGGTATTCGCGGAAAAGGTCTTCACCTTTAACGGTTCCAGTATCCCTTTCCAAGGCTTCACTCATTAGTTCCAAGAACTTGTCCATTGTTACTTTTCTCCTTTAACTAGTAGGTCTTACAAGCTCCTTCATTCGCAGATACGGAGCTTGAGAAGTATTATTCTTATTGGGGCAGGTATCAGACTGGTTTCAAAGCTGTTGAAACTGAACCTGATAACGCATAATATATATACAAGTGAAAACATCATAACCCCCCC